>Ga0207661_10002321_pt1 | contig 13110 bp, 14 predicted proteins | sample KBSC713LmetaG_FD_184337 | JGI IMG/M metagenome (GOLD analysis project Ga0207661, IMG submission 184337) | Corn rhizosphere microbial communities from Kellogg Biological Station, Michigan, USA - KBS C7.1-3L metaG (SPAdes) (version 2) | ecosystem: Host-associated > Plants > Roots > Rhizosphere ... | reverse complement strand
CGTCACCGAGCTGGGCCGGGAGCCCACGCCCGAGGAGATCGCCGAAGTGACCGGTATCGAGCCGGAAGAGGTCGACTCGATCAAGCGTTCGGCCCAGGCGCCGGTCTCTCTGGAGAAGCCTGTTGGCGACGAGGAGGAGTCCGAGTTCGGCCAGTTCATCGCCGACGAGCGGGCCGAGTCGCCGTACGAGCGCGCCGCGGAGATTCTCACCAAGGAAGCGCTGCGCGAGGCTCTCGAGAACCTCTCATACCGCGAGCGCCGTGTCCTCGAGCTCCGTTACGGGCTGGGCGGCGAGCACCCGCGCACCCTCGACGAGGTGGGGCGCACGTTCAACGTCACGCGCGAGCGCATCCGCCAGATCGAGAACCAGTCGCTGAAGAAGCTGCAGAGCCTCGCCGAGGCGCAGAAGCTTCGCGACGTCGCGTAGCCAGTCCACGGTCGACAGTCCACAGTCCGCGGGGCGATTGCCGGGCGGGCATTGACCTGTGGACCGTGGGCGGTGGACTGTGGACCGGGCTCAAGACCGCCCCTCATCCCGCCGATACACGGGACGATGTTCGATCTTCAGGCTGCTTTGCGCCGTGTGATCGAGACGGAGGGCTCTGACCTTCACCTCAAGGTCCCGTCTCGACCGCTCATCCGTACTCACGGGATCCTCGAGGCGATCCCGGATTCCGACCCGCTGGGGCCCGACGACACCGAGGCCGTCTTCAAGGAGATGCTCACCGAGCCGCTCAAGCTCGAGGAGTTCTCCAAGGAGAACGAGGTCGACTTCTCGTACGCCGTGCCCGGCCTGGCCCGCTTCCGCGTGAACGCCTTCAAGCAGCGCGGCGTGATCTCGCTCGTGTGCCGCGCGATTCCGCACACGATCCGCACCGTCGAGGAGCTCAACCTGCCGCCCGTGATCGCCGAGCTGGCCAACGAGGAGCGCGGCATCATCCTCGTGACCGGCACCACCGGCTCGGGCAAGTCCACCACGCTCGCGGCGATGATCGACGAGATCAACCGCTCGCAGTCCAAGCATGTGGTGACGATCGAGGACCCGATCGAGTTCCTCCACCGCGACAAGCTGTCGATCATCAACCAGCGCGAGGTGGGCAGCGACACCGTCTCCTTCAAGCGCGCGCTGCGGCGCGTGCTGCGTCAGGATCCGGACGTGATCCTCGTCGGCGAGATGCGTGATGAGGAGACCGTGAGCACGGCGCTGTCCGCGGCCGAGACCGGCCACCTCGTGTTCTCCACGCTCCATACCGTGGACGCCCCCGAGACCGTCAACCGCATCGTCGACTTCTTCCCGCCCCACCAGCAGCAGCAGGCGCGCGCGATGCTCGCCGGCACGCTGAAGGGCGTTATCTCCCAGCGCCTCGTCCGCACCCCGGACGGCCGCGGCCGAGTGGCCACCTGCGAGGTGCTCCGCATGACCGGGCGCGTGAAGGACATGATCATGAACCCGCAGGAGACCGGCCGCCTGACCGAGGTGATCTTCGAGGGCGAGTACTACGGGATGCAGACCTTCGACCAGGCCCTGCTCAAGCACGTGCAGGCCGGCCGCGTGTCGATGGAGGAGGCGCTGCGCGCCGCCACGCACCCGCACGACTTCAAGCTGCTCGTGTCCTCCGACGGCCAGCGCTCGACTTCGGTCGAGAACGTGATGGGCGAGCCGGAGGACGAGCCCGCCGACGCCGGCTCGAACGGCAACCAGTTCGCCGGTACCGGCCTCCCCGCCGAGTATCAGTAGCCAGCCCGGTTGACGCTCGGCCCGTCTCGGGCCACAGTAGTCGTGACCGTTTGGACTACGCGAAGGAGGCAGGGTTGGACAGCTCGCTGGCCGAGTTCAAGGAAACGCAGTCGCAGGATGCCTTCTCGCTGCAGAACGAGCGGCTGCTGAAGGTCCGCCTCGACGCGGTGACGATCCAGGCGCGCCAGGGCGCGATGGTGGCCTACCAGGGCGATGTCCACTTCGAGCACGCGGGCAGCGGCATGAAGCGCCTGGTGAAGAAGATGGCGACGGGCGAAGGCGTGGATCTGATGAAGGCCTCCGGCACCGGCGAGGTGTTCCTCGCGATCCGCGCCCAGGAGATTCACCTGATCTCGCTCGACGATGAGGAGATCACCGTGAACGGCCAGAACGTGCTCGCGTTCGACGCCGGCGTGGACTGGGACATCAAGAAGGTGGAGGGCATGTCCGGGGTGATGACGGGCGGGCTCTTCAACATCAAGCTGAAGGGCACCGGGCAGGTCGCGGTCGTGTCCGATGGGCCCCCGGTGCTGCTCGACGTGGGCAGCGCTCCGACGTTCTGCGATCCGCAGGCCGCGATCGTCTGGTCTCAGGGCGTCAAGAGTGCGGTGAAGACCGATGCGAGCCTGAAGAGCTTCGTGGGCATGGGCTCCGGCGAGTCCGTGCAGGTGGCGTTTTCCGGCGAGGGCTGGGTGCTGGTGCAGCCGAGCGAGGGCAAGGTGACCGAGCGGGTCAGCGGCGCGAACAAGAGCGGCGGCGGAATGAGCGGCCTGCTCAACCAGCTCGGCGGATAGCCCCAGCAAACACGCACACTTCAGTTCGTGAAGTATGGGCTAGAATCGGCTTCAGATGGAGTGTGAGCCGCTAGACACCTGCCCGGTCTGCGCCACTGCCGATCTGATCTGTGGCAAGTGGACGATCCTCGTGATCCGCGACCTCGCGGGCGGCCGCAGCCGCTTCTGCGAGCTCGAGCGCTCCCTCACCGGCATCAGCCCGCGCACCCTCTCGCTGCGCCTGCGCGCGCTCGAGGAGGAGGGGATCCTGATCCGCAGGACCTACCCCGAGGTGCCCCCGCGGGTTGAGTACTCGCTCACGGCCAAGGGCCTCGCCCTCGTGCCTCTGATCGAGAGCATGCGCAGCTACGGCCGCGAGTGGCTCGACCGCGGCGAGCGCAAGGCCGCCACGGCAGCCGTCTAGCACCGCTCCTCGCAGGAACGCAGGCGCCAGCGGCGAAATCGCCCGCGTATGCGAAACCGCGAGCTGCACGACACCCTCCGCGACTTCGCGCTCGAGGCAGCGGCCCTCCTCGAGGAGGCGCGGCACCAGGGCGCCGAGCTCGAATTCGAGGTGGACGAGCAGCCCGCCGGATCCAAGACCGTCCTCTATCGCTACACCCCGCTCACCTCGAAGTTCATCGAGGAGCGCTGGGAGTCGCTGCGCGGACTGCCCACGTGCCCGGCGGCGGCCAGCGCCCTCGGCGCCGGCGCCGCGCTGTACCTCCGGCTGCAGGGCGTGCCGGGTGTGGACGCCGAGCCCGCCCTGCGTGAGCTGCTCTTTCGCCTGTATGAGGACGCGAACGGCTTCGAGTTCCCGGAGGAGCGCTTCGAGCAGGTCTACAACGATGTGGAGCGGACGCTCTACCAGGACAGCCTCGCGGCCACCGTGATCGCGCCGCTGCCCGGGCTAGAGCTCGAGCACGGCAGCGTGGACCTTGGCGACGGGCTGGCGCTGATCGGCGGCGAGGCGATCGACGCGCCGCCCGAGGCCGTGTGGGCCGATGCCCGCGAGCGCGCCGGCGAGCCGTACGTGCTCGCGGTGCTGGAGCGCGACATCCGCACCGACATGCCGCTGCCGATCACCGAGGCGCGCATTCGCTTCCGCAGGCTGCTCACCGCCGTCCGGTTGTTCAAGGCCGGCGCGATCGCGCTCGGGCCGCTCGCGTGGGCGCGCGCCGACACCGGTGCCTGGCAGCCGATCCAGCTCGGCTCCGGGGGCCATCTCCGTGGCGAGCCGTGGCTGCTCACCGCCGCGGAGGAGCCCGATCTGCGCGAGCTGCTCGACCTCCTCGAACACGCGCGACCCGCCGGCGCGGTGGCCTGGGGTCTCGGGCGATTCGAGATGGGCTGCGAGCGGCAGCTGGACACCGAAGCGCTGTCCGACTACCTGCTGGCTCTGCGGGCCCTGCTCGACGGCTCGGACGACACCGGCCGCGCCAGCCTGGCCCTGCGCCTGGCCGCGCTGTGCGCCGAGGAGTCCGACCGGCGCACGCTCCAGCGGCGCGTGGAGCTCGCGTTTGCCCTCGAGCGCTTCGTGATCGGCGGCGGCTCTGGCGACGCGTACATGGACACGATCGGCTCGGAGTCCCCGCGCGACCTCGTGCTCGAGGTGGAGAACTCTTTGCGCGCGCTATTGCGCGACGTGCTCTGCGGCTTCCTGGACGCCGACCTGAAGGGCTCCGCGGACGACATCCTGCTGCGGTCGGCCGAGCCCTTTGAGATCGAGGCGAGGGATACGCGGCGGTTCGCTAAGCCGCAAGAGGCCGCTGAGCCGGAGGCCACGGGCCACAGGCCACAGGCCACAGAGCCGGTGTCCAAGCGCTACTGGGGTACCGCCGTCGCCGAGCCACCTCAGACGGAGGCGCCCTCTGCCGACGACCTTTCCGATGGCGTCACCCACTCGGACGACTGGGGCTTGGACGACGACCCGGAGAGCTACTCGGCGCCCGTGTAGCCCGCCCGCTGGTTGCGGTTCTGGCGCCACACGATGTAGACGATCAGCGCGATCGTCAGGTAGAGCGAGTAGTGCGAGATCTTGTGGACCACGTCCACGGCCGGCTGCCCGATGCTGTAGCCCAGGCCGGTGAGCAGCCCGGTCCAGAGCAGGGCGCCGATCACGTCGCAGATCAGGAACACGCCGAGCGACATGCGCGCCCAGCCGGCCGCCGCGTCCACCAGCGCGGTGGGCACCGGCAGCACGTAGGCGAGGATCACGGCGGCCGGTCCGAAGCGGTGCATGAGCCGCTGCACCCGCTCGGCGCGGCGCATGGCCTTCGGATGTGAGCCGCCGATCAGCTTGAGCGCGCCTGGACCCCAGCGGCGGCCGGCCCACCAGTAGGCCCAGTCGAATGCGATCAGCGCGGGGATGCCGGCGAGGACCGCGACCCACAGGTTGGCCTCGCCCGTGCGCGCCAGCGCGCCCATCGTGACGATCGCCGTGGCCGAGCCGCGCAGCAGCTCGAGCAGCGCGGGGTGGCTGCCGACAAGCGACGGCACGAGCGGCAAGAGGATCAGCGCGTAGAGCCCGCTCGCGACGATCCCGCTGATGATGATCAGGTCGGCGCGCTCCGGTCGCCCCTGCCACGGAAGTGCTTGCTCGCGACCGTTCATCACGGTCAAGGCTAGCTGCGGCTACGCGCTGGCACGCGCGGACGACCGGCCCGCGTTCTTGTGCTCGTACATGCGCTGGTCGGCGAGCCGCAGCGCTTCGCGCGGCTCCGCCACCTCGAGTGGCATGAGAGCGGTGCCGTACGAGCAGACGATCGAGAAGCCCACGCCCTTCTCCGACAGCGCGGCGGCGGCGTGCTCGGCGATCTGCGCGGCGTCAGCCTCGGGCACGGTCGCGAGGATGCAGAACTCGTCGCCGCCCATCCGGTACGCGCTGCCCGTGCCGGCCATCGCGCCGGCGAGCCGGCGGCCCAGCAGCTCGAGCACGGCGTCGCCGGCGGGGTGGCCGAAGGTGTCGTTGTACTGCTTGAAGCCGTCCAGGTCGAAGAGCGCGAGCAGCGTCTGCTCACCCTCGCCCGCGGGCCCCAGGCTCTCGAGGTCCGCCATGAGCGCGCGGCGGTTGCCGATGCCGGTGAGCTGGTCGGTGAGCGCCTCCTCCTGGCTTGCTGCCAGCAGTCTGTGGTTCTCCCTCGCAAGCTCCTCCGCCCGGCGGCGGGCCTTGGTGGCGCGCCGGTAGAAGAGCGCATAGGCGGCGAACAGGAGCAGGATCACCGCGGCGGACTCGATGCGCGCCTGCCTGAGAGCGTGCAGCGAGCGGGCGCGATTGACCGTTGCGGCGCGCTCGAGCGCGATATCTGCCTTTGCTGCCTGGCGCGCGGCGGTGTCGGACGCCTTGTTGCTCTCGTCGCTGCGCCCCTTGGAGACCAGGTCGAAGATCCGCCAGAGCGCGGACATGGTGCGCTTGAAGGGGACTTCCACCGCGGCGCGGTCGGGCAGGGCGTCGTCTCGCTCGAGCTTCGCGATGCCCTGCGCGATCTGCTGCTCGTCGCCCTGGAGCTCGTCGTGTACGTCCGAAGGGGAGTCGCCCTCGTCGGGCGCGGCCCCCCACGGCACCTGCTGGATCTGGGCCAAGTTGAGCCGCAGCGACACGAGCTCGAACTGCGAGTCGCGCGAGCGGGTGGCGTCGTCCTGCAGACGCCCGATCGCGACAATGGCCGCGCAGGCCACGGCGAGCATGCACGCAAGCGCGAGCACCGCTCGTGGTGTGAGATACGTGGGGCGCAACCTGGGCATCACCCACGTGATCGACGCTGGGAGGCGATCTTTGACGCAAGTTGGCGTGTTCAATCGCGGTGTGAGAGCCGCCCTTACAGCTGCCGTGATCGCCGCCGTTCTGGCCGGATGCGGGGGTGGGGGAGACAGCAGCACACAGACGGCGCCGCCACCGACGCGAACGGCAGCCCCCCCGATCTCCACCCCCCAGTCCTCGCCCCGCACGACGCCGACGGCGACCACCAACACGCCCCCGACCGTCCACCGCACGACGCCCCAGCCGTCGTCGACCCAGCCGCTCACCGTCGGCTCCACCTACAAGTGCGGCGGCCGCACGCTCAAGACCATCGACGCCCACGGGCCGGTTGTGGTGCAACCGAAGGTCGTCAAGCCGGGTCAGACGTTCACCGTGACGGTCACGGCCAAAAACGTGCACGTGGCGGTGGTGAGCCTGCCCGGGATCACTCGCGTCCCGCTCCAGGTGAACGCGAAGCCTCAGAACGGCAGGCTGGTGGCCACGCTCAAGATGCCGGCGAGGGCGCCCTGCGGCAACAAGCTGCTGGAGATCGAGGGCGACCTGACCGCAGAGGCCTTCATCGGCGTGAGCTGACCGCCTCCGCGGCGAACAGGTACTCGTTCATCTGGAGCAGGCCGGCGAGGTCATGCGGGTCGTCCTCCAGGTACGGGACGAGGATGGGCGGCGCGCCGTCCAGCTGGGCCGCCAGCCGCTCCACGTTGTCGCGGTCGCGGATCGCGATCGCGTCGTAGTCCTCGAGGTTGCCGGCCACCCGCTTCCCCAGCTCGTCGCCGAGCAGCTCCTCGAGCTCGGCTTCGTCCACCGGCTCGTCGAGCACCGCGAGCGGGCTCATTCGGTTCACCACCGCGCCGCCAAACGGCAACCCGCGCTCGCGCAGCTTGCGATGGAAGAAGATCGCCTCGTCGATCGCCGCGCCGCGCGGCGAGGTGACGAGCAGGAACGTGGTGCGGCTGTCCGCGAGCAGCTTGCCCGTGCTGGCCGCCCGCTCGCGGAAGCCCTCGGCCATGTCGCCGAAGCTCGCGAAGAAGTCCGACAGGTCCTGCAGCAGGTCGACGCCGGTCACGCGCTTGAGCACGCCGAACAACATGCCGGTGCCGCGGCCGAACACCTTCAGCCCGAGCCGGCCCGGCCGCAGGAAGAGCTGGAGCGAGCGCGAGTCCACGAAGCGCGACAGGCGCTCGGGCGCGTCGAGGAAGTCGAGCGCGTTGCGGGTCGGCGGGGTGTCCAGCACGAGCAGGTCGTAGCGCTCCTCCTGGTAGAGCTCGTACAGCTTCTCCATCGCCATGTACTCCTGCGACCCGGCCACGGCGTTCGACAGCTCCTGGTAGATGCGGTTGGAGAGCACGGCGTCGCGCGTGGCCTCGTCGGACGCGTGCTTCTCGATCAGCTCGTCGAAGGTGCGCTTGGGGTCGAGCTGCATCGCCCACAGCTCGCCGGCGCCGTCGATCTCCACCTGGTGCTCCTCGTTGGCCAGCTCGGGGATGCCGAGCGAGTTGGCGAGCCGCCGCGCCGGGTCGATCGTGAGCACGACCACCTTCAACCCGCGCGACGCCATGCCCAGCGCGATCGCCGCGGCCGTGGTGGTCTTGCCCACGCCGCCCGCGCCGGCGCAGATCACGATCTCCTTGCGGTCGATCAGCTTGGCGATGCTCACAGCGCGGCCTCCAGCTCGCCGGCGCCGTCGATCTCCACCTGGTGCTCCTCGTTGGCCAGCTCGGGGATGCCGAGCGAGTTGGCGAGCCGCCGCGCCGGGTCGATCGTGAGCACGACCACCTTCAACCCGCGCGAGGCCATGCCCAGCGCGATCGCCGCGGCCGTGGTGGTCTTGCCCACGCCGCCCGCGCCGGCGCAGATCACGATCTCCTTGCGGTCGATCAGCTTGGCGATGCTCACAGCGCGGCCTCCAGCTCGCCGGCCAGCTCCTCGAACGAGCCCAGGTCCAGCTCCGGCTCGAACAGGAACGGGAGCGTGATGGGCTCGCGGCCCAGCAGCTCGCTCAGGCGCCTGAGCTCCTCCCGCTGCGTGCGCGCGCGCCGGTGCTCGAACAGCGCGGCCATCAGGGCCGCCTCCACGCCCGGCGTGCCGTTCGATGCCGCGGACTCCTCGATGCGCGCGGCCTCGTGGCTGGTGAAGCGCTCGGGGTAGAGCGCGTTCACCACCACGGCGTCGACCTCCATGCCCATCCTCTCGTGCAGCTCCCGCTCGAAGTCGACCGTCTCGTTGACCGGCATCTCCTCCGGGAGGGCCACGGCCACGACCGCGGTCGAGTGGGGGTCCGTGATGAAGGCGTCGATCTTGCCCGCCTGGCGCGAGATGGGCCCGACGCGCGCGGCGTCGCGGAAGGTGCGTGGCGTGTGCAGGAAGCCGAGCCCGTGGCCGGTCGACGGGGCGTCGACGATCACGAGGTCGTAGGGGGCGGTGCGCGGATTGCGCCGCTCGAACTGGGCGAGCTCCCAGATCTTGCCGATCGTGGCGAGCTCGCGCATGCCGGGAGTGGCCGCCGCGAAGTACTGGAACAGGCGGTTGTCGAACAGCACCGCATAGAGCGCCGACGGCTTGATCTGTTCGCGCAGGTACTCCTCCATCGAGCGCTGCGGGTCGATCGAGATCGCGTAGAGGTCGGTGTCTAGGAGGGTCTCGCTGAAGCCCACGCCCTCGCGTCTGAACACGCGCGACATGCGCTCCTGCTGGGCCACCTCGCACACGATCGTGCGCTTGCCCGAGCGCGCGGCCGCGAGCCCCAGAGCGGCCGCGACCGTGGTCTTCCCGACGCCTCCCTTCCCGGTAACCACCACCAGGCGCTTGTCGAGAAGGTCTGCCATCCGGGGCGGTGTTTATCAGTACCCGTGCCGGAAGCGGGAGGAATCCTCTTCCCACGTACGAATACGCACTGCGAGATGGGTCTCTTCGACCGCAAGAGTGATGCCGTTCCCGAGAATGGCACCGAGAGATCGGAGTCCGCAGTGACGCCCGAGTCCACCGCGCCGAGCGACAACGGCCAGCCGACCGCGAAGGTGATCGCTTTCGCGAACCAGAAGGGCGGGGTGGCGAAGACGACGACCACGCTGAACCTGGCGGCGGCGTTTGCCGAGAAGGGTCACCGCGTGCTGTGCGTGGACATGGACCCGCAGGGCAACCTGACCATGAGCCAGGGCATCGACCCCGACACGCTTGAGATCTCGATGTACGACGTGCTCGTGCATCACACCTCGATCCGCGAGGTCATCCGCCGGCGCGAGGTGGACGTGGCGTGCTCGTCGATCGACCTCGCCGGCGCCGAGATCGCGATGTCCACGCAGATCGGGCGCGAGCGCTCGCTGGAGAAGGCGCTCAAGCCGATCCTGTCCGACTACGACTTCATCTGCATCGACACGCCGCCCAGCCTGGGGCTGCTCACGATCAACGCGCTCACCGCCGCGAACAAGGTGATCGTCCCCGTGCAGTGCGAGTATCTGTCGATGCGTGGCCTGATTCAGCTTCAGAACACGCTCTCAATGATCCGCGAGAACCTCAACCCGGGCGTCGAGATCGAGGGGATCCTCCCGACGCTCGTGGACACGCGTACCGTCCACGCAAAGGAGGCCATCGAGATCCTCGAGGAGAACTTCGGCGATCGCGTGTTCGCATCACGCATCAGGAAGACGGTGCGGTTTGCGGAAGCACCGGTCAAGGGCATGTCCGTGTTGAAATACGACCCTGACGGGAAGGCTGCGTTTGCCTACCGTCAGCTGGCAAAGGAGGTCCTCGATGGCCGGTAACCCCAAGCGGGCGAGCATGCGAGAGGGGCCGCTTGCGGCGTTGTTCCGGCGGACCGAGGAAGAGGGCCTGCACGGCGAGGGTCGTCCGGACGAGTCCACGGACCACAGTCCACAGTCCACAGGTGCTGAGCCCGACACCCGGCACCCGGCACCCGACACCCCCCGGCGCACCGAACTGCGGCCCGCTCCGCCTTCGGCGCGTGGGCCTCAGGGGCACAAGCGTGCCGATGGGCTTCATGGGGTGGACGACCGTGTTGTCGAGGACGAGCCGCCGCGCCACATCCCGACTCCGGAGGAGAGGCTGCGCCATGTCTTCTCGTCGGACATCCCCGAGAACATCCTCGATCGTCCTGGCACGCCGACGCGCGCCCAGCCGGACCCGGTGGCTCAGCCGGATCCGCTTCGCGGGCCCGTTCTCCGCGTGGTCGGAGTGGGCGGTGCGGGCGTCAATGCCGTAAACCGCATGATCGAGGCGCAGGTCGAGGGCGTCGACTTCATCGCCGTCAACACCGACGTGCAGTCGCTCGAGCAGTCGAGCGCGCAGGAGATCGTCCACATCGGCGCCGACACCACGCGCGGCCTCGGCTCGGGATCGAACCCGGAGCTCGGGCGCAAGTCGGCACTAGAGGACTACGACCACCTGAAGTCGCTGCTCAAGGGCGCTGACATGGTCTTCATCGCCGCCGGATCCGGTGGTGGCACCGGCACGGGCGCGGCTCCCGTCGTCGCGCGCATCTCGCGCGAGGTGGGCGCTTTGACCGTCGGCATCGTCACCAAGCCGTTCTCCTTCGAGGGTTCGCGCCGCGGCGAGCAGGCCGAGCGCGGCATTCAGGAGCTGCAGGAGGAGGTGGACACGCTCATCGTGATCCCCAACTCGCGGCTGCTGTCGGTGCTCGACAAGCAGACCTCGATGGTCGAGGCCTTCCGCGTGGCCGACGACGTCCTGCGCCAGGGCGTGCAGGGCATCTCGGACCTGGTCACGCTGCCGGGCCTGATCAACCTCGACTTCGCCGACGTGCGCACGATCATGTCGAAGGCCGGCCAGGCTCTGCTCGGCATCGGCATGTCCACGGGCGAGCACCGGGCGCTCGAGGCGGCGCAGAACGCCGTCGCGTCGCCGCTGCTCGAGACCTCCGTGGAGGGCGCGCGTTCGATCCTGCTGTCGATCACCGGCGGCCGCGACCTCTCGCTCTGGGAGGTCAACGAGGCGGCCAAGGCGGTGTCCGAGGCGGCGCATCCGGACGCGAACATCATCTTCGGCGCGATGGTCGACGAGAAGGTGTCCGACGAGGTGTGGGTGACGGTCGTGGCCACCGGCTACGGCGACCGGCCGCTGCGCAGGTCGCGGCCCAGCGCGGACAGCGAGTCGCGCGATCGCCCGGACCCGGTGCGCGAGGCCGATCACGAGCCACGGGTGCGCCGCATGCGCGAGAACTCGCTGACGGACCTCAGCGTCCCGGAATTTATCCCGCGGGGGTAGGCTTCAGAACATGATGGTTCTGGCCATCGGCACTGTTGCGGTGATCGTGATCGTCGTAGCGGTCGTTGTGGTCCTCGGCGTGATCTTCCTGGCGCTCGGACCGTTGAGCTCGCGCGAGCAGTTGCGCGACGACTACGGGGCCGAGGTGGGCGCGATGGGCGTGCCCGCGCTCAAGCAGGAACCGGAGCGCGAGCTTGATCCTGACGACACCTGGTCGGGGCCTGACGCTGAGGCGAATCTGGATCGCCGGTTCGAGTAGGAAGCGCCGCTCAGCGCAACAGGCGGCGGCGCGGCTGCTCGAGGCGCTCCAGGGAGTCGCCCATCAGGTAGAGCGTGGGCGGCCAGAGCCCGACGAACAGGGCGCGGCGCTCGGCGTTGCCCCGCTCCTCCTGGTCGACTGTCTTGGCTCGGATCCAGAGGCCGATGCAGAGGGCGACCGACGACATCGACGCGGCGTGCAGGTGCCAGCTCCGCAGCCCGCTCGAGTGAAGCGCCTGCTTCAGCATGAGAGCTCTCTACCCGCGCGGCGCGTGCCCGAACCCGTGGTGTCGCGGGTCGGATGCCGGGTACGACGAAGGCGTGCCAAGCCTTCCACTGTCGCGCCGCTTGGCCACTGCGGCGCGCTGGCCTCTCGGGGTCGGGCTGACGTCGTGGCGCTACATGTGGCGCACCACGCCCTTCCACCGGGGCGAGCGGGAGGGCAGCCTGCCGGACGATGCGCCGCCGGCGCTGCCGGAGGGCGTCTCCCGCGACGGGTATCAGGGACCCGACGACGGCTTCGGACCGCTCTTTCACCGTCGCTACGGCGCCCATATCCGCGAGCCGCGGCTATCGGCTCGCGAGCTCGCGGCTCGGCTGCAGGCCGATCCTGACGCCGCCGCTCCCAGCGGGCTGGCGGCCTTCGTGAAGGCGAGCGGCGAGGAGGGGCGCATGCAGGTGGGGGACGAGTTCATTGTGCGCATGGCGGGTCCGTGGGACGGGCCCGTGCGGGTGGCCGAGGTCACGGACAGCTCGTTCCGGCTGATCACGCTGGAGCGCCACCTAGAGGCGGGCCAGATCGTGTTCTCGGCGACCGACGCGGACCAGGGAATCGACTTCTCGATCGAATCCTGGGCGCGCAGCGCGGACCGGGTGGCCGACCTGCTCTACCAGCACCTGCGCATGGCAAAGGAGATCCAGCTCCACATGTGGACCTCCTACCTCGAGCACGTGGCGAAGATCGCGGGCGGGCGTCTGACCGGGGGGATCAGCATCGATACGCGCCGGGTGGACCTCGCGGTGGATCGCGACGTCACGCGCCTGCGGGGCCTTGGGCCGAACTTCGATCCCGCGCGCAGCGGGGAGCACGTGCCGGAAAACGGGTGGCACGTGGACGACCTGTGGCAGGCGCTGCCTCCGGAGTCCCCGGGGCCGCCGGTCGAGGGCGGGAGCTGGGAGGTCGCGCAGCGGCTGATGCGCGGCTATGAATTCGCCGACCCCTCGATCGTCCGGGCGGCGTACGACCCGGACGAGCCCCTGGAGGGACGCACGATGCTGCTCGAGCTGCGCTTCCATGGGTTGCGCTTCCACGGGGGCGTGCGCGTCTCCGAGGTGTACGACGA
>Ga0207661_10002319_pt1 | contig 13112 bp, 11 predicted proteins | sample KBSC713LmetaG_FD_184337 | JGI IMG/M metagenome (GOLD analysis project Ga0207661, IMG submission 184337) | Corn rhizosphere microbial communities from Kellogg Biological Station, Michigan, USA - KBS C7.1-3L metaG (SPAdes) (version 2) | ecosystem: Host-associated > Plants > Roots > Rhizosphere ... | reverse complement strand
CTGCTTCAAATCCCTCGATCACGGCTGCCGCCGTGGAATCAACCATCTAGTGGACGGTCGTCGATCGGCCACGTCAACCTCCTGAGCAACCTGCGATTTCTGACCCCTACCTAGAATCCTCAGCTTCATGTCCGCGTTCGAGCCCGTCGACCCGAAGCAGTCCTTTCCCGAGCTGGAGGAGCGGGTGCTGGCGCGCTGGCGCGAGGAGGGGGTCTTCGAGCGCTCGCTCGCCCAGCGCGAGGGCGCCCCGGTCTGGAGCTTTTACGAGGGCCCGCCGACCGCCAACGGCCGCCCCGGCTCCCACCACGTCCTCGCCCGCGTCTTCAAGGACGTCTACCCCCGCTACAAGACGATGTGCGGGTTCCGGGTCCCTCGCAAGGCGGGCTGGGACTGCCACGGGCTCCCGGTCGAGCTCGAGGTCGAAAAGCAGCTGGGGATCTCCTCCAAGCAGGAGATCGAGGAGTTCGGGATCGCCGAGTTCAACCAGCGCTGCCGCGCCTCGGTCTTCGAGTACGTCGAGGACTGGAACAAGCTGACCGAGCGGATCGGCTTCTGGATCGACCTCGACGACCCCTACGTCACCCTCGAGGACGACTACATCGAGTCGGTCTGGTGGTCGCTGCGCAAACTCTGGGACGACGGCCGGCTCTACGAGGGCCACAAGGTCGTTCCCTACTGCCCGCGCTGCGGCACCGCACTCTCCTCGCACGAGGTGGCGCTGGGGTACGAGGACGTCAAGGACCCCTCGATCTACGTGCGCTTCCCGCTCCTCGACGACGACGCCTCGCTGCTCGTCTGGACGACGACGCCGTGGACCTTGCCAGGGAACCAGGCGGTGGCGGTAGCTCCCGATGTCACGTACGTGAAGGCCCGGATCAACGAAGAGGCCGTGATCCTGGCCGAGCCGTTGGTCGAGAACGTGCTGGGTGAGGAGGCAGAGATCCTGGACCGCTTCCCGGGGACCGCTCTGATCGGGCGGCGGTACAGGGGGCCGGTGTTCGAACTCGGCGACGGCGGACCGGCGCCGGGCTCCACGGACCCCTTTCACGTGCTGGGCGGCGACTTCGTCACCACCGAGGATGGCACCGGCCTTGTCCACATCGCCCCCGCCTTCGGCGAAGACGACTACAAGGTTGCGGCAGAGAACGGGCTCTTCGACCCGACCGAAGCGCAGACCCTCTACAACCCGGTCGGCCTCGACGGCAAGTTCGACGGGCGCGTCGTCGGGTTCGAGGGCAGGTTCGTCAAGGACCCCGAGGTCACCGCCTCCCTGATCGCCGACCTCGAGTCCCGCGGCCTGCTCTTCCGCGAGCAGGTCTACGAGCACGCCTACCCGCACTGCTGGCGCTGCGGCACGCCGCTCCTCTACTACGCGAAGTCGAGCTGGTACATCGCCACCTCGCAGGCGCGGGACGAGTTGCTCGCCAACAACGAGGAGATCGGCTGGCACCCCGAGCACGTCAAGCACGGCCGCTTCGGCAAATGGCTGGAGAACAACGTCGACTGGGCGCTGTCCCGCGACCGCTACTGGGGGACGCCGCTGCCGATCTGGGAGTGCACCGGGGATGACTGCGACGGCCGCTTCTGCGCCGGCTCGGTGGCGGAGCTGAAGGAGAGGGCGCGGGAGACCGTTCCCGAGGATTTGCACCGCCCCTACATCGACGGCGTCACCCTCGACTGCGAGCAGTGCGGCGGCACTATGCGCCGGGTCCTCTCGGTGATCGACACCTGGTACGACAGCGGCGCGATGCCCTTCGCGCAGTTCCACTACCCCTTCGAGGGCAAAGAGGAATTCGAGGAGCGCTTCCCCGCCGACTACATCTGCGAGGCGCAGGACCAGACCCGCGGCTGGTTCTACACCCTGCTTGCCGAGTCGACCCTGCTCTTCGGCACCTCCAGCTACCGCAACTGCGTCTGCCTCGGCCTCATCCTCGACCCCGAGGGGCAGAAGATGTCGAAGAGTCGCGGCAACGTCGTCGATCCATGGGACGTCCTCAAGACGCACGGCGCCGACGCCTTCCGCTGGTACTACCTGACCGCTCAGCAGCCCTGGGCCGGCTACCGCTTCTCGGTCGACACCGTCGGCGAGTCGGTCCGCCAGTTCCTCCTCACCCTCTGGAACACCTACTCCTTCTGGGTCCTTTACGCGAACGCGGAGAAACTCGGGCCCGGCGACTTCAACGCGAGTCCGCCTGAAGCGTCGGATAGCGACGCTTCGGGCGGACTCGGCGACCTCGACCGCTGGGCGCTCTCCCGCCTGCAGGCGACGGCGGCGACCGTGCGCGAGCGGATGGACGACTACGACTGCACCGCCGCCGGCCGAGCGGTCGCCGATTACGTCGAGGAGCTCTCCAACTGGTACGTGCGGCTCAGCCGCCGCCGTTTCTGGGACGGCGACCGCGCCGCCTTCGCGACCCTGCGCCACTGCCTGCTGGAGACGGTGGCGATGCTGGCGCCGTTCATCCCCTTCCTCGCCGACGAGATCCACCGCAACCTCGCCGGCCCCGACGCCCCGCCCTCGGTCCACCTGCGCGACTTCCCCGAGGTCGATCAGGCGCTCGCCGACCCCGACCTCGAGCAGGGGATGGAGGCGGTCCGCCTCACCGTCGAGCTCGGCCGTGCCGCCCGCGCCCAGGCGAAGGCGAAGGTGCGCCAGCCGCTGCGCCGCGCCGTGATCGTCGCCAACGACGCCGAGCGCGCCGCGATCGAAGCCCGCGCCGCCCTCGTCACCTCCGAGCTCAACGTCAAGGAGCTCGACTTCGTCACCGACGAGTCGGAGCTGGTCAGCTACTCCGCCAAGCCCAACTACCGCGCCCTCGGCCCTCGCTTCGGCAAGAGCATGCCTCAGGTCGCCGCCGCGGTCGAGGCCCTCGACGCCGCCCACGTCGCCGCCGTTCTCGCCGAAGGCGGTGAGATTGGGATCGCGATCGACGGTACCGATCACAGTCTCGGCCCCGACGACGTCACCCTCGCCCTCCAGCCGCTCGATGGTTACGAGGTCGAGGCCGAGGCCGGCCACGCCGTCGCCCTCCAGCTCGAGCTGGACGATGAGCTCCGCCGCGAGGGCCTGGCCCGCGAGATCGTCCACGCCGTCCAGAACGCCCGCAAAGCCGCCGGCCTGGAGATCACCGACCGCATCGACCTCACCCTTGCCGGCGACCCCGACCTCATCGCAGCCGCCCAGGCCCATCAGGACTACCTCGCGGGCGAGGTCCTAGCCACCTCCCTCGCCTACGAGGGCGGAAGCAATGCCGTCGTCGCCAAGATCGACGGCCGCGACCTGAATATCGCCATCACCCGCGTATAGCTGCCAGGGGAGGGTGTCGGTGGGGGTACCCCGGGAGCACCTCCGCCGCGTGAATCGTCTTCCGGCTGACGCCTCAAGACTCGGAAAGCTTGGTGAATTCAGCCGTCTAGTAGTGCGTGTCGAAGGAGGGGTTGGGATGCCCCTTCGAGGTACTCAGCATGGAGCCGAGCGGCCGACGCCCGAGGCGTCAGCAGATAAACGTTCCTCTCGGCGGAGGTGCTCCGAGAAGGGGCATCCCAACCCCTCCCAACCAGCAGCAGCTAGTCCTGCGGCTTCTCGCCGATGATGAAGTCGGCTTTCGAAGAATCGTCGAACTTGACCCAGCAGTGGTCCGGCGAGACGCCGGCGACCTCGATGAGGGCCTCTTCGATGCGTCTGGCGATCTCTGCCTTCTGCTCGTCGGAGCGGCCCTCGTACCAGTGAACGTGAACGAACGGCATCGGCTCGGTTAAGGCAGGAGGGCGTCGCCGTTAGGCGAGCGCCGGCTCCAGCTCGGCCTCGAGGCGGCGCTTCGGCATCGCCCCGACGACTTTCTTCGCGATCGCCCCGTCCTTGAAGAGGATCATCGTCGGGATCGAGAGGACTTCGTAGTTGGCCGCCGTCTGCTGGTTCTCGTCGACGTTGATCGAGACGATCTTGAGGTCGTCGCGCTCGGCGTCGATCTCCTCGAGGACCGGGTGGACGACGCGACAGGGACCGCACCAGGGCGCCCAGAAGTCGACGAGGACAGGGCCCTCGGCGTCGAGCACGTCGGCTTTGAAGGTGGCGTCGGTCACGTCCGTCAATTTGCCAGTCACTGTTCGGTCTCCCGGTTGCGGTTTCGCTTCAGCTCAATACTTCAGAAAGTATAGCGCCGCCGTGCAAGGTCGGAATCCGCGTCTGCTCCCCCTACCCGTCGGCCCCGCGATGGTATTCCTTGGCGGGTGACGAACGCGGAGATCGCCGCCGCCCTGGAAGAGCTGGGCATCCTCTACGAGCTCGACGGGGCGGTGAAATACCGGGTGCTGGCCTACAGCACCGCCGCCAAGGCGATCCGCGAGAGCCCGGTCTCGGTCGCCGAGCTGGCGGGACGGGGGGAGGCGACCCAGGTCCCCGGCGTCGGCAAAACGCTGGCGGCAAAGATCGACGCGCTGATCGAGACGGGGGAGATCCCGGCCGCGGTGAAGCTGAAGGCGAAGTTCCCGCCGACCCTGATCGAGGTCACGCGCGTCCCCGGCGTCGGACCGAAAACCGCCCGCCGCCTCTTCGAGGAGCTGGAGATCTCCTCGATGGAGGACCTCAAGGCCGCGGGCGAGGCGGAAAAGATCCGCCACGTCAAAGGCCTCGGCCCGAAGGCCGAGGAGAACATCCTCGCGGCGCTGGAGCGCCTCGGCGAGCCCGGCGAGGGCCCCGGCCGCCTGCTGCTCTCGAAGGTGAAGCCGATCGCCGAGGAGCTGGCCGAGGCGCTGCGCGAGCACCCCGCCGCCAACCAAGTCGAGGTCGCCGGCTCGGTCCGCCGCTGGGGGGAGACCTGCAAGGACATCGACCTGATCGCCACCGCCGAGGAGCCGGCGGGCGTGGCCGAGCACCTCGCCACCCACCCGCTGATCGCCGCTGCCGGCAAGCCCGGCCCCAACGGCGTCCACGCCCAGACTCATAACGGCATCTCGGTCGACCTGCGGATCGTCCCGCCGGCCGCTTTCGGCAACCTGCTCCAGCACTTCACCGGCTCCCAGGCCCACAACGTGCAGCTGCGCGAAGAGGCGGTCGCACGCGGCCTCTCGGTTTCCGAGCACGGGATCACCGAGACCGAGAGCGGCGACGTCCAGACCTGCGCCAGCGAGCAGGAGGTCTACGAGCGCCTCGGCTACGACTACATCGAGCCGGAGCTGCGCGAGGGGCGCGGCGAGCTGAAGGCCGCCCGCGAGGGCAAGCTCCCCGACCTCGTCGAGATCGGCGACATCAAGGGAGACCTCCACTCCCACACCACCCTCTCCGACGGCCGCAACAGCCTCGCGGAGATGGCCGAGGCAGCGCGCGACCGCGGCTACGCCTACCTGGCGATCACCGACCACTCGGCCAGCCACGGCTTCGGCGACCACGTCACCCCCGAGCGGCTTTGGGAACGGATCGAGGAGGTCCGGGCCTGGAACGAGGCCTACGGCAAGAAGGACTTCCGCCTCCTCTCCGGCTCGGAGATCAACATCGGCCTCGACGGCAACCTCGACTACCCCGACGACCTCGTCGCCGAGCTCGACTGGGTGGTCGCCTCCGTTCACACCTCCTTCAACGTCTCCGAAAAGCGAATGACCGAGCGCGTCGTCGCGGCGATCGAGAACCCGAACGTCGACTGCATCGGCCACCTCACCGGCCGCCTGATCGGGCGCCGCGAGCCCTACGGGATCGACGTCGAGGCGGTCGCCGAGGTCGCGGCCCGCACCGGCACGATGATCGAGATCAACGGCAACCCCAACCGCCGCGACCTCTCCGACCTCCATGCCCGCCTCGCCGTCGAGGCCGGCGTCAAGATCGTTCTCAATACGGACGCCCACGGCGTCGACACCCTCGACAACATGGCCTACGCGGTAGCCACCGCCCGTCGCGCCTGGCTCACCGCCCACGACATCGCCAATACCCGCGGCTGGACGGCGTTCAAGAAGCTGCTAACGAAATGAGTACCGCGCCCTCCCTTTGTTTCGCATAGCGGTACAAAGGAAGGGCGCACCCTCAGATCAAGGCGCGGTCGCTCCTCAATCCCGGCGCCCGCACCAGCTCGATCGGCCGCAGGGCCGGCGTCGGGACGACGTAGAACTTGACGCCGTCGCGCTGCTCGATAGCCAGCACCGCCGCCTCGCGGGTATGCCAGGCGAGGGAGACGATCAGGGCGTAGCCGGCGCCGACGGCGGCGACGCCGGGGAAGAAGATGCCGAGGGCGCCGGCCGCCACCGCGGTGAAGGCGATCGGCCAGAGGCGGGTGAAGGCGATCCGGGCCGGGGTCTGGTCCGGGAGCGAGGTCGCGGTCCTGGCCCGGGCGAGGGCGTCGCGGACGTCCTCGGCGGCGCGATGCGGCCGGCCCAGGTAGACGCCGATCGCCAGCGCCACCAGCCACCAGCCGGCGGCGATCAGCGCGATCGTCGTCTCGCCGTCGCGGTTGGCGGCGATTGCCGTGATCGCGCCGAGCGCGGTCGCCTCGGCGGCGGTGATGAAGACGCTGGCGCGGAGGAGGTCGGTGTAGGTCATTGCCTCAGCTGGTCGATTCTGGCTCCGCCAGCCACCGGAGGATCGCCAGCCAGCCGTCGAGGCCGGCGACCGTCACATCGGACTCCTCGCTCAGCTCGGCCGGCGCCTCGGCGGACATCACGCCGACGCAGACGGCGGCGCTCAGCCGCCCCTCCTCCTGCAGCTGGCGCAGCCGCCGGAAAGCGTCGAGATCGGTGCGGTCGTCGCCGGCGTAGGTGGCGCGGTCGAGCCGCTCGTCGGCGAGCAGCGAGGCGACCGCCCCGTCCTTGCCGCCGCCCCCGGCCGGCCGCAGCTCCAGGACCTTGCGCCCCCAGCGCGATTCCAGTCCCGCCCGCCCCGCCTCGTTGGCGATCTCGCGGGCGCGGCTCTCCGCCACCGCCTCGTCCTCGGCACCGCGCCAGTGCAGGGCCTGGATCGGCCCCTTGTCCTCGCGCCGCAGCCCGGCGGCCTCGAGGCGCCCGTCGACCGCGGCGACGAACTCCGCCGCTTCGGTCTCGCGCCCGGCGATCGAGGGATCGGAGCGTGGCGCCTCCTCGCCGGGCAGCAGCAGCTCGAGCCCGTGGTTGCCGGCGTAGGCGAGCGAGTCGAGGCCGACCAGCCGCCGCGCCTCTTCCGCCCGCCGGCCGGAGATGCAGCCGACCAGCGCATAGCGCTCGGCCAGCGCCGCCAGGGCCTCGCGCGCCGCCGCCGGCACCGCCGCCTCGGCGGGTCGCTCGACGATCGGCGCCAGGGTGCCGTCGACATCGGTGAGGACGGCGCTGCGGCCGGGCTCGCGGCGCAGCGGCGCTAGCCTCACCGCCCAGTCCCCGCCACCACTCTCCGGGTCGTCTGGCACGGCCTTAGTATCGCGGGATGTCAGCCGCCGACGCGCCTCCGGACCACGCGCTTTGGAAGCTGGCGGCGATCGGGACCCTGGCCGGGGTCTTCAGCGGCCTCTTCGGGGTCGGGGGCGGGACCGTGATCGTGCCGCTGCTGATCTTCTGGTTCGCTTACGGCGAGCGGCTCGCCACCGGCACCAGCCTCGCTGCGATCGTCCTCATCGGCCTCCTCGGCACCCTCGCCCAGGGCGGTCTCTACGGCAACGTCCATCTCCTCACCGGGCTGTTGCTGGCGATCCCGGCGATCGCCGGCGTCCTCCTCGGCACCGCGATCCAGCAGCGAATCCCGCAGCGCGCCGTCTCCTACCTCTTCGCCTTGCTGCTGGTGGCGATCGCCGTCGAGCTGATCCTCTCGTGAACGAGCTCGCGGCCGTCCTGATCTGCCTCTTCGGCGGCCTCACCGGCGGCCTCGTCGGTGTCGGCGGCGGCGTCCTCTTCGTCCCGGCGCTGACGATCTTCATCGGCCTGACGCAGGTCGAGGCCGAGTCGACTTCGCTGCTGATGATCGTCCTCGTCGCCTTCGTCGGCGCCTACCGTCAGAACGGCTACGGCAACGTCCGCGTCCGCGAGGCGCTGATCATCGGCGCCCTCTCTCCGCTCGGGGTCTGGATCGGCGTCACCGTCGCCAACCACGTCTCCGAGCGAGTCCTGCAGCTTTCCTTCGCCGCCCTCGCCCTCTTCATGGCGGCCCAGTTGCTCCGCCGCGCCCGCACCGCCTGAGCCCGGACAGCCGGGTGGCATGGTCTACGCTCAAAAGCGTGGACTCGCTCACTTGGGAAGGTGATCTGCCCCACCTCCGCTCGCCGGTAATGGTCTGCGCCTTTCGCGGCTGGAACGACGCCGCCGCGGCGGCGTCGACTGCCCTCACCGCGGTCGCCGACTCGCTCGACGCCGAGCTGGTCGCCCGCGTCGATCCCGAGGAGTACTTCGATTTCCAGTCGACCCGGCCGACGATCACCATGGACGAAGGCCAGACGCGGCGGATCGAGTGGCCCGAGAACAACGTCTTCGCCGTCCGCATCCCCAGCGCCCACCGCGATCTCGTCCTGCTCGACGGGACCGAGCCGAACCTGCGCTGGCGCACCTTCTCGGAGACGATCGCCACCGTCGCCGACGCCCTCGGGGTGGAGATGGTGATCACCCTCGGGGCGCTGATCGCCGAGGTCTCCCACACCCTGCCGGTCCCGATCACCGGCCTCGCCTCCAGCGCCGAGCTGGTCGAGGAGCTCGAACTCGAGCGCTCCAACTACGAGGGACCGACCGGGATCGTCGGCGTCGTCCACGACCTCTGCCGCCGCAACGGGATCGACTCCGCCTCGCTCTGGGCCGCCGTGCCCCACTACGTCGCCGCCGTCCCCAACCCGAAGGCCGCCCTGGCGCTGTTGCGCCGGCTCGAGGGCCTGACCGGAATCGCCGTCGAGGCCTCCGAGCTGGAGGAGGAGACGGTCGACTACGAGGAGCAGATCGGCCGCGCCGTCGCCGCCAACCCGGAGATCGAAGAGCTGGTCTCGCGGATCGAGGCCGAACAGGTCGACCTCCTCGACGAGGAAGGCGACCTCCCCAACGCCGACACCCTCGCGAGGGAGTTCCAGCGCTTCCTTAAACAGCGCGGCGACGAGAAGAACTGAGCTTTCAAGTCGGGCCCTCGCGACGGGGGCGGGACGACTACGAGATTTGGTCCCCTCCAGGGGACCAAAGTGCGGATAGGGCTACTCAGTGTTTGGGTATTCTTGCGGTCTTCACTCGGAAAGGGGAGGCCATGAAGTTGAAGATCGCCCTGCTCACCATCGCAGGGCTCTTGTTGTTCGTGGGCGTCGCAGAGGCAAGTGGCTGGTACGTCAGCTACGGCAAGGCTAGGAACACCGCCAAGGCCTACGCGAAGCAGGAATGCGAACGTGACTCGGAATGCATCGCTTGGGGAACGGGGCGGTGTACTCGCCGGAGTTCCTCGCGCTTCGATTGCCTCGTTGCGAATTTCTCCCCGGGCGTGGCGGCGGGCGAAGAAATCGAATGCCAATGGATCGCCCATATCGGCGTAAGCAGCGGAGGGTTCATTCAGGTGAAGAGCGCGGGTCGACCGAGCTGCTACACCATCTGAGCAGGAATAGGCCCCATCTCAAACCAGATGGGGCCTATTCGGTCGCTCTGAATTCTGAGTGCCGGTCTAGCCTTCCGCGGCAGGGCAGATCAGTCGGTAGTCGCACCAGCTGCAGACGCTGGGGGAGGGGCGGGGCTCGAAGTCCTGGGAGAGGATGCCCTCGCCGACCTGGAGGACGGTGCGCTCGACCCGCTCGGCGTCGTCGGGCCGGGTCGGTGCCGGCACCTTCTCGGCGTCGAGCACGTAGTAGTAGCTGCCGCTGCTGGCCTCGATCCCCCAAGCCTCGCGGGCGGCCATTCGGTAGAGGGCCAGCTGGAGGTCGTCGTCGAGGTCCTCTTCGCTCTTGCGCTCGCCGGTCTTGTAGTCGATCAGCTCGTAGTCGCCGTCGGGGAGGCGGTCGACGCGGTCCACGCGGCCGCGGACGTGGTGGTCGCCGACCTTGAAGTCGAACTTCTTCTCCAGCCAGACCGGTTCGCCCTCGGACTCGCGCTCGCGTTCCCAGTAGAGGCGCAGCGCCTCCCGCGCCCGGTCGCGGAACTGCAGCTCGTCGTCGCTGGAGCCGAACCCGGTCCGCCGCCAGCCCGACTCGAAGAGCCGGTTCAGCACTCCCAGCCCTTCGGCGGGGTGCTCCGGCGGCTCCTTGTGGAAGCGCTCGAGGACGTTGTGGAAGAGGATCCCGAAGCGCTGGTTGATCGTCGGCTCCTGGGGGATCCCGAAGACGCGGGCGAACTTGTACTTGAGCGGGCAGGTGAGGTAGAGCGAGAGGTCGGAGGCCGAGAGGCTGAGCTTGCCGTCGCCCCGCTTCGGCAGGAAGGCGGCCAGCGACGGCTCCTCGCGAGCCGCGACCAGCTCCAGCCGCTGCCCCCGCTCCCGCTCGGAGTCGAGCAGGTAGGCGTCGAGCGCCGAGGCGTCCAGCTCGGCCTGCTGCTCGGGGGTCGCCACCTGCCGCAGCAGCCCGTTGACCGCCTCGATCGCCTCCGCCGTCGTCTCCTCGCCTGGCCGCTGGGCCAGGGCCGCCAGCTTCAGCAGCTCGAGGTAGCGGGCGATCGCCCGGTTGACGTCGATCGCGGTGTCGAGGCGCGGCTCCGACAGCTCCCGCCCCGCTCGCCAGGAGGCCTCGAGGACCTGCTCGCGCAGGGCTCGGTAGGTGGCGTGCAGCCCCTCGGCCGGCCCGAACAGCTCCTCCTCGTGCAGCTCCTCAACAGCGCCTTCGGCAGTGGCCGCCTCCAGCGCCTGCCCGTAGAAGCGCGACGGTCGCGCCGCCTTGCCTCCGGAGCGCTCCACCCACGAGAGGACGAGGCCGCTGCGCGCCGGCCAGCCGATCTGCCCCCACTCCTCCTCCTGCTCGAGGCCGAGGACGAACACGTGGTCGAAGCCGAGCCCCTTCACCGCCGAGGTCGCCATCACGTTGACGGCCCCCGGCGAGTGCTGGTGCTCGGTCTCCTCCGGTTCGGCACCTGCCTCGGCGACGGCGCTGAGGTAGGCGACGAAGGCGCGGGTCGAGCCGTGCGGTTCGCGCCGGGTCCAGGCGGTCGCCAGCTCGGCCAGGTGGGAGAGGCCGAGCAGCCGCTCGGCGACCTCCGGCTGGGCGGCAAAGAGCCGCTGGCGCCGCAGCCCGACCTGCTCGATCACCCGCCGCACGAAGACGTCGGCCCGCCGCTCCTCCATCACCGCCGCGGCGCCGGCGTAGAGCTTGAGGAAGGCCTGGATCCGCTCCCGCGCCTCGGGCTGGAACTGGGGACTGTCGAGGGCAGCCTCGCAGGCGGCGACCATGTCCTGCTTGCGCCGGCGGGCGATCGTGGTCAGTCGCGCGAGGTCGCCGGAGCGCAGCTCGACCGGCGGCCGCGTCAGCGCCCGCGCCGCGGCGGCCGAGTCGCCCGGGTCGGCCAGGACCCGCAGCCAGGCGATCGCGTCCCGTACCTCCGGCCGCTGGAACAGGGCGGTCGGCCCGGCGAGGTGGAAGGGGATGCCCCGCTCTTCCATCGCCGCGGCAACGGCCCCGCCCTGCTTGGCGGGCTCGTCGACCAGCACGCAGATCTCCTCGGCGGCGGTGCCCGCCGCGACCAGCTGCTCGACCGACCGCGCCACCGCCTGCGCCTGGGCGCGCTCGTTGACGCAGCGCCAGAAGCTGAGCTGCGGATCGCGGAAGCGCTCGACGAGGAGGACGCGGTCGCCCGCCGGATGGACGGCGTCGAACCACTCCTCGGCCGGGCTAACCTCCGCCTCCGAGCTGATCTCGAGGGCGAGCACCTGGTTCGGGTCCTCGGCGGCGAGCGACTCGAGCACCGCCCGCTGGGCCGGGCTCGCCTCCTCCAGCTCGTCGACCATCAGCTGGCCGAAGCGCTCGACGATCCGCCGCCGCACGTCGGGGCGCTCTACCAGGAGGCAGTCGAGTGCGAGGAAGACGTCACCCCGGTCGAGGCTGCCGGACTCGGCGAGGATGCGGTCGTGGGTCGCGTAGAGGTCGGCGAACTCGAGCTCGCGGCGGGCGCCCTCGCGCTCGGCCTCGTCGCTCGCTGCCGCCTCCTGCGCTCCCGCCTGTTCGGCAAGCGTGGTGGGACCGACCCGCTCGGCCTTCAGCCGGTCGATCCGCGCCAGCAGCCGCGCCAGCAGCCCGGTCGGGTTGCCGCGGATCTCGTGCCGGCGCAGCGGCAGGCGGTCGAGCCGGTCGAGCATCATCGCCAGCCGCTCGGCCCGGCTCAGCACGTCGAAGAAGGGATCGAGGCCCGCCTCCTCGGGATGCTCGCGCAGCAGGCGCTCGCCGATCGTCTCCCAGCTGCCGATCCAGAGCTCCTCGTAGGGCCCGGTCAGGAGTGCCTCGCAGCGTTCGCGCAGCCGCGCCGCGGTCGCCTGGCGGGAGGCGATCATCAGCACGCTCTCGGGGCGGGCGCCGGCGGCGACGAGGTGGGCGAGCCGCCGGGCGAGCAGCTCGGTCTTGCCGGTTCCCGGGGCGCCGACGATCAGCAGCGGCCCGGCCTCGTGCGCGATCGCGCGCTCGCGCTCCGAAGCCGCGGTATCCGTCGCTGGATGGTCCTGGCGCACCGCCCAAAGCTAGCGCCCCGCAGGAGCTGGTCTCTAGCATGCGGCCGATGGACGTCATCTCCGCCGACTGGCCGGCGATCTGCCGCCGCATCGTCGCCGCCCAGCGACCGATCTTCGAGCGGGCACGGACCAGCGAGGAGCGCACCGTCTACGAGGGGGTCGGCGAGGGCGGCGACCGCACGCTGGTGATCGACCGCGAATGCGAGGACGTCGTCTTCGCCGAGCTCGACCGGCTCGCCGCCGAAGGCGCCTCCTTCGTCGCCGTCTCCGAGGAGCGCGGCGAAGTCAGCTTCGGCTCGGGTGGCGAGGCGCGGGTGGTGATCGACCCGATCGACGGCTCGCTCAACGCCCGCCGCACCCTGCCCTCCTTCGCCGTCTCGATCGCCGTCGCCTCCGGCCCCTCGATGGCCGACGTCGAGTTCGGCTTCGTCCACGACTTCGGCGCCGACGAGGAGTTCGTCGCCGCCCGCGGCGCGGGCGCCCAGGTGGGCGGCGCACCCGCCCGGGTGGCGCCCGAGGGCGAGCGGCTGGAAGTGGTCGGGGTCGAGTCGGCGGAGCCGGAGTGGGC
>Ga0207661_10002314_pt1 | contig 13123 bp, 10 predicted proteins | sample KBSC713LmetaG_FD_184337 | JGI IMG/M metagenome (GOLD analysis project Ga0207661, IMG submission 184337) | Corn rhizosphere microbial communities from Kellogg Biological Station, Michigan, USA - KBS C7.1-3L metaG (SPAdes) (version 2) | ecosystem: Host-associated > Plants > Roots > Rhizosphere ... | reverse complement strand
CTTTTTACACAACTGAAAACATTTCCCTTCGTTCACAAAACCTGGAAAGCGCCAGGCTGAAGGTGAATGATAAAATGGGAAATCCCATTGAAATAGCCGCTGTTATTGTATGGCAGGTAGGTGAGACCTACAAAGCCGCGTATGATGTTGTGAACTATAAGGAGTATGTGGTACGGCAAAGTGAGGCCGCTGTTCGTCACCTAGCAAATAGTTTTCCCTATGACAACCTCGAAGATCCAATAGCCGACATCACGCTAAGAGGTGGAGGTGAGAAAGTAAACGCCATTTTGGAAAAAGAACTTCTGGAAAGGCTTACACCTGCAGGCATCATCATTAAAGAAGCAAGGATCAGTCACCTGGCTTACGCCGCCGAAATTGCGGGAGCCATGTTGCAAAGGCAACAAGCTACTGCCATCGTCGCTGCCAGAACCAAAATTGTGGAAGGTGCGGTTGGCATGGTAGAAATGGCACTGGAAATGTTGTCAAGAAAAGACATCGTTCATTTGGATGAGGAAAAGAAAGCAGCAATGGTAAGCAATTTAATGGTGGTGCTTTGCGGCGAAAGGGGAGCGCAGCCAATATTAAACACCGGAACATTATACCAATAATCATGTTGAAAGTATTCGATACATCCGGTGACGTTTTATTCGAGGAAACACAAAAATATCCTCAATGGGTAAGTTGGGTGGTTCGGTTTGCAATGCTGATAACTATTTTAGGGTTAGTGATTAGTTTTATTACTGAAAAACAAAAAACAGATGCATCAGTGGGGCTGATAGTTGTCGTTCCGATTGCAATACTCGCCATTTATCTGAACTCAAATATCCTGTTGGAAAAAATTGTTACCTCAAATGGATTGTATTACAGGTGGAAACCATGGCATAAAAAATTTAGACTAATCCAAAAAGAGGATATCGAATCTTTCTATAGTAAAAAATTTCCCTTAGCGAAATTAGGTTCCGGTTGGTTTCCATCTTATGGCAGGTATCATGTTGCAAGCCGTGGTGAGGGAATACAATTGTTTCTGAAAAATGGCAGAAAAATTTTCTTTAGCACGAACGAAAAAAACTTGTTTGAAAGAGCACTTCAAAAACTGATTTCGATTAACCTTAAACCAGCCAGGAGTGAGTTCTAAAAAAAGTTTTGTGATACGAATCGATAATGATACCTATAAAGCTTTAGAAAAGTGGGCCGCAGATGAATTCCGAAGTGTGAATGGGCAAATTGAATGGATCCTCAATCAAAAACTGAAAGAGGCCGGCCGTGTGAAAGACGGAAACCAAACAGGCACCAAAACCAAAAAGTAGTCGTAACTTTAAATTTACCAACTGTTATGAACTTCTTCTTTATATATTTTCTCATCTTTCTGTTTTTCTGTTGCCTTCGGGTGTTTTGGTTTTGGTAGATTAAGTATATCAGACGGCAGTAATGAAATTTGCATTTTGTTCATGAGTTATGGACCTGGAACATCCAAAAGCCATTCCGAATGACAAAAAAAATATCCTGCAGTTGGTCAGTCTGATTCATAAAAAGTCTTTCTGAGCTTGTTCAATAGTCTAAAAATAACAGAATTAAAAATTCAATTCCGGACATTTTACTCGCTACGAAAGTTGATAAAAAATTCCTCCAAACTGTAACAAATCCTCTACATTTATCGCCCTGAATAAACGCTAAAAAGCGTAAATTGAACATCATTTATTAACGCGTAAATTTTGAGCACTATGATTAAAATGCAAGTAATCGGCAATCTTGGAAAAGATTGCGTAGTTAACACAGTCAACGGTAAAAACGTAATCAACTTTACTGTTGCCCACACCGAGAAGTATCGTGATAGCGCTGGCAATAACCAGGAAAAAACAACCTGGGTGGATTGTGCTTATTGGACAGACAGAACCGCTCTTGCACCTTACCTTCAAAAAGGTAAACAGGTATTTGTGGAAGGTACTCCGGAAGTGCGCAGCTTTACCCGCAATGATGGAACTGCGGGTGCTTCACTTTCTCTTCGCGTAAGGGAAGTACAGTTGCTTGGCGGTAAAGGCGATAGTCTTGGGGGAGGCGCTCCTGCTTCTGAATCGCAATCATACAATCGCCAGGAATCACCAGCTGCGGCGAGTGTCAATGATGATGTTGCAGACGATCTACCATTCTAATATAGAAGTAGTGTAAAAGAAAATGCTCTCAATGTTGGGAGCATTTTTTGTTTTGTAAAGGGTGAAACGGCAATGATAGATGTTGAATGGTCAGAAAGATTAAATTTTTTTTGAGAGTGTTTTTTTTGAGTTGCAGATTTATGATTATGAGCCAAACTGAATTGCTACCTATTGGACCTCTGTTGCGTCGCACACTTGTACGTTTGGTAATTCTATTTGACATTCTCCAGCATTCACTATCTGAATTTTGCAGCTTTCAAAGCTTACAAATCCCCCTTGCGGAGTTTCTGAAAGTAGTAACGCCTGCACTCCCCCTTTACAAAGGGGGATGGCGGTCATTTCGCATAAATGAAAATCCTAAGGGGGATTTGCAAACCACCACAGAGCTTTAATTAAATAAGAAGCTCTATAAAATTTTTTATTTTCAATTATTTTGTGTTTTGTGTATTACCTGCCATACAATAAGAACCTGAAAGAATTCTGCCGGAAATTAAGAAACAACTCTACTCTTGGAGAAATACTTCTCTGGAAACAACTTCGTGCAGGCAGTATGAAAGGATATACCTTCAATCGGCAAAAGCCTTTGAACAATTTCATAGTTGACTTTTACTGCAAACCGTTAAAGCTGGTAATCGAAGTGGATGGCGGTTATCATTTTGAGGAAGAACAAAAAACGAAAGACGAGGAACGGCAGCACGCACTCCAGGCAATGGGGCTGAATTTTCTGCGGTTTCACGATGAGGAAATTAGAAAAGATATGAACGTTGTTTTAAAGACAATAGAAATGTACATCGAGGAATATGTAGATAACGGTAAATATTAATTGAGTTCTCTTAACAGACTTCAAACAGGACAACGGCTCCAACACTCAACTTACACTTCCTCATTCCTTCTTATCTTGCGCACATGAGCAAAGTTTTTTCTTACGATCAACTATTTGATTTTTCGAAAAATGTTTTTTTGAAAATTGGATGTAGCGAATATGATGCAAACCTGGCTACAAAAGTCTTGTTGTCAGCTGACATTCGCGGAGTTGACTCGCATGGCATTGCCAGGTTGAGTGGCTATGTGCGTTTGTGGGATGCAAAGAGAGTAAATGCAACACCACAAATAAAAATCATTCATGAAACGCCATCGACGGCAACTGTTGATGGAGATAGCGGCTTAGGACTCGTGGTAGCTCCTAATGCGATGCAGATTGCAATAGATAAAGCAAGGCAAGTAGGTACAGGTTGGGTGAGTGTTCAAAACAGTAATCATTACGGCATTGCGGGTTATCACGCCATGATGGCCTTAGAGCAAGATATGATCGGCATTTGTATGACCAATGGAAGTGCGCTGGTGGCTCCAACATTTTCAACCGAACGGTTATTGGGAACCAATCCAATCGCAGTGGCAATACCTGCGGGTAAAGAACCTGCTTTTGTTGCAGATATGGCTACAACAACAGCAGCCAACGGCAAACTGGAAATCTTACAAAGAAAACATGGCGTTGCTCCGTTAGGCTGGATTCAAAACAAAGAAGGGAAACCTTCCACCGACCCACATGAATTAAAGGACGGTGGCGCATTATTGCCTCTGGGTGGCGACAGGGAACATGGGAGCCATAAAGGATATGCACTGGGTGCAATTGTTGATATTTTTTCTGCGGTACTAAGTGGTGCGAATTATGGTCCATGGGTTCCTCCTTTCCCCGCTTATGTTCCTATGCCGGACGACATGCCAGGCAAAGGCATTGGTCATTTCTTTGGTGCAATGAGAATTGATGCGTTTCGTCCTGCAAAAGAATTCAAACAACATATGGACAAATGGATTGAACGGTTTCGTTCCGCAAAAACCGCTGAAGGTTTTGAAAGCGTAATCATACCCGGAGATCCTGAAAGAGAAATGGAAGCCATCCGAAGGAAAGATGGAATTCCTGTACTGGGCCCTGTTGTAGATGATCTAAACTATCTCGCGGAAAAATTTAGTCTCAGTCCTGCATTAGAACACTTGTCCACAGCACAATCACTAAAATTGAATTAGCCTATTTAAATGCATCAATGCCTAAATTTGCCGCTTCAAAAAACTGAACAAAAGAAAAAATGCAAAACAGCAAAGAAAGATTAAATCTAAGTTCTCCCACCGGGGGACAGGGGGCTTTTAAAATAATGAAGTTTGGTGGTACCTCGGTAGGTAAACCGCAACGTATGCATGAAGTGGCAAAATTGGTCACGTCAGATGCCGAACCAAAAATTGTTGTACTAAGTGCTGTGTCAGGAACCACCAATGCGCTTGTTGAAATTGGTAATTTTCTTTCTCAGGGCAAGCGTGAACAAGCCAAGCAAAAAATTGACGAATTAGAAGCTCAATATAAACAGTTCGTTGTCGACCTCGTGAAGAAACCAGATGCTCTTGAAAAAGCAAACAATATTTTGAAAGAGCATTTCGAATTTCTAAACATTATTCTTCGCATTTCATTTAGTGAAGCCTTGAGTAAAGATATTCTTGCACAAGGAGAGCTGATCTCTACAAAACTGTTCAGCGTTTATTTAAATGAACAAGGTATCGATCATGAATTGCTTCCTGCACTTGAGTTCATGAGCATCGATGCAAATGATGAGCCGCAGGTAGAACAAATTCGGGAGAAACTTACCAGGGTGCTCCAACAGAATCCCGGTAAAGAATTATTTATTACACAAGGATACATTTGTCGTAATGCAAGGGGTGAAGTTGATAATTTAAAAAGAGGAGGAAGTGATTATACCGCTTCACTGGTAGCTGCAGCTATCAAGGCAAGTGTTTGCGAAATCTGGACTGACATCAGTGGCATGCACAATAATGATCCACGAATCGTAAATAAAACCATTCCTATTGATCAATTGAGTTTTGACGAAGCGGCCGAGTTAGCCTATTTCGGAGCAAAGATTCTACACCCGGCTTCCATTTGGCCTGCACAACATTATAATGTTCCGGTGAAATTGCTGAACACCATGGAACCTCAAGCAAGGGGCACCACTATCGAAGAGAAAGCATCATCAACTGGAGTAAAAGCTGTTGCAGCAAAGGATGGAATTCTTGCCATAAATATAAAAAGCAGTAGGATGCTATTGGCTTATGGCTTCCTGCGTAAAGTGTTTGAGGTCTTTGAAAAATATCGTACTTCAATCGATATGATCACAACTTCCGAAGTGGCCGTATCACTGACAATAGACAATGCTTCGGCTTTAAATGAAATTGTCAGAGAACTGGAAACATTCAGCATAGTAAGTGTGGATACCGATCAAACCATCATAAGCATTGTTGGTAATGAAATAGGCGAACAGCCTGGTACACTGAAAAAAGTATTTGATTGTGTGAGTAATATCAATGTAAGAATGGTTTCGTTTGGTGGCAGCATTCATAACATTTCACTGCTTGTTGATGCAGCGGATAAAAAGGCCACACTTCAACAATTGAATTCAGGATTATTCGGATTGAACTAGCAATACAATAAGGCCAAAGCATTAGGTTAATCAGGAAATATGACATTGTTCCATCCTCCTTTGCACTATTTCCGCATTTACATGTGTTAAAAGAAAAGTCTCACATTACGTGAGACTTTTTCAAATGATGTTTCTCAAAAACTTTTAATTCTACCGAATCCTGCTCAGACAATAAGTAATGCATCTCCGTAACTAAAGAAGCGGTATTTATCCTTAATCGCTTTTTTGTAAGCCTCCATTGTCAAATCATATCCTGCAAAGGCGCAGGTCATAATGAGCAAACTGGTTTTTGGTAAGTGGAAATTTGTTACAAGCGAATCCGCTATGCTGAAATCATAAGGGGGATGAATAAAAATGTTCGTCCAGCCTTCTGAGGTTTTTAATAATTTTTGTGCAGTTACTGAAGATTCCAGTGCTCTCATTGTTGTAGTGCCAATAGAGCAAATCCTATGTCCGGTTTCCTTAGCCTTATTTACAACCTTTGTTGCAGTGTCTTCGATTCGGTAATACTCTGCATCCATTTTATGCTTACTCAGGTCTTCCACTTCGATCGGTCGAAATGTTCCGAGGCCAGTGTGAAGAGTAACTTCCGAAAATCGAATACCCTTGATCTCACAACGTTTGATCAACTCACGACTAAAATGCAGACCAGCAGTAGGAGCAGCCACTGCACCTTCATGCTTGGCGTAAACTGTTTGATAACGCTCACGGTCTTCATCATCAGGCTTGCGTTTGATGTATTTTGGCAAAGGTGTTTCACCATATTTTTCAAGCACCTGCCTGAACTCGTCTTCAGTGCCCTCGTGTAAAAATTTAATCGTGCGACCACGCGAGGTTGTATTATCTATTACTTCTGCAACCAGTTCTTCAGTGTCGCCAAAGTAAAGTTTGTTTCCAACCCGTATCTTTCTGGCCGGATCAACTATCACATCCCAAAGCCGGTGTTCCTTATTTAGTTCACGAAGAAGAAATACTTCAATTTTGGCACCTGTTTTTTCCTTACGGCCATACATGCGTGCAGGAAAAACTTTAGTGTTGTTTACAACAAATACATCCTTGTCATCGAAATAATCCAAAATATCTCGGAAATGTTTGTTCTCAATCTGTCCCGTTTTACGATGAACGACCATCATTCGGGCATCTTCACGTTTTTTAGCAGGATGTTGGGCAATTAAATTAAGAGGTAGGTCAAACTTAAATTGTGAAAGCTTCATGGGCTGTTTATCCAGTTAAATTGTTTTGGCCTCATGACGCAAACCGTGCAGTAGTTGCGGATTTTTCTGATTCCAACTCCGGTCTTACGGCACCGGGCAGGTCATTTAGCTTTAAAGCCCGCAAAAATAAGGGTTAAATTAAAAAATAATCGAAAATTTTTCTTAAGACGGAAAATCCTGACCTGTTTATGCTATCTTGAACCCGATACATTGGTTAATAAACTACATCCTTTCTATGAGATACCTGACCCTCGTTGCCAGCTTTCTTATTCTTACATCAGTGTCTTTTTCTCAAAAGACAAAAATACCTGCCAAAAATTATCCTAGCCTGTTATGGGAAATCACAGGAAAAGGCCTCAATAAGCCCTCTTATCTTTTTGGTACCATGCATGTCAGCAGCAAAATGGTATTTCATTTATCCGATTCATTTTATCTCGGTATAAGAAACGCCGAAGTTGTTGCCTTAGAAACGGATATGGGAACATGGCAGGATGATTTCTCAAGGTATGATCTTGAAGGCAACGGATATAATTATGATTATAATTTGAGAAGAGGTTTTGACGGTCCGGGTGATTATCTCACTATCGGAACCCTTCAATTTCCTCCGTATGAGAAGCTCATTGAAATGTCGCTTTACAGTAGCCCGGCTATGATTAATAGTTTTTTGTATCGAACAAATTCCGATAAGGCTGTTGATTTTGAAGAAGACACCTACCTGGACATGCACATTTACCAGGCCGGAAAAAAGTGGGGCAAAAAGGTTTGCGGCGTTGAAAATTTTGACAGAAGTATGGAACTGATGAAAGAGGCTTATGTTGATGCGTCGAAGGAAAAAGTAAAAAAGGAGAGAAGCTTTGACTATGATGGTGATTTTTCATATTCCAAGCTTGAAGATGCTTATCGTACAGGTAACCTTGATCTTTTAGATACCATTAATAAAGTAAACAGTACATCAGCTGCCTTTGATGAAAAGTTTCTTTACAAGAGAAATGAAATCCAGGCTAATTCGATTGATTCGATTATTAAAACCGGGCAATCGCTTTTTGTAGGTGTAGGTGCGGCTCATCTTCCAGGACAAAGAGGAGTTATTGAACTGTTACGGCGGCAAGGATATACACTTCGTCCTATAAAAATTGCAGAACGAGATAGTCGGCATAAAAATGAACTTGAAAAGATTCGTGTCCCTGTTCAATTCAGCAAACAAACTTCCCCTGATGGTTTTGTTAGTGTAGATATGCCTGGAAAACTGTATGACTTTAATACAGCTTATGGTATTGTAGACCAGGAGCAATTTGCCGATATGAGCAATGGCGCTTACTACATGCTGACAAGAATCAATACCAACAGTATTTTGTGGGGACACAGTGAGGAAATGGTGTTGGACAAAATTGATAGTGTGATCTATGAAAATATCCCGGGGAAAATCCTAAACAAGCAGCCTATTACAAGAAACGGTTATAAAGGGTTTGAAGTAACGAACAGAACCCGTCGTGGTGATTTTCAACGCTATAACATTTTCGTAACTCCATTCGAAGTAATACTCTTCAAGATGAGTGGTAATGAAGATTATGTAAAAGACGGAACTGAGGCCAACCAATTCTTTAACAGCATTCAGTTTAATAATTATAAAACGGAATGGAAGAAGTGGTCACCTTCATTTGGTGGATTTGAAGTAGAGTTACCGCATGTACCGGTTATTGCAAAAAAGGCGAACTGGCAATTTATGGCTCTTGATAAATCTACTAATACCGGTTTTGAAGTAATTCGCACAGATGTACATAATTATAGTTTTGTCGAGGAAGATAGCTTCGATCTGAATCTAATGGAAGAAAGTTTTGCTGCTTCTGATTTTATTGACAAGCAGATCAGTCGGAAGCAAATTAAATGGAATGGATATCCGGCACTGGATATGAAATATAAATACAAGGACGGTTCAGTAGCGTTGGCAAGATTTATTATCCAGGGAACTCATTATTATACGCTGGTGACTCATAGCAGAAATGAGAATCCTAAAATGAACCAGTTCCTGAATTCTTTTACCATTACTCCTTTTAAATACGGCGCTTCAATAGAATTAAGAGACACCTCACTTTATTTCAAAGTGAAATCAGCAGTGGCATTAAGTAAGAGTAAGAAACTGACCATGTATCCGGACAAAGTTCCAAGATCCGGTGAAGATGATGACGCCGATCTTTTAGAGGAAAACACGTATAAGAACAAAACCATTGCAAACGATTCAACGGGTGAAAAAATATTTGTTTACTTCAGCAAACCTTCCCGTTATTATTATAAGGAGGACACTACTTCCATGCTTGACAGTACCTATTTTGAAAGAGGAAAAATGAAATGGCAATTTCGTAGCAAGACAAAGTATGAACTGCCAAACAAAACAAAAGTGTATGAATACGTGGTGAGTGATCCGAAAAGCAGTCGTTACTTGCAGGGAAAACTTTTTTCAAGAAATGGTGTGACCTATTGGCTGCAAACAGAAGGGGACACACTTTCGAAGCCAAGTAGTTTTGTAAGCAGTTTCTTCGAAAGCTTTACACCAAGCGATACCATTGCAGGCACCAATCCGCAGGAGAAGAAAACACAATTGTTTTTCAAGGATTTTTTTAGCAAGGACACATTACTGCATAGAAGGGCTTTGGCTAATGTTGATAAACTTCATTTCGATTCTGCAGATTTTGTCCAGTTAAAAAAATGCATTCAGTCACTAAACTGGAAGGAAAGAAAATACATGAGCGTGAAGAACGGTTTTATATGGCAGCTTTCCACCGTTAAAACAAAAGAGGCGTCCAACTATTTAAAAGATATTTATTATGCTGCCGGCGATACGGTGGATTTTCAATATACTGTACTGAACGCATTATTAAATCAGCAAAATCATTATGCCTTCCAGGTATTCAAGGATATTGTGATTAATGAGCCGCCGATTTTAGATGTTGATAACAACAATGGACCGAATTACAAAGCAAGAAACACGCGTTCCTTCAGATATAATTATGATAATGATTTCAGGGACCAGAATTTCATAGATGATCTGTCGGATTCATTACAATTAACTGCAACCATATTCAAAGACATTCTTCCATTGGTTAATATACATGATTATGAACGGCCAATTATGAATCTTGCTGGAACATTGATTGATAGCAGTATGATCAGTGCAAAGGATTACGAACCTTATGTAACCAAGTTTCTGATTGAAGCCAAACAATTGCTGAAAAAGCAAATGATTCTTGAAAAAAATAAGTCTATTGTAAAAGCGCAAAAAGATGAAGATGCTACAGGCATTTATTACCAGGACAAGGGCGACGACAATGGTAACCAGGAATTGAGTTTGTACGCAACATTATTGATGCCGTATGCAGACAAAATTCCAGCTGTTCAGCAATTTATTGACCAGTTAATAAAAAGTAATGATAACAGGTTAAAGTACAATACTGCTATACTTTTAATCCGCAATCATAAACCTGTTGCTGATACCCTCCTTAATTATTTTGCACGTCTGGATGATTACCGGTACGAATTGTATTCAGATCTTCAGGAGCTTAGGTTATCAGACCGTATACCTTCTGCATGCATGAACCAGATGGCGCTGGCAAAAAGTAAATTGTTTGATATCAGCAGTACTTATAGCAAACCAGATTCTCTTGTTTATTTGGATAAACTTCCCGTTCAGTTTAAAGAAAGAACCGGGTTTGTTTTTTTCTTTAAGTACAAGAGCAAAAAAGATGATAATGTGTGGAAAATTGCAACTGTGGGTATTGTGCCGAACGATCCAAAGAAATTTGAGTTTGAAGCAAAGACCGGAAATTACTGGCAAAAAAGACAATACAACTTTACAGAGTTCAGTAATACCAAAATTGATGTTGATTTACCAGTGAAGGATCAATTAAAAAAAGCACTCAAAAAGATGTTGTATTCCAGGAGAAACAGTGCGGCACAATTTTACAAAGACGAAGACAGGATACATGGTGAGTATTATCCTGCTTTTAATTTGGGAGATTAATTTTGTTTCACCCTAAATTTTCAGGAAACCCAAGAAAAGCTACTTGAGTGCGGTATAATCTTTCGTACCCAGGCAATGAGCCTTTTGCATACCACTATTATGTTCCGGGGATCTTTGGGACTGCTTCAATCAATTCTTTTGTATAAGAGCTTTGTGGACGATAGTAAACGTCTTCTGCAGCTCCGGTTTCAATGATCTTGCCTTTCCTCATTACCATAATGCGGTCGCACATGTAGCGTACCACAGAAAGATCATGAGAAATAAAAAGCATAGTAAGTCCCAACTCCCTTTTTAACTCATTTAACAAATTCAGAACCTGCGCCTGAACGCTTACATCCAATGCTGAAACAGATTCATCGCATACAATAAAACCCGGATTCATAGACAAGGCCCTTGCAATAACGATACGTTGGCGCTGCCCGCCTGAAAATTCATGCGGGTACCGATTCATCATCGTTGGCGATAAACTTACACGTTCCAGTAATTCCGAAACTCTCTTCTTTCTTTCGCGGACGTTGTTTTCGATGCCGGTGACCTTCATTGGTTCGGCAATAGCATCACCAATAGTTAATCTTGGATTGAGGGACGAATAAGGATCCTGGAAAATGAGTTGTACATCTTTTCTCAAGTCGGTTAATTGACTTTTCGAAAGATCTGTAATATTGGAATTGTTGTAAATAATTTTTCCTGATGATGGATCAATCAAACGCAACAGGCTTCTTCCCAAAGTTGTTTTACCACAACCGGATTCACCCACTAGTCCCAACGTTTCACCTTTAAATATTTCAAAACTTACATCATCCACTGCTGTGAAATAAGTTTTAGGCCTGCCCAACAGATTGAGTTTACCTGCAAACCGTGCCACCAGGTTTTCAACTCTAACAATTGACAAAGGTGCTTGCCTGGGGTGATCCTTTTTTTCCTCAAGACTTTTACTTCGTGATTCTGGTCGGCTATCTTCATTTTCTGTTTTTTCAATTCGAACTTCACTCTCCATAAAATCACTTACTGTTGGCAGGCTTTCATTTTTTGGATGCAATGCTGGTCTGCATGCTATTAAGGCTTTTGTATAACTGTTTTGTGGATAATTGAAAATATTAACTGCTGTATTCTCTTCAACAATTGCTCCCCTGTACATGATAGCAACACGATTGGCAATTTCAGCAACCACTCCAAGATCATGTGTAATAAAAATTACCCCCATGTTCTCTTGCTGTTGCAACTCTTTGATGAGTTGAAGTATTGTTTTTTGAACCGTTACATCCAAAGCTGTTGTGGGCTCATCGCAAATTAGTAATGATGGGTGGCAACACATGGCCATGGCAATCATTACTCTTTGTTTTTGTCCTCCACTGAGTTCATGAGGATATCGATTAAAGATTTTGTCGGGTAACGGCAGTTTCACTTTCTCGAACCACTCAATTGTTTGTTTCCTGGCTTCAGGTGCTGCAATGTTTTTATGAACCAGTAATGCTTCCATTACCTGTTTGCCGCAGCTCATTACAGGGTTTAACGAAGTCATAGGTTCCTGGAAGATCATCGCAATTTTTGATCCCCTTATTTTCCTGATCTTCCTGCTATTTGCACGAATGAGGTCTATGGGCTCGGCATCCTCGTCGTGGAAAATGATTTTTCCGTTCTGAAATTTTGCAGGAGGTTGGGGCAAAAGTTGTAAAATTGAAAGCGAAGTAACCGATTTACCGGAACCACTCTCTCCAACAATCCCAAGGATCTCTCCACGATTGACATCAAACGAAATATTTTTTACAGCATTGGTTGTTTGATTTTCTGTAATAAAATCAATCGAAAGATTTTGTATGCTCAAAAGGGGATGCATGTTAATTTGTACAGGGTGCAGTTAGAACTTTGATAGATAATTTTTTTGAAGGGGTCGGGTAATAAGCCATGCATACCATGCAATTTTGAACTGAAGTTGTATCTAATGTAAAATAGAATTCGTCCCCTGCATTTATGGATGTAGGAAAGGTGCATTTGCTACCTAATTCAAAAACGTTTTTGTATGTTTTGCCGCTGCTTTCGTCTTTCCAATTGGCAAGTACCATCGCCGTGTCAAAATTGTTGCTCTGAATACTAATCGTATAATTCATACAAAGCTCTTTAATTTCCAGTTTGCCTTTATAACAGCCTGCCGGCAGTTGTTTTTGTTTGCATGATTTATTTGAACTGCTTATTAAAAGAACAGAGAAAAGCAGTAATAATAATTTCATCAGATTTTGTTTGATTCTGCAAGGGTAGGTAATTGTATTAAAACCTAAGGTG
>Ga0207661_10002312_pt1 | contig 13128 bp, 12 predicted proteins | sample KBSC713LmetaG_FD_184337 | JGI IMG/M metagenome (GOLD analysis project Ga0207661, IMG submission 184337) | Corn rhizosphere microbial communities from Kellogg Biological Station, Michigan, USA - KBS C7.1-3L metaG (SPAdes) (version 2) | ecosystem: Host-associated > Plants > Roots > Rhizosphere ... | reverse complement strand
AACAGCGCGTACAGCCGCACCGCGATCCCGAGTCCAATGACGATCAGGAGCGGCGTCCAGCCGAACGTCTGCTGTGCGGTTCCCCACCAACCGCGCAGCCGCCCGCCGACGCTGTGGCCCAGCCGCCTCGCCGAGCTCGAAGCCGTCACTGGAGAGGTGCTTGCCACGCGCCCTCCCGACCGCGAACCAATCTTGTGTCAGGCATTCGTCTCGCCAGCGCCCAGGTCCCCATCGCCGCCGCGCCGGACAGCAGCGCCTGCGGCGGCACGCCGTAGCGGAGCGAGTACGAGAACGTCAGCACCGGGCCGAGGTAGAGCACGAACGCGACAACCGCAAACAGTGCCAAGACAATCCGCGTCTTCCCGCGCGCGACGATCACCCCGAGGATCGTCAGTACCGAGAACAGTGCGATGAAGAGCCCGCCGAGGCGGGTGCTCGTTTGGTAGGCCTCGAGCGCGTTGCGGCCGGGCGTGTGCATGGGCAGTACTCCGTCGTAGCGCTTGGCTATCTGACTCCCCACTGTCTGCTCGAGCTGGGCGTCCCGGGTGCCGAAACCCCAGGCATCGGTGGCGACGCCCGCATACACCGAGCGGTTGCCGACGGACGGGTCGATGTAGCGCACCATGTCCTTTGTCACGGCCTTCGCGTACGCGAACGGCTGGCCGACGATCGCCGCGCGGGCCCACTTGCCGAGCGGCCCGTTGGTGCGCGGATCCATCCCACCAAAGTTGGTGCGGCCAGGCGAGGTCGGATCCCAGGCGTACCAGAACGTGCTCGGCCGCTGGCTCGGCGGGGTGGACTGACACAGTCGCTCGGTGCCCGCCGGCGGATCGAACTTGTTGCAGTCGGCAAACGGCGCGACGCGCGAGTAGAGGTCGAGGTTGGCCTCATCCGTGAGGCCGGCGAAGTGGCCGCCGCTTGTGGCCACGACCGCGTAGATCGCGATCAGCGCCGCGGCAGGGATCAGGCTGGCGGCGAGCACGACACCTCGCCGCAGCAGGGGACCGTGGAACACGATCAGCGCCCACAGAGCCACCACCACAGGAATGACCAATGCATTGGAACGCGCGAGAGCGGCCATCCCGCCCAGGAAGCTCGCGGAGGCGAGCCAGGCAAGGGGGTGCGGGTCATCGAGCGCGCGGATGGCCGCGTAGAGCGCGGCGCAGATCAGGAACGTCATGTACGACTCGGCGAGCAGCGTCGTCTCCAGAAAGATGTAATCGCCGCCGAGCAGCAACACGGCCGCCGGCACGAGCGCGACCCAGCGCGGCGCCACCCGCCGCACGGTCGCGAACACCAGCAGCGCCGACGCGATTCCGAGCAGATGCTGCACCGCGATCGTGAACGACAGGTTGTTGGAGATCTGCCTGAAAAGCGCGAGAAAGGCCGGGTAACCGGCCGGCGCCCACACGTCGTCGAACGGTCCGGGAGGAGCTATCCGCGCATAGCGGATGGAGTCGACCGACATGAGCCAGGCAGGCTCGTAGGTCACGAGCGCGTACACCCGCACGATCACGCCGAGCGCCAGCACGATCAGGAGCGGCTTCCAGCCGAACGCAGAGCGCGCGGCCTCCCACCCCCGCTCGGTGCGGGCGCGCAAGCGGGTTCCAAAAGCGACCCTCGAATGAAGCTCGGTCACCGTCAGCGAGCCGTGGCTGGCCACCACGCCTCCTCACCGCGCGCGGCTCGCGCCTCGGCGACCCGCTGCGTGATAGCCAGGCCACCGAGCGCGGCGCAACCGGCCAGCGCGCCGAGGGGCGGCACCGCGTATCTGACGTCGTAGCTCCACGTGGCCACCGACGCCAGGCAGAGAAGGAACGCGGTTGCGCCGAGCAGCGCGGCCACCGAGCGCGCCGGACCGCGGCCGAACACAAGCCCGGCAAGCGACAAGAGGATCAGCAGCGTGATCCCGAGGCTGCCCGGCACGAAGACATGCTGGTAGCTCTCAAACAAGCTCACCAAGGTGGTTCGCTCGCCAACACCGGTGTACTTCTGGCGCAGCTGCGGCACAAAGCTCTGGATGTACGGCGAGCCCCGCGCGAAGTCGAACGCCAGCACCTCCTCGCCGGCATTCGCGCGGTCCGTGCCTACCGTCGGGTCGACGAAGCGCACCATGTCCTTCGTCACAGCGCGCGCGTAGTCAAGGGGTTGCGCGATGATCGCCGCGCGGGCGAAGCGGCCTGGCGGCCCCGCGTTGGCGGCCTCCACCACCTGTCCGGTGACCTGGCGAGCCGGCGAGCCCGGATCCCACACGTAGAAGAACGGCCCGCCGCGCCGCCCGGGCGGGGTGCCCTCGCAAAACCGCTCCGTGCCCTTCGGCGGCGTGAACTTCTGACAGTCGGCGAACTGGCCCACGCGGCCGTACAGGTTCCAGCCGCCCATCTCCGTGAGCCCCGACTCGCCGTTCGCGAGGCTGACCGTGACCAGGTACAGGACGACAACGGCCGCGGCCGGCAGCACGACCAGCCCCGCTGAGGTGGCCCGGGCCCTCCAGCGCCCGCGCGTCACGAACAGGAACCAGATCGCGACGACCACGGGCAGGATCACGCCCACGTTGCGCGTCAACCCCGAGAGCGCCAGCAGCACCCCGGACGCCACCAGCCATACCCGGCTCGCATCCTGCTGCCACGCGCGCACCGCCGCGTACAGGCCCGCCGTGACGAAGAACGTAAACAGCACCTCCGAGAGCAGCACGTGTTCGGTCCAGAGCTGATCGCTGTCGAACAGCACCACCGCCGCGGGCAGAAGCGCCAGCCAGCGCGGTGCGCTCGCGCGGCGCATCAGTGCGTACACGAGCAGCCCCGTGGCGATTCCAATCACGTGCTGCAGGAAGATCGTGAACGGCAGCCAGTTCGTGATCGCACGCGCGGTGAGCAGGAAGGCCGGATAGCCGGCAGGGACCCAGGAGTCGCCGAACAGGGTCGCGTGATGCGGGTAGCCGGGAATGCGCGCGAAGCGCAGCTCGTCGTTGGCCGCGTAGATCGCCGAGGGGTAACCGGTCATCAGCAGGATGCGGACGACGATGGCCGCGGCCACGACCAGAACCAGCGGCAGATACCAGTCCCGGAAGTTGGGCCGTCGCAGCAGTTGTGCTCGCGCGAACTTGACGGTCGCCATGGAAGGAAAGCTCGGGCATTCCCGAGTTCTCTCCGCAAGATACCGGGAGGTGCACCGGCTAGGGCTACCCTTTCGGCCTTCGTGAGCGCAGCTCCTGAACACCGCGTCCTTGTCACGGGCGGCGCCGGATTCGTGGGTGCCAACCTCGCGATCGCCCTTGCCGAGCGGCATCCCGGCTGGGAGATCGTGGCATTCGACAACCTCAAGCGCCGGGGCAGTGAGCTCAACCTGCCGCGACTTCGGTCCGCCGGAGTGCATTTCGAACAGGGAGACGTGCGCGAACCAAAGGACCTGCTCAGCCTGCCAAAGGTCGATGCGCTCGTGGAGTGCTCGGCCGAGCCGTCGGTGCTGGCCGGCACCGACGGGGCTCCCGACTACGTGGTCAAGACCAACCTGTTCGGCGCCTGGCACTGCCTGGAGCTCGCCCGCCGCGACGGCGCCCAGGTGATCTTCCTATCCACGAGCCGGGTGTATCCGGTCGACCCGCTCACCCAGCTCCGGCTCGAGGAGACAGACACGCGCTACGAGCTCTCCGACGACCAGCCGGTGCACGGCGCCTCATCGAAGGGCATCAGCGAGGACTTCCCCATGGACGGCGCTCGCACGATCTACGGCACCACCAAGCTCTCGGCCGAGATGCTCGTTGAGGAGTACCGCGAGAGCTACGGTCTGAGGACCGTCGTGAACCGCTGCGGCGTGATCGCCGGTCCCTGGCAGATGGGCAAGGTGGACCAGGGCGTGTTCGCCTTCTGGATGATCGCCCACCACCTCGGCAATCCGCTCTCCTACATCGGCTTCGACGGCTCGGGCAGGCAGGTGCGTGACCTGCTGCACGTGGACGACCTGGTCGAGCTGCTGGACGACCAGCTGCTGCGCCCCGACCACTGGAACGGATTCGTCTCGAACGTGGGCGGCGGGCGCGACATTTCGCTCTCGCTCGCCGAAACGACGGCCCTTTGCAGGGAAATCACGGGGCGTGAAGTGCCCGTGGAGTCAGCGGGCGAGGACCGGCCCGGAGATATACCGGTGTACATCTCGGACTGCTCGCGGCTCTTCGCGCACACCGACTGGCGTCCCGCAAGGAGCGCCCGCGACGTCCTGCTGGACCTAGACTCTTGGATCTCTGACCATCAGGAGGCCCTGGTGGCGACCGTCCCGTCCACCTAGAGGAACACGCATGCCCACAGCGATCATCACCGGCTCGGGAGGCCTGATCGGCTCCGAATCCACGATCCATTTCGTGGAGCGCGGCTGGACGGTGGTGGGCGTGGAGAACGACATGCGCGCCTCGTTCTTCGGGCCCGAGGCCTCCACGTCCCGAATGACCGAGACGCTGGCCGAGCGCTTCCCGGACGAGTTCATCCACAGGCAGCTCGACATCCGCGACACCGACGGCATCGCCCGCCTGTTCGCCGACCACAGGTCCGACATCGGCGCGGTCATCCACACGGCGGCGCAGCCCTCGCACGACTGGGCGGCCAAGGATCCGCAGACCGACTTCGGTGTGAACGCAGGCGGCACGCTCAACCTGCTTCAGGCCGCGCGCGACAACTGCCCGGACGTGCCGTTCATCTTCTGCTCGACCAACAAGGTCTATGGCGATCGGCCCAACTTCCTGCCGCTCGAGGAGCACGACCTGCGGCTCGAGCTGCCGCAGGACCACAAGTGGTTCGGCGGCATCGACACGTCGATGTCGATCGACTCCTCCACGCACTCGCTGTTCGGCGTGTCCAAGGCGGCAGCCGACCTGCTGGTGCAGGAGTACGGCCGCTACTTCGGCATGCCAACCGTCTGCTTCCGCGGCGGTTGCCTGACCGGTCCCAACCATGCGGGCACCAAGCTGCACGGCTTCCTCTCCTACCTCATGCGCTGCACGATCACCGGCGAGCCGTACACGGTGTTCGGCTATGGCGGCAAGCAGGTGCGCGACAACATCCACTCGGCCGATCTGGTGCGCGCGTTCGAGGCCTTCGCCGCGGCCCCGCGCGAGGCCGCGGTCTACAACATCGGCGGCGGGCGCGAGTGCAACTGCTCGATGCTCGAGGCGATCGCGCTGTGCGAGGAGATCGCCGGGCGGCCGCTCAAATGGGAGCTGTCGGATGAGGCGCGCATCGGCGACCACCGCTGGTGGATCAGCGACCTCGACGCCTTCAAGCGCGACTATCCGGACTGGCGGCTCGAGTACTCGGTGCCGGACATCCTGCGCGAGATCTACGAGGCCAACCTCGAGCACTGGGCCGCGTCCACGTGAAGCTCTCGGTCGTAATTCCGGCCCACAACGAGGCCGACGTGGTGGGCTCGACCGTGCGCGACCTGGCGCGCGAGCTCGAGGCCGGCTCGCTCGACTACGAGATCGTCGTGGTGGACGACGGCTCCACCGACGGCACGCCCGGCGTTCTGGCTGAGCTCGAGTCCGCCAACCCGCGCGTGGTGGGAATACGAAACGAGGGCGAGCACGGCTTCGGCTTCGCGATCCGGGCGGGCCTCGCCTCCTACTCGGGCGATGCCGTGGCGATCGTCATGGCCGACGGTTCGGACGACCCGCGCGACGTGATCCTCTACTACCGCGTGCTGGAGGCGGGCTACGACTGCGCGTTCGGCTCGCGCTTCATGCCCGGGGCCACGGTGCGCGACTACCCGCGGCTCAAGCTGCTGATCAACCGGGTCGTGAACTTCGGCGTCCGCGTTCTCTTCCAGCACGGCTACAACGACACGACGAACGCGTTCAAGGCGTACACGCGCGAGGTGATCGACCACGTTCAGCCCCTGATCTCACCGCACTTCAACCTCACGGTGGAGCTGCCGCTGAAGGCGATCACGCGCGGTTACAGCTACGCGATCGTGCCCACCTCGTGGACCAACCGCGCGGTCGGCGAGTCGAAGCTGAGCCTGCGCGAGATGGGCAGCCGCTACCTCTTCATCGTGCTCTACGTGTTCCTCGAGCACCACCTCACGCGTGGCGACTACCGGCGGCCTGGGCACGCCGTCGCGCCTCGCGCGGCCAAGCTCGCCCAGCGCGTCACCGAGGTCACAGGCTCCACGCACCGCTTCCGGCGCGTGCCGGACGACCGCGACTAGCGACGAGCCCAGCCGCGCCGTTAGCCTCCCGCTCCGTGCGAGTGATCGAGACCCGCATCAACGGTCCCATGCTGATCGAGGGCGTGCTGCACGGCGACGCCCGCGGCTTCTTCACGGAGACCTATCGCCGCGACAAGTTCGCTGAGCTCGGCATCCACGACGAGTTCGTGCAGGACAACCACTCGCGGTCGGTGCACGGCGTGCTGCGCGGCATGCACTACCAGCTCGGTCAGGCCAAGCTCGTGCGCTGCCTGCGGGGTTCGATCCTCGACGTGTGGGTGGACGTGCGACGCGGCTCCCCCACCTTCGGCCAGTGGGACTCCGCGGAGCTCACCGATGAGAACGCGCGCCAGATCTACATCCCGGACGGCTTCGCCCACGGCTTCTGCGTGACGAGCGAGGTCGCGGATGTTGCCTACAAGGTGTCGGCCGTCTACGACCCGGCGGCCGAGGGCGGGATTGCCTACGACGATCCCGACATAGGGATCGAGTGGCCGCACGTCGAGCTGCGAGTGTCGGATCGCGACGCGGCCGCGCCGCGGCTGGCGGACGCGGCCGACGGGCTGCCGTTCGACTACGGCTCTGGCTAGCGGCGCAGCAGCTTCTTCAGCAGGCCGTGGATACCGGTCGCCTGGAGGATCGTCCGAATGCGATCGACGAAGTGGTAGCGCGGCGCGTCGTACCAGGCCTTGATTCGTTCCACTTCCGCCTCGAACACTCCAGCCCGGTGTTCCGCCTGCTCCAGTTGTAAGTGCATGTCCGAAAAGCGGGACAGCACCGCGGCACCGGCGGAATCGGCGACCCCAATCCGGTCGCGGCCCAGCCGCGAGTTCGTCTGCCACATCTCGCGCATCGCGCGCTCGAGGTTGATCACGTAGCGGTTGTACGCCGGTGCGGCGGTGAGCTGCATGCGACCGTCGGACACGCCGTCTGGGCGGCAGTTCACGAAGCAGATGAAGTGGTTGGCGTATTCCTTCTCGCCGTGCTCGGACAGCTCGATGCGTGCATCAACATCGCCTGATCCATCGCCCGTCCGGATCAGCGACCCCTCAGCCATGAACTGGAAAAGCGCGTAGCTGTCGTCGAACCGATCGAACGCCGCCATCGCCTCCTCGAAGCCGAAATCGGTCACGTGGAACTCGTTCTCCTCGTGAAAGGCCTTGCTGTTCGGGACCGAGAAAACGAGCTTCTTGCCCGCCTTGGCGAGGGACTCCATCGCGGTGAGCACGCGCCCGGGGTCGGGAACGTGCTCAAGCCCCTCAAAGCACACGATCGCGTCGAACCCGGAGGCGGCCGGCGACTCGAGGTACTCAGCCGCATCGGCGGTGATGAACTCGATGTCCTCCTCCTCCCCGACCGAGGCCTGCGCGGCACGGACCGTGGCCTCGTCGTTGTCCACGCCGGTCACGCTGGCCGCGCTGGCGCGCAGGATCCGCGAGCCGTAGCCGCTGCCGCACGCCAAGTCGAGCACGCGTGCGCCGTCGCACACGCTCGCCGCCAGCTTGTAGCGGTGCACGTGCTCGGTGGCGATCAGCGTGTGCGCGCTCGTCGCCTCGAGCGTCAGACGTTCTTCGACTCCCATCTCACCTCCTTTTCGAGAATGTGCGCCCGCATCTCGTCGGCGAGCCGGCCCTGCTTCTGGAGCCCAACCTCGCGGATCATCGAACCCTCGCGCACCCTATATCTGAAGAGTCGCTCCGGGATCACAGCGCCCTCCATCCCTGCGTGCTGCAGCTCGCGGTAGAGCAGCCAGTCCTCGTAGCTCGTCATGTCCTGGCTGTACCAGTGGCCGAGGTCGAAGATCCGGCGGCGCATGACCGCGGTGGCGTCGCCCGCGACGTTGTCGCGGTTGATCATGTCGCTCCAGTTCCCGAGCGGCTGATAGCCCTCGCCAAACTCGTCGGATGCGGGCTGACCGGCCTCGTTGACGTAACGCGACCACGACGTGACATACGCGTAATCGGGCCGTGCCTGCAGCAGCTGGACGCCGCGTTCGATGAAGTCCGGCTCGAGCATGTTGTCGGCGTCGAGCGGCACGATGAACTCGCCGCGCGCCTGCGAGATCCCGAAGTTGCGTGCGGCGCCCAGCCCGGAGTTGGGCTGAGTGAGGACGATCATCGGATAGCGCTCTGCCAGCTCGGCAAGGATCAGGTCGTCTTTGCGCATCGCGCCGTCGTTCACGACGATCAGCTCGAGCGGCCGGTAGGTCTGCTCGAAAACGGAGCGAATCGCGTCCTCCACAAACTGCTCGAGCTTGAAGTAGCTCAGCACCACGGACACGAGCGGCTTGCGCGCAGGCTCCGCCGGCGCCTTGCGGGCCGCGCCGTTCCCGACCAGGTCGAGGTACGACTCGCGGATCCGCTCCGGGTCCTCCAGTTCCTCGAGGAACTTGCGCGGACGGCCCGAGGCGATCAGCGCGTCCAGCTCCTCGCGCCCGACCACCACGTCGTGCAGGGTCTGTACGAGCGAGCCGTCCGACACGTCCGCCGTCAGCCAGCCGGACTCGCCCGGCTTGATCATCTCCATGTAGCCGCCGGTGGGCGTGGCGATCACCGGACGATTCAGCGCGAGCGCCTCCATGGCGGAGTTCGGCCAGCATTCCCACAGGGACGGCAGCACAGCCGCGTGATGCGAGGAGATCAGCGCGGGAAGCTCGTGCCTGTCCACGCTGTCGATGAACTTGATGCGCGGATCCTCGTCCGCCATCAGCTCGAGTTGAAGCTTCATCGAGACCCCTAGGGGAGCCGTGTCCGTGTCGGCGCCCACCAGGGTCAGCTCCCAGCCGTCCATGGGTATGGCGGTGGCCGCGCGCAACAGGTTCTGAACGCCCTTGCGGCGCTCGAGCCGACCGACGTAGATCAGGCGCACCGGGCCATCGGCCGAAGGCGGAGCCGACTCCTCGCCGCGCTGGTCCGGCAGGAACGCGGCTGGGATGCGCGCGCCCGGCGCCAAGTGAGCCGCGCCGTAGAAGCGCTGGTAGGTGCCCAGCACGTCGCCACCCGGCCAGACGAGGGTGTCCGCCCTGCGCAGGGCGTAGCGCTCCGAGTCGAACACGATGCGCGTGTTGAAGCTGTCGTCCACCGCGCCGTCCAGCACCGAGCACATCTCGCCCGAGGTGTGGGTGCGCACGCAGACGCGCGTGTTGCGAAAGGACGGATCGAGAGTGTCGCGGGCCTGCGCGGTCACGAGCCCCTCGCCCAGGTAATCCGGAAACTCCACGAGGTCGGGGCCGCCGGTGCCCGCGTACACGCGACGCAGCGCGTCGCACACGCGCGAGCTCCAGCTCTGCATGTACGTGTAGAAGGTGCCGTAGTCGAGCGGGTTCGGCTCCGTCACGAACTCGAAGCGCACGCCCGCCGGCAGGCGCGGATCGCCCGCGGCCCGAAACTCCTCGTACTTCTCCTGGTGGTGCGCGCTCGTGAACACCGTCACCTCAGCGCGGTCGGCCAGCACCGCGGCCAGCGAGGTCACGTGCACCCCGATGCCGCCGCCGCCGAAGGGAAAGACCTCGCGGGAAACGAGCGCGATGCCCGGCATCAGAACAGTTTCTACCGGTCGCGGACGGCGTGCTTCAAGCGCCGCAACGGAGCGGTCAGCCTCCAGCTCGGGGAGCTCTTGATCGACTCGAGCGCCTCCTGCGCACGCGCGAGGTTGCGCTGCGACTCGGCAAGCTGCTCGTGTACCGCGCTCTGGTCGCGCATGGCTCGGGTGATCTGGAACGCCTCGTAGTACCGGCTCTGGTGCGGGTCGCCGTCTGCTGTCTGCGAAGCGTCCACGAGCACCAGGCCGATCCCGCCCCACATCTCGTTCAGCAGCGCCGGCTCCTGGAACAGGTGACCCGCCACCATGTCGAGCTCGACGTAGGCGACCTTGGGGAAGTCCTCGTAACGCACACGCTCGAGACCATCGCGCACCACCTCGTTGATCGTGTCGTGCGCGACGATCACGGTGCGCTGAATTGCATCGGAGACCAGCAGATCCTCCATGTCCTTCTTCACGCCCTCCGACGAGTGGTCGCCGTCCACAAGCACGAAGTCCACGTTCTGCCCAGCGTCCGCCAGCTCCTTGAGGAGCTCGGGTAGCAGCACGTGGCTGTCGCCCGCGTGGAAGGTCACGTTCTCGAGCGCCGCCCGCCGATCCGCGGGCATCAGGTCGAAGTTGAGGTCGAACGAGTGCACCCGCTCGCTGTAGGCCGCGACGCGCTCGAGGCTGCCGCCCTCGGCTGTGCCGATCTCGATCGCGAGCGCCGGGCGCACGGCCGCGAGCAGGCCCTCGAGCGCTGCGCGCTCGCCGAAGGACATCTGCCACTCGGAATCGCGCAGCAGCTGTGTAGGAGCGTCGTGTTGCGAAACGGGACGGTTTTCCATCGTGCTGGACGGCGTGAGGACTCGGGGAGCCTAGCGGCAGGGCGCTTGCACCCTCCCCGCTCCGACAGCGCTGTCGCTAGGTTTCCACTGTCGTGAGCGCGGAGACTTCCACAGCTCCCGTGGTCGTCGTCGACCGCGTATCCAAGCGATTCCGGATTCCCCAGGAGCGCGTGCACACGCTCAAGGAGCGTGCCATGCACCCCTTCAAGCGCACGGGCTACGAGCACATGAGCGCCCTGAACGAGATCTCATTCTCGGTCGGGAACGGCGAGTTCTTCGGCATCGTGGGCCGCAACGGATCGGGGAAGAGCACGCTGCTCAAGTGCCTCGCGGGCATCTACAAGGCCGACGAGGGCGAGATCTACATGGACGGGCGCGTGGCCACGTTCATCGAGCTGGGCGTGGGCTTCAACCCGGACCTCGTGGCGCGCGACAACATCATGCTCAACGCGGTGATGCTCGGGCTGAGCCCGGCCGAGGCTCGCAAGCGCGTGGACGAGGTGATCGACTTCGCCGAGCTGCATGAGTTCACGGACCTCAAGCTCAAGAACTACTCGTCCGGTATGCAGGTGCGGTTGGCGTTCTCGGTGATGATCCAGGTGGACGCCGACATCCTGCTGATCGATGAGGTGCTGGCCGTGGGCGACGCCGCCTTCCAGCAGAAGTGCTTCGACGAGTTCCACCGGCTGCGCGATGAGAAAAAGACGATCCTGTTCGTCACGCACGACATGCCGTCGGTGAACCGCTTCTGCGACCGGGCGATGCTGCTCGAGCGCGGCGACATGATGCTGCTCGGCGATCCCGACGAGATCACCGACCAGTACATCAAGGTCAACTTCCCGCAGGCCACGCTCGACGCGGCGGTGGCAGAGGGCCACGCCCGGCCGGACCAGGCAGCGGTGATCGTGGAGGCCTGGTTCGAGGAGGAGCGCGGCGACCGCCACGAGTACCTGCCGCAGGGCAGGCCGTGCTCGTTCAAGGCGCTAGTGGCGTTCAATCAGGAGGTCGAGGACCCGGCCTTCAGCATGATGCTCAAGGACGACGAGGGGTCGAACATCTTCGGCACCTCCACGATCTGGAAGAACGAGGAGAGCACCGGTCACTTCATGCCTGGCGACCAGGCGGTGTTCGGCGTGTCGTTCGACAACCGGCTGTCGGCCGGTCGGTACTACGCCACGGTGCAGGTGGCGCAGCGCGGCGGTGGCCAAGTGGTCCTCGACAAGCGCGAGAACGCAGCCACGATGGTCACCACCGCCACGCGCAGCACGGGCGGCGTGGTGGACCTGCCCCACGATGTGGAGGTGCGCCGTCCGGTGCGTGCGCCGCGGCCCGCGCCCGAGCCGGCAGGAGACGCGAGCCGATGAGTACCGAGGCGATCCCGAGCGGGATCAAGCCGATCTCCGGCCCGTCCGCGCTGGCCGGCGACCCCCGGCGCTTCCTGCACCTCACCTGGACGCTCGCGGTGCTCGAGTTCCGGCTCAAGTTCTTCGGCTCGGTGCTGGGCTACCTCTGGCAGCTCGTCAAGCCGCTGATGCTCTTCGGCGTGATGCTGTTCGTGTTCACGAAGGCCGTGAAGCTCGGCAGCGGCGTGACCGAGTATCCGGTGGTGCTGCTGAGCGGCATCGTGATGTTCACGTTCTTCTCCGAATCGACCGCGACCGCGGTCAGCTCGGTGGTCGACCGCGAGGGCCTCGTCCGCAAGATCCACTTCCCGCGGCTCGTGATCCCGCTCTCCGTCGTTCTCACGGCCTACTTCAACCTGGGGCTCAACTACATCGCGGTCGTGATCTTCATACTCGCGCGCGGCGTGGAGGTGCGCTGGTCGTGGCTCGAGCTGATCCCGCTCGTGCTCTTCCTCGGGCTGTTCGCCACCGGGCTGTCGATGATCCTGTCGTCGTTGTTCGTTCGCTTCCGCGATATCCGGCCGATCTGGGAGGTGGCGCTGCAGGCGATCTTCTACGGCTCGGCGATCTTCTATCCGATCGAGAACATCCCGAGCGTGAAGCTGCAGCACCTGATCATGTGCAACCCGCTCGCCGCGGTCACACAGCAGATCCGCCACGCGGTCATCGACCCTGGCGCGCCCACCGCGGGGCAGGCCATCGGTGGCGACATCCGGCTGCTCATCCCGATTGGCATCACGCTCGCGCTCCTGGTCATCGGCTTCTGGTGGTTCAACCGCGAGGCTCCGCGGATCGCGGAGGAGCTGTGAGCAGCGAGGCCACGGCAACCGAGCTCGAGCAGCTGCGGCGCGAGCGCGCGCGGCTCTGGGAGCAGCTGCACGAGCAGCGCGCCGCCGAGCGCGAGGTGGAGGAGCTGAAGCGGACGATCGCGCGCATGGAGTCGTCGCTGTCGTGGCGGATCACGCGGCCGCTGCGCGACGTGAAGACGCAGTGGCACAAGCTCAAGCGGCGCCTCAACCCGCCTGACTGATGTCCGTGGTAACGGTCGCGATCCCGGTTCTGAACGGGGCGCGCTACTTGGAAGAGGTGCTGGTGGCAGTTCGCGGACAGCAGATAGATCGCGAGCTGGAAATCTTGATCGTGTACTCAGGTTCCACGGACGG
>Ga0207661_10002306_pt1 | contig 13145 bp, 10 predicted proteins | sample KBSC713LmetaG_FD_184337 | JGI IMG/M metagenome (GOLD analysis project Ga0207661, IMG submission 184337) | Corn rhizosphere microbial communities from Kellogg Biological Station, Michigan, USA - KBS C7.1-3L metaG (SPAdes) (version 2) | ecosystem: Host-associated > Plants > Roots > Rhizosphere ... | reverse complement strand
GCCCAGGCGGTCACGGTCACCAACAGCGGCACGGCGGCGGCCCCGGTCGGCTCGATCGCCACCACCGGTGACTTCAGCCAGACCAACACGTGCGGCACCAGCATCCCGGCCGGCTCGTCGTGCACGGTCAGCGTCCGGTTCACCCCGGCCGCGAGCGGCACGCGCACCGGCAACCTGACGGTCACCGCGTCCGGCATCACCAACACCGTGCCGCTGTCCGGCACCGGCGTCGCGCCCGGGCCGATCCTGAGCGCGAACCCGGGTTCGCTGGCTTTCCCCAGTACCATTGTCGGCTCTTCATCGGCGGCCCAAACGGTGACCGTCACGAACACCGGCACCACGTCGGCGACCGTGTCCGGGGTTTCGGCGAGCGGCGACTTCAGCCAGACCAACACCTGCGGGTCGCTCGCGGTCGGCGCGTCGTGCGCGGTGACGGTCCGGTTCACCCCGACGGCGTCGGGAACCCGGTCCGGCGCGGTGACGATCACCAGCAACGCGAACAACAGCCCGACGTCGATCGCGCTGTCCGGCAGCGGGATCGGCACCAACACCAACATCGCGCTCGGCCGCCCGGCGACCGCGAGCAGCGTGGTCAACGGCGCCCAGACGGCCAACTTGGCCACCGACGGCGACGCCAACACCTACTGGGAGAGCGCCAACAACGCGTTCCCGCAGTGGCTGCAGGTCGACCTCGGCGCCACGTACAACGTGGGACGAGTGACGCTCAAGCTGCCGCCGTCGTCGGCCTGGGGCACGCGCACCCAGACGCTCTCGGTGCTGACCAGCACCGACGGCTCGACGTTCGGCACGGCCGTGGGCTCGGCGACCTACACGTTCACCTCGCCGACCAACGTGGTGAACATCAACGTGCCGTCCGCCGCCGCCCGCTATGTGCGGGTGAACATCACGGCCAACAGCGGCTGGCCGGCCGGACAGGCCTCGGAGCTTGAGGTGTACCCGAGCGGCGGTTCCCCGCCGAACTCGGCGACGCTGGCGACCAACCCGTCGTCGCTGACCTTCGCCACCCAGGCGCTCAATACGACGAGCGCGTCGCAGGCGGTGTCCGTCAGTAACACGGGTACGGCGGCCGCGGCGGTCTCCGGGATCTCGGTCAGCGGTGACTTCCTGCAGAGCAACACGTGCGGGTCGTCGATCGCGGCGGGCGCGTCGTGCACGGTCAACGTCAGCTTCCGGCCGACCGCGTCCGGCTCACGAACCGGCACGCTGACCATCGCGAGCAACGCGACGAACAGCCCGACGACGGTCGCGCTCAGTGGCACGGGGGCCGGCACCACGCCGACCAACCTGGCGGCGTTCAAGCCGACCAGCGAATCCAGCCACAACGACGTGTACCCGTCGAGCAACGTCACCGACGCCGACCAGAACACGTACTGGGAGAGCGCCAACAACGCGTTCCCGCAGTGGGTGCAGGTCGACCTCGGCTCGGCCCAGAGCGCCAGCCGCATTGTGGTGCAACTGCCGGCCGCGTGGGGCGCCCGCAACCAGACGCTCTCGGTGCTCGGCAGTACGAACGGCTCGACGTTCACCACGGTGAAGGCGTCGGCGAGCTACGCGTTCGCGCCCGGCAGCAACAACACCGTCACGATCACGTTCACCGCGACCAGCCAGCGCTATTGGCGGCTGAACTTCACGGCGAACACCGGCTGGCCCGCGGGTCAGGTGTCCACCTACCAGATCTGGAACGTCTAGTTCTGTTGGAGCCGGTCAGGCTGGGGTTTCGCCAGCCTGACCGGCCCTTCGAATTCAGCACCTGCCGCGGCCAGCGCTGCCTCCGGATCGGTGCCCCGCATCAGGTGAGTGAGGATGAGCTGCTTCGCGCCGGCCTGGCGAGCTTGCCGGGCCACGTCTTGGGCGCTGTTGAGGGTCCCCTTGAGGTCGTTTGGGATCTCGTCCACAAAGGACGCCTCGGCGACGAACAAGTCGGCGTCGCGGGCCAACTCCACGGTGTCCGGATGCGGCCCGGCATCGCCGGTGTAGGCGAAAATCTCGTCGCCGGCCTTGAGTCGGAGGCCGGCGTTTGGTCGGGAATGCGGAAGCATCCGGATTTCACCGGTGAACGGCCCGATTCGCAGCGGCTCGCCAATTCTGAGTTGGTGCAGGTCGAGCGCGGCGTCGAGCATGCCCGGCCGATCCAGGGCGAGCACCGCGTCGAGGGCGCCGGGCAGCGCGTACACGGGCAGGGGAGGAGCCGGCTCGTCCCGCAGCGCGCGGGCCCGCAGGAGGGGGTTGAGGTCGGCGCAGTGGTCGGGGTGACCATGGGTGATGTAGACGGCGTCGACTTGGTGTGCGTCGACGTGCCGGAGCAACTCCGGCATGACGGCGTAACCGGCGTCGACCAGGAGCCGGTGCCCGTCGTGTTCGAGGAGGAAGCCGCTGCACGCGAGCCTCGCCTCGGGGAATGCTCCGCAAGCACCAAGAACCGTCAGCCGCACAATGCCTGTCTACCAGACGCAGCCCTCCGCTCTCCGTATCCGGCTGTGATGGCGAGCGAGCTTTGATGGCGAGCGAGCTTTGATGGCGAGCGAGCTTTGATGGCGACGTTCCGGGTCCACGTCGCTCCGACGCGGACACCGACCGACGTGGACGCCGACCGATGACGCTCCCGGCTGGATCGACCACCGTCTCCGCCCGCCGTGACGGTGGTCGATCTGCCACCACGTCGTCGTTCGTAGCCGGGTCCGTGCAGATCGTTGCGCTGATTTCAGCGAACTTGCGGCACCGGATCACTGAGAACAGCGCAACGATCATGAAGCAACGTCCGCGTGCACCAAGATCAGTGGTGGTGGCAAATCGCCAAGCTGCCACCACCACTGATCTGGCCCACCAACCGACGCCTTCGCCTGGTCGTGCTGGCAGCCATCGAGCGCGTCTCAAGCGCCAGACCGGCAAGTGTGCCTTTCAATGGTCGCCATAGCGACCGTTTGAAGGCACACTTGCCGGTAGTACACGCGGCCGGGACCTGTCGCACGCAGATCCGGCGGCACGGTGACGCGAACGTGTTCCCCAAGGCTCAGACGCGGCCGGCGAACGTGCGGCACAGGTCGTCGACCCACTCGTCGGGGATTTCCCACGGGATGAAGTGGCCGCCCCGATCGTGCGCCGTCAGGTTGACGTGGTTGTACCAGGCTGCCCGGTCGCTCTCCAAGAAGTGCTGCACCCGCCGATCCGTCGTCACTCCCGGCGGGTTCTCGTAGCCGACGAACGTGATGCCGGTCGGCGCCTCGATCACCGGCCGGCGGTCATGCGACGGCGTCCACGGGTATCGGTTGTTGTTCGCGTAGGTGCGGATCGAGGTCCCGATCGCGTTGTTCACCCAGAAGATCATCGCGTGCGTGAGCAGGTCGTCGCGGCTGAAGACGGTGAAGTCTTCGCTCCAGTTCTTCCAGCGCTCAAGGATCCACGCCAGCAAGCCGGCCGGCGAGTCGGACAGCCCGAACGACAGTGTGCTCGGCGCGAGCATGTGCGCGGCCAGATGGACGGCGAACCGTCGCTCGAAGGCGACCAGCTGCGCGTGAACCGGCGGCGGCAGGTCCGGCGGGATCGGCCGGCCGCCGCTCAGGTCCCACGCCCGGTCGCCGTTGAAGAGGTCGAGCCGCAGGCCCGACCCGATATGAATGCCGTAGAGCGACGCCGCGTACTTGTGCCCGAGCTGCCCGGTCACCAGCGCACCCACGTCACAGCCGGCCGCCGCGTAGCGGGCAAATCCCAGTACCCCCGTCATCAGCTCCTGCCAGAGGTCGGCGATCTTCCAGAAGTTCATGTCGGGCCGCGAAGGCAGCGGGGTGGAGAAGCCGAACCCCGGCAACGACGGCACGATGACGTCGAAGCCGCGGGCCACGAGTGGATCGACCACCTTCGACCAGTGCCAGAACGTCCACGGCCAGCCGTGGGTCAGGATCAACGGGACGCCGCCAACGCCGTGGCGCATGAAGTGAATGGGAACGCCGTCGACGGTGACGTGGTGGTGCTCGTACGCGTTGATGAGCGCCTCAGAACGGCGCCAGTCGTAACCCGAAAGCCAGTAGTCGCAGAGCTCCCGCAAATAGAAAAGGTCGACGCCGTAGGACCAGTCCCGGTTGCCGGCGTCGACCGGCCAGCGCGTGCGCGAAAGCCGTTCGCGCAGGTCGTCAAGCACCGCGTCAGCGACAAAAACCGGCATCCCTACATGATGTCGTCAAGGTCCATCCGGTACCACGTAGTTCCGGCGAACACATGCAGGACATCGTCCCGTCCGAAGAGCCGCGCCTGCGCCGGCAGCGCCAGCCTCACCTCGGCGACCGGCTCGAACGCGGCGCCGGTCAACTGGCCGAGGATCACCCGATCGCCGCCGACGAGGGCAACCGCATCTGCCCCGACGAGCATCGCGGCGCTCCCGCCGACCGGGTTGTCCCAGCTGGTGAGCACGTCACCGGCGACCCGAACGATCGGGGAGCCCGGATGGTGGCCGGCCCAGGCCGTCTCGCCGTGGACGTTCACCATCAAGACACGCGCGGCCGCCGTCCACTGCGGGGTCAGGTCGGCCGCGAACCGAACGAGCCCATCGGCGTTCGCCACCCACACGTTGCCGGCCGGGGTGGCCGCGACATGGGTGACGCCGTCGCCGACGTGCGCGGCCCGCACCAGTTCGCCGGCGGCGTCGAACACCAGCGCGTTGGGCCGCCCCCGGCCGACGACCAGCACCTGGTCGTCGGGCAGGCTCTGCACCTGCGGGGCGGTGAGCGGCAGCGCCTCGATCCGCACCGTGCTCATCATCGTGTACTGGTGTTGCACGGTCACCCACACGGGCACCGGATGGCCGCCGTCGCGCAGCGCCGCGCGCCCGGCGGGATCGGTCCACAGTGTGACCGCCTCGCCATGGGCCCCGATCGACATGGTCACCGGTACGTCGACCGGCGTCGGCGGCGTCAGTTCGGCATGGGCGCGCAGCGGCCGGGTCACCCTGGCAGCAGCCGCTCGCCGGTCCACTCGACCGGCACCGGATCGAGGATCTCCCCGACGAACCGGCCCTGGTCGAAGTTGCGGAAGCCGAGCAGGCACAGCGAACCGTCGACGTCGCGCAGCAGCCGGGCGGTGTAGAGCGACGGATGGGCGAACGGCACCGCCTTTGTGACGTCCCAGCCGTCGGCCAGCCGGTCGCCGACGACGGTCCAGGTCGCGGCGAACTCGTCCGACCGCCGCTCGGGCGCGACCACGTCCGGCATGCACGAGAAGAGCAACACCGGCGCACCGTCGAGCCACTGCACCTGGGCGACCTCGAGCTCGTAGAAGCCGGCCGGCCTGGTCAATGGCGGCTGCACCTCCCAATGCACCAGGTCGGACGACCGCGCGTGCCCGATCGCCCCCCTGAATCCGGCTGGGCCCGAACGAGCTCGGGCCGTGATGAGCATATGCCATCCGTCGCCATCGGGATCGGCCAGCACGAATGGGTCGCGCCACGCCTCACTCACCCCGGCCCGCCCGTCGAGGCAGTCGTACCAGCGAGGATCGGCCTGCACCAAGGGCTGTGGCCGGTACCGATGCCAAACCATGAGATCGGTGGACAGGGCGAGCCCGATGCGCTGGATCGACACGCCCCGCTCGTTCGTGACCCCGCTGTAGAACATGTACCACGTGCCGTCCGGCCCCTGGACGACCGAGCCGGTCCACACCGCCTGCGAGTCCCAGGCGGGGGCGTCGGTGTGGACCAGCGCGTCCGGGAGCAGCGTCCAGTTGCGAAGGTCGGTGGACACGGCGTGCCCGATGCCGGCCCGCATGTGGCGGCGGTTCGGATCGAGCAACGCCCGTGACGCACGCAGGAAAAACAGGTGGTAGTCGGATCCGTCGATGGCTGTCCAGCTGTCCCATACCCAATGGTCGGGGAGGCGCAGCATAGGTCAGCCCTTGACCGAACCGGCGGTCAGGCCGCGAACGAAGAACCGTTGCAGCGAGAGGAACACGACGATGGGTATGACCATGGTGAAGAACCCGCCGGCGGTGATCAGCTGCCAACCTTGACCCTGCTGGCCGAGCAGGCCGTTGAGGGCAACGGTGAGTGGCTGATTCTGCCCGGGGCCGATGAAGACCAGGGCCACCAGCAGATCGTTCCAGACCCAGAGGAACTGGAAGATGGCGAACGAGGCGAGGGCCGGCACCGACATCGGGACGATGAGTCGCCAGAACGTCTGGAAGTGACTGGCGCCATCCATCTTGGCCGACTCGATGACCGCGCCCGGCAGCGTCGCCATGTAGTTACGCAGGATGTAGATGGCCAGCGACATACCGAAGCCGGTGTGGGCCAGCCACACCGCGGCGAACGTGCCGGTCAGGCCCAGCTGCCCGTAGATCTTCAGCAGCGGGACGAGCGCGACCTGGTTGGGCACCACGAGCAGGCTCACGATGAGGACGAACAGGACGTCGCGTCCCCAGAACTTCATGAACGTGAACGCATAGGCTGCGAAAGCCGCGAACATGATCGGGATGATCGTGGCCGGCAGGGAGATGGCGACGCTGCTGATGAACGCCTTGCCCATGTCGGCCTGGGTCAGCATGTCGCTGTAGTTCTGCAGCGTCAGCCGGGTGAGCCCGAGCGGGTGCGCGAAGACACTCCACCAGCCGGAACTGTTGGCGTCGTCGGTGCTGCGCAGCGAGGTCACCAGGATGCCGAACGTCGGCACGATCCACAGCAGACAGATGACGAGGATGACGATGCGGACCAGCCAGTTGGCTCGGCCGAGGGACTCGCCGGTCCGGCCTTTTCCGGCCTTGATCGGGCGGCCACCCGAGGCGTCGACCGGAGGGGTTGCCTGCGGGCTGACGCCCGTCGTAGTCGCGCTCATGATTCCTCCCGGTCGCTCCACTGCGCGCCTTTACCGGCCGTCTTCCGAGGAGGCCGCGCAAGCGCGACCTGAGGTCCAGACGCCCGACGGCGCTCCGCTGTGCTCATCGAGCCGCCTCCTCCTGGCGGAAGTGCCGCACCTGGTACCACATGATCGGGATGATCGCGATCATCAGCATGACCACGATGGCAGCGGCGTACCCGGCGTTGTTGTTGGTGAACAGCTCGTTGTAGAACTGGACGCCGACGACATTGGTGTTGAAGTTGCCGTTCGTCATCACGTACACGATGTCGAAGATCTTCATGACGCCGATCGTGACCGTGATGAAGACCGTGATCACGGTGGGCCAGATCTGCGGCACGATGACCCGGAAGAAGATCTCCCGCTCGGTCGCGCCGTCGATGCGGGCCGCCTCGAGGGTGTCGACCGGCACGCTCTTGATGGCCGCCGAGAGCAGCACCATCGCGAAGCCGACCTGGCCCCAGAGCATGATCACCATGAGCAGCAGGCTGTTGACGTGGAAGCTGCTGAGCTGCAGCCAGTTGACCGGATCGGCGCCGAACTTGGTGACGATCGCGTTCTGCAGGCCGATCTGCGGCTGGTCCTTGGGGTTGGCCGCGTAGATGAACCGCCAGATGGTGCCGGCGCCGACCGCGCTGATCGCCATCGGCAGGAAGATGATCGTCTTGGTGATCTTCTCCGCCCGCGGCCGCAGCCGGTCGGCCAGGGTCGCGACGACGAGCCCGAGGATGATCGAGACGGCCGGCACGATGACGATCCACAGCAGTGTGTTGAGCAGCGTCTGCCGGAATTCAGGGGAGCCGAGCAGGTCGGTGTAGTTGGAGAAGCCGACCCAGGCGGTGCTCTGCGCGTTGGCGAAGCTGTAGACGATGGTCTGGATCGCCGGATAGATCAGGTAGAGCGCGATCACGGCGAACGCCGGCAGGATGAACGCGTACGGCTTGAGCCGCTCCTCCCACTTGGTCGGCAGCAACTCGACGAGTTTGTTCAGGAGCCAGTAGAGGACGAACGCGCCGGCCACGCCGACGACGATGGCGATCAGGGTGTTGAGGAGATTGATGACCACGGCAAGCACATCCTTCCCGGGCGGGATGCCCCGGGGTGTCCGCCGTTCAGCGGGGCACCCCGGGGCGGTCCGTCAGCTCTTGGGCCAACTGGTGTCTATCGCTTTCAAGGCATTGGCCTGTGATGTCTGACCACTGATCCACGAGGTCATCTCGCGCCAGAACGTGCCCGAGCCGACCGCGCCCGGCATCTGGTCGGAGCCGTCGAACGCGATCACTGTCGAGGTGTATGCGATCTTCGCGATGTCCTTGGTGATCTGGTTCGGGTAGTTGTCCAGCGGGAAGTCCTTGCGCGGCGCCAGGAACGTGCCGCCCTTGGCCGCCTCGGCGCCGAAGCCCTGGCCGGTCATGTACTTCATGATCGACTTGGCCGCGTCGTTGTTGCCGCTGAAGAGGCCGGCCAGGTCGCCGCCGCCCTCGACCGGGTTTTCACCGCCCGCCTTGGCCGGCGGGAACGGGAACACGCCCACGGTGTTGTCGATGTTCGAGATCACGTTGGCCGGGAAGCCGCCCGCCTGGGCCACGAAGTTGCCCTGCTTGTACATGAAGCAGCCGGGCGGGTTGACGAACATCGGGTTGGCCGCGGTGTTGAAGTTGTTGCCGGCGATGGACTGCCGGCCACCGGCCACGTTGCCCGGGGTGAACGCGATCTGGGAGAAGGTGTTGGCGGCCTGGTTCACCAGCGGCGAGTCAAACGGGATCTTGTGGTTGACCCAGTCGTTGTACTGGTCGATCCCGCCGTACTTGAGGACCAGTTCCTCGATCCAGTCGGTGGCCGGCCAGCCGGTCGCCGCCCCGGACTCGATGCCCAGGCACCACGGGGTCTTGCCTGAGCTACGGATCTTGTCGGTCAGCGCGAGCAGGTCCGGGATGGACTGCGGCGCGCTGTAGCCGGCCGCGGAGAACGCCTGTTTCGGGTAGAACACGATGCTCTTGACGTTCATGCTCACCGGTATCGCGTAGACCTTGCCGTTGGCCGTCCCGGCGTCGATCTCGCCGGCCACGAACGACGACTTCAGCGAGTTGATGTCAAGGATGGTGGACAGGTCGGTGAGCTTGCCGGTCTTGACGATGTCGCGCATGATGCCCGGCTGCGGGAACAGCGCGATGTCCGGCAGCTGGTTGCCGCGCACGCGGGTGTTGATCAGGGAGTTGAAGTCGGAGGTCGGCGACCACTTGATCGTGATGCCTTGCGATTTGGCATACGGGTCGACCGACTTCTCGAAGTTCGTCGCCTGCGGGCCGGTGAACGCCATCATGATTTCGATCGTCTTGCCGGTGTTCTTGTTACCACCTGAGCCCGAGTTACCACCCGAGCTGAGGCAGCCGGCGGTGAGCAGCACAGCGGCTCCGGCGGCCACCGCGGCCCTCAGCCAAGAAAGTCGACGCATCATTACTCCAATCCGGAGCCCCCATCATGGGCACTGTGAATCGCCAGCCGTTCCTCCATAGTGGACGGCCGGTACAGCAGCAACGGGCGTGTCGTTTTTGGGGACGTGTCGTCGGGACGACCTGGGCGCGATGGCCGGGCGCGGCGGGCAGCCCGGTCCTCTTCAGCGATCAGCGCGCTCTGGGGGACTCCCGGCGAATGGGGGAGCGCTGAAGACCAGTTTCCGATCGATGTTGGTTAACAGCTGAAAGGATTAAGCTCACCATTGCGCGCCAGTACTTGTCTGTCAAGGGGGCTTCACCAGTCCGTAACGTTGGTCGCCGGGGGGCGCCACCGAGGCCCGGCGAACGACCTCGCACGGCATGACCTGCAGGACCGGCTCGCCGTCGGCGCCATTGATCAGGTCAACCAGCATCGACACGGCCCACTCGCCCATCGCGTAATGCGGAAGGGAAACCGTTGTCAACGGCGGATCGGCGAAGTCGGCGACGAACTCATGGTCGTCAAAGCCGATCACCGAGACGTCCCCGGGCACGCGCAGACCCCGTTGCCGCAGGCCGCGGTAGGCACCGACGGCCACGCGGTCGTTGAAGCAGAACAGCGCGGTCACGCCGGCCTCCTCGACGAGTTGGCGTGCGGCTGCCGCGCCCGCATCGAGCCCCGGCAGCACATAGCGTACTCGTTCTGGCTCAAAGCGCACTTGGAAGGCGCTCAATGCCTCGTGGTACCCGACCAGGCGCAACCGGGCGGCCAGTCCGTTGCGGCGGTCGTTGATGAACCCGATGCGCCGGTGCCCATGCCGCAACAGTTCGCTCACCGCGGCCCGGGCGCCACCCCGGTCGTCCGGCACCACTGTGGGATATCGCAGGCGGTGCATGCGTCCGTTGAGGAGCACGACGTTGGGCCCGGTCCCGGCCGGCGGCTCGACCACCCGGTGGGCCAGGCACGCGTACACGAAGCCGTCGACCCGCTGCTGGTTGAGGGCGGCCACGGCCGAGCGCTCGACCTCCCGATCGCCCTCGGTATTGACCATGAAAACCAAGAGCCCGTTGCGGGCGGCCACATCCTGGATGGCACGCACCATGTGCGGTGCGAGCGACGTGGTAGCGATCTGGTCGCTGAGCACCGCGATCGTGTCGGTGCGCCGCCTGCGCAGCCCGCGGGCCAGCAGGTTGGGCGCATACCCCAACTCCGCCGCGGCGAGGCGCACCCGCTCTGCCGTCGCCTCGGAGATCCGCGAGGCGGAGACGCGGTTGAGCACCATCGACACGGTGGCCGAGGAGACGCCGGCCCGCCGCGCGACGTCCTTGATGGTCACCAGTTCCGTCATGCCGACCTCCGCAGGTGCTGCGTAAGCGGCGACACGCCCGGAATGACGGGGGTTTCCCTAGTGTGTCCTCGTCGGCTGTTGCCGTCTAGTGCCTTTGGCGCGCTTGCCGTCTAGTGCCTTCGACGCGCTTGGCGTCTAGTGTCTTGGCGTGCGTCGCTCGCTGACCGGTCTGCTCACCGCCGACGTGATCTCCACGGCCGGCACGGAGATGACCGCCGTGGCGCTGCCCTGGCTGGTGCTGATCTCGACCGGCTCGCCGGTGCGCATGGGTGCCGTGCTCGCCGCCGAGTTCGTCGGGATGGCCGTGCTCGGGCTGTGGGGCGGCTGGCTGGCCACGGTGATCGGGCCGCGCCGCATGATGCTCGCGGCCGACCTCACCCGGGCGCTCCTCGTCGGCCTGGTCGCCCTTCTGTCCATAGTGGACGCGCTGGTGCTGCCGGTCCTGCTGGTGGTCGGCTTCGCCGTCGGTGCGTTCTTCCCCGGGTACGCGTCATCCCAGCGACTCATCCTCGCGCAGATCGTCGGCGAGGACGAGGTCCGGCTCACGCGCGCGAGTGGCCTGCTCAACGCGGTCAACGAGACGGCCAGCTTTGTCGGCCCGGGGCTCGGCGGCGTGCTCGTGGTCCTCTTCGGGGCGGCCAAGGTCGTCGCGCTGGATGCGGCGAGCTATCTGTCCGCCTTCCTTCTCTTGCTTCTATTGGTACGACCGGAGCCCGTCGACCTCGGCGGCGAGCCGGCCTCTTCCAGTGTGCTGGCCGGCCTTCGCTATCTTCTTCGCGATCGTTCCCTCCGGCTGCGGCTGGCCGGCATCGGGCTCATCGAGGTCGCCTTCACCGCGCTCCTCGCCACCGTGCCGGTGCTCGCCCTGCGTGGCGGCGGCGCGTCGGTCGCCGGGTGGCTGCTCGCCTCATACGGCGCCGGCTCGGTCATCGGCGGCCTGCTCTCGGCACGGGTCCGCTGGGCGACCGCTTCGATCCTGGGGATCGCGGCCTCCACCTGGCTGCTGTTGCTGCCCGTTCCAGTGTGGACGCTGGCCGGGGCGATCGCGCTGAACGGCGTGTGTTCCGGGCTCTTCTTCCCGCGGTTCTTCGCGACGCTCACGCTTGAGACCCCACCGGCACTGCGAGCGCGAGTGATCACCGCGGTCAACATCGTGATCTCCGCGCCCGGCCCGATCGGCTTCCTGGCCGCCGGATTCAGCTCCGGCAACCTTTGGCTGATCGTGGTCCCCGCGACGTTCGGTGCGGGTCTGTACGCTCTTTCCGGTGGCACCCGCATTCAAAGTCCGGTTCGGGCTGGGGCTGGGCACGACTAACGTCCTCGGCGAGCCGTCTGCGTTCGCCGCTCTGGTCGACCGGCTCGAGGAACTGCGCTTCGACTCGCTGTGGATATCCGAGCGGGCAACCGGGCCGACCCTCGACCCGCTGACCGCGCTCGCCTTCGCGGCCGGCCGCACGAGGCGGCTCAAGCTCGGCACCAGCGTGCTGGTCGTGCCCGGCCGCAACCCCGTCCTGCTGGCCAAGGAGCTGGCCACGGTCGACGTGCTGAGCGGCGGGCGGCTGCTGCCCGCGTTCGGCTTGGGCACCCCCGATCCGCGCGAGCACCAGGCGTTCGGCGTCGACCGGGGCGAGCGGGCCGCCTGGTTCGAGGAGGCGGTGCCGCTGATCCGCCGGCTCTGGCGGGAAGACACGGTCAGCCACGCCGGTCCTCGGTTCCCGCTCACCGACGTGTCGCTGTGGCCCAAGCCGGTCGGGCGGATGGAGGTGTGGCTCGGCGGACGTACGACGAAGGAGTTCGACCGGGTCGGCCGGCACGGGCAGGGTTGGCTGGGCGCGTTCCAGACCCCTTCGGAGGCCGGTCGGGCCCGGCAGGCCATCGACGAGGCGGCCGCCCGGTACGACCGGGCCGTTGACGACGATCACTACGGCACGGTGCTGTTGTACGCGCGCGGCGCGATCGACCCGCGCGTCCAGGAGCGGATCGCCCGGGTCCAGCCGGCGGCGGCGCTGGCCGACGTGGTGCCGACCGGCGCCGAGGAGCTCCGGGCGCTCGTGGCCCGATACGTCGAGCAGGGGCTCAGCAAGTTCGTCCTGGTACCGGCGGCGAAACCGGCGGTCTGGGACGACGAGCTGGCCTGGCTCGCGCCAATTGTCCGGGAAATGGAGACTTGAGCAAGGGGCGCTGAACCGGTTCAATGAGATGGGTGGTGACTCATCTGGCGCCTGTGCGGTTCATGGTGCCTCCCGCGGTGGTGTGGGGGCTGGTCTTCGCGACCGCGGCGAGCGCGCTCGCCTGGCCGGCCGACCCCGTTGCCTGGTGGGCGTGGACGCCGATGCGGCTGGTGGCGGCCGGGCTGATCGTGCTCGGCGCTCGCCGCTGGGGACTGCTCTTCGCGTTCGGCGTCTCGTTCTTCCTTCGTGACCTGCGCGTCTGCCCCGACCAGGTGGTTTACGCGATCGGGTTCTGCCTGGCCTACCTCTACACCGCGGTCGCCGCCCACGTCG
>Ga0207661_10002305_pt1 | contig 13147 bp, 9 predicted proteins | sample KBSC713LmetaG_FD_184337 | JGI IMG/M metagenome (GOLD analysis project Ga0207661, IMG submission 184337) | Corn rhizosphere microbial communities from Kellogg Biological Station, Michigan, USA - KBS C7.1-3L metaG (SPAdes) (version 2) | ecosystem: Host-associated > Plants > Roots > Rhizosphere ... | reverse complement strand
AAGCAGCGTTATCAGCTCGAAGAGCTCGAGCGCAACTGCGCTGACTTCGGCGTTCAGCTGTACGCGCTCGGCAACGAGCGACAGGGGATCGTTCACGTCATCGGACCGGAGCTCGGCCTGACGCAGCCCGGCGCAACGATCGTCTGCGGCGACAGCCACACGAGCACGCACGGTGCGTTCAGCGCGCTGGCGTTCGGCATCGGGACGTCGCAAGTCGGCCACGTTCTCGCGACGCAATGTCTGCTCCAGAACAAGCCGAAGACGATGTCGGTTCGCGTCGACGGCGTGTTGCGCCCCGGTGTGAGCGCGAAGGACGTCATTCTCGCCCTTATCAGCCAGGTCGGCGTCGACGGCGCGACTGGACACGTAATCGAGTATCGCGGAACCGCCATCGAGCGACTGTCGATGGAAGAGCGGATGACGGTGTGCAACATGTCGATCGAAGCTGGCGCGCGCGCCGGGCTCGTCGCCCCCGACGATACGACTTTCGAGTATTTGAAAGGGCGTCCGCACTCCCCTGTCGGCCATGCATGGGATGAAGCCGTTGCGCGATGGCGCACACTCCGTTCGGACGACGACGCAGCTTTCGATCGGGAAGTGACGATCGACGCGAACACAATCGAGCCGATGGTCACGTACGGCACAAACCCGGGAATGGGCGCGCCGATCACCGGGAGAGTTCCCAACCCCGCACGCCTCGACGATGCGTCGGAGCGCGCCGCACTCCAGCGTGCGCTCGACTACATGGGCCTCGTTCCCGATGCCCCGCTCGCCGGCACAAAGGTGGACGTCGTATTCGTCGGCAGCTGCACAAATGCGCGTCTCTCGGATCTACGCACCGTTGCCGGAGTTCTCCGCGGGAGGAAGGTCGCCGACGGAGTCCGAATGCTGATCGTGCCGGGATCGCAGCAAGTGAAACGCGACGCCGAAGCAGAGGGGCTCGCCGATGTGTTCCGTGCGTCGGGAGCGGAATGGCGAGAAGCAGGCTGCTCGATGTGCCTGGGAATGAATGGCGACATTGTCGGGCCGGGCCAGGTCGCACTGTCGACAAGCAACCGCAACTTCGAGGGACGCCAGGGCAAAGGCGCGAGAACGATGCTCGGAAGCCCGCTCACCGCCGCGGCAACCGCCGTGCACGGCGTGGTCACCGACCCACGGTCAATTACCGAGGTAGGCCGATGACGACGAAACGCACGCCGATTACAACATTCTCATCGACCTACGCAGCACTCGACGTCGCGGACGTCGACACCGATCAGATCATCCCGGCCCGATATCTCACGACGACGGGCCGCGACGGCCTTGGCAAGTTCGCGTTCAACGATTGGCGGTATCTCGCCGACGGGTCGCCGAATCCTTCATTCGTGCTCAATTCCCCCGGCGCTGCCGGAGCGAGCGTACTGGTGGCTGGGCGCAACTTTGGTTGTGGCTCGTCGCGCGAACATGCAGTGTGGGCGCTCATGAGCACCGGCTTCCGCGCGGTGATCAGCAGCGCGTTTGCCGACATCTTTCGAGGGAACGCACTCGGCAATGGTCTTCTCCCAGTGCAGCTCGATGAGGCAGTCGTCAGCGAGTTGCTCTCTCGGGGCGGCGGCACCGTCACGGTCAATCTCGTCGACCAAGCGGTAACCCTTCCCGACGGTAGCACAGCGAAATTCTCTGTGCCTCCGTTCGCGAAGCATTGTCTCATCAACGGCGTCGACGAGCTCGGCTTCTTGCTCGACGCGAGCGACGACATCGCGCGGCACGAACGAACGAGGGCACCGCGATGACGCCACCCGCAAGCTCCGCCATCATTGCCGTACTGGCCGGTGACGGCGTTGGACCCGAGGTCGCCAACGCTGCGCGTGCCGTACTCGACGCAGTCGCTCGGAAGAGCAGCCGTCGATTCGAGTTTGTTGAAAGCCTGATCGGTGGCGCGGCAATCGACGCAACCGGCAGTCCGCTCCCTACAGACACGGTCGCGGCCTGCAAACGTGCGGACGCAGTGCTCCTCGGCGCAGTCGGTGGGCCAAAGTGGGACGACCCCTCGGCGACTGTTCGCCCTGAGCAAGGACTGCTCGCGATTCGAAAAGCACTCGCACTCTTCGCCAACATCCGTCCGACGCGAGTGCATCCGTCGACGGCCGCGGCGTCTCCGCTCAAGCCCGATCGACTCGCGGGCGTCGATCTCGTGTTCGTTCGCGAGCTGACGGGCGGGATCTACTTCGGTGCGAAGAAACTGGAAGCGGTCGGCACCGGTGAGCGTGCATCGGACGAATGCTCGTACACGACTGAAGAAATCGAACGCATCGTTCGTGTTGCGGCGTCGCTGGCGCGAACGCGAAGCCGCAAGCTCGTTTCCGTCGACAAGGCGAACGTGCTCGAGACATCTCGGCTCTGGAGACGCGTCACGACGCGTGTGATGCGCGACGAATTCCCCGACGTGGCGCTCGAGCACTTGCTCGTGGACTCGACCGCGATGGAGCTCATCCGCGCTCCGTCACGATTCGACGTCATCGTCACCGAGAACATGTTCGGCGACATTCTCACCGACGAAGTCGCCACGCTTGCCGGCTCGATCGGACTGCTGCCGTCGGCGTCGCTGGGCTTGGCAGACGGCAAGACGACGCGTCGCCGCGGACTCTACGAGCCGATTCACGGGTCGGCGCCGACGATCGCCGGCAAAGGCACTGTCAATCCGATTGGCGCAATCCTCAGCGCGGCGATGTTGCTTCGCTACTCGCTCGACATGGAGGCCGAAGCCGTTACGATCGAACGCGCAGTTGATCGCACGCTCGATCGCGGAATTGGCACGCCAGACATTGTGACGCCAAGTGTGACGACGACTCAGCTCACCGAGGCGATCATCGATTCGTTCGAGTAAACTTCGGCGGTTCCATCAGCATCCAAGTGTTCGGATCGAGGACGACGTCCGCTGGCGCACGATCCGCCGAGATTTCGAAACGCTGAGTCGCGCCGTTGATCTCGATCTTCTGGATTTTGGGCGTCGCAGCGCCGCCGTCAATGAGTCCGACCTCGAGGGGAAGCCGATACGGCTTCCCTTTCTGCGTTTGCGAGAGCTGGATGATGACTCTCTTGCCGGCGTCGTCCCACGACCACGAGCCTTCCAGAGCCGGAATCGTCGGCCAATGAAGCCACTGATCGAAGAACCAATCGAGGTTTTGTCCTGACGTCTCCTCGAACGCGCGTTGGAGATCTTTACTCGATGCGAGGCCGTTCTGATTCTGCCGATAGTATTCTCGAATCGCTTTCCAGAAATTCTCGGTCCCAACCTGACCGCGCAGTACGTGGAGCACCGAACCGCCCTTTTGATAGACCAGCTGCGGAATCACGTCGCGGAGGTCGGAAATGTTCTCGTGGACCAACGGTTTTCCGGTTTGCTGCGCTGCCCGCGCTCGCGCGAAGATGTTCTGCATGCTGCGAACGAACGCGTCGTGACCGACATAGTGCTCGTCGTACAGGGCGGCGAAGTAGGTCGCGAACCCTTCGCTGAGCCAGGCGTCGTCCCAGTCGCTCTCGGTGACTGAGTTCCCGAACCACTGGTGCGCGATCTCGTGGGCAATCGTGCCGCCGCTGCCTGGAACGGGAGCTGGGGCCGCCCCTCCGCGACCACGGCCACCGCCCGCCGGTGGTGCGGGCGGCGGCGCTGCACCGGACCGTGTGCCGCCGTCGCCGTAGAAGATCGCGCTCGCGTGTTCAGTCGCTCCGCCGTTGAACGGCGCTGTGACGTTCGCGAGCTTCTCGTAGCTATACGGGCCAATTTCCTCGCTATAGAACTCGATCGAGCGGCGAGCAATCGTCTCGAAGCGCGCGATGCCGGCGTCGAGCTCCTGATGCGCGACCCACGTCTGCAACTCGACGCCTTTCACGAGACCCGCGTGATGCACCGCGAACTGTTCGACGCCGATGGCGTTCAGCCACGGTGCGATCGGTACGCCCTGCTTCCAGTGCGTTTGCTTGCGACCGTCGCCGAGTGAGACTTCGCTTTCCAAGAGGCCGTTTGCGACCACCGAGTATTTCTCGGGCGCCGTGACGATGAACTCACTCGTCGCCTTCGCCGACGGATGATCGATCATCGGCAGCCATTCCCGCGCTTTGTCCGGCCAGTTCCACGAAAAGAAGACGCGCTCGTTGTACTTGTTCACACCCATTCGAAGACCATCGGCGGGAATTCCGTGGTACCGAACGGTGAACTTCTCGAGCTCCGACGCCTTACTCGGGCGCGGGAGTGCGATCGTCAGACGATTCGCCGAGTGCGCGTAGCGCAACGGGACGCTGTCCGAGAGCACGGCGGTCGTTGTCATCCCCTTCCCGTTCGCCGGCGTCGCGAGATCGAGGAAGAAGCTCGTAAGACCGTCTTTCGTGAAGCGAATCGTAACAGTCGTCTCGCCGCGGATTTCGTCGTTCGCATCGGTGAGCTCGAGCGCGAAAGCATAGTGCTCGACCTTTACGCCGGGTTGGCGTGGATACGTATCCCGCGCGCCGAGCGGCAGCGCGACGAACATGAGCGGGGCGAGCACAGATGAGAGCTTGCGCATCAGGGCTGTGTCCGTCGCATCAGTGCTTCGATCTCGCTGATCTCGCGTACGGCTGACGTGATGCGTTCGACGCCGCGCGGAGTTGCCATGTAATCGTCTTCGATACGAACACCGATGCCGTCGTATTTGCTGATCACACTCTTCATCTTCGCGATGAACGCGCGGTTCTTCGGCGTATCGGACAACAGCGCGATGCGACGCGCGTCGATGTAGATCCCAGGCTCGATGGTGAACGCATCACCTGGCTGAATGCCGCCGGGCGCTGCGCCGCCGCCACGGCCACCCGAATGCTGCGTTGCATCGTGCACGTCGAGGCCGATCCCATGCCCGACCCCATGGAAATAGAAGAAGTAGCTCTGCTTGCACGAGCCTGGAGTTCGCGCGCATCGATCGGCCCATGGCGGATCGAAGGTCGCATCCGGCGATTCGATGAGCCCGAGCTTCGTCAGTCCGCGCGCGATCGTCGCGGTCGCGCTGTCGCCCATCCCGTTCCCGGGCGCGCCGAGTGTGGCCGCTTTCTCCGCCGACGACTGCGCATCTCGCACGAGCTGGTAGATCTCGCGCTGCTCGGCCGTGAACGTTCCGCTCACGGGGACTGTGCGCGTGACGTCGGCACTGTATCCCTGGTACGCGGCACCGACGTCCATGAGAACGAGATTCCCCGCTGCGAGGGGCGCGTCGTCGGCGCGATGATGCGCGGTCGTCGAATTCATTCCGGCACTGACGTTTGTCGCGAACCCGGGGTGCGAGTCGCCGCCGCCCGAGCGGAATCCGGATTCGACCATCGCCTGGACGTCGTACTCGTGAAGTCCTGGATGGATGTTCTTGATGGCGTGGTTCACGCTCTTCGACGTGATCTCCGTCGACTTGCGAACCAGCGCTTCTTCGGCAGCACTCTTCTTTCCCCGCAGCGCGAGGATTTCGTTATCGGCTGATTGTATCTTCGGCGCAGGCGTTCGACGCTTTAGTGCCGCCACGAACACTGAGCCGCGCGTCAGGGTGTCGTTCGTGCCACCATACGGACGCGTGTCTCGCACCGTGTAAAGTGTCCGACCAGCGCCTATTAGAGAATCCACAACACGTGAGAGATCGGCCAGTGGACGGACGCCGAGTCCCGTGCGCTGGGTCAGCGGCGACGGCGGCTCGAGTGGACCATTGAACAACACATCCGACGGAGCTCGGTCTTGACGGAACAGTGTTCCGACTGAGCGGCCCGACCCATCGCGCCCCGTGATGACGAGAACGGCGTTCGGTTCCGAGAGGCCGGTGAGATAGCGGAAATTCGGCGATTGATAGAATGCCGGAAATCCGATCTCATCGCGTTCGCCGAACGCGATGACGACGGCATCCTGCGGAAGCCGCCCGGTCAATGAGTCGCGCCGCTGACGAAACTCGGCGTCCGAAATCTGGGCGCGCGCGCTGGCGCCCGTCGCAATGAGCGCGCAGAACAGAACGAGGCTGGGTCGCATAGGCGGAATGAGGACGTGGACTGTCCGACTCGTGCTGTAGTGTGCATAATGTATCCAACATCCGCCACCTGTCCGGGCGGACGACGATCCATTTCCCCGCTGAGACATGAAAACCGCCGCCGCAGTTTCCGCCGTCATCATCGTCATCGCGAGTGCGTGCGCCTGGCAAACGCGTTCCGCACCCTCGGTCGAGAAGGCGAAGTTCGGGCGTGTCACGACGAATCCGGCCGTCGCGAGCGACGAATCGAAGCCGCTGTCGACTCTCTCGCCGCCAGCCGACGATCCCGACGCCGCAGAACGGGAAGGCGAAGCGGAAGCGCGATCGAGCACTCCGATTCGTATGGCGGTGTCGCGAGCCAGCGCAGGCGTCGAACAGACCGCGCCCGGGACGAAGCCCGCCGCCATCCTTGCAGCGAGCTTCGACGGTCTCGGCGTCGGGTTCGAAGGACCGAATGGCTCCGGACGCGGCGGAAATCCATCGGATAACGCGCTCGCTGTCGGCCCCGATCACATCGTGCAGATCGTGAACGGACGCGGCATCGCCGTCTTCACGAAGAAGGGCAAGAAATACGACACGACCGGCAAAGTGCTGTTTGGTCCAGTGCCGGCGAACAACGTCTTCAAGAATTTCACCGGAAATTGCGAAGCGCGGAATTCGGGCGACGTCGTTGTCCGCTACGATCAGCTCGCGAACCGGTGGCTCATCATCTTACCACTTTTCTCAAGAGGTCCGGTTCGACCAGATCAACCGGAGCCGTTCGGTCCGGCTGACGGCGCGCGCGCGAGCGTGATCGGTGTCGCGGGGCAGCCTGGCAAAGCGGAGACGATGTTCGTGCCGCCTCCGCCGCCGCCACCCTCTCCCGCGGACACGGCTGGTCGCGGACGAGGTCGCGGCGGTGCGGGACGCGGCGCCGGTGCCCCACAGGGGCCGCAAGGTCCCTACTCGATGTGCTACGCCGTGAGCACGTCGCCGGACCCACTCGGCTCGTACTACCGATATGAATTCTTGCGACCGTACTTCCCCGATTATCCGCGCCCGGCGATCTGGCCCGACGGCTACTACATCCCGACCAGCACGAGCGATAACCGGATTTCGCCGACGGTCGCGACGCAGAAGCACGCTTGTGTTGCCGATCGTGAGTCGATGCTCGCGGGCAAGCCGGCGACCGAGCAGTGCATCATCGTCGAGAATGTTAATTTCTTCAATAACACAGACATCGACGGAAAGGCGCTTCCGCCAAAAGGCGCGCCGAACATCATGATCGCCGGCGGCGGCAGGCAGCTCGACACACTGCTCGCGGACAGCGTTGTCAACATGTGGCAGTTCCACGTCGACTGGAAAGATCCGTCGAAGACCAAGATCGATGGACCGACCGCGATCAAAGTCGCGCCGTACTCATATCTCTGCGGCGGTCAGCTCACAAACTGCGTCCCGCAGCCCGGAACGGAACGCGGCCTCGACTCGCAAGGCGACAAGCTCATGTCGCGTCTTGTCTATAGAAGACTCGGCGATCACGAATCGATTCTCGCGACGCACTCGATCGCGACCGCTGCCGGCGGCGGCGGCGTTCGGTGGTACGAATTCCGAGTGAACGAGAAGAGCCGAGCAGTCACGCTGCACCAACAGGGTACCTACCTCGGCGATGGCGAGTATCGATGGATGGCGAGCGGCACGATCGACAAGTTCGGCAACATCGGTATCGGATATTCCTACGGCGGCCCGAAGCACTTCGCCGGGCAACGCTTCTCCGGTAGACAACCCAACGATCCGCTCGGCCAGCTCACGTTCGCCGAGGCGATTCTCGCCGAAGGCGAAGCAGCGCAGACGAACACCCTGCGTTGGGAAGACTACACGACGACGGCGCTCGATCCCGATGACGACTGCACGGTGTGGTACGTCGGCGACTACTTCAAGAAGGACGCGACGAGTTACTCGACGAAGATCGGCGCGTTCAAAATGCCTGGATGTAAATGATCGTGCGATCGCTGCGACTCCCCGTCCTCGCGATCGTCGCATTCGCCGGCTCGGGGAGCGCGCAGCAGTCGCGAACCATCACGGCCGCGGACTACATGCGCGCCGCGAAGTTTCTCGCGCCGAACTTGAATGGAATGGTCGTCGGCGGAGTTGTCGCGCCGACTTGGCTTCGCGACGGTCGATTCTGGTATCGCAACACGACGCTCGCGGGACCGGAGATCGTCGTCATCGATCCGGCTTCCAAGAAACGAGACCGTTGCGATCCAACCGCGACGCAATGCGCAGGGGCGTCCATCAGCGGTGGAACCACCGGCCGAGGCGGCGGACGCGGTGCTGGGCGCGGGAACGCGGCGGGAGGAACGCTACCGCTTACCCTGTCGCCTGACGGAAAGCGCGGCGTCTTCGTGCGTGACTGGAACTTGTGGGTTCGCGACATCGCGAGCGGTCAAGAGAAACAGCTGACGAAGGACGGCACGAAGTACTTCGGCTACGGGATCGATAACGCCGGCTGGAGCACGAGCGACCGCGCAATGGTCGAGTGGTCTCCGGACTCCAAGAAGCTCGCGACGCAGCAGCAGGACGAGCGCAACGTCGGCGAGATGTATCTCGTGCCGACCGTCGTCGGACATCCGACGCTTCGCGTCTCGAAGTTCCCGCTGCCGGGCGACAGTGTGATGGCGATGCTGCATCGCGTCGTGATCGACGTCGACGCGGGCACGATCACCCGACTCAAGATGCCGCCCGATTACCATCGCGGCACGATCGGCGACAACATCCGGATGGGCGACTACGTCTGGAGTGCCGACGCCAAACAACTCGCGATCGCATCGGTGGCGCGCGATCACAAGTGGGCGCGCCTCAGCGTCGCAAATGTCGCGACGGGCGACGTCCGCAAGGTCTATGAGGAAACCGTAAAGACACAATACGAGTCGCGCGCGCAGTGGCACGTGCTCTGGGCGACGAACGAGTTCATATGGTATTCGGAGCGCAGCAACTGGGGCCAGCTCTATCTGTATGATCTGACGAACGGCGCGCTCAAGCATGCGATCACCAGCGGCGAAGGGCCGGTGATGTCTGTCGCGCGCCTCGATGAGACGTCGCGCACGATCTGGTATACGGCGCAAGGGCGCGAGGCAGGCCGGGATCCGTACTTCAGACATCTCTATCGGATCAACCTCGACGGAACGCACGTCGTCTCTCTGACGCCCGACGATGGCGATCACACCGCGGAGATCTCCCCGGATGGCAAGTATGTGATCGACACATACTCGAAGCCCGATGTCGCACCGGTCGTCGTGCTTCGTGACGGAGCCACTGGCGCCGTAACGATGCCGCTCGAGAAGGCGGACATCTCGAAGCTGCTCGCGACGGGGTGGAAGCCGCCGATTCCAATCAAGATGACGGCGCACGACGGCAGGACGGACATCTACGGTCTCATGTTCGTGCCGACGCATCTCGATCCGAACGCGAAGTACCCCATCGTCAACAACATCTATCCAGGCCCGCAGACGGGCAGCACTGGAAGTCGCACCTTTACGGCAGCTCGCGGAGATCGGCAGGCGCTCGCCGAACTTGGGTTCGTCGTCGTCACGATCGATGGAATGGGAACGCCCGGTCGCTCGAAGTCATTCCAAGACTCGTATTACGGTGCGATGGGTCGCGACAACACGATTCCGGATCAGATCGCGGGAATGAAGCAGCTCGCGGCGAAGTATCCGTACATCGATCTCGATCGCGCCGGCATTTGGGGCCACTCGGGCGGCGGATTCGCGACGACGTCGGCGATGTTCCGATTCCCCGACGCATTCAAAGTTGGAATCGCCGAATCAGGAAATCACGACCAGCGTGAGAACGAGGACGACTGGGGCGAGCGCTATCAGGGGCTCGTCGTCAAGAACGCCGACGGCACCGACAACTACGACGCCGAGGCGAACCAGCGGTTCGCGAAGAATCTGAAGGGTCACCTGATGTTGGCGCACGGCACGATGGACACGAACGTGCCGCCCTATCAGACAATGCTCATCGCCGACGCGCTGATCAAAGCGAACAAGGATTTCGATCTGATCCAGATCCCAAACTCGAACCACGGCTACGGAGCCGCGTCGAACTATATGATGCGGCGGCGGTGGGACTATTTCGTGAAGTGGCTCATCGGCGTCGAGCCGCCGAAGGACGTTGACCTGTCGGCCCCGATGCCGCCCGGCGGCTGAGAACGGCATCCTGCCGGAACGATTTGACCCCGTGAATCGTCTGACAGGTCGATGCTTCGTCTGCTGCCTGTAGTCGCTGCTGTCGCTCTACTCTCCGGTGCGCATCCAGGAGATGGATCGGCGCATCTGCCCCGCGTGGTGCCTGAGTCGGTGGGCATGTCGGCCTCCCGCCTGTCGATGATCGACAGCGTCGTCCTCGCGGGCATTCGCGCCGGGGGCTTTCCTGGCGCCGCGGTCGTCGTCGCGCGACATGGCAGCATCGTTTGGGAGCGCGGCTACGGCACCCTCGACTGGCAGTCAGGCGTCGCCGTCGACCCGGAACGAACGATGTACGACCTCGCGTCGCTCACGAAAGTCGTCGGCACGACGGCGGCAGCGATGGTCCTCGTGGATCAGGGAAAGCTGCGCCTCGATGAGCGCGTGTCGCATTATCTCCCGAGCTTCCGCGGTGGAGCGAAGGACGGGGTCACGATTCGCGAGCTCCTCATGCACCGATCGGGCTTGCCCGCCGGCCGCGAGTTCTCGAAGCACGACAGAAATCCCGAGCGCGCCCGTGAGGCCGTCATTGCGACGAGCCTCGTTCGCGCACCGGATTCAGAGTACGAGTACTCGGATCTCGGTCTCGATGTGCTGGGCTTCGTCGTCGAGGGGATCACTCACGAGCGACTCGATCGATTCGTCCAGCGGGCAGTCTACGCGCCGCTCGGCATGCGCTCGACGATGTTTCGTCCAGATGCGTCGCTGCGTTCGCGCATCGCGCCCACAGAGCAAGGCGTCGCACGCGGCGACGTGCACGATCCGACCGCACGCGCGCTCGGCGGGGTGGCCGGCAACGCCGGACTGTTTTCAACCGCGAGCGATCTCGCCGTGTTTGCGCAGCTCATGCTCGACGGCGGAGCCGCGGGACGCACGACGCTCGTCAGCGACAGCATTGTTCGTGAGTTCACGAAGCCAGGACCACAGTGGCGCGGCCTCGGATGGCAAACGTGTCCAGGCGACGGAAGCTGCGGTCAGTATCTGTCGATTCACGCGTTTGGGCACACGGGCTTCACCGGGACGTCGATGTGGATGGACCCGGAGCGCGACCTTGCGGTCATCGTACTGACGAACTGGATTCACGGACGTGCGTCAGGCGGAGTGGCGCCGGTCGCCATCGTGCAACACGTGCGCAGCGACATCGTGGACCTCGCGGCGCTCTCGATAGTCGACGGCGGACCCGAGCGCCCCATGCCGTGGCGTCTCCGAAGCCAACTACAAATTGGTTGGAGTTCCGGACGCTAAGCGCCCCAACTCGCGTCAGCAGCCAACACCGCATCCCCAGCCGGTGCGAACACCGCCGCACCGCGACGCTCCGCTCCAACTGCTGAGGCCACAGGAACCGCGGGATCGCCGACGATAGCGTAGCCGTCGAGCGACCCGCCGTCTCGCTCTGTGCGTTCAAGGATCTCGTAAAGCGCAGCGGTTCGCGATCCCAGCGCGCGCACGATGGCGTGCGCCAACGCTCGGCTATGCAGATGCAGTGGATCGCGAAGCGGCGCGAGCACTGCGCCCGCAGCGCCGCCAGCGACGATGCCATCGGCGAAACCCCGCCCCGTCGAACACGACAGGGAAAAAAGCACGGCGTTTGTTTCGTCGAAATTCCACGACTCGGCGCCGACGATCATTTCGGCCGTCAGTCCACCGTAGGCGAACCAGCCATTGCGAGCGCCGTGGCCGGTGTAAAGCACCGACGACGCGCCAAGGCGAAGCGCTTCGGTCAAAGGCTCGCGGCGAATTCGCTCCGCGCTCCACCGGAATGAAACGAGCTCCGACGAACGCGCGGAGGCCTCGAGCTCCTCGAGCAAATCGACATAGCGACGCTCGCGAGGCGCGAGGAGAACGAGTGTCGGCCGTTCGCGCCGGCGGCGCTCGAGGAGCGCGGCCGCACGGCGCGCATACGCCGACAGCTCTCGGTGCTCCAGTCGCAACCATCCGATGATGCTCCCGCTCGCTCGCAGCATCGGCGACTGAAAACGATGTCGAAAACCTGGCGCGTTCGGGTCCTCGACGACGAGCAAGGCCGTTCGCTCGCCGCGGAATTCATTTACAAATCGCTCAATATTTTCCGGCTCGACTGGTACCAGCTCGGCCGGCCCAACGCGACGATGCTCATCCCTGAGTGGGACGAGCACGTCGAGCAGAGAAGCTGGGCCAATAGCGACCCAGCTTCTGACGCTCACGTCAGGCAAAGACGGCATTCGCGTACGGTTGCCACGCGGTGACGTCGAGCGGCGGCATCGCCGTTTTGCGCGCGTGATAGTGCATGATGATCTGCGCCTGCTGCTCTTCGTTGAACGAGCTCAGGACGCCACCCGCGGCGTTCAACGCCGGCTCGGCTCCGACGCCGAATTCGCTGCCGTCGGCATCGTTGTCGTACCCGTAGTTGTAGCCCTTTCCGATGAGCTGGGCTTCGAGCGCCTCGATCATGTAGACCGGGCCTTCCTGCAGTCCCTGCCACACGTGTGTCAGTTCGTGAATGAGCGTATCGATCGTCACCTTGTTCCACGACGCGAAGTTCAGCAGGTACATCGTCGTGAACGTGCGTCCGCCGTTGAGCTTCTCGATGAGATCGACTGGCAGCGACTTCACCGCGATCTTGACCTTCGGCAACTCGATCGACGATCCGAACACCCCGGCGGCCTCGGTGGCCTCGGCGTCCGTCATCGGACGATAGGTCCCCGGGAACCAGTCGAGAATTGTCGCGACGACGAGCGCGATGCCACTCAGCGGGAGCTCGATGGAAGCCTGCAGAATATCGACCGCCGCTGTGCCGATGTCTTTGAGCGCCTGCAGGACTTTTCGCGCGGCGGAGAAACCCAGCGTCCACTCGCGGTCGGCGGCCAGAAGGTCGCAGTCAACATCTGCTACGAAGACGCGTTCGGAGAGGAAATCATCCGCCAGCTCCCGGAAGCG
>Ga0207661_10002302_pt1 | contig 13153 bp, 16 predicted proteins | sample KBSC713LmetaG_FD_184337 | JGI IMG/M metagenome (GOLD analysis project Ga0207661, IMG submission 184337) | Corn rhizosphere microbial communities from Kellogg Biological Station, Michigan, USA - KBS C7.1-3L metaG (SPAdes) (version 2) | ecosystem: Host-associated > Plants > Roots > Rhizosphere ... | reverse complement strand
CCAACTCCGACGACGCCAACATGCGCCGCGCGCAGCCGATCGAGACCCACGCGTCCCAGCAGCCGTGCCACTCCCCCGAATCGTTGTTCGAAATCGCCCATCGCGACGCCCGATTAAACATCCCGCGGCTTCACGTCCAGTGCTCACTGCAAAGATAAGTCCCCATTGCAACCGCTGGTTCAGCGTCACCCGCCTCCCAGAAAATTATCATGGCGCCGATCTTCGAAGCAGCGCCGTTCACCAATTGCCGCGACCTTCTCGCCGGCGACCTGCGGTGTTTCACATTTTGGTCGTGTCACTCGACAAAAACTTTTTCGTATAATTCGGTTTTTCGTGGTTGGATTTTCTCCATCATGCTCGTGGTTCACGTCCAAATCCAAGTGAAGCCGGAACGGGTCGAAGCGTTTATATCCGCGACGCGGAAAAATGCCGCGGCGAGCGTCCGCGAACCCGGCATCGCCCGTTTCGATGTCGTCCAACAATCCGACGATCCCACTCGATTCGTCCTCGTCGAGGCTTACCGGACACCCGACGCGCCGGCCGCCCACAAAGCGACCGCGCACTACGCTCTCTGGCGCGACACGGTTGCATCCATGATGGCGTTGCCACGCACGAGTGTGAAATTCGCCAATGTATTTCCAGATGATTCGGGTTGGTAACCTCGGCCCGAAAATTTCACCCGTGACGACAACTCTGGGCGAACGGATTTCTCGCACAGTGATTGGCTCACACTTGTCGTGACCCGACAATTTTCCGCGAGCATCTTTCCCATGCGTTTCGAATTCGCCACCGCCGCCCGGATTATTTTCGGCCGTGGAACGCTCACCGAATTGCCCGTCCTCGCACGCGAGTTCGGTCGTAGTGTCATGGTCGTCACCGGGCGCGATCCGAATCGCGCTCAACGGCTGCTCAATTTGCTCGCCGATGCAAAACTCACGCTGGCGGTGTTCTCCATCGAAGCCGAGCCGACAACCGAAGACATCGCCCGCGGCGTAAAACGCGCTCGCGATGCGGGCTGCGATCTGGTCATCGGCTTTGGCGGCGGCAGCGCGCTCGATGCGGCCAAGGCAATCTCCGCGCTCCTGACGAATGATGGCGACCTGTTCGACTATCTCGAAATCGTCGGTCGCGGAAAACCGCTGGCCCGGCCGGCGGCGCCGTGCATCGAAATTCCAACTACAGCCGGCACCGGCTCCGAAGTCACCCGGAACGCGGTCATCTCCGCTGCGTTTGCAGCCGCACCGCTTGACGCCGCTCGATCCCGCGCCCGGGTGAAAGTCAGCCTGCGCGGCGCGCAAATGTTGCCGCGGGTCGCGCTTGTCGATTCCGAGCTGACCTACGATCTGCCGGCCACACTCACCGCGACGACCGGACTCGACGCACTCACCCAGCTCATTGAGCCGTACGTTTCGTCGCGCGCGAATCCGCTCACCGATTCGCTTTGCGTCGAAGGCATCCGTCGCGTCGCTCGTTCGCTCCGGCTCGCCGTCGAAGATGGCCGCCAGGCCGGCGCCCGCGAAGATATGGCGCTCGCCAGCTTATTTGGCGGCCTCGCGCTCGCCAACGCCGGTCTCGGCGCGGTGCACGGTTTCGCGGCGCCCGTCGGCGGAATGTTTTCCGCGCCGCACGGCGCTGTTTGCGCCACGTTGCTCCCGCACGTGATGGACGCCAACATCCGCGCGTTGCGCACGCGCCTTCCGGAGCACGACGCCTTGCGGCGCTACGCCGAACTCGCACGCCTGCTCACCGGTCGGGCGGACGCAGGTGCGGACGACGGCGTTCACTGGATTCGTAACCTTGTATCCACGTTTCAAATTCCGACCCTCGCCACGTACGGAGTCACCGCTACGGATTTTCCGCCCATCGTCGAGGCGGCCGCCAGAGCCAGCAGCATGAAAGCCAACCCGCTCCGCCTTTCCGACGCTGAGCTCGGTGAAATCTTGATTTGCGCCATGTAGGAGCGGCTTAACGTCGCGATTTTCTGTCCCTCAGCCGCGTGAACCGCCGTGACCCTGCGGCGGGCAGCTTGATGCTCTCAATTATCCCGCTGCCGTCATTTGCCCCGGCTCACCTCGCCACGCCCCGTGCCAGCACGTTCTCCACCGCGGCAATCGCGCGGCGCTCACGCTCGACCCAATCACCGCGAATGTCCGCGAAAGGCAGCGCACGCGATTCCAGCGTCTCGCGCCAGAGCCGCCGGCACATCGCGCGTCCGGCGTCGTCCGGATAACACCGCTGCGGATCGGGCGTGAACGGCACGTCCGTATCGCACAACAAATACAGCGCGATTTCGCTCGAACGCCCCTTCGCCTCCTCGCGCACCCACGCCGGGCATTTTCCTGGAAACAAAAGGTCGTCCCACAACACGCAGGTGAGCATTTCCGTATCGAAAAAAACCGTACGACGGGCCTTGGCCACGGCGCGATCTTCGTTCGCCATCTGGCCGAGCGCGATGGTCCCGAGATCGTCAGCGGTGATTTTTCCCGCGTGCATCTCCCAAAATTCGCGCACGAATTCAGCCGACCATGGCTCACCGAAATGCGTCGCGAGTTTTTGCGCGAGCGCCGTCTTTCCCGTCGATTCCGTTCCGAAAATCGCGATGCGCTTGATCGGCCCCTTCATCATTTAGGAAGTGAATTCACGGGCGGAGGATTTTGTTTCGCGGCGTGCCGGACTCGAGGGCCGCTCCGTTCTCGCTGCCGCGAAATCTTTCGTCCACGCCAAATGTCCGCCGATCGCCATCGCGAAAAAAACAACCGCGAGGCCGGCGTAGAGCCGCAAATCCTTCGCCCAATAAACGCCGACCGAGAATAAATTAACCACCATCCATCCGGTCCAGTTCTCCAATCGTTTCCGCGCCTGCAGCCATTGTGAAATCAGCGCAAACACGAGGATGAACGCGTCCCAATGCGGCAACGCCGCATCCGTGGTTCGCCGCATAATTTCCCCCCACGCCGCCGTTCCCACTGCACCCGTCAGAATCCAGGCTCCAATGGCTCGCCCGCTTAATCGCGTTATCGGCAACGCGCCATGGACCGGTTTGACCTCGTCGGCGGCGACGCCGGAAACCGTGGCGCCACGCAGCCAGTGCCACCAACCGTACGCCTGAATCGCAAAATAAGACGCCTGGAGAATCACGTCCGAGTACAGTTTCGAGTCGTAGAACACCCACGCCGATACCGCCACCTGCACGAGACCGACCGGCCATGTCCAGACGTTCTGTCGAATCATCAGCCAGACGCCGATTATGCCCAGCACCGTGCCGATGATTTCAAGTGGCGACATTTCCCCCTTGTCATTGCGAGGAGTGGAGCAACGAAGCAACTCATCTGATCCGTTTCGTCACGAGGGAAATCTCGATTTTTTGCTGGTAGGGGCGCCTCTCCGCGACGTCCGTGGCACGCGGCGGAAAGACTCCGACCATTCCGACGGATGGCTCGCAGAGCCATCCTGCCAATAACCGGGAACGTACGTACGGAAAAGTGAGATCCGCTACGTCACGATTCATCTCAACCGCCAATGGGCAGGAATTAACGCGAATGGTGCGTCGGCGTTACCAAGATTTTATCCCGACCACCGCAACCGCAGCATAAAATCCGCCGCTACATTTGCTGCGGCCTCACGATTTTCCCGGCCGATTGTTTTTCCGCGCACCTATTTTTTTGCGACGAACGCCTCCAGCGCTTCGCGGGTAATCGTATAGCGTGCGCCGCACCGCGGACACCGAATTTCAATTTTCTCATCGTCGCCGAACAATCCTTCGGGGTCCTGCCTCATCGTCGGCGCGAGCACTTCGAGCATGCGTTCCTGATTGCAACCGCAATGCCAGCGATAAATTCGCTGCTCGATGGGAACGAGGGTTTCGGTTTCGTCCAGCGCCCGCACTTGCTCCGCGGTCAATCCGCGCAGCCAGGCGAGGTCGCAGTCGGGATGTTCCGTCACCATCGCGAACTCTTCCTCGCCCAATTGAAAATACCGCGCCAGTCGCTGCTCACTTTGCGCGTAAAATTTCTCCGCCGCGGCGATCGGATCGGACCCGCCAAAACTCACCGTGCTCCGCCGGGTCGGTTGCGTCGCGGCTGGTCCACTGTTGCCTTGCCGCACTCCCAGTCGAACGACGTCGGCATAAAATAAATTCTCCGGCAGCTCCTTCACGTTTTCCTCGAAAGCCCGTCCGGCAACTGCGCCGGTTTCGTTATCGCCGATGAGAAAAAGATTCACGAGCGGCTGCTGAAAATTAATGGTCCACGCCGTAAGCTCGTTCCGCGGCCGCGACGCGCAGTGCAACACGAAGGCCGACAGCGCGCGCTTGAACATCGCGTCCGCCTCCGTTCCCGGCCGCATCTGTTGCTCTCCGAGATGCAGATAATAATCGACGAACAGTTCCGCGAACTCCGCTCGCGCGAACAGCACGTTTCGGCTGCGAACGAACAACGTGTTCACCTCGAGGCCGCTTGCGGCGGGGTTGGGTGGAGTGATTTCAGGCATGCGACACGCTCGCCGTCCTCCCCCGAAAGTCCAGCGCCCCGCCCCCTTCTCACCATGCGATTATGTGTCGCATATGCGACATCTCAACGCATGCTCGGATTCTTCCATGCGACCTCAAACCGAAGAGCTCCTTTATTTCCTGCTCTGCACGGCCGAAACGTTCATCCGCCCGAACTGGCGAAACGTGAACGACTCTTTTGAGACGTGGGCCTTTCGCAACGGTCTCGGAAGACGCCTTGTGCAGCTTGATCGCCAGAAACTGATCGAGCGACACCCCGCGCCCGATCTGTCGCGCGTGGTGCGTTTAACCCAGACGGGACACCGGCTCGCGCTTGGCGGACGCGATCCAACCGCCCAATGGGGCCGCCCATGGGACGGAAACTGGCGTTTCGTGCTTTTCGACCTGCCGACGCACCGGGTGGATCTGCGGCGTCAGTTACTCCGTGTGCTGCGACGCCATCATTTCGGTTATCTGCAAAAGAGCGTCTGGGCAACGCCCGATGAGGCGGGAGCAGTGCGTGCCACGCTGGGCGAGGCGAAAGTCCAGCCCGACACGTTTCTCGTGCTCGAAGGCAGGCCCGCCGCCGGCGAGTCCGACAATGAGATTGTCGAGGCAGCCTGGGATTTCACGCTCATCAATCAGCGCTACGAACAATGCCTCGCCCTGTATCGGAAAAATCCGCCCCTCGGCCCACGGCTCGCCGAGTGGGGACGGCAGGAAAATGCTGCTTGGAAAAACGCCACCCTCCTCGATCCCTTGCTTCCGTCCGCTCTGCTCCCGCCCGGCTACTTGGGACGCGAAGTCCTGCGACGCCGCAAGCAAGCGTTCGCTCACATCGCTCGTTCCATGTCTGCTGCAATTTCGTGATTGCACATTAAATGTCGCATATGCGACATTCCAACGCACGACTGCCGGCAAAACAATTGCCGCGGAGTCGCGAGCGGCTCGACGCGGTCAGTCTCGTCCGTCGTCGCGCGGAAACACGGGCGCAACCAGCCCCGCCACCCGGTTCACCGCGCGCGTCCCGGCAATCGCGATCGACTCCAGCAAAGCCGATCTCTGCTCCGCGCGCGCGTCGAGCGTCACCGGACGCCGCGCCACCTCGAGGTCGTTTCCGCGGCGGCGGAGCAGCCCCCAGCCCGCCGGGATTTCCGCCTCCGCAAAAATCCCATCCTCCACCACAAGATAAAGAAAATCCGCGCATCGATAACGAAACATCCGCGAAAATTTCGTCCCGCGCAGCACGCGCGTTTGCAACATTGCCAGTTCGGCAAGCACGTCGCGATAGGTGCGATGCTCCAACGCGGAAAAATCCCACGCGTCAAACTCCGCGAAAAGCGTTTCCCCCCGGCGCAAATCCGGTCGATGCACCGCCATCAACTCCTCGAGTTTTCGGCGGCGCTCGATCAACTCCGCGAGCCGCCGTCGCGTTTCAGCTTCCGCATAGGCGTCTTTTAACAGATCGGCCCGCGCCTGCTTGCACTCGAACACCGCCGTCCGTGCACCTGCCGTTCCCGCGCGATCCGCGCCGCCACTTCGCCGCTGCGGCGCAAACGCCGCCACATCGGCGCGAAACCCGCATCGCGGCACCCGCACTTCCGTCGCCGCCACAACGAAGCCGTTCGCCTGCGCCCAACCGAGCGCCAGCCGCTTAAGCTCGAGATGCGCCGAAGTTTCTCCCCGCATCATCGCCTCATTTCTAACCACGCGCAGCGACAGGTTGCGTCATCGCAGGTTCGGCTCGCCGCTCGAACACCGACCACAAAACGATCGCGTAGAGGATCACCACCGCAATGACACCCATCAAAAGCGAGCCGCGAAACCAATCGTCCCGGCTTATACGTTCACCGATCCATGGAAGCTCGCGGAGGGTTTCGTCCGGTCGCCAACTAAAAATATAAGACGGCCACAGTGACATAATTTCTTTCCGGCCGAGCATCTCACCAAGAAAGTCTGCGTCGGGCAGGGTGCGAATCGGAAACGGACTCCTCCGGACAATTTCAACGTTTCGCTGCCCGGCATAAAAACGTGCCACGAGTCCCGTCTGCTGCGTCGCTTGTGCGACGAGGACCGGCATGTCTCCCCGCGTGTGGCTGTCGATGAATCGAGCCGCTTTGTACCCAATCACCGTGAGCCAAAATACAAACCCGATCGTCACCGCGCTCCGGATCGATTGTTTCACCCACCGGTGTTTCACAAATTCGATCGCCAGGCAGCAGTTGGCCAAAACTCCAACCATGAAAATATCATAGTACCGAGGCGCCAAGACAATCGCCGGTTCGCTGCGGCCTAAACTTATAGCCAATATCTGGCCGAGGCACCATACCGCGATAGTGAGAGGAAAGAACCAGTCCGCCGTCAGGTCGCGCCTGATCGCAGTCAGCACCAAGCCGCAGGCCGCCGGAGCCCAAAATAAGAGGCCCCAATAAGAAAACATCCGATCCGGAAACGAAAGCGCGTGCACAAATGTATGCCCGACGCGGGCAGGATCGATCTCGCTCATGCCTGAGTGCGCGGGCGTCAACCAGAGCGCAAAAACGATGATGGAAAAACAGCCGACGATCGTGCCCACGAGATATCTGACGCTCAGATGTAAATATCGCCAGCTACTCAGCAGCGCCAGCGCGCACACGACCGTTGCGATGAAGCCAGAAGCAAACGACATCGCCGCCAGCAGCCCGCACATCATCCCCAGAAGCCACCTCGCCCAACCCGCAGGACGAATGACAACCAGGTAGAGATGGGAAAGCGAGAGGCTGATCATCAGCAGGATTTGGGACTGAAAACCCCAGACAATATTTCCGTAGAAGAGCGGCGAACCATAGATGACACCGATCACGAGACACACTACACTCGCGACCCTCACGCTGTTGCGACGAACCGCCCAGTACATTAGCGGCCAAAGGCAAAACGGACTCAGTGCACTGTTTATAACCATTTGGGTAATACAGTCCCATTTCCCCTCTATAATAACTAATAGCAAAGCTAACGCTCGGGTCAGGCTGTTTACGTGATCTCCATTCGGTGCAAAAAAATGCCCGACCACCAGCTGATGATGTAAATAGGGCATCAGTATCCCTTGCGCCTCCGCGTACCATTGATCGTGGAACGGGATCGGACTGCCCGCGAAAAACACGATGCAAAGCCGACCGCAAAAAACGACGGCGATAAAGCAAGCGAGCGAAAGCGCTTTCATCGTTGGAATAAATAAATCTTCTCCGGAAGAAAATCTGCGCAGCAATTTCTCGAGGAGACCTCAACCGGGAATTTCGTAAATCTCCACCAACACGTCACCCCCTTCGCCGTGTTTCGCATTAACGATGACACTGAATGCTCCGGCGGGAAGATTCGCGACCGTGACCAGGTCAGCCGCATCGTCGTCGAGCGCAAAGGCGCCCACTTTCGGCGACCATTCGCGCACGAGCGGCGCCTGTCGGCCGCTTTCCGTGAGTTCGAGAAATTTAACGCTCCCACGATACAAGACCGCTGCCGGATTGTGCAGCGTTTCCGTAACGCCAAATCGGCGGAGTGAGTCGCCGATCACGCGAATCAGATAGCGCTTGGGTTTGATCGGCCCGGCGATGCGTCCAATCACAAATCCCGTGATCAGCGGCTTGGTCGAGGTGACGTGCCCGCGCGCCGAGACGTTGAGCAGCGGATTACCCGGCACCACCACCACGAGAAACGATTGCGAACGGGATTCGCCAAGCGCTGAGCGCAAGACCGCATAATATACATCACCGTCATCCGGATTGAGCGCCGCGAGGCAGAGAGACTGACCGGTCTGTCCAGGTAACGGCGTGCCATTTTGCGTCCATTGAATCGCGGCCTCGTCGCCCGTCGCTGAGGCGAGTTGCACCGTCAAACTACCGTGCATCATCTCCACCGCGAACCGCAGCATCGGTTCCGAGCCATTCCGGCTGAGGACCGCAACTGGAGCCGTCGTTACACCGGTCATGCGGCGCATCAACAGCGCAGGTTTGATCGGAGATGCCGGGGTAGTTTCCATATCAACGTTCGGTTTAGACTAGCCCAGACGAACGTGGACCGCGCGTTTGCGCAACGCTCGAGAAGAGCCACGCTGACGTCGGCGTCGGTGAAGTCGTCTCCGTGCAATCAGCCTTCGGCGCCAAGGACGCCACGCCGCCTGACGCCAGCCGATCTCCCTAACGCGGCCGATGCCTTGCGTTTCCCGAGGAACTCTCACCGCCAACCACTCGCGGCGTTCAGCATCACTTCTTCGCCGCTTCGAGCTTGTGCTCCAGTTTCTGGATTTTTGGCGCAATCACAAACTGGCAGTAGCCCGCGTCGGGATGCTTCGCGAAATAATCCTGGTGATAATCTTCCGCCGGCCAGAATTTTTTCAACGGTACGATCTCCGTCGTAATCGGATCGCGAAAGGTTTCCGCCACTTTTGCGCGCGATTTCTCCGCCGCGGCCTTTTGCGCTTCATTCGCGTAAAGAATGATCGAGCGATACTGCGGCCCGTGATCGTTGCCCTGGCCGTCGACTTGCGTCGGATTGTGCACCACCCAGAAATAATCGAGGAGGGCGTCGAGCGAAATTTCCGCCGGATCATAATCGATTTTGATGACCTCCGCATGACCCGTCGAGTGCGAGCAGACTTCCTCGTACGTCGGATTCGGCGTGTCCCCGCCCGCGTAACCACACGTGATGTGTTTTACGCCCGGCTGTAATTTATACGCCGCTTCTGTGCACCAAAAGCAGCCGCCACCGAGGACAATCGACTCCGTTTTTGTATCAGCCGCGTGGGTCATCGTGGAGAATGTTGAAAGAAGGCTCAGAAGCGCGAACAACCGTTTCATGTCCGTTAGATGCACGGTGCGCCAAACTATTCCCTCCGCAAGCGGGCACGGCGTTACCGCGCCAGCTTGCGATATTTTATCCGATGCGGCTGATCGGCGTCCTTGCCTTTCCGGCGGTGCAGATCGTCGATGTAGCTCGAATAATTCCCGTTGAACCAATGCACATAACTGTCGCCCTCGAACGCGAGAATATGCGTCGCGACGCGATCCAGAAACCAACGGTCATGCGACACGACCACCGCGCAGCCGGCGAAATTTTCCAATCCTTCCTCGAGCGCGCGAATCGAGTTCACATCGAGATCGTTCGTCGGTTCATCGAGCAAAATCAAATTGGCGCCGCTCTTCAGCAGCCGCGCCAGGTGCACGCGATTCCGCTCACCGCCGGAAAGCACGCCCACTTTTTTTTGCTGGTCCGCTCCGGTGAAACCAAACTGCGCACAATACGCGCGGCTGTTCACCTCGCGATTCGCGAGTTTCATGATTTCCTCGCCGCCGCTGATCGCCTGCCAGATCGTCTCGCCGTCCGGCAGGGAATCGCGCGATTGATCGACGTGCGCGATTTTCACCGTGTCGCCGATTCGCAGCACGCCGGTATCCGGTTTTTCCGCACCGACGATCAACCGAAACATCGTCGTCTTGCCGGCTCCGTTTGGCCCGATCACTCCGACAATCCCGCCGGGAGGCAGCGAAAAATTCATGTCTTCAAACAGCAGCGTGTCGCCGTAACCCTTGCTCACTTTTTGCGCTTCGACCACGAGCGTCCCGAGCCGCGGCCCCGGCGGAATCATGATTTCGAACTCCCGCTCTTTCTCGGCGACGTTTTGTTTGAGCATCGTCTCATACGCGTTGATGCGTGCCTGCGATTTCGCGACCCGCGCTTTCGCCGACTGCCGAATCCACGCGAGTTCGCGCGCCATCGCCTTCTGCCGCCGGTCCTCCGTGCGCTGCTCCACCGCCGAGCGCGCCTGCTTCTGCTCGAGCCATGAGGAATAATTCCCCTTCCACGGAATCCCGTGACCATAGGAAAGCTCGAGAATCCACGCGGCAACATTGTCTAAAAAATAGCGGTCGTGGGTTACCGCGATGACCGTGCCTTCGTAACGCGCGAGATGCTGTTCGAGCCATTGCACGCTCTCGGCATCGAGATGGTTGGTCGGTTCGTCCAGCAGGAGAATCGAGGGTTTTTTCAACAGCAGTCGCGCCAACGCCACGCGCCGGCGTTCGCCGCCGGAAAGTTTGTCCACGATCTGCTCGCCCGGCGGACAACGCAGCGCATCCATCGCCATCTCGACTTGCGGCGCAACGTCCCAGGCGCCGAGCGCGTCGATTTTTTCCTGCAGTTCGCCCTGGCGCGTCATGATCTTTTCTTTTTCGGCCTCGTCGTTTGTCGCGCCGAGTTCGTCCCAGGTCGCGTCATACGCCGCGGTCAGATCACTGAGGTGCTTCACGCCTTCCTCGACGCACGCGCGCACGGTCGAGCCGGGCGTGAGCTGAGGTTCCTGCTCGAGCAATCCGATCGTGTATCCAGATTCGAAATGCACGCGGCCGTCGATCTCGGTGTCGCGTCCCGCGAGAATGCGCAACAGCGACGACTTGCCGGAGCCGTTGAGTCCGAGCACCCCGATCTTCGCGCCATAGTAAAACGACAGCGAGATGTCGCGGAGGATTTCCTTGCGCTCGATTTTTTTCGAGACGCCGAGCATGGAAAAAATGATCTTGGGAGCTTCAGCGAGAGCCATGGGACCGGGAAGTTGTCGGGGAGATCGTCACCGCGCAACCACCGCTTCATCGCCCGGAGGAAAGACCATGCGCGGAAAGGAACCGTTCGGTTTCCGCGACCGCCACCGTCGAGGGATTATCGATAAACAATAAAATAAAGATTGACGGACCGAGATTTTAATTTATCGATTTTCGATAAACACGAATTTCACCTCCTCCATGAAAATATACCCTAACCTCGCCGGAAGTCTCCGGTTCTACTTCGGTCTCGCCCGCGCCCTCGCGATCCTGTTCGGCGCGTTTTGGTTTGTGATGCTCACGTTCAGTCCACTGTTCCAGAAACTATTCCTCGACAAACCTCCGAGGTTAATGGTCTCCGTGGGCGAAATGTTCCTCGAGACCAGACCGACTGGGATCGCGGTCAACTCTGATACAGCCAAGCCCGGCTCAGTTGACTTGTTCAATTTACGCGCGTCGCTGCAGGCGGATTTGTTCAACAAGGATACTCAGCTCGTCTCGGCGCTGCGTTCAACGGTATGGCCCAGCGCCGCGATATTTATCATTTTTTCCTGGCTGCTATTCGGCTCCCTTCGCGAACTCTGCGCGAATATCGAAAGACGCGAGGTATTCAGCGAAAAAAATCTTCGTCTTGTACGAAATAGCGGACTGCTCCTCATCGGTTACAGCGTGACATCGTTTCTCGTCCACCTTTGGGGTGCGCACGCCATGAACAACTATCTCGCACAACACGTGACATGGACCGGCGTTATTCCTAGTGCGCGATTCCCCGATGGCCTCGGCTCAGTCCGCTTTGGTTTTTCTGGCGGGATTGGGGAGTTCGGACTCGTGGCTGGTTGCACTTTGCTACTGTTCGGCGAGGCGTTCAGACAAGGGTTGAATCTGAAAACCGAAAACGATCTGACCGTTTAAGCCATGCCTATTCGACTCAATCTGGATCGAGTGATGGCCGACCGGGGAATCAGCCTGACCGAATTGGCTGATCGGATTGGCCTCACGCTCGCCAACCTTTCGATCCTGAAAACGAACAAGGCGAAAGCCGTCCGCTTCAGCACCCTGGAAGCTCTGTGTCGCGAACTGAAATGTCAGCCCGGGGAGTTACTCGAATTCGTGAAGGAAAAATAGCGGCGCACAGCTTCCCGATTCCCGGCGCGGACTGGCAGGCGCTATTTGCGGCGCATCAGCAACGCGACCAGAAACCCGATGCCAGCCGCGATCGCCAGCGACGAATATACATTCTCACGGATGGTCTGATCGCTCCGCTGCGCCGCGCTTTCCGCCATTTCGAGACCGCGATCCCGCCAATCCTCACTCACCGACTTGACACGTTTCGCAAACGCCGCGAGTTGCGCGCGAGCATCACGGGCATTGTCAGTCACATCATCAGCAGTGGCTTCGACCAGACGCTCGGCATCACGCGCGAGCGATCGCAAATCGAGGGCGACTCGTTCCCGGGCCCGTCGGGCGTGGGGCATCGACAAACTTGGAAAATGCGTTGTCATGGTAACAACATTGACCGATCGCGCACGGATCGGTTTCGCACAAAAAACCGATTGGGCGCATTTAATCGAAGCGGCGCGGCTCCGCGTTTTGATCCCCTCGCGATCGGGTAGCTTTCGCCGGATCGTGTTGTTTCACACCGATCCGGTCATCGGCGGGAAACTTCGCGCCACGGTTTCGGCCGCTGTCGCCACTTCCAAGGCCGCGAGAATCCGCAATGCCTGATCGCGATTCATGCCGCACATGCTCTCCTGCGGGCGCAAACTCAGACACACCGCGGGCCGCTCGGGTTTGCCGAAAAGCGCACAGCGAAAATCCTGCGTCAACTGCACACAGCGGACTCCCGCCGGCTTTCCCTGCGGCATTCCGGGAATGGCCGACGAGATCGACGGGGCTATGCAACACGCTCCGCAGCCCGCACGGCAGTCGAACGCGGCCACTCCCGAAGATCTCATTGCAAATGAAGCACCGCGCGCGGGCCCTTGTCCGAGGCGGGAGTTGCCTTGGTAAGGAGAAGCCGGTCCGGCGAAATTTTTCCTTCCGCAATCAGTCGATCGCGCACGCCCTCCGCCCGCGCGTCCGCGAGTGCCCGTAATTCTTC
>Ga0207661_10002296_pt1 | contig 13169 bp, 8 predicted proteins | sample KBSC713LmetaG_FD_184337 | JGI IMG/M metagenome (GOLD analysis project Ga0207661, IMG submission 184337) | Corn rhizosphere microbial communities from Kellogg Biological Station, Michigan, USA - KBS C7.1-3L metaG (SPAdes) (version 2) | ecosystem: Host-associated > Plants > Roots > Rhizosphere ... | reverse complement strand
TGATCGGGACGCACGGGCTGCTTCCGGCCTCCGACTTTCTGGCGGACGCCGCCGCGCAGCTGGGCGGGCGCGCCGCCGGGTTCTGGCGGATGCCGACGCTCTTCTGGCTGCTGGGCGGCGGCGACGGCGCCATCGCCGCCGTCGGCTGGATCGGCGTCGTGCTGTCGCTGCTCGTGGTCGCCGGCTATGCGAACGCGATCGTCCTCGCGCTGCTATGCGCGCTGCAGATCTCGGTCATCGACATCGGCCAGGACTTCTACGCGTTCGGCTGGGAGATCCAGCTGGTCGAGACCGGCTTTCTCTGCATCTTTCTCTGCCCGCTGCTCGACGCGCGTCCGTTCCCGCGCCGGCCTCCGCCGCGGCTGGCGATCTGGCTGCTGCGCTGGCTGATCATGCGCGTCATGTGGGGCGCGGGGCTGATCAAGCTGCGCGGCGACGGCTGCTGGACCGACCTGACCTGCCTCGACTTCCACTTCGAGACGCAGCCGATCCCCAGCCCGCTGAGCCCGGCGTTTCACTTCTTGCCCCACGGCGCGCATGCCGCGGGCGTCCTGTTCAACCACGTCGTCGAGTTGGCCGCGCCGTTCCTGTTGGTCACGCCGTGGCGCCGTGCGCGCTTCGTCGGCGGCGCGCTGATGGCGGCGTTGCAGCTGGTGTTGATCGCCAGCGGCAACCTCGCCTTCCTGAACTGGCTGACGCTGGTGCCGATCGCCGCTTGCTTCGACGACGGGTTGTGGCGGCGCGTGCTCCCGCGTTTTCTGGTCGCGCGCGCAGAACGCGCGCGCGGGGCGGCCGCGCCGTCGCGCCCGCACGGTGCCGTGACGCTGGCGATGGGCGTCGCGGTGGCGCTGCTGAGCGTCCCGGTCGTGTTGAACATGCTGTCGAACAAGCAGCTGATGAACACGTCGTTCACGCGCCTACCGCTGGTCAACACGTACGGCGCGTTCGGATCCGTCGGTCGCGAGCGGATGCAGCTGGTCTTCGAAGGGACGACGGACGCGGAGATCACGCCCGCGACGGTCTGGCGTGAATACGAATGGAAATGCCAGCCGGCTGATCCCGCGCGGCGGCCCTGCTGGATGAGCCCGTATCACTACCGGCTCGACTGGTTGCTCTGGTTCGCGGCGATGGGCGGCCCGCGCGATTATCCGTGGGCGGTTCACCTCGCGTGGAAGCTGCTGGGCGCCGAACCTGCGGCGCTGAAGCTGATCGCGAGCGATCCGTTCGGCGGCGCGCCGCCGCGCTTCCTGCGCGTCGACTTGTATCGCTATCGCTTCGCGCCGCGCGGCGCGCCCGGGTGGTGGACACGCGAGCGCGTCGACGCCTGGTTGCCGCCGATCTCTCGCGACAACGAGGAGCTGCAGATCTATTTGCGCCGGCAAGGCTGGCTGCCCGACGAACGTTAGCCAGCTGAGTCATTTTGGCTTTGCGGACGCGCGACTTCGCCACAGCTTTCCGCATAAGCACCTACGTGGAAACGTTACAGGTCCTGTACACGATCGTCCGCGAAGGGTCGCCTCAAATAATCGACATCATTGCTGCTGCGCGATTTGTTCTCGCCCGGTTGCCTGCTGGAATTCCCCGCCGCGACTTATCCGGAACTAGCGCCTGGAAGCGGATCCAGGCCGGTCACTCACTCTTGCGCGGAGGGGACGCCATGAGACTGAGACACACGAGCCAGCTGCTACTGGGAGCCACGCTGATCGCCGCGGGTTGCGGCGATCTCGCGGATGACACGACATCGGTCGTTTCGGCGGTCATAGGTGATCGCTTGCCCGGTCTACAAGGGGATGCCGATCTGTTGGCGGAAGCCAACGATGCATTCAACACGTTCGAGGACGCCAACGACGGTCTCGGACCGATCTTCAACGCACAAGCATGCGGTCAATGCCACACCAACGGCGCGATCGGCGGCGCCGGCGAACAGATCGAGCGTCGCTTCGGGCGCTTTGACAACGGCGTGTTCAACCCGCTCGGGAACGAGGGCGGTTCGTTGCGTCAGCTTTTCACGCTCGGGCAGTTCACGGCGCTGAACGGCCAGGCGTGCAACGTTCCGCTGGAGCGGGAGCCCGCGGACGCGACCGTCCACAACGTCGGCCGCCTGACCACGCCGACGTTCGGCCTCGGTCTGGTGGACGCGATGCCGGACTCGTTCTTCGACGGGCTGGTCGCGGCAGAGCCGGCGGCCCAGCGCGGCACCGTCAACCGCGGCCAGATCGTGCTGCCGAACCCGGGCGATCCGTCGCAGGCGGTCGGCACGACGCGCGTCACCCGCTTCGGGTGGAAGGCGGGCGTGCCGAGCATGATCCAGTTCGCGGCCGACGCTTACGTCAACGAGATGGGCATCACCACGCAGAGCTGCTTCCGCGGCGCGGCCGTCACGGGCTTCGCCGTCGAGTCCGCGCCCAACGGGGTGCCCGTCTCCGCGAACTGCGACGACCGCGCGCCCCGGCAGACCGGGACCAACCCGGGCGGGGGCCTGACCGCCACGCAGTGGGCCCAGGTCGACGATGCCGTCGGTGCGTGCACCAACGGTCGCACCGAGATTCAGGACGACGTGTTCCTGTTCGCGGTGTTCATGACCGCGCTGGCGCCGGCGCCGCGCGACTTCAGCGATCAGATCGCGGTGACGCGCGGGCAGCCGCTGTTCTCGCAGGTCGGGTGCAACAACTGCCACGTGACGACGACGTTCCGGACACCGGCCAACCCGGCACCGGTCAGCATCGACGCCGCGGGGACCGAGACGGTCCGTGTGCCGGGCAACTTCGCCTTCAACCCCTACTCGGACTTCGCGGTCCACGACATGGGAACGCTGGGCGACCAGATCGGCAACGCGGGTGACAGCCTGGCGGTGACGCGGCGGATGCGGACGGCGCCGCTCTGGGGCCTGCGCTTCCGCAACCACCTGCTGCACGACGGCCGCTGCGGCGACGTCGTGTGCGCGGTGCAGGCGCACGACGGCCAGGCCGCGGCGGCGCGCAACGCGTTCAACGCGCTCTCCAGCGCCAACCAGCACAACATCGTCCAGTTCGTGCGCTCGCTCTGACAGACATTCGCGACGCCCGGGCGGGAACGCGCAACGCCCGGGCGCCGCAGCCGCTCCGTTGCGGGGGACCGCGGGCGGTCGGGGCCGATGACCTCTGACCTCGACCGCTCGCGGTTTTTTACTGCGCGCGCTATTTCGTGCGCCTACTTCGTTTCCTTGGCCGCGGGTTCACCGCGCCAGACGTCGATGTCCAGGTCGGCCATCTTCTTGTCCAGCGTGGGGCGCGACAGGCCCAGCGCCTGCGCGGCGCGCGCCTTGACCCCGCGCGCCTTTCGCAGCGCGGTCTCGATCTCGACGCGTTCGAGCGCGTCGACCTTGCTCGCCAGCGTGGTCCCGACCGCGTGCGTCCCGGCATCGACGTGCAGGTCGACGTCCACCGACGCCGCGACCTCGGCGGCGTCGATCGGGCCCGTCGCCTCCGGCGCGCGCAGGACCAGCGCCCGCTCGAGCACGTTGCCCAGCTCGCGCACGTTCCCCGGCCAGCGCCAGCGCTGGAGCGCGTCCAGCGCGCCGTCGGCGATTCCGGGGTCGCGCCGGCCCAGCGCGGCCGCGGTGCGCGCGAGCAGCACCCGGGCCAGCGGCGCGACGTCGTCCGGACGCTCGCGCAGCGGCGGCACCTTGATGCGAATCACCGCGAGCCGGTAAAAGAGGTCCTCCCGGAAGCGGCCCGCGCGTACGTCGGCCTCCAGATCGCGATGCGTGGCCGCCACGAAGCGCACGTCCACGCGCCGCGGGATCGTGGAGCCCACGCGGCAGAAGACCCGTTCCTGCAGCACGCGCAGCAGCTTCACCTGGATAGCGGCGGACAGCTCGCCGACCTCGTCCAGGAACAGCGTGCCGCCATCGGCGGCCTCGACGCTGCCCGTGCGCGACGCCGTCGAACCCGTGAACGCCCCCTTCTCGTGTCCGAACAGCTCGCTCTCCGCGAGCGTCTCGGCGATCGCGCCGCAGTTCACCGCGACGAACGGTCCGGCCCCGCGCGCGCTCCGCCGGTGCAGGTAGCTGGCGATCTCTTCCTTGCCGGTCCCGCTCTCGCCCGTGATGAGGACCGTCGACGTCGCCGACGCGCTGGCGTCGGCGATCCGGATCGCCGCGCGCCACGAGGCGCTGCCCCCGATCGGGGCCTCGGCGGGCGGCGCGGGGGCCGCGCGGCCACGCGCCGGTGCCGCCCCTGCGGGCACGGGCGCGCGCAGGTGGCTGGCCAGCGCGAAGGCCGCCGCGAAGCAGTCCAGCAGCGCGGCGTCCTCGGCCGTGTAGCTCTGACCCGCGCGATCGACGTGCAGGAAGCCCGCGACCTCGCCGCCGAGCATCACGGGCGCGACGGCGACCGCGCGCAGCTGGTTCCGGACCACGCTGCGCGCCTGCCGCAGCACCCGGTCCTCGACCGCGTCCTCGACGGCGACCGCCCGTCTCCGCCGCGCCGCCAGCTCGAGCACGGTGCGCGAGATCGAAACGGTGGCGTCGTCCGAACGCCCCACCAGCGGCCGCGCCAGCGCCTGCGCGCGATCCCACAGCAGCACGAAGCCGCGCTTCGGCGCCAGCGCCTTCTCCATCGCCGACAGCACGGCGCGGGCCGCCGACTCGAGATCGCCGCAGCCGGCCAGCTCGAGCGCCAGCGCCGACGCGGCGGCGAGCCGCCCCCCCTCGGGCGTCGCGGGCGCCGCGGCCGCGACGTCCGGTGCCGCGCTCCCCGGCGTGACGATCAGCGTCGCGTCACCGAAGCGCGCCGCCGCCGCGTCCGCGCCCCCGTCGACCAGGAACAGCGAGTCGCCGACCGCGACCTCGTCGCCGGCCGCGAGCGCGCGCGCCGCGCTCAGCTTCTCGCCGTTGACGTAGGTGCCGTTGTGGCTGCCGAGGTCCGCGACCTCCAGCCGGCCGTCGCGCACCGTGAACTTGCAGTGCAGGCGCGAGACCTTGCCATCGACCAGCTGCAGGTCGGCGTCCGACGACCGCCCCAGCGTCGCCTGCGCGTCGATCTCCAGCCGCACGCCCCGCTTGGGACCGAACAGCGCCAGCAGCACCGCCACGCTGTCATTCTATCGAAGGCCCCTCCGGGCGAAACCCCGGACGCGCTAGAAACTGAAGCCGATCTGCGTCGCGACGCCCCACGAATTCAGGTTCGCGCCGCTCACCACCAGGTCGTTGTAGTAGGTCGCGCGGTAGGTGAAGCGCGCGTCCGCCATGAAGCGGCCGACGGCGTACTCGAGGCCCCCGCCCACCGGCAGGGCCATGACATCGTCGTCGCGCGCGACGCTGGAGGTGAACGTGTTGGTGTTCGTCACCTGATAGTGCTGCCACCCCAGCCCGACGAAGGCGAAGGGCTCCAGCAGCTGGGCCTTCCGCATGACGACCGGAACGTTCACGCGCGCGTTACCCTCGACGCCGTTCGAGATCAGCGTGGCGCTCGACTGAAGGCCCAGCGCGTCGATCGAGCGGGCATTGCCCACGTACGCGGCCTCGGCCCCGATGAACCGGCGCGTCCCGGCCAGCACGCGCGCCGTCCACGTCCCGGCGGTGCCGGTCATGTTCTGCATGGTGTTGCTGGTGAACTCCTCGAAGCCGCCGCCCACCAGCACACCCGCGCCGATCTTCGAGACCCAGGTGTGCTCCAGCGGAAAGGCCTGCTTCGGCTGCGCGAAATAGAACGGCGCGGGGCCGACCGGGACGATGTCCGCCTGCACCGCGCCGGTGATCGCCGCCGTGTTGTTGTTGATGACGTGCGCCGGCGGTCTGACGCTGGGCGTGGTCAGGGGCACCGACGGCCTCACCGGCTGCGTCGGATTCACGTCGACCTTCACGTTCGCCGCCCGCGGCGGCACCTCCGTGGTCCCAGGCACGGGCGGCGACGGCGAGACCGCCTTGTTCTCCGGCGCCGCTTTCGGATTCGGCGCGGCCGTGCCGTTGACGACGTCACTCGCCGGTGGCGTGTTGGCGTTCGTGTCCGGCGCGTTCGGCGGTACGACCTCGACGGTCGTCTTGTCCTCGGCGCGCGCCGCCGTCACACCCAAAGCCAGCAGGCCCGCCGCGATCATCGAAAGCCGCTTCATGATCTTCCCCCCTCCACCGAACCCACGTGCTGATCCTCTTAAGTCCCTTCATAGATATGGCCATCCGCGCCCCGTCAACAAGGCTCGGCCGTCAGGCTTTGCCCGATGCGCGAGGCCGGCCAGCGGTGCGGTCGAGCTGAGGAATTTCGTCACCGGCCACGGCCGAGTTCCCGTAGCATCCGTAGTTCCCACGTGGCCTTTTCACCCCGCCTCGTCGCCGCCCTACTCGTGACGTCTGCCTGCACCTTCACGGTCGGGTGCGGCGCCGGCAACGGGCTGAGCAGCGACGGCCCCGACGTCGCCTTCGACGCGTGCGCGCCGCTGCCGCTGATCACCGACGCGGGCCTGACCGACGCGCAGGCAGCGGGCATCGCCGCCGCGATGCCGCTGTGGAACGATCGTGCCGGGACGCATCTGATGATGGCCGGCGACCCAGCCGCCTCCGGGCCGGCCGCCTTCGGGCCCGGCACGCCCGGACTGCCCATCCACTTCCAGAACGCCGGCGCACCGTTCCACGGCCTTTACGACGCACCGAGCGGACAGGTCTTCATCAACACCGACCTGTCCGGCGCGCCCCTGGCCATCACGATCGCGCACGAGATCGGGCACGCGTTCGGCCTCGTCCATATCTCCTCCGATCAGCGCAGCTCGGTAATGAACCCTAACAATTTAGTTATTGAGCCCACAGCCGAAGACGTCGACACTCTAGCGACCCGCTGGGGAGGTTGCCTTGCTTCGGACCATCCTTGAGCCCGCCCGCCTCCATCTTCGCATTGCCTTTGTTTACTTAGTCCCCTTCGCCATCGTCGCCGGCAGCGGGATCGCGTCGGCGCAGGTGCGCGAGCCGAACGGCATCGTGGTCCCGGCGCCGCCGATCACGACGAACTGCGCGAACGTCACCTGCGCCGCAGGCCACGTCTGCGAGGACGGCCGCTGCGAGGTCCGCCTGCAGAGCTACTTCGACACCAACGGCGAGGCGATCAGCGAGACGGCGGACGCGTCCACGGATCCCGGCGTGTTCCTCCCGCTGTGCGACTTCGCGGCCACGCTCGTGCTCAGCGAGTCGCAGGCCAAGGGCGGCCTCGCCTGGTACAACGTGCCGGCCGCCGGCATGTCGACGACGGCGCCGACCGCGATCTACCAGATCGGCCCGTTCCCGATGCTGGTCGGCCAGGTGATCACCAGCGCCGACGTGCGCACCAACCCGAGCTACGCGGGCGGCCTGATCGGCTTCGTGCTGCTGAAGGATCTCGGCCAGCCGACGCTATCGCGCGTCTACTACTCGGAGTACCAGCTGAACGTCCGGTGCACGAGCTGCACGATGCCCGGCAACTGGAAGATGGCGCTCAGCTACCTGTCGAAGAAGGACCCGAACTCGTACTACCTCGCGTTCGAAGACTGGGAAGGCGCCGATCAGAACAGCTGGCAGGGAAACGACGGCGACTTCAACGACAAGGTGTTCAAGATCAGCGGCGTCACCTGCGAGGGCGGCGGCGAGACCTGCGACACCGGGATGCCCGGCGTCTGCGCGCGCGGCGTGACCCAGTGCCAGGTCGGCGCCGGCATCACCTGCAAGCCGGCGGTCACGAAGTCGGCCGAGAGGTGCGACAACCTGGACAACGACTGCAACGGCATCGTCGACGATGGTGGCGGCCTGTGCACGCAGGCCAACTTCGTCTGCAGCAAGGGTGTCTGCATCCCGAAGTGCGACGACAGCGAATTCCCCTGTGCGCCCGGCCTGAAGTGCGACACCGACGGCCTCTGCAAGGATCCGCGCTGCGCCAACCTGGACTGCCCGGCCGGTCAGGTCTGTCAGGGCGGCACCTGCGTCGGCGGCTGTCAGGGCGTGATGTGTCCGCTGGGGCAGCTCTGCCAGCTGGGCGTCTGCGTCGATCCCTGCGCGGGTGTGTCGTGTCCGGGCGCTGTTTGCGAGAAGGGCGCGTGCGTCACCCCGTGCCGCTGCCGCGCGTGCGGCGCCGGCAAGGTGTGCGCGATGGGCGGCGCGCTCGACGGCCAGTGCGTCGACACGGGCTGCGACAAGATGACCTGCACGGCCGGCACGATCTGCAGTCAGGGCACGTGTGTCGACGCGTGCATGAACGCGGTCTGTCCCGGTGGCGTCGCGTGCAAGAACGGGATGTGCGATCCCGCGCCGCCGGTGACGCCGACGGGCCAGGGCGGGACGATGGGCTCGGGCAGCGGCGGGGGCGGCGGCTTCATCCTCACCGGCCGCGGCGGGACGACCGGCTCGGCCGGGATCTCCGGTGGCGGCGGCAGCGGCGCTGTCGGCGGCGCCTCGGGCGCGAGCGGCGGAAGCTTGGCCGCGCGCGGCCCGGTCAGCGCGTGCGCGTGCGAGGTTGGCCGCACGCCCGCGACAGGCGGCTTCCTCTTCCTGCTGGCAGCAGCGTTCGCGGCGCGCCGGCGGCGGCGCTGACAGCGGTTACTTCGTGAAGATCGCCAGGCCCGCGATCACGCCGTAATACGTGTCCGCGGCCGAGCGGTAGGAAAACGAGGTGCCCGTGGCCGGCTGGAAGGCATAGCCGTAGCGGCGGAAGTTCGCCGTCGCCTGCAGCGCGAGCCAGTCCTGCAGCATCAGCATCGGTCCGGCCTCGACGTGGAAGCCCTTCATCGACGCGTTCCCCTCGGCGGTGATCTGATCCATGCCGCGCGTGACCTGCAAGCCCTGCAGGTAGCCGCCCGCGAGCGACACCGCCATCGTCGGCGTCAGGCCCATGCGGATGTGCACGTCGATGGAAACGTACGACGCGTGCACGTCGCCGAAGCACGGGTCCATCGCGCTCGCCGCCGTGCAGTTCGTCGGCGTCGTGGGGTTTGGCCGCTGCAGATCGGCGCCGACAAGGCCGTAGCCGATCGCCGGCATCACGATGACCCAGTCGCCCGCGGGGATCGCGAAGCGCAGGTCGAAGCCGAACCGGCTCTGGTTGAACGGGTAGCCATTGAACATCCCGCCCGCCCCGTCGTGGGTCGCGTCGCCGTATTCCTTCTCGTAGACCGCGCCGACGCCGATCGTGCGGAACCAGCCGTTCGGCCGCGTCACCAGCGGGAAGCTCTCGACCGCGAGCTGGAAGCCCATCCGGACGCCCGAGTCGCCCTGCAGCGACGCCTCATTGAAAGAGAAGCTGCGGCGCATGATGGCGGGCGCGATCCCGACGTTGACCAGCCGCGGGATGACGGAGGGCTGGCTGGCGATCGGATCGGGCGCCTCGTCCTCTTCTTCCTCCTCGACCACGCGCTTGCGGCGCTTGACGACCTTCGCCTCGTCCTCGTCGTCGCCGCCCTCTTCGGCCTCGTCGTCACTCTCATCGCCGCTCTCGTCCATCTTGATCGGACGGCGCTTCGTCTTGGGCGCGCTGCCGCCCCCGCCGCCACCATTCGTCGGGTTGCGCGGCTTCAGCAGCTCTTCCTCGCGCGAATCGTCGTCATCGCGCGACGGTTTCGGCTTCGTCGATTTCTTCGGCGCCCACAGCCCGGCGACGTTCGTCGACGCAGCAGTGGACGACGCCGGCGCGGTGCGCGTGGCGGTGCGGGCTGCGATAGACGAAGTGCCGGCGGATGAGAACGTCAGCACCATCGCTGCAACGACGGTCGCGGAAGGGAAAAGCATGGGGGCCGTTCCGACGGAAAAAGCAGACTAACGCATGCCGCAGTCGCGGCGCAACGACTGGTAAGCGTGCGTACCGCCGTCAGCGGTTGTGCTGCGAAATACGTTTTCTAGCCACGAAATCGCGGCGCTCGTTTGTGGTCGAGGCGGTGGATCGGCGGTACTCTCGCAGCCTTTCCAACGGCGGAGGCTCCCATGTCGAAGGTCCTGTTGGTTCTCGTGTTGTTGTTGGGCGGCGCAGCGGCCTACGTGGCCACGCGGCCGGACACGTACCACGTCGAGCGATCGGCGACGGTCGCCGCCCCCGCGGCGACCGTGTTCGCGCAGATCGACGACTTCTCGGTCTGGAAGGAATGGTCGCCCTGGGAGAAGAAGGATCCCGCGATGAAGCGGACAGTATCGACGCCGCCGTCAGGCGTCGGGGCGACGTACGCCTGGGAAGGGAACAAGGAAGTTGGCAAAGGCAAGATGACGATCACCGACTCGCGCGCGGGCGAGAAGGTCGCCGAGAAGCTCGAGATGCTCGAGCCGTTCCCGTCGACCTCCGGCGTCACGTTCACGCTCGCGGCCGAGAGCCCGACCACGACCAAGGTCACCTGGGCGATGGACGGGAAGCACAACTTCATCAGCAAGGCGTTCTCGGTCGTGAAGCCGATGGACGGCATGATCGGCAAGGACTTCGAGGAGGGCCTGGCGAATTTGAAGAAGGTCGCGGAGGCGAAGAAGCCGCCGCCCGCCCCGCCCGCACCGCCGCCCGAGGCGGCCGGTGACGCCGCTGCGACTGCGAAGGCCCCGACCGCCGAGGCCGCGAAGGCGCCGGCAGCGGCGAAGGCAGCCCCGGCCGGCAAGAAGAAGTAGCGGGCGGCTGCGCCCGATGGCGTCGTCGAGCGGACTCGTCGGAAAGATCCGGGCTCTGCTCGCGAGCCCGGCGCACGAGCGCCAGATCGCCGCCGCGATCGTGCTGGGCGAGATCGGCGCCAGCGACGCGGCGGCGCGAGACGGCGCCGTGATCGACGCGCTGGTCGCGGCGGCGACCGGCGGCGTGGCGCCGGTGCAGCGGCACGCGCTGGAGGCGCTCGCCCGGCTCGCCGGCGGCAAGAGCGCGCGGCGCGCGCTGCCGAAGCTGCTGCCCTGCTTCGCGTCTCGCGAGGAGGCGGTGCGCCGCGCGGCGATCGACGCCGCGATCGCGTTCGGCGACGAGGCGGTCACGCCCATCCGCGGGCGGCTGGCCGCCGCGACCGACGTCGTCGAGCGGCGCGCGCTGGAAGAGGTGCTGGGGCGCGTCGGCGGCAAGGACGCGTTCTCGGCGCTGCTCGCGGCGCTGGACACGACTGACGTCGAGGCGGCGCGCGCGGCCGCGCTCGCGGTTCGCCAGCGCGTGAAGGACGCGAACCCGCGCGAGAAGGCCGGCTACCTCGCGGCCGTGACGAAGATGGTGCGCGCGCAGAGCCAGAAAAAGCGGGGCGCGAACCCGGCGCTCATGGCGGGCGGGCTGAAGATCCTCGGCTATCTGGAGGATCCCGCGGCGCTGCCGACGTTGCTCGCCTTCGCGCGCGACAAGCGCCAGCCCACGGCCGTGCGCGAGGAGGCGATCGTCGCGCTGCGCTTCACCGCGCGCGGCAAGGCGGGCGCGCGCGTCGCGGCGACGCTGCTGGACCTGGCCGAGAAGGCGACCGCAGACCTGGCGCGGCCCGCGCTGTACACGATGGCCAGCCTCGAGCTACCGAACAATCTGATCCCGCGGCTGAAGAAGATCGCGCTTGCTGCCGAGGCGGAACGGGCGCTGCTGGCGATCGAGCGCCTGGCCCAGATGACGACGCCGCCCGCGGCCGACGCGCTGACGGCGGTGCTGACCGCGACCCAGGACCGCCTGCGCGCCGAGGCCGCCGCCAACGCGCTGGGCGCGCGCCCCGAGGGACCGCAGGCGCTCGCGCGCGGCCTGGTCGCGGTGCGCGACGCCGACCGGGCGGCGCTGCTGGCGCGGCTGCTGCGTCCGCGCGTGCGCGCTCTGATGGACGGCGGGGCGTCCGGGAAGAAGCTGGCGAAGGCCGTGCTCGCGAACGCGCTGGCGCGGATCGGCGACGGCCAGCCGGCCGATCCGTTCCTGCCCCTGGCGCGCGAGATCGATCGGGACGCCGCCGGCACCGGCTTGCGCGCGCTCGCGGCCAAGCTCCACAAGCGCAAGGACGGGAGCGACGCCGCGCTGGGCGTGCTGCGTCTGGTCGGACATGGCGCCGACGCGTCGCCCGATGACGGTTACGCGCTGGCGGCCGCCGAGCTGCGCGCCGGCCGTCGCGATGAGGCGCTGACGATCGTGCAGCAGCTCGTCGACCGCGGCTTCGACGTGGCCGCGGCGCTGCGCCGCGATCGCCAGGTGTCACCGGAGCAGCGCTACCAGGTCGGCTTCATCCTGGTCGAGCGGCGCCACCCGGCCGGCGAGGAGATCCTCACCGACCTCGCCGGCAGCGGGCGAAACAAGATCGCGACCATGGCGAAGGCGAAGCTCAAGTCGGCGGGCTACGCGTAGCCGCCTTCGCGGCGACCAGCTCCTGCGCGGCCTGCACGGCATCCGCAGTGCCCGTCAGGATCAGCGCGTCGCCCGCGCGCAGCTCCTCGTCGCCCGTCGGGTAGATGACGTCGGCCGAGTCGCGATCGATCGCGATGACGGTCGCGCCCGTGAGCCCGCGCAGGTTGATCTGCTTCAGCGTCCGACCCACCGCCGCCGATCCGGCGGCGATCGCGACGGTGGTCGCGTTGCCCAGCCCGGGCAGCAGCGTCGACGGCGCCGACGGCGCCGTCGCCGAGGCCGGCGCCGACGACGCGCTCTGGGCGGCGAGCGCCTCCAGGATCACCTGGGCGCCCGCGCGCACGTGCCCTTCCAGGTTCGTGGCGCTGCGCCACAGCGGGATCACCAGCAGCGCGACGCCCGCGAGCAGGATCGCCATGACGGGAACGCCCGGAAGAAACGGCTGCGTGACCGCGACGACGGGAATGCCGGCGACCAGAAGGATCGCGATCTGCAGCGTCACCAGCAGCGCGCGACGCGGCGCCGCCGCCAGGTCCAGCTCGCGCGCGCCGCCCGCGGGCGCGGGCAGCGCCTCCGACGCCAGCGCGACGCCCAGCGCCCGCGCGATCCGGATCGCGCCCAGGCTGAACGGAATGATCAGCGTGATCGTCGCGCCCACCAGCAATATCCGCGCGATCGACGGCACGAGGTGCGCCACGTCGGCCGCGATGTGCAACAACTGCTGCTTCTTCAACGAGATGGCGATGACGATCGCGGCCAGCAGCGTGACGTCGCCGACCAGCAGCAGCACCAGGCGCCGGATACGCGCCCACGCGGTCCGGTGCTCGGGCGTCGCGCGCAGCCCGTTCACCCACGCGCCGTAGAGCGAGGCGTAGGTCTGCAACCTCTGCGGCATCCGGGCATCGACGAAGGTGGCGAGCCGCCCGG
>Ga0207661_10002285_pt1 | contig 13203 bp, 14 predicted proteins | sample KBSC713LmetaG_FD_184337 | JGI IMG/M metagenome (GOLD analysis project Ga0207661, IMG submission 184337) | Corn rhizosphere microbial communities from Kellogg Biological Station, Michigan, USA - KBS C7.1-3L metaG (SPAdes) (version 2) | ecosystem: Host-associated > Plants > Roots > Rhizosphere ... | reverse complement strand
CAAAGCGTTGCACCCCAGTCCGTGATGGACCGCGGTGGTAACGGTGCACAGAATGGCAGCGGCGTGCAGAACGGAGCGTCCCAGGCATCGCCTGTCTCGGCGCTGCTTCGCGACTATGCGCTTGGCGCACCAATCACAGTCAGCAAGGTGATTTCGCGGAACGGCGGCACCATCAACATCCCGGCAACCGACTTCCAGCTCAGAATCCCGCGCGGCGCATTCAACGCGGACACGATGACGATCACCGTGACAGCGCTCGCCGGCTCCACGGTCGCGTATGCCTTCGAGCCTCACGGCACGGTCTTCAACGTTCCGCTGACGTTCGTTCAGCACCTCGGCCACACGAGATTGAAGGGGAAGCCCGCTCCCGGACTGCTCTCGCAACTGGAAGGCGCGTACTTCCCTGACGTCGGCCTGGTCGATCCCACGACCGGCGAGGCGGTGGTGACGGAGACGCTCCCGACGAGCGTCGAAGCCACGTTCCTGGACGACGTCGTCACGTTCCCGATTCACCACTTCTCGGGCTATCTGATCTCGACGGGACGCCGATAAGAGTTTTCGCATCGCGCTCCCGGGGGGGAGCGCTTTGTGGGACGCATCGCCGGCTGGCGGGGGAATCCCGTCAGCCGGCGACGTGTTTCATGAGACGCACGGCAATGCCGCCGTTGCGCGTCCGGAGCACTTCGTCGAGCGCGAGTCCCGTATGCCGCTCGAGCATCGGATCGGCGGAGAGGAGCACGACGTCCCAGCGCGGCCGCTTCGCGCGGACCACGTTGCCGAGCTGCGCGTAGAGATTGCGCAGGCGGTCGGCCTCTCCGATGCGGTGACCGTACGGCGGATTCGTCGCGATGAGCCCCGATCCTTCATCCGGACTCAGGGCGGACAGGGCCTGTCGCTCGAAGGTGACGTCGCGTGCGACGCCGGCGCGTTCCGCATTCGCGCGCGCGGCGCTGATTGCGCCCTCATCGCGGTCGGCGCCGGTGATCGACACCGGTGACGCGGGAAGCACCTGGTTGTCCGCGTCGGTCGTGAGACGCGCCCACGCATCGCGCGTCGATTCGGGCCACTCGAGGAATGAGAACTCGCGACGCCGCCCTGGCGCCATGCGTCGGGCGATGAGCGCGGCCTCGATCGGGATGGTCCCCGACCCGCACATCGGGTCGACGAGTGACGATGTTCCCGACCACCCCGAGCCAAGCAGCGTCGCGGCGGCGAGCGTTTCGCGAAGCGGAGCTTTGGCGACCGCCTGGCGATAGCCGCGAAGATGCAGCAATGGGCCGGAGCTATCGACGCTCACCGTGCACAGGTCATGGAGAAACCGTACGACGAAGAGCTGCCGTCGATTCGTCGATTCCTCCTCTTCGTCCGCGACATGCGTCGCTTCGACCTCGCCGACGTGGCGAACCATCGCTTCGATGAAGCGTTGCACGACCGCGCCGCTGTGATAGAGCTTCGATTTGCGGCAGGTGACGCGGAACTCCACCGGCGTTCCGGGCGATACGAACCGCTCCCAGGCGATTCGCTTCGCGTGCCGCTCGAGCTCGAAGAACGTTCGCGCGCGGAACTCGGCGACGCGAACGATCACTCGGCTCGCGGTGCGAAGCCAGAGGTTAGCGCGAGCGATCGACGTGAGATCGCCCGTCCAGGCGACGCCTCCTGGTTCGACGATCGCGCTGATCTGCAGCCGCTCGAGCTCGGCCGCGCAGATCGGTTCGAGGCCTGGCGCGGTGACCGCGAAGGCGGAAAGCTGGTTTGGCGTACGAGAAGAGTTCACTGCCACAACAATAATCACTGATGAGAATCCAGCTCGATCGACTCGCGGGTATCGCGGGCCTCATGATCCTCGCCGCGTGCGGCACGACGACGTCGGCAGCGCCGAGTGCGTCGGGGAATGACCCGCTCTCCGACTTCGGCACGTTCAACGGCGCGCGCGTCGAGATCCTGGCACAGGGCGGCTTTGCCGCGCTCGACGTGAAGGACGCCGCATCCCATGACGATCGGTCGTACGTGCACGTGCAACGACACATCTGCGCGCAGAACTGTGGCGCGCCGATGGACTCGAGCTCCGGCGTGATGTCGGCCGCGGCGAGCGATTCGCTGTTCAACATCGTGCTCGAGCAGGCCCGCCTGCTCGACAAGACCGATTACGGCGTGACGAAAGGCGGCGCGGACATGATGTCGTACACGCTGCGCATCACCGCGGGCGGCTCGACGCGAACGGTCACCGCCGACGACGGGACGATGCCGGACGCTATGCGGCGGATTGTCGACGGGCTGCGGACGTCGATCGCGACGGCGCGGCACTAGCGCGCTGTCGCGCGGCGATGAGACGATACGCGAGCAGCAGCGCGAACACCGCCAGGTACACCAGCGGGAAGAAGGTGTCCTTCTTCACCGCCCACAAGTAGTGGATGGTGCCGGTGATCGCGGCAACGTAGACGAGTCGGTGCAATCGCGTCCACCGTTTGCCGAGCCGGCGCACCCAACCCGTCGTGGACGTGATCGCGAGCGGCACCATGATCAGCCAGGTGAGCATCCCGATGAGGATGTACTTGTGCTTCACGATCTCGTGCCACATGTCGCCCCAGGCGAAGAACCAGTCGACGCCGGCCCACATGCTCAGATGGACGCTGGCATAAAAGAACGTGAATAGGCCGAGCATGCGGCGGTATTTCTGGATGCCGTTCCAGCCGGTGGCGCGGCGGAACGGCGTGATCGTGAGCGTGATCGCCAGCATCCGCAGCGTCCACAGCCCGGTCTCGATCTCGAGCTCGCGAATCGGATTCGCGCCCAGGCGGCCGTGCGCGTACTTCCAAGCGATCCACGCGAGCGGGAGCAGCGCCGCGAGGAAGACGGCGGGCTTTGCGAGGCGCTTCATGCGGATATTGTCATCCTGCCGAGCGCAGCGACGAAGCCTCTACTGTCATTGCTCCGTGGCCGGCACACCCCACGCATAATAGATCCTTCGGTTCGCTCAGGATGACCGGCGGACGCCTCGGCATGACCCGCCACTAGAAGTTCTTCCGCAGGTCCATGCCCGCGTACAGGCTCGCCACCTGCTCGGCGTAGCCGTTGAACATGAGCGTTTTCTGACGGCGGAACTGTCCGATCCGCCGCTCGCTCGCCTGCGTCCAACGCGGGTGATCCACCTCGGGGTTCACGTTCGCGTAGAAGCCGTATTCGTCGGAGTTGGCGATCTGCCACGTATTGCGCGGCTGCTTGTCGACGAACGAGATCCTCGTGATCGCCTTGATGCCCTTGAAGCCGTACTTCCATGGCACGATGAGCCGCAGCGGCGCGCCGTTCTGATTCGGCAGCGTCTTGCCGTAGAGACCCGTGACCATGAGCGTGAGCGGATGCATCGCCTCGTCCATGCGCAGCCCCTCGACGTATGGCCACGGCAGAATGGGTGCTTTCTCGCCAGGCATCTGATCGGGCGCCATCAGCGTGGTGAACTGCACGAACTTCGCGCTCGGCAGCGGCTCGAACGTCTTGATCATGTCGGCGAGTGGAATGCCCTGCCACGGGATGACCATCGACCACGCCTCGACACAGCGGAATCGATAGGTGCGATCCTGCAGCTTGTAGGGCTTGATGAGATCCTCGAAGTGATAGTCGGCCGGCTTCTTCACGAGGCCGTCGACCTTCACGGTCCACGGCCGCGTTCTGAAGTTCTTCGCGTTGGCGGATGGATCTTCCTTGTCGGTCCCGAACTCGTAGTAGTTGTTGTACGTGGTGATCTCTTCCCACGTGTTCGGCTTGTCATCCTGGCGGGCAACCCTCGGCACCGCTGACGACAGCAGCTTGGGACCGAGCACGGCCGCGCCCATGACGCCGGCGGCGGCGATGAATTTCCGACGGTTGATGTAGTCGGACTCGGGCGTGATCTCCGAGGATTTGAGATCTTCTGGTTTCTTGATCAGCATGGGTGCCGGCTCGAGGCTGCAATGCGATTGACGGGGAACCACCGATTTCACCGGGACTGCTCCGGAAACCACCGTCGACCTGGCGAAGTTCCGCCGCCGACACGCGGTGCCGTTCGGTGGTCGTGGTGATCTTCTGTCGAGGCTGTCCGGACCGAACACTCGGCAACGCGACGGGCCCTACAAAACTACCCTCGTTCAAACTGACAGTTGCACGCTGCCAGGGCGAGTGGCGTCGCTCGCCAAAGTTTGCCAATTCGACCGATTCAGCGGGCATGGTCGCTGCCTGAGCATGTCTTCGCGCTGCCACTTGCTGGCGCGTCCAACTCATTTCAGCCCGCGACAAGCGGGGGATCTCATAAGGAGGATGCCATGGTGACCAATCGTTCCCTCGGTTCGACGCTCGACCGCATGATGACGCTCAATCGAGCGATCGACCACGCCTTCAACTCCGCCTGGTCCGGCAATGGCCGCGTCTGGGTCCCGGCCATCGACGTGGTGGAGAAGAAGGACGCCTACGTACTCTACGCCGAGCTTCCCGGTGTGGATGCGTCGAAGGTGGACGTCAGCTTCGAGCAGAACGTCCTGACGATTCGCGGCGAGAAGCAGACGCTGACGAGCACGACCGATGGCGAGCTGCGCGTCTACGCCGCTGAGCGCGTCGCAGGCGGCTTCGAGCGCGCCGTGCGGTTGCCGGAGTTCGTCGATGGCGAGCGCATCAGTGCCGAGTTCAACAACGGCCTGCTCACCGTCACGGTTCCCAAGGCAAAGGCGGCGCAGCACCGCAAGATCGCGATCAACGGCGCCGAGCCGCGCGCCGAGGTGACCGAGACGAGCAACGACTGATCGAGCGGTCGATCGCCACGCATCCGGTTCGTTTCGACGGGCCATCGGCGAATGCCGATGGCCCGTCGTCTTTCACCGACCTTCGTCCCGTTGCGGCACAGACGGCTTCACCCGCTCATGACCTCGGAATGCGGTCCGTTTCCTGCCTTTACCTGTCCCGATGCCTACAACGCTTCGGACCAAGGCGCGGCGGGTTCTCGTCGACCGCTTCGGCCATCGTGATTTTCAGAAGGGCCAGTGGGAACCGATTCACGCGGTCCTGAATGGCGAAGATTCACTCGTCGTCATGCCGACGGGCAGCGGTAAATCGCTCATCTATCAGTTGCCGGCGTTGATGCTGCCCGGGCTCACCGTCGTCGTGAGTCCGCTCATTGCGCTGATGAAGGACCAGCAGGACAAGCTTGCCGCCCACGGTGTCGACGCGCTTGCCATGCACTCGCACCTCACCGACACCCAGGCGCGACACGTGGCCGAGCAGGTCGAGGAGGGCGGCGGGGAGATTCTGTATCTCACTCCGGAGCGATTCAAGGATCGTGAATTCTTCGAGCGGCTGCTCACGCGCACCGTGAGCCTGTTCGTGATCGACGAAGCACATTGCGTGAGCCAGTGGGGACACGACTTCCGGCCGGACTATCTCACACTGGGCTCCGTGGTGAAGCGGCTCGGACGTCCGCCGATTCTCGCGCTCACGGCGACGGCGACCGCCGAGGTTCGCAACGACATCGCGCGCCAGCTCGGCATGATCAATCCGCACGTCACCGTGACGGGGTTCGCGCGGCCGAATCTGCGCTTCGAGGTGAAGCGCACGGTAAATCAGACGATGAAGGATCAGGCGCTCGATGAGCTGTTGCGAACGAGCCCCGGCGTGGGCGTGGTGTACGTCGCCACCGTTCGCGAAGCCGAGCGGCTGTACGAACACTTCAAGGAGCAGTTTCCGATCGGCATGTATCACGGGAAGATGAACGGTCCCGAACGCAAGGAGATGCAGGACCGCTTCATGGCCGACGAGTTCAAGGCCATCATCGCGACGAATGCGTTCGGCCTGGGCATCGACAAGCAGGATCTGCGCTTCGTCATTCACTATCACTTCCCGGGCTCCGTCGAGTCGTACTATCAGGAAGCGGGACGCGCCGGACGCGATGGCCTGCCCGCGACGTGCACGCTGTTCTATCGAGTGGAGGACAGCCGGGTGCAGTCGTATTTCCTCGGCGGGAAGTATCCGGACGTCGAGGAAGCGGCGAAGGTCGCGATCGTGCTCGAGCAGGTGCCGCTCGGCGAGACCGCCTTGCTCGACGAGCTGTCGGAGAAATCCGGCGTCGCGCGGCGCAAAGCGCGCATCGTGCTCGTGCTGCTCAAGCGGCACGGCCTGGTGCGCGAGTATCGCGGCGGAAGCTGGGAGCGTTTGCAGAGTCGGTTGACGTCGGTCGACCTGAGCGCCGATCTCACGGACTACGAAGAGCGCCGCGCGCAGGATCGCGCGAAGCTGCGCGCGATGATCGGCTACTGCCAGAGCGCCCAGTGTCGTACGCGGTTCATCCTCGAGTACTTCGGCGAGGACGTCGAACCGGATTGGCAGTGCGGCAATTGCGACGCGTGCACTGGAGATCTCGTGGTCCGGCGCCGTCGGCCGGCCGAGATCGAGCCCGCGGAAGCGGCGGCACTCTAGACCGGACGCGGTTATCATTGGGCGAGGAACTCCTCGTCTCATGAACGTCACTGCGCCTTTCCAGGACGTGCTGCACCGCACGTTTCTGAACAATTCCGTCGCGACCTGGTTGGCGGCGGCCATCACCGCGGCCGTCGTGCTGTTGGTGCCGCTCGTGCTGCGGCACCTGCTCGTGTCGCGGCTTCGCGTCGTCGCCGCACGGACGGTGAATCAGGTCGACGACATGGCGCTCTCGCTGCTCACCGAGACGCGCACGTGGGTGTTGGTCGCGGTTGCCATCCTCGCCGGACTGGGAACGCTCGCGCTTCCGGCTCGCGCGCACGCGGTCATCGCGCCGGCCTCGAAGCTCGTCATCCTGTGGCAGCTCGCGCTGTGGGGCGCGGAGGGGGTCGGCTTCTGGGTGAAGCACCACCTCACGAGTCGCACCGGGACGAGCGATCGCGCCAGCATCGCGATGATCAGCGCGATGGGCGTCGGCGCGAAGGTGCTGCTCTGGGTGTTGATCTTCCTGACCGCGCTCAAGTCGGTGTTCGGCGTCGAGATCACGGCGCTCATCACGGGACTCGGCGTGAGCGGCATCGCCGTCGCGCTGGCCGTGCAGAACATCCTCGGCGATCTGCTGGCGGCGCTCGCGATCGTGTTCGACAAGCCGTTCGACGTGGGCGATGCGATCGGTGTCGATGACATCTCCGGGACGGTCGAGCGCATCGGCCTCAAGACGACGCATATCAGAAGTACGAATGGCGAGCAGATCATCATTGGCAATGGAGATCTGCTGAAGAGCCGGCTGCACAACTATCGTCGGATGTCGCAGCGGCGCGTCCTCTTCGATCTCGACGTGACATACGACACGCCGAACGATGTGCTGAAGCGTTTGCCGTCGGTGATCGAGGAGATCGTGTCGGCGCAGCCAAAGGTGCGATTCGACCGTGCGCACGTGGCGAGCTTCGGTGAGTCGGCGATTCGGATCGAGGTCGTGTATTACGTGCTCGATCCTGATTACAAATTGTACATGGACAACCAGCAGGTCATTTACCTGGAAGTGCTGCGGCGGTTCGGAGCGATGCAGGTGAAGTTCGCGTTCCCGAGCCGGACGCTGTATCACGAGGGCAGCGCCGCGGGGAAAGGCCTGGCGGTTGGGGAACGCTGAGCGTTCGCTTGGGGGCCTGGTGGGCGGCGGTTCGCTGAACCGTATGTCATCCTGGGGAAGCGCAGCGACCGAAGGATCTACCGTGCGTTTCGAATAGCTGGCCCAAAGCACATGAGAGTAGATCCTTTCGTCGCCACCCCTCCTCAGGATGACAACGGGGCGGTTCCCAGCGCAGCCCGAAGGGCGAGCACTCCCCGCCTACAACAGCGACCGAATCCAACCACCATCCACGGCAATCGACTGCCCCGTGATATAGCTCGCCCGCTCCGACGCCAGGAACGCGGCCAGCGCCGCGAACTCGCCGACGTCTCCCAGGCGTCGCATCGGAATCTCGCGCTCGAATCGCGCGAGAATGGCCTCGGGTGCAACGCCCTCTTTCTTCGCGTTCGCGTCGGCCAACTCTTCTACGCGCTCCGTTCGCGTGTAGCCTGGAAGAATGTTGTTCACGGTGATGCCGTCCGTCGCCACCTCGTTCGCGAGCGTGCGCGCGAGACCCGTCACCGCGGAACGGACACTATTCGACAGAATCAGATTGTCGACCGGCTGCTTCACCGCGATCGACGTGATGTTGATGATGCGTCCCCACTGTCGCTCGCGCATTCCGCGCAGCACCGCTCGCGTGAGCTCCACTGCACTGCGCAACGTGAGGTTCACCGCGCGCTCCCACGCGTCCCAGCCATGCGCGTCGAACGGACCCGCAGGAGGGCCACCCGCGTTCGTGACGAGCACGTCCACGCGGCCGAACGCCTCCATCGTCTCTCGCGCCACGCGCGTGATCTGCTCGAGATCCGACAGATCGGCCACGATCGCGCGAACATCCGATCCCGTCGCTGCCGCGATCTCAGCCCGCGCACGCTCGAGCGTCTCGGCGCCGCGTGCGCACATCATCACACTGGCGCCTTCCGCGGCCAACTCGCGCGCGACGGCGCGGCCGAGGCCGCGGCTCGCCGCGGCGACGAGCGCGGTCTTTCCTCGTAATCCGAGATCCATGTCGTGTCTGGCTTATTTGCGAAGATATGAATCCGTCTTGTTGAGCCAGTCCTGACGCGGCGGATCGAAGATGTCGACGTCGAGCGTGTCCTCGAGGGCTTCCGCCTTGTGAAACACGTTTGACGGAATGTGGAGCACCTCGCCGGCACGGACGATCACTTCCTGCGATTCATCCTCGCCGATCCAGAAGCGCAGCGCGCCCTCGAGGATGTAGGTGAGCTGCTCGTTCTCGTGCTGATGCTTGGGCACGATGCAGCCCTTCTTGAGATAGACGTGCGCGAGCATCATCCGGTCGCCGGTGATCAAGCGGCGATCGAGCATCGGGCTCACGGTCTCGCGTGGCATCTGTTCCCACGCGTACCAGGTCACCGAGCGCTCCGCGTTCGGAGGCGTACTGCTGGGAGTCGTCTGTGTCGACATGAAGTGTGTGTGCTGAAGGTGGCGAGCGTGGGAAGCCTCGCTCACGACGCGCGCCGGATCAAGGGCTCGGCGCTCGCCGCGACGACGCCAGTAGCGTGGCGAACTGATCGAATTCGATCGGCAGCGCGAACGTGGTGACGCCAAACTCCGCGGCGATCGGGTCGAGCGTCCGTCGCGAGCGCGACGAGCTGAAGATCGCGACACGAGCGTTCATCATCATCGCGGGACCGAAGAATTCCTCCGTGCACGCGCCGTGATCGCAATCCACGAGCGCGACGCCGGGCCGCGTTCGCAGCAGCGCATCACGCGGCCGTTCGCCATCGCGCGGGAACACCGGCTCATACCCCGCGAGCTCCGCGGCCGCGGCGATCAGCGCTCCAGCCAATGAATCCGTTGAAAATACGAGGACGTTGTGCGCGCTCATTGCGTCGAAGACGCGTGGACTCGGTCGGTGAACGAACGCTCTTGACGCCGTCGGGTCGGCGCTAAACCTTTGTCGTTCCAGGAACGTCGCTCCAGCCGATCACGCGCTCGAAGTTCCTTCCCAAGCATTCCGCTCGCGCGAATTCCCAACGATGATGATGGCGCATGACTCGGGTCGAGGGCGCAGTTCCCTCGCCGAGGAGACGATCGAGTCCGCTCGCGCGGCATTGCAGCAGTACGTCGAACATCCGACGCACGGCGAGCCGCTTCGCTCCACGCTGCGCGCCATGGCGAGCGAAGCGCACGAGAAAGCGGTCCTCCCCGAAGAGCTGCTCGTCGTCTTGAAGGACATCTGGTATTCATTGCCGATCGTGCGAGGCATGACCGAGCCGAGTGAGCAGATCCGGCTCCTCCAGCGTGTCGTGACGATGTGCATCAAGGAATACTACGCGGACTGACGACGCACACATCGCCCGGGAACGACGCAGAATTTGTAGCAGTCGGGTGCCGATGAGAAGCGGTGTTTACCCGACCTGAAGCTCAGCCGACCGTTTTTCGGAAGCGCGTCACGCTCAAGCCGATGAGCACGACGGCGAACGCCGTGAGGATCGCGGTTTCCTTCCAGAGCACGCCAAAACCCACGCCTTTCAACAGCACGCCGCGCAGAATCGCCAGAAAGTACGTCAACGGCAGCACGTCGCCGATCCACTGCGCCGGCGCCGGCATTGCCGCTCGCGGAAACATGAAGCCGGACAACAGGATGTTCGGCAGGATGAGGAAGAAGCTGAGCTGCATCGCCTGCACCTGCGTCTTCGTCAACGTCGACACGAGCAACCCGAGCGCGAGATTCGCCACGATGTACATCATCGTGAGCGCGTAGAGCAGGAGAATGCTGCCGCGCGTGGGAATGTCGAACAGCAGCTTGCCGAGCAGGAGCACGACCGTCATCTGCACGTAGCCCACGAGGATGAATGGCACGATCTTGCCGAGCACGAGCGCCGTCTTGCTGATCGGCGTGACGACGAGCTGCTCCAGCGTTCCCCGCTCGCGCTCCCGCACGATCGCCATGCTCGTGATGAGGATGAGCATCATCGCGAGGAGCACGCCGATGATGCCGGGCACGATGAACGTCGAGCTCTTGAGATCCGGGTTGTACCACGGCCGCACGCGTACGTCGAGGGGCTGCACGCGATCGCTGCCAACCTCCTCGAGTGACAGTGACACCACGCTCGACGCGAGCGCTGCCGCGTTGATCGCCGCGGTCGACGACAGGGGATCGGCGGCGTCGACGATGACCTGCGCCTGCGCGCCGCGACCTCGCTTGAGTCGCTCGACATAATCCGGCGGGACGACGAGCGCCGCCTGCGCCTCGCCGCGCTCGATGCGCGCACGAATCTCATCGCGCGATTGCACCGTGCCGACTACATCGAAGTTTCCCGTATTCCGCAATACGTCGACGAGCTGCCGACTCTCCGCGGATCGCGATTGATCGAGCACCACCATCGGCAGGTGGCGCACCTCGACGCGGATCGCGTAGCCGAACAGAATGAGCTGCACGGCGGGGATGCCGATCATCATCCCCAGCGTGAAGCGATCGCGCCGCATCTGGATGAACTCCTTCCAGAGCATCGGCCAGAACGCCGACTTCATTGCTCGTCCTTCTTCTGGAGCGCGACGAACACGTCCTCGATCGTCGGCTGTCCGAAGTGCGCGAGGATCTCCTCGGGCGTTCCGATACCGATGAGATGCCCGCGGCTCAGGAACGCGAGACGCCCGCACTGCGACGCTTCGTCCATGTAGTGCGTCGTTACGAGAATCGTGGTGCCAGACTTCGCGAGCGCATGAATGCGCGCCCAGAACTCGCGGCGCGACGCGGGATCGACGCCGGCAGTCGGTTCATCGAGAAAGAGCACCGGCGGTTTGTGCGCGGTGGCGCACGCGAGCGCGAGCCGCTGCTTCCACCCGCCGCTCAACGTGCCCGCGCGCTGATCGCGGCGCTCGCGGAGATGCAGCTCGTCGAGCATTTCCTCGAGCCGCGCGGTGCGCTCGCTTCCCCTGAGGCCATACACGGTCGCGTAGAAGCGCATGTTTTCCAGGACCGACAGATCGTCATACAAGCCGTACTTCTGCGACATGTAGCCGATGCTGCGCTTCACCTTTTCCGTATCGCGAGCGACGTCGAACCCCGCGACCCACGCGACGCCCGACGTCGGCTCGATGAGCCCGCACAACATGCGAATGGTCGTCGTCTTCCCCGAGCCATTGGGACCGAGAAGGCCGAACACTTCGCCGCGGGCGATCGAGAGCTCGAGATCGTCGACGGCGACGAGCGGACCAAAGACTTTTCGTAAATGCTCGGTGCGCACGGCTGCGTCGCTCGACGATGCCGCCGACGCGGTCATCGCCCGGTGCGCGGACGAAGACGGACGGTGACCGGCAGCCCGGCCTTGAGCGTCGTCGACGTATCGACCATCTGGATCTTCACGCCGAACACCAGATCCGCGCGCTCCTCGCGCGTCAACGCCACCCTCGGGGTGAACTCCGCGCGATCGCTCAGCGACGTCACGACGCCGCGAAAGGCGTGATCGGGCAATGCGTCGAGATACACCGACGCCGTGTCGCCGAGATGAATGCGAGGAAACGCGAATTCATCGACGTAGATGCGAACGTACGGGCGCGTGACGTCGCCCACGGTCATTGCCGACACGCCTGGCGAGAGCACTTCGCCTGGCTCCGCATGCCGGCTGAGAATCGTACCGTTCACCGGAGCAACGAGCACGAGATCGGCTGCGTTCTGCTTCGCGCCGGTGACAGCGGCGCGCGCCTGATTCACCGCCGCGCGTGCGGCGACAATCTGCTGGGGACGCGCGCCCTGGCGCACCAGCCGCGCGCGCTCTCGCGCCGCGTCGCGCTGGCCGGCGGCGACTCGCGCGGCCGCCTGCGCCGCGTCGAGCTCTTGCTTGCTGATGTTGCCCTTTGCGGCGAGCGGTGTGAGACGCTCGAGATCCTTCGCCGTTCGCGTCACTTCCGCTTCCGCCGCGCGGACGTCCGCGTCGGCTTGTTCGACTTCGGCCGCTCGCGGGCCCGCCTCGAGATCGCGAAGCTGCGCCGCGGCCTGGTCGGCCACGGCCTGCTGAACGCCCACGTCGGTCTGTACGGCGACCTGCGTGAGTCGAACGAGTGTATCGCCTTCCCAGACCCGCTCACCCTCCTGACGCCAGACCTTCGTCACACGCGCGACCACGAGCGGTGCGACGTCGATCTCCGTGAGCTCCAGCGTGCCGGTGCCCTCGATCGTGCTCGAGGGCGCGGAGTGACACGCTGCAGCGAGCACAAGCGCCAGAAGGGAGACGCGCTGGATCACGAGGTCAGGGTTGCAGTCACCTGAAGATCGACATTCCCCTTGAGCGCCTTGGAAACCGGGCAGCCGTCCTTGGTTTCGCGGGCGATGCGCTGGAATGTCGCATCGTCAACGTTCGGCACCTTGGCCTTCACGTCAAGCACCATCTTCGTGATGCCGAAGCCGTTGGCCACCTTCTCGATCGTGCAGGCCGCATTGGTCTCGACGCTCGTCGGCGGCGTACCATTGCCCTCGAGGGCCGCGCTCAGCGCCATGCTGTAGCACGCCGCCTCGGCCGCCGCGAGCAGCTCTTCCGGATTCGATCCCTCTCCGGACTCGAATCGCGAGCTGAAGTTGTACTGGCCGCCTAGGCCCGTCGCTCCGGTGAAGCTTCCCTTTCCGCCCTTCAATCCACCTTCCCACTTCGCACTGGCGTTGCGTGTCG
>Ga0207661_10002281_pt1 | contig 13216 bp, 15 predicted proteins | sample KBSC713LmetaG_FD_184337 | JGI IMG/M metagenome (GOLD analysis project Ga0207661, IMG submission 184337) | Corn rhizosphere microbial communities from Kellogg Biological Station, Michigan, USA - KBS C7.1-3L metaG (SPAdes) (version 2) | ecosystem: Host-associated > Plants > Roots > Rhizosphere ... | reverse complement strand
CCCCATCGCCAGGATCACGGTCTTCGCGCGGTGCTCCTCGTCGCCGAGGAAGACCTTCTGGACGCCGCCGTCGGAGAGCTCGACCCGATCGACGTCGTCGGTGACGAAGCGGGTCCCGAAGCGCTCGGCCTGGGCGCGGAACTCGGCCATCATCTCGGGGCCCATGATCCCGTCCGGGTAGCCGGGGTAGTTCTCGACCTCGGTCGTGTTCTGCAGCTGGCCGCCCCACTGGAAGCCCTCGAAGACGAGCGGCTCGAGGTTGGCGCGGGCGGTGTAGAGCGCAGCCGTGTAGCCGGCGGGCCCGCCGCCGACGATGATTACGTTCTCGACCTTCTTCTGCTCAGTCATATCTGCCGCCTGGAGTCTAATACTTTACTTTTTATAGTACGCCTCCCGGCGGCTGGATTCAAGCTGACCGGCGCCTTCCAGCGGCCCCGCCCCAGGCTCCAGATCCGAGGTCGCCCGGCCGCCGCGGTCGATCGGCAGCCCCTCCTCTTCCCAACGATGAACCGTGTGGCGGAGCTGGAAGAAGGCGAAGATCCCGGGTGGGATCGGCATCCAGAAGGCAACCAGGCGGAAGATCAGGATCGCAGGGAAGACGGTCTCCTCGGGGATCCCGAAGAGGACGAAGGCGCCGATCATGCCGGCGTCGACCGCGCCCACCCCCGCCGGGGCCAGCGGGAAGAGGTTGGCGACCATGCCGAGAAAGAAGCCTTGGACGACGACCGCGAGCGGGACGTGGACGCCGAAAGCGTGGAAGGAGGCCCACAACACGCCGATGCTGAAGGCCCAGAACCCGGCGGCGCCCAGCACCGCCAAGCCGCCCTTCGAGGGATGGGTGAAGAGACCGAAGGCGAAGCGGAAGCCCTCGCCCAGCGTCGCCGGGACTTTGCCGAGGTTCTCGAGGAAGTGACGCGAGCGCTCGCTGTGGGCGAAGCGGGCGAGCCGCCGCTCGGCGTCGGGCGGGATCAGCGTCACCAGGACGCCGATCACCAGCAGCACCCCGGCCACCGCGGCGGGGATGATCGTCAGCTCGACCGAGCCCTTGCCGTTCATCACCCCGGTCCGCAGGAGGATGCCGAAGACGATCAGGGCGATCGGGTAGAAGATGTAGTGGAGGGAGACGAAGGCGACCATCCGCCGGGCGACGTCCCGCCGCCCCATCCCCGCTTTGCGCAGTGCCCAGTAGGTGATGGCGACGCCGCCGGCGCCGCCGGCCGAGAAGAGCAGGGTGCCGGCGACCCCGGCCATGTTGATCTCGTAGGTCTCGCCCCAGGTCAGGCGCAGCGCATCGCCGCCCACCACGGCCTTGAACAGCGCGATGTAGGTCGCGTAGGCGAGGACGTTGAACCCGATGGCGATCCCGATCCAGAGCGGATCGGCGTCGTCGAGGCGACTGAGGGCGTCGCCGAGCCCGACCAGCTTCGGAAAGAGGAAGTAGATCGCGCCGAGCAGCAAGAAGACGACGACCACGGTCTGGATCAGCCGCCGCGTCGTCAGTATCGGCATTTCGGCGAGGCGGTTGCCGCCGTTCGCCGGGTCTTCCGGAGACACGCCAGGGAAATTACCCGCTGGCGATCCTCTCTAAATGCTGCAGGGTCCCGTTTATCCTGCGTATAAGGGGTTCCGCCAGCGGCTCGCCCTTCCGCACCGCGTAAACCAGCAGCCCTCCCGCAAGGAGATCGGTGACGTAGTGCTCGCCGAGGTAGACGAGGGCGAAGCCGAGCGTGCCGGCGTATCCCCAGCCCAGCGCGCCCTCGACCTTGCCTGCTTCGGAGAGCGAGAGCGCCGCCTGCAGGGAGGTGGCGAAGTGCAGGGAGGGCATCGCCGCCCAGGGGTTGCCGCCGAGGACGTCGTACATCCGCCCCCAGGCACGGCCCCAGGTCGTCTCCCCGACCTCGACCATGATCCGCCGCACCCCTTCCTCGGTCAGCCCCTGCTCGGAGGACCACCACGGGGGCGCCGTCGGGACCGCGAAGTAGACGGCGCAGCCGATGTCGAAGATGGCCGCCATCTGGCGGGCGGAGCGGGGAAAGCGCTCGTTGTGGCGGGCGAGGATGAAGGCGAGCGAGAGGTAGGGCTCGATGAACCAGAGCCAGTGCGTCCAAGTCAAGACCTTGTCGAGGGCGCCGGCCCCCGGCCTCCCCGCAAAGGCGCGCTGCAGGCGCGCGTTGGGAAGGCGGCCGGCTCCGATCAGCTTGTCGGTGCGGATCGGGTAGCGGCTGCGGAGGCGGGCCCGCAGGCGCTCGGGGTCGTCGTAGGGAAGCTCGTGAGCGACCGTGAACGCCCACATCTGCAGGGCGAAGAGGGCGACGTCGCGCCTTTTCGAGCGCGGCTGCAGGACCGCCAGCGCCAGCGGGGCGGCGGCGAGGCTGCCGACCGTGACCGGGGTCGGAATCCGCAGCCGGCGGCGAAGCAGGGGGACGGCAACCGCGCCCGCGATCGCCCCGACGCCACCGGCGCGGACCGCGAGGCGAAGCGCATTCGATGGCCGGGAGCGCCTCCGCATGAGGTGGGCGAGTATAGGTCCGCGGCCGGGAGGCGGAGCGGGAAACCGCGGCGCCGCCTCGCCTGAATAGAATGGCCGCGCTTTGGCCGCCCATTCCCCTGGCACCGACCAGATCGACACCCTGCTTTGGATTGGCACCGTCGCCGCCGCGATCCTGATCATCGCGCTCGTCGGCGCGCTGCTCTACGTCGTCCGCCGCTACCGCGGTGGGCGGGGCGCCGAGCCGCGCCAGCTACTCAGCGGCCGCGGCCTTCAGTTCCGGGTTGCCGGCGTGCTCACGGTCTTCGCCGCCGTCCTCTTCATCCTCGGCGTCGTCTTCACCGGTAACGCCCGCGAACGGCCCAGCACCGGCGATGCGGGACTCGCCTCGCTGAAGGGCGAACCGCTGAAGATCAAGGCGACCGGCCAGCAGTGGCTGTGGCGCTACGACTACCCCAACGGGGCCTTCTCCTACTACAAGCTGGTCGTCCCCGAGAACACCGCGATCGAGCTGGAAGTGGTCTCCACCGACGTCGTCCACACCTGGAACGTCGAAGAACTGGCCCGCAAGGCCGACGCCGTGCCGGGCAAGACCAACGAGGTCCTCTTCATCGCCGACGAACCGGGCGTCTACGAAGGCGATTCGGCAACCCTCTCGGGCCAGGCCTACGCGGCGATGCGGACCGAGGTCGAAGTCGTCTCCCCCAAGGAATACGAAGAATTCATCGAAAAGCAGAGCGAAGAAATCGACGCGGCCGAGGAACGGGTCGTCGGCCTGATCGAAAACGGAGAAACCCCATGAGCCCCAGCCCGCGCCCCGAGCTCGTCGCCGACGGCTACAGCGCCGGCCGCCCCCGCTGGGTTCAGCTGGCGACCAGCGCCGACCACAAGGATGTCGGCCAGATCCTCCTCACCGGCGCCCTCGGCTTCCTCTTCATCGCCTTGGTCGAGCTGGTGCTGATGCGGATCCAGCTGCTCGTCCCGGAGAACACCTTCCTCTCCCCCGTCGGCTTCAACCGCATGCTCTCGCTCTACGGGGCCAGCGCGATCTTCTTCTTCGCCCTGCCACTGGTCTTCGGGCTCTTCTACTACGTGACCCCGCTGCAGATCGGCGCCCGCGGGACGGCGCTGCCGCGCCTCGGACAGGTCGGCCTCGCCCTCTGGGCCGCCGGCGCCACGGTGCTCTACGCGGGCTTCCTCTTCACCCCGTCGGAGGCCGGCGTCAACCCGCTGGCCCCCCTCAGCGAGGTCGCCTTCCTCTCCAACAACGGCGTCGACGCCTGGGCGACGGCGACCGGGCTGGCGACCCTCGGCTTCGTCCTCCTCTCGATCAACCTGATCGCGACGCTGAAAACGATGCGGGCGCCGGGAATGGCCTGGCGCCGGGTCCCGGTCTTCGCCTGGTCCACCGCCGTCGGCTCCTGGCTGATGATCGTGGTCGGATCGGTGCTGCTGGCGGCGCTGACGATACTGATGATCGACCGCAACTACGACGGCATCTTCTTCGCCGATGGCTCCGGCGGTGCGCCGCTCCTCTGGCAGCACCTGAGCTGGATCTTCTACACCGGCGCCTACATGCTGATCCTGATCTTCGCCTTCGGCGCGATCGCCGAAATCGTCTCCACCTTCTCGCGCAAACCGCTCTTCAACCGCAACGTCGTCATGGCCTGCCTGGCGGCGATCGCGGTGATCGGCACCCTGGCCTGGATGCAGAACATGCTGACGGCCCCGATCGGGATCGGCTGGATGTACTTCGCGATGCTGATGTCGCTGGCCTTGATCGTCCCCTTCGGCCTCGTCTTCTTCAACCTGATCGCGACCCTCGCCGGGGGCACCCTGCGGATGCGGGCGCCGCTGCTGTTCGCCGTCGGGGCGATCTTCGCGATCGGCGTCGGCCTCGCCTCCGAGCTCTGCCACTCGCTGGTGGCGGCCGCCTGGCACCTGAAGAACACCACCGACTCGACCGCGGCGACCCACTTCGCGCTGATCGGCGGCTCCGTCTTCGGCGGCTTCGCCGCCCTGCACTACTGGTTCCCGAAGATGACCGGCCGGACGATGGGCGAGAGCCTCGCCAAGATCTCCTTCTGGACGATCATGGCCGGGCTGCTGCTGGGCTTCGTGCCGCTCTTCTTCGCCGGCGCCGAGCAGGGCCAGGTCGTCGACGCCTACAAGTACTTCGCCGGGACCGGCGTCACCGCCTACAACGTGATCGCCTCGATCGGCGTCTTCGCCCTCTTCGTCGGGATCCTGCTGACGATCCTCAACGCAATCTTCAGCCGCACCAACGGCCCCGAGGCCGGTCACGACCCATGGGCCGGCGACACGCTCGAGTGGTTCACCCTCTCGCCGCCGGAGCCGCACAACTTCGATGTCCTGCCCGACGTCCGCAGCCCGCGGCCGCTGCGCGACATCCGCGTCGCGATCGGTCACCGCACCCGCCGCTCCGAGCAGGCGGCCGCGCGCGAATCGCAGCCGGTAGCCTGAGCCGCATGCAGACCGGTGCCGGCGCGCAGACCGCGCCCAACCCGACGACGGCCACCCGCTCGCTCCTCCCGACCGTCGTCCGCGACTACCTGACGCTGACCAAGCCGAAGGTGCAGTCGCTGCTGCTCTTCACCACGGTGACGACGATGTACGTGGCGGGGAACCCCTCGCTGGGCCTGATCTTCCTCACCTGCCTCGGCGGCGCCCTCTCGGCCGGCGGCGCCGGCGCGATCAACCACGCCGTCGACCGCGACATCGACCGCACGATGGCCCGCACCGCCGACCGCCCGGTCGCCTCGGGCCGGGTCTCGGCCCGCGCGGCGACGATCTTCGGGCTGACGCTCGCCACCGCCTCCTTCCTGCTGCTCTCGCTGACCGTGAACCCGCTGGCGGCGACGCTCTCGCTCAGCGGCTTCCTCGGCTACGTCTGCGTCTACACGCTCTGGCTGAAGCGGCGGACGCCGCAGAACATCGTCATCGGCGGCGCCGCCGGCGCGGTGCCGCCGCTGGTCGCCTGGGCGGCCGTCACCGGCGAGCTCAGCGGCATGGCCTTCTTCATGTTCGCGATCGTCTTCTTCTGGACTCCGCCGCACTTCTGGGCGCTCTCGCTGCTGATGAAGGACGAGTACGCGCAGGCGGGGATCCCGATGCTGCCGGTCGTCCGCGGCGAGGAGGAGACCCGGCGCCAGATCCTCCTCTACACCGTCCTCCTCTACGCCGTCACCCAGCTGCCCTTCTGCGCCGGCGGCCTCGGCGTCGCCTACGTCGTCCCCTCGATGCTGCTCGGCGGCGCCTTCATCTACTTCGCCGCCCGCCTCTACCGCGCCCGCGACCGTCGCTGGGCCCTGAAGACCTACCTCTTCTCCCTCGGTTACCTGGCCCTGCTCTTCCTCTCGATGGCGATAGCCGCCAACGTCTGAGCCGCCCCGCCTGATAGAAATCCCGCCAATGGACCGCGAGACCGCACGCCGACAGATGCGCGCAGGGCTTGTCGCCGGGGGCATCGCCGCCGGCATCTTCGCCCTCAGCTTCGTCGCCGCCTTCCTCTACATCGCCCAGTAGGAACGATGGCCGAGCACCGACACGTCCCCGAGCCCGGCGAGACGATCTACCTGCCGCGCCCCTCCTGGGGGCCGGTCTTCTTCGCCGTCGGCGCGGTCGGCCTGATCTGCGGAACCTTCGCCGGCGGCTTCATCTTCAAGCCGCTGATCTGGGGGATCATCGGCGCGATCTTCCTCCTCTTCGCCTTCCGCAGCATCGTCCGCGGCTCGGTCCGCGACTACTACCGGCTCCCCCGTCGCCAGGAGACCCGCGGCGCGGCGCTGCCGGTAGAAACGATTAGCGGACCTCCGCAGCCCTAGCCGGGCAGCCTCATTTCGCTGGTCGCCGCGTCGCTGATCCAGCAGCGGACGATGTCCCGCATCGAGAGGACGCCGACCGGGTCGCCGCCGTCGAAGACGACGAGGTGGCGGACGCCGCGGCGGGACATCTCGGCGGCGGCGCGCTCGAGGCTCCATTCGGGGGCGGCGGAGAGGACGCCCTCGCTCATGTGGTCGCAGACCCGCTCGCTCGCGGGGTCCTGGCCGCGGGCGACGGAGATCAGGAGGTCGCGCTCGGTGACGATCGAGGGCGCCGGCAGCTCGGCGTCGATCACCAGCGCCGCCCCGGTCCCTTTCTCGACCATCTTCGCGGCCGCCTCGCGCAGCGTGTGGGACGGGCCCACGGTCAGGGTGATCTCCGACATCCCGTCCTTCACCTGCATCTGCGACCTCCCGTCACTAGCGGTTTCCAGTTAGTGCGAATCGCCTCAAGATTAGCCCACCCGGGCGTGCCCGACGACACGCTTCCCGGGGGCGTCGACATATAGACTTCCGCCCGCATCCGCCCCATGGCTCGCGCTTCGAAACTCATCACCCCGCTGCTCGCCCTCGCGGCCCTGATCGCCCTCGCGGCGGTCGCTTCCGGCTGCGGAACGACGAACGCGGACCCGCAGCGCGGGCGCACCCTCTTCGTCCAGCGATGCGGCGAATGCCACACGCTGGCGCAGGCCGGATCGACCGGGGCCGTGGGACCGAACCTCGACCACGCCTTCGCCGCGGCCCGCGCCGAAGGGAACGACTCGGACACGATCGAGGGCGTCGTCAAAGCGCAGGTCGAGTACCCACGCGAGAGCAACGGCAACCCCGCGGTCTCCATGCCCGCCGACCTCGTCAGCGGCCAGGACCTCGACGACGTCGCCGCCTACGTAGGCGAATGGGCAGGCGTGCCCGGCGCGGCCCCGCCGAAGGTGCCAGGCGGCCCCGGCGCCCAGGTCTTCGCCAGCAACGGCTGCGGCACCTGCCACACCTTCGCCGCCGCGGAATCGGGCGGTGTCACCGGGCCCAACCTCGACGAACACCTTCCGGGCGAAAGCCAGGCCGCGGTCGAAGAAATGATCAAGAACCCGAACGCCGAAATCGTCAAGGGTTACCCGCCGAACGTGATGCCGCAGACCTACGAACAGATGCTTTCCCAGAAAGAAATTGAAGATCTGGTCAAGTACCTGCTCGAAAACGCCGGCGGCGGCTCCGGCAAATCCGAAGGCTGAGCGAATGCGGCCCTGCGGCCGCTGCCATCATTGCCGGTAGATGCGGGACCGCAAAAAACGCCTCGAGATCTCGCCCGAGCGCTACGCGCAGGTCACCCTCGTCGCCCTCGCGGCGCTCTCGCTGATCGTCCTCACGGGAGCCGGCGTGCGCCTCACCGGCTCCGGCCTCGGCTGCCCCGATTGGCCGCGGTGCTACGGGGGCAACACGCCGCCGCTCGAATCGCACGCGGTGATCGAGTACGGGAACCGGCTCCTCACCGGCTTCGTCGGCATCGCCGTGATCGCCGCCAGCGTCCTCGCCTGGTTCCGCCGTCCCTACCGCTGGCACCTCGCCCTCTTCGGCGCCCTGCTGCCGCTCGGGGTGATCGGCCAGGCGATCCTCGGAGCCCTGGTGGTCAAGTACCACCTCGCACCGGGGCTGGTGATGTCCCACTTCATCCTCTCGATGATGCTGCTCGACGCGGCCTTCGCGCTCGCCTGGTGCTCGCGCTACGAACCGTGGCAGCGGCGGCGCTCCGCCGACCGGCTCAGCGTCTGGGCGGTGCGGGCGCTGATCCCGCTGGGGCAGCTGACGATCCTCGCCGGCACGATTGCCACCGCCTCGGGACCCCACGCCGGTGCCCACGAAGGACAGCTGGTGCACCGCTTCGACTTCGAGGGCAATGCGACCCTGGAATGGGTGGTGCAGCGGCACGCCGCGATCGCCGCGGTCTACGGCTTCGCGGCGATCGGCGTCTGGTTCCTCCTGCGGCGCCCAGGCGCCGACAGCCGCGCCCTGCGGCCCCTGACCCTGGTAATCGGCCTCCTCGCCCTGCAGGGGGCCATCGGGGGCGTCCAGTGGGCGCTGGAACTGCCCGCCGGCATCGTCTGGGTCCACGTCGCCGTCGCCACCGGCAACTGGCTGGCGATGCTGTGGACGGTCGCCTCGGCGGGCCGGCTCGAGCCCCGTGGAGGGGGCTCCGCGGCACAGCCGCGGGAGACCGAGCGCCAGGTCCCGGCCGCCGCCGGCCACGCCTGAGGCTTGCTCCCCTTCTGGCTCTCGATCGGCGTCCTCAGCCTCGTCCAGGCCGCCCTCGTAGCCGCACCGAAGGCGCCCGCGACGCGGGTGCTGCGACGGCTCCAGAGCAGGTGGTGGGCGCTCGTCCTGCCGCTCTCGATCGTCGTCGTGATCTCCGCGATCGCGCTCGAATCCGCCAGTGCCCGCTTCCTCACCTACCTGGCCCTGGTGGCGGTGCCGCCGCTGGCTGCGGTGGCCCTGGGGTGGCTGCTGCACGGGGCGAGGCGCTGGCTCGCCCTGCTGGTGATCCCCCTCTTCGCCCTCGCCTGGGCCGCCGAGGGCTCGCTGAGCGGCGAGACCGCCGCCCTGGCCCTCTCCGCCCTCGCCTGCGTCACCCTCGGCTGGCTGGTCGCCTGCGTGGTGCCGCCGCGCTGGCTCAAGCTGGGGATCTACGTGATGGCCGCGGTCGACGCCTGGCTGGTCTTCTCGAACCTCCTGCAGGAGCCCAATAGCGTCCTCAACGCCGCCGCCCCTGTCGCCGACCTCCCCCGCCTTCAGCTCGCCTCTTTCGGCTCCGCCGTGATGGGCTTCGGCGACCTCTTCGTCGCCGCCACCCTCGGCGCCCTCCTCGCCTCCGACCGCCGCCTGCAGCTGCAGGGTGCCGCCCTCGCCGCCCTCATCTGCCCCGCCTTCGACCTGCTCTTCTTCTTCGTCGACCAGACCCCAGCCACGGTCCCGATCGCCCTAACGCTGGCAGTGCTTGAAATCGGGGGGCGCCTTATCCCTGGGCGAGAATCAGGCCTATGAGGGCAACAAGCACGCTGACCACTGCCCCAAACACTCCCACCAAGGCATAAATCAGCACCCTTTGCAGACCCTCGAAGCGCAGGTTCATTTCTTTCTGCAGGCCTTCGAACCGGTCTTCGAGCTTGTCGAAGCGCTTGTCGACGTCGGCAAACCCCTTGTCGACCTTCTCATTGAGGTCATCGAGGCGCTCATCAGTCCAGCTATCTCTCACAGCGACGTGCATGTTGCCAGCCTAGAGAGGCAAATGCAACTTTTTGTCGTAGAAACAAAATTCTCTGTGCCGATTCAGCGACATCTCTCCCGCGTCCATCGGTAGGCGTACACGCCGCCCGCGATCACGGCCGCCAATCCCAACAAGGCCCCCACGAGCGGCCGCGTCAACAGCGTCACCCCCACGATTACCGCCGCCACGACCCCCACGATCACGACCCATTTGAAGACTGCGTCCTCGTTCAGTCTCATCGGCCCATTCTCCTAAGTTGAAGCTCGAACGGGCGCGAAAACCAAGCAGGTCGGTGGACGCAGGGAGCGAGGTGAGGGGAGCGCACTGTGAGTGCGTGACCCGATCCAAGCGACCGAGGACGCCGAGATGCGCCGGTTTGCAGCGTCCGCTACAGGATGTACACCGTCACGTAAACGATGATCCACATGACATCTACGAAGTGCCAGTAGATCCCCGGCACCTCGACGCCGAGGTGGTCTTTCTCGGCGGGGCCGAAGTGGCCGCGGAAGGCGCGGATCGTCGCGAAGGAGAGCAGCATCAGGCCGACGAAGACGTGGGCTCCGTGGAGGCCGGTGAGGCAGTAGAAGATCGAGCCGAAGCTGAGGTTGCGGGCGCTGAAGCCGAGGTGCACGTACTCGTTGATCTGGATGAAGAGGAAGGTCGCGCCCAGCAGCCAGGTGGCGACGAGACCCAGCTTCAGCCCGGTGCGGTTACCGCGGCGGATCGACTCCAGCGCGTAGTGAATCGTGAAGCTCGAGGAGATCAGGATCGCCGTGTTCATCCCCGCCACGGCCTTCGGCAGTACGTACGGTTCCGGCGGCCAGCTTGACGGGTCAACGACGACCCGGAGGAAGAAGTAGGAGGCGAAGAACGCCCCGAACAGCATCACCTCGGAGACGATGAAGAGGAGGATGCCGAGCGTCTGGCGGTCGATCCGCGAGCTCTGGTTGGCCTCGGGCGGGCCGTGGTGATGATCGGCGTGGCCGTGACCGACGGCTACGGTGGCGCTCTCCATCAGCTTGCCTCCCCCTCGGCGACGGCGGCGGCGACGGCGGTCGCGGGGCGGCCGACCTCGATGTGCTCGACGGACTTCTCGGTGATCTCGCGCACCCGGCCGATCAGGTCCTCCTCCAGCCACTTCGAACGCTCGCCGGCGAAGGTGGAGATGAGGATGTCGTCGATCCGGTAGTGCTCGATCGCGTTCTTGACCGCGTGGAAGGGATCCGGGCTCATCGGCTGGCCGGTGGCGTCGATCTCGGAGCGGTAGAGCTCGGCCAGGGTGGAGGCGAGGTCGCGCACGACCTGGCCCTCGCTCACGTCCTCGGCCCGCGGGCAGATGATCGTGAAGCGGTGGGGACGAATGCCGGCCCGATCCTTCATCCGAGCCACCAGGTCTGGCGCGGCGACGGTCTTGGTCGCGACGACGAGGGTGTGGTTGAGGTCCCAGCGGATCGCGTCGTCCTCGATCCGGACCGGGATGTGGGTCAGCTTCACCTCGGGCTCGACCCGCTCGCGCGCCCACTCGACGAGGTCGCGGCGCATGAAGCCGAAGCGCGTGTCGGCCAGGCAGGAGAGCAGGACCTCGCCGGGCCGGTGGGCGCGGACGGCGTCGTCCAGTGCCAGGGAAGACTCAGGATCCATCACCTCGCCGACCGAGGGGATTCCGAACTCGCTCAGCACCGCCATCGTCACCTCGACCCGGGCGCGGGCGGCTTCGCGCACCTCGCTGCTGTCGATCAGCTGGCCGACCGAAGGCTGGTTCTGGGGCGCCGCGACGACGACGCCGGAGATCTGGTCCTGGCGCTCGCGCACCGCCTGCAGCAGCTTGCGGCCGCCGGCCACCTCGTTGAGGAAGACCAGCAGCGGCTTGCGCTCGTCAGCCTGCTCGACGCTCATGAGGAGCTGCCTACCACGCTTTTCTCGCCGGCGGGCACCTCGGCGCCTTCGCCGGCCATGATCGCGTGCTTGGCGCCCGGGATCCCGTACTCGTAAGGACCGCCGACCACGCGGGGGATCTCGTCGAAGTTGAAGATCGGCGGCGGCGAGGAGACCTGCCACTCGATCGAGTTGGCGCGCCAGGGGTTGCCGGCGGCCTTGGGGCCGAAGCGCCAGCTGACGACCATGTTGTAGACGAAGACGAGCTGGATCGCGCCGAGCATGAAGGCGAAGCAGCTGATCAGCAGGTTCCAGTTGCCGAACTGATCCGCGTAGTCGGCGACCCGTCGCGGCATCCCGTCCATCCCCACCCAGTGCATCGGGATGAACGTGCCCCAGGTGCCGATCAGGGTGCCCCAGAAGTGGACGCGGCCGAGTTTCTCGTCGTACATCCGCCCCGTCATCTTCGGGAACCAGTGGTAGACGCCGGCGAAGATCGTGAAGACCGAGCCGCCGAAGAGCACGAAGTGGATGTGGGCGACGATGAAGTAGGTGTCGGAGACGTGGATGTCGATCGGCACCATGCCGAGCATCACGCCGCTGATCCCGCCGATCGTGAAGGTGACGATGAAGGCGAGCGCGAACAGCATCGCCGTCGAGTAGGTGTGGATCTTGCCGAAGTAGAGCGTGCCCAGCCAGGAGAAGATCTTGATCCCGGTCGGCACCGCGATCAGCAGGGTGGTGAGCATCATCGGCACCCGCAGCCAGGAGAACATCCCGGCGACGAACATGTGGTGGGCCCAGACCGAGTAGCTGAGAACGACGATCCCGATCAGCGCCAGCGCCATCAGGCGGTAGCCGAAAATCGGCTTGCGGGCATGCGTCGAAATCACCTCGGAGACGATCCCGAACCCGGGCAACATCATGATGTAGACGGCCGGGTGGGAATAGAACCAGAAGATGTGCTGGTAGCTGATCACGTCGCCGCCGGCCGCGAAGTCGAAGAAGTTGGTGTGGAGGAGGCGGTCGAAGAGGACCATGAACTGGACGCCGGCGATGAACGGGGTGGCGGCGACGACCAGCAGCGAGGTCGAGAGGTTCGCCCAGACCAGCAGCGGCATCCGCCAGAAGGTCATTCCCGGCGCCCGCATGGTGATGATCGTGACCAGGAAGTTGAGCGCGGTCGCGATCGAGGAGGCGCCGGCGAACTGGACGCCGAGGTTGAAGAAGGACTGGCCGAGCGGTGCCCCGGTCGAGAGCGGCGCGTAGCCGGTCCAGCCGGCGTCGAAGGCGCCGCCAGGGCAGAGGAAGCTGCCGATGAAGAGGATCCCCGCCAGCGGCAGCATCCAGAAGCTGAGCGCGTTGAGGCGCGGGAAGGCCATGTCCGGGGCGCCGATCATCAGCGGCAGCACGTAGTTCGCGAGCCCGGCGAAGACCGGGATCACGAAGACGAAGATCATCAGCACCGCGTGGGTCGAGAAGAGGCTGTTGTAGGTCGAGGCTTCGACGATCTGGGTGCCCGGCTGGGCGAGCTCGGCCCGGATCAGCATCGCCATCAGGCCGCCGATGAAGAAGAAGATGAAGGTCGTGACGACGTACTGGACACCGATCACCTTGTGGTCGGTGTTGAATTTGAAGTAGTCCTTCCAGCTCCTGGCGCCGTGCTGGGAGTGATCGTCGGGGATAGTCGGCATCCCGGCCGCCCAGCGCAGCCAGTAGTCGAAGCAGCCGAAGCCCGCCAGGAAGCCGAGCGGC
>Ga0207661_10002279_pt1 | contig 13220 bp, 9 predicted proteins | sample KBSC713LmetaG_FD_184337 | JGI IMG/M metagenome (GOLD analysis project Ga0207661, IMG submission 184337) | Corn rhizosphere microbial communities from Kellogg Biological Station, Michigan, USA - KBS C7.1-3L metaG (SPAdes) (version 2) | ecosystem: Host-associated > Plants > Roots > Rhizosphere ... | reverse complement strand
GCCCGGACTGGAACCGGGATGCGACGAGACGCTCCACGTCACCGTGCGGGGCGAATCGACGAGGAACGGCAAGGGCCGTTAGCGATCGGCTCTCAACTGCTCCATTTCCCACGCCACGTTCTCGCGTGCGCCCGCGTCCCAACGTTCCGCTGCTTCGGGCGTGATGAACAACGTCGGCGAGGCCAGCGCCCGCTCGAGGAATTGCATACGCCCAACTCGAAAACGCGCATCGGTCGTCGCCGACGGCACATACTCGTCGTGGATCGCCTGCGCATACCGCGCATAGTCGGAGTGTGACGCGCCAAGTATGGCGAGGTCGATGTCGAGCATGACGGCGAGATCGCGGTCGGTCGTGTTTGCGTGGGCGAGATGATTGCTCGTCGCGTTGATCATCGCTTCGATGACACCAAGATCAGCCGGCGAGACAGAGTTGTCGGCTTCGAGAACTGATCGCGCGACCTCGGCGCTTCGCGTCTCGTTGTCGGATCGACCCGCGATATAGATCGCGTCGTGAAACACAAGCGCGAGGAAGATCGTTCGCGGGTGCTCGCACGTGAATGACGAGATCTGCGCGACGCATGCCTCGACGTGCCGCCAGTTGTGATACTGGCGCGGCGGCGACTCATACGCGGCGCGAGCACGCTCGAACACGGTCGCGCGACAATCGCCGATCCATTCCGGTGGAATGGTCGCGAGCCAGGTTGAAAGTTCGTCAGCGTTCGACACTGCGGCTCGCGACCAATGATTCCGGCTGCTATTTGAGTTTTATGACGGCGGCGGTCCAGAGCGCGTTGTCGCTGTCTTCCTGATACAGCTTGTCGAGATTGACGCTAATTCCGGAACCATCGCGCGTCACCGCGAATCGATCCATCGCGCGCGTCGCCCGCCCGCTGCCCTCGATATAGTCGCCGTTCGCTTGGAAGCGCGAGTGGTGTTTCGGACACTGGAATCCGGTGTCTTCCCACTTCAGGGCCGTGTTCTGGTGCGGGCACGAAAGCGCGAAGGCGTAGACCGCGTCCTGCCACCGAACGACGATGACTTCGTTCGCCTTGTCGACCGTCGCGCCATCGGCGGCCGGAACAGCGTACGTGTGCATGTTGCCGCTGGAGCGCGTCGGCTCGGTGAGCTCGAGCGGCATGGCGAACGCCGCCGTTTTCGGCATTCCAATCGCGACCATTGCGCCTGCAACCGTGAGGAAACTGTCTCTGAGAAATCGGCGACGACTGGTCGGCAGAAAACAATCCGCGGCATCACAGTCGTCGTGAATATTTGAATTGTCCGTCATGGCCGATGATACACGTCAGATGAACGATCGTTCTTCGAAGGGTGTGCGGAGCGTCACAGTAAATGAGGAGCCGCGGCCCGGTTCGCTCGACACGGTGATGTCGCCGCCCATCGCGCGCGCCAGATCGCGGCTGATGGCGAGACCGAGCCCGGTTCCCGCGACGACGTTCGTGAGTCGTCGCTCGAGCTGAACGAACGGATCGAAAATTCGGTCGAGATACTGATCGGCGATCCCGATGCCGGTGTCGCGTACGACGATCCGCACGTGCTTCGCGTCATGTTCAGCGAGCAGCGCGATCTCGCCGCCCACCGGCGTGAACTTCACGGCGTTCGACAACAGGTTGAGCAGCACTTGGCGCAGCTTGTCGTCGTCGGCGAGGGCGATCATCGGCGCAACAGGCGGCTTCGAGTTGAACGACAGATTCTTCGCCGCTAGCTGTGGAGCGAGCAGCGGCTCGATGGCCATGACCGTTTCCCGTACATCGATCGGCTTCGGATTCACCTCGACCTTTCCCGCCTCGAGCTTCGCGAAGTTCAACACGTCGTTGATGAGCGACAGCAGTTGCTGTTGGCTGGACTGAATCCGCCGTAGATCGTGACGCTGTTCCTCCGTTACCGTTCCGCGAATTCCCATCTCGAGCAGCTCGGCATAGCCACCGATCGCGTTGAGCGGCGTGCGAAGCTCGTGCGACATCGTCGCGAGGAATTCCATCTTCGCGCGGTTCGCATGCTCGGCTTCCGTTCGCGCCGTCCGCTCGGCGGAAAGAAGGCGGGCGCGTTCGAGAGCTTGTCCGCACTGCCGGGCAAGCGCGACGAGAAACTCGCGCTCGTCGGCGTCGAAGAAATGCGATGAGGAAAATCGAATCGACAGCGTTCCGAACGGTGCGGATCCGCCAGCGAGTGGGAGCACGGCCGCCGCATGCTCCGCGGACATGTTCCACACCGGCTTCGCGTAGCGCGCTTCCCATTCCTCCGCGGTCGCGAGAAAGACGTACTCGCCGTTCAGCGCATCGCGCACTGGAAATGGTGAGTCGAGCGGAATTCGACGAATCGGATCGAGCGATGCGTCGGAGTATCCGACCGACCGCGCGGGCACCATGTGCAGTGCGCCTTCTTCGACCAGCATGACGACGCCGGCCTGCGCGCCGACGGCGACGATTCCTTGTTCGACGATGATGTCGAGGACTTCCTGCTCGGTGAGCGCGCGAGCGAGCATGGCGGTCAAGCGCTGAAGCCGGCGCGTCCAGTCCGCGGCGCGTTCGGCGCTGCGCTGCGCGCCGAGGGCCTCGACGTAGAGCAGCGCATTGTCGATCGCCGATCCGGCGCGACGCGCTAGATCTTCGGCGACGCGGAGATCGTCGACGTCGTATCGCCGTTTCGACTCGGCCATGCCGAGCGTGAGGGCGCCGAGCACCTTGCCGCGAACGGACAGCGGGACGATGATGAGAGATCTCAAATCGATCTGGCGCAGCATCGCCAGATGCTCCTCGCTGGTCGCCGTCGCGGCCATCATCTCGTCCGTGATTTCCGTCGTGAAATCGCTCACGCCGTCACGAAGAACACGAGGCAGGCCGGAATCCGCGCTCCAATCGGTGAAAACGCCTTCTCGGAGACGAGCGACGAGCGCGATGCGGGCCGGATCGCCGTGGCTTAGTGCAACGCGACGCAGCTTCGGCGGCCACGCCGAATCGCCGGGCGAATCGAGCATGTCGACCGAGCACCAGTCGGCAATCCGTGGGACAGCCGCGGACGCGAGATTCCGCAGCGTCGTCTCATAGTCGAGCGACGACGCGAGCAGCTGACTCGCTTCGTCGAGAAAATCGAGCGCGTCGCGAGCGTGCCGGCGTTGCGTGACATCCTGAATGAAGAACACCAAGCCGCCGTCCGGCGCCGGATACACCCGCGCCTCGAGCCAGCACTGCAGGGTCTCGGAGTAGTCCTCCGTCTGCACGGAGCGTCGATGCTCCATCGCATCGCGAAATACGACGCCGAGCGCGGATTCCTCGAGATTCGGAAACAGATCCCAGAGCTGTTTGCCGATCAGCACATCGAGCGATCGGCGGAGGAGCATCGCCGCTCGCTCATTCGCGAACGTGAAGCGAAAGTCCTTGTCGACCGCGATGAACGCGTCGGCAATCGCGCTGACCAGCGTTTGATTTCGCTCTCGTTCTCTCCGTTCGGCATCAAAGAAACGCGCGCGGTCGAGCGCCTGGCCACAGAGTTGCCCGAGCGTTTCGAGAAAGGTTCGAGTGTCGTCGTCGAACGGCCACGCGCCGCGGAAGCCGAGCACCATTCCACCGATCGCGCGCCCTGCCACGGAGACCGGGATCGCGGCGAGGGCCTCGAGTCCGAGCGGGGCCAAGTGGCGGGCATGTTGTCCTGGATATCGCTCTTCCCACTCCGCGACCGAAGCGAGGAACACGGGCCGAGAGGAACGCACCGCGTCCGACAGGGGACGTCCTTGCTCGCGTACGATGTCGCGATCGCGCGTCTCGCCGTCGTCGTAGCCGCTGCTTCTGATGATGTGGTAGCCGGGAGATCCGTCTGGGAGGGTCGTCACGAGGGCGACCATCCCGGCATCGGCGCCGACGGCGAGAACCGCCTTGTCGAACATGGCGTCCGCGACCTCGTCGGGCGTTAGCGCACGACTCAGTGCGGTAACGAGCGACAATAGTGTGCGCGCTCGGTCCTGCTGGCGGGGAGGCAGGCCGACTTCCGGCGGTGCTGCTTTCGTCGACACCCTCTGAAATCTACCGGAGAATCACCCAGCGAACAGAGCGAAAAACTTTGTCGTTTCTCGATTCCCATGGGGCCGAGCTAATTCTTTCCAGGACGGACCGGCCCTTGGGACAGGAACTTCGCCTCCTCGTAGGCGCGTTGCACCGCGGGTTGGATGTAGAAGTTGGTCAGAGACTCGGTTCGCACGACGTCATCGCCCCCCAGCCGCCGTTTGAATTCGCTAAAGTCGATCGACTTTTGGAGGTCGTCGAGTGACGTGCCTTTGCGCGCCGCGTCCTGTGCCGCGGTGAGCGTAAAGACCAGCAGCTCGCGGACGAGATCGACGTACTGGTAGTCATGCATCACATCGCCATGTCCCGGAACGATCGTGGCGGCATGAACGGCCTTCAGACCGTCGAGCGCGGCGATCCACCCGCTGAAATACGAGGTGCTCGGAAACGGACATGGGACGGTCACGAGGTCACCGGTGAGTAGCACATTCGCATCTGGAATGACGACGTACGCGTCGCCGGCGGTGTTCGCATGACCGGGGCTCACGAGCTTGACCGCCCGCTTCCCGAGGTAGACGGTGAGACTGTCCTCGAACGTGAAGTCCGGTGCGAGCGGGCGTGCGGACAGCACTTCGGGCAAGAACTCCCGGTAGTCGTTCGTGATGATCGTCCACATCGTGCGAAACGTCGACGTGATCGGCGTGCCGTCACGCATTTTCCCGACGGAAAGCCTGCTTCGCATGATGGAGTCGGTCGGCGCGAAGCTTTGCATGTCGTTTTTGTAACCGGCAATCCGCTCGAGAATGCCGGTGCGCGTCGCCGCCGTGCCGATGATCGTGACGTTCGGAAAGGCTGCTTTGTATTCCGCGTTGCCGAGGTTGTGGTCCGGATGCCAGTGTGAGTTCACGACGAAGCGCACTGGCTTGTCGGTGAGCTTCTTGATCTCGGCGATCTGGCGCCGTGTCGCCGACGGAATGTTGCCTGTATCGAAGACGAGCACACCGTCTTCGCCGATGATCGCGATCGAGTTGCCGGGCTGAAAGCCGCTGCGCTCTTCGGGGGTGATGAACGCGTAGATGCCGTCGGCGATCTTTTCAGTTTTGTAGGAGAGGACTGACGGCATCGGCCGCTGAGCATGCGCGATAGTCGCGCTCAGCAAACACATGAAGGAAGTCAGGGTGTATCGCATGACCGAAGTTGCGCCGGGGTGCGCTCGGCGCTCTTGAACGGAATTGCGGCGGCGACGTATGCGTCGAAATCCCTTCGCGCCTACGCCAGTCGACGTATGGGCCGTACGTCTCTTCGGAAACAGCTTCGCGGCCGTCGAATCAACTCCGATTCGAGTTTTCTGATGTCTCTCTGGTCCCACCCGCGAGGAGGCGTTATGCGCCGCACTGTTTCCCACTGGCTTGCCGCTGCAACATCTCTCACGCTGCTGACTGCCTGCAGCGACTCGACGACCGCTCCGCAGCGAAGTCTGCGCACCGGCGGCACCCGTGCCGATGCGATTTGGGCGGATCATGTCGAAGGCACGACTGGCCCAGGCTCGCAGTACGCGCTCTACAAGCCGGTGAACTGGAACGGCGACGTGATCTACTACGCACACGGCTTTATCGATCCCGAGCTGCCGACGACACTTCCGATCGGCGACGACGCCGAGGCGATCCGCGATGCACTCGGCGCGAAGGGGTTCGCCATTGCCTACTCGAGCTTCTCCGAGAACGGCTACGACTTTGCCGACGGCTTGCGGCGCACGCACCAACTGCGCGGCCTATTCGCATCGCAGTACGGCCAGCCGCGCCGAAGCTTCCTGCTCGGCCAGTCGCTCGGCAGCCAGATCGTTCAAGCGCTCGCGGAACAGTTTCCCAGCCAGTACAACGGCGCCGCCGCGCTGTGCGGTGTGCTCGGCGGAACGCGTCAGCAGATGGCGCACGTCGGGAACGTCCGAACGATGTTCGATCTGATGTATCCGAACTGGCTGCCCGGAACGTCAACCGACAACTTGCCCGTCATTCCAAGCCAGCAGCAGGTTGCCGGTGCCGCGCTCGCAGCGTTGAACAGCAACGGCTTCCAAGGCCTCGGCGTCATCGCGTCGATCGATCAGACGCATCTCGCCGGCAGAAATCCCACCGAGCTGACGACTTCATTGATCACGGCGCTCGTCTACCACGCCCGGAGTGTGAACGACATCCTCGGCCGGTCGCACGGTCACCTGCCGTTCGATAATTCGAGCACACAGTACACGAGCCAGGTCTTGCCGGGACCCCTCATGCAGTTCATCAACGCGTCAATCGCGCGCTACTCGGCGACGCCTGACGCGAACACGTGGCTCGACAACAACTATGAGCCGACTGGCGCGCTCGGCATTCCGATGCTGACGCTCCACAACCTCCACGATCCCGTCGTTCCGTTCGAGCACGAAGGTGCGTATCGGAACAAGGTCGCGAGCGTCGGTGCCAACGCGAACCTCGTTCAGCGTACCGTGGTCGACGCGTACGGCCACTGCAACTTCGGCGCGGCGGCGAGCGTGGCAGCCGTTCAGGATCTCGTGAATTGGGTGACCACCGGAACACCGGCGACGCCGTGATTCGCGCGTTAGAACTCGAGGCGCGTTCCGCGCTCGGGTGTCGTGACTGAGTAGCCTTTTCCGCGAAGGATCTCGGCGAGCGCGTCTTGGGCCTTGGGCTCTCCGTGCACCAAGTGCACGGGGAGCTGTCGTGCTTTCGGTCCACGAACCGCCTCGAGCCAACGCTGCAGCTCGTTGCGATCAGCGTGCGCGCTATAACCGTTCAAGATCTCGACTCGAGCGCGAAGCGGCACGTCATCGCCGAAGATGCGAAGCGTCGGCTGCTTCTCGACGATGCGCCGACCGAGGGTGTGTTCAGCCTGGAAGCCGACGATGAGAATTGTGTTACGCGAGTCCGGCGCACCGTGCGCGAGGTGATGAAGAATGCGTCCGTTCTCCGCCATGCCGGATGCCGCGATGACGATCATCGGACCATTGCGATCGTTCAGCGCTTTCGATGCGGCGACGTCGCGCGTGTATTCGACGAGATTGAAGTGAAAGAGATCCTGCACCGTGGCGACGAGATCTTCCCCCTTGTCGAAGATTTCCGGATGCATCGCGAAGACGGACGTCGCGTCGATCGCGAGGGGACTGTCGATGACGATCGGAATCGACGGAATGGCGCCGGCAAGCGCGAGGCGATGGAGATCGTACACCAACTCCTGCGTGCGGCCGACGGCGAACGCCGGAATGAATACTCGGCCGCCGCGCGCGGCGGTCTCACGAATGACGCGCGCGAGCTCGCTCGGCATCGCGGCAACGGATTCGTGTTCGCGGTCGCCATACGTCGACTCCATGATGACGACGTCCGCACCCTCGGGAGGCTTCGGGTCGCGAATGATTGGAAGGCCCCAGCGACCGACGTCGCCCGAAAAGACCAAGCGACGCTGCGAACCACCTTCAGTGCACTCGAGAATCACCGACGCGGAGCCGAGGATGTGGCCTGCGTCAACGAACGTGGCGCGAACGCCTGGTGCGACGTCGAAGGGTTGGTCATACGGAAAGCAGATCATGCGTTCCATGATGTCGACCACGTCCTTCTGCCCGTAGAGCGGCGGCTCGAACGGGCGATGCTTTCGCGCGAGGTAGTCGGCGTCCTTCTCTTGAATGTGCGCCGAGTCGGTAAGCATGATCGCGCAGAGATCGCGTGTGGCAGGCGTTGCGAATACCGGTCCCTTGTAGCCTTCGCGGGCGAGCATCGGGAGTCGGCCCGAGTGATCGATGTGCGCGTGCGACAAGACGAGCGCAGAGAGCGAGTTCACATCGAACGGCACGGTTCGATTCTTCTGCGTGCTCTCGGCGCGCTTGCCTTGAAACATCCCGAGGTCGAGCGCGACCGACGAATCTCCGACGCGAACGAGATGGCAGGTGCCGGTGACTTCACGCGCAGCACCGAGGAAAGTGACGTCCACGCTACGAGTTGTGATTGGGCATGCGCCCAATCTACGGACGTCGCCCGCGCCTCGGCTAATCCGCTCGGAGTGCGCTCACCGGGTCGACTCGTGAGGCGCGCCATGCCGGGGCCAGCGCGGCAAGAACGCTGATGAGCAGAAGGGTGATGCTCACGGTCGCGAGAACCATCGGATCTCTCGGCGCAACGCCGTACAAGAGCGTCGCAATGAGCCGGCCCGCGATGAGCGCGAGACCGATGCCGACCGCTATTCCAACTGCCACGGTTCTCACTCCGGCACCGATGACAAGACTGACAACATCCTTTACGCTCGCGCCCAGAGCGATGCGAACGCCAAACTCATGAATGCGCTGATTCACTCCGTACGCGACGGTGCTGTAGATGCCAACGACGGCGACGAGCAGCGCTAAGACGCCGAGTCCCGAAAACAGGTACGCCCCGAGGCGGTAGGGTCGGTACTGCGGATCGATCGTCTCGCTCAGCCGGGTGGTCGTCGGAATGCCCTCTGGAAAAACGGCGCGGATATTCGACCTGATTTCCTTGGCGACCGCCGCGTACTGCTCCGGCGGGACGCGGAGCGCGACGTAGTACGGCTTTATCCACTTCGCGGAGTCGGGGAGATTGTCGAAGGACACGTAGTACTGCGGTGGATCGTCTTTTTCGATCACCGCGAGGTGCGCGTTCTCGACAACCGCTGACACTCGGAAGCAGGGCGCGTTGCGAGCCCCGAAGCGAAGACATTGGCCAATCGGGTCGAGCCCCGGCCACAGCGTCTTTGCCATCTGCTGATTCACGATGAACGACGGCGGCGTTGCACTGCCGCGAGCTGGAAAATCCTCGCCGCGCAAAATCCGCAGCCCGGCGGTCGCAAAGAACCCTCGACTCACACCGGTCACGAGGGGAAAGAAGCCTGGGACTTTGATAGAGTCGCTTTCTCCGAAGAGCGTCATGAACGAGATGTCACTCATCGGTCGCACTGAGATCATCGCAACGCCATCGACGCCGCGCACAGCACGGAGACGGTCGGCCAGCTCGGGGATTCGCGCGGCAACCGTCGAATCACGAGACCCGCCGTCGAATCGAACGGAAGCAATCACGGTCGATGCAGCGTCATAGCCGAGGTCGAGGCTCTGGACGTTCGAGAGGCTCTTGACGAAGAGCATCGCGCCGACGAGAAGCAGGACAGACAGCGCGGACTGCGCAACGACGAGCGATGCTCGTAGGCGAGAATGCTGAACGGTCTCGGATCCGGTGCCGATCTTGAGCGCACCGGTCAGCTCGGGCGACGCCGATTGGACGGCCGGGATCAGGCCGGCGATGAGTCCCGCTCCTATTGCCGTAACGAGTGCGAGTCCGATGACGCGCCAATCGAGCGGCCCGTTCGCCCAATGGATCTGTGGCAGTAGGAGTGTGCGGAGGAGCGAACCGCCGCAGTACGCGACAACGACGGCGATGATCGCGGCGAGAACCGAGATCACCGCGCTCTCGGCGAGAAGGAGTCGAATGAGCCTACTCTTCGAAACGCCGAGGGCGAGTCGGACGGCGATTTCTCGGCGGCGCCGAACCGAGCGCGCCAGGAGCAGGTTCACGACGTTCGCACACGCAATGATCAGAACGATCAGAGAAACGCCGACGAGCCGAACGGCGATCTGTTCTTCCTTGGACTTTTGACCTGGGCCGTTCGTGGCGATGAGGCCACCGAACTGCGCCGTTGTCCCGGTGTCGGAAAGGACCATCGCGACATCAGGATGGCGAAGCACCGTCGTCATGCGCTGTTCGAGCTCGCGTTCGTTTGCGCCGGCGCTGGCGCGGGACAACATGGTCAATCCATTCACCCTCTTGTTCTTCCACCAGGGGAGCTGACCGGGTCGCGTCGAAGAACCCAACGAGATCGGCAGCCATGCGTCGACGGCGTTCAAGTCGACTCCGGTGAAATCGTTCGCCGCAACACCAATGATCGTGTACTTCGCTCCGGCGATCGTGATGGTTTGTCCGAGCGCCTCCGGACTGCCGTCGTAGACGCGCTTCCAGTACGCCTCGCTGATTACGACGACCGGGATTTGTGCATCGACGCGATTCTCCTCCGGAGAAAAGAGCCGGCCGATGCTCGGGCGAACTCCCAGCACTTCGAAGTATTTATCGCCGACGTAGCTTACCTGCGCTTGTGCCGCGAGCTCACCGGTGCCGACGCGCATCGATTCGGGAATTCGATACACGGTCATTTGTGCGCGATTGCCGACTGCGCCGCGGATCGCCTCGAGCTGGACGTACGTCGCGACCGTCGAGTACTGGATTCCCGTCGAGAAGTGTCGGAGCATCCACACGCGATGCACGCCGTCGGGCTGCACGACGCCCGCCGGTTGGCGAAGGAAGATCGCGTCGAGCAGAGTGAACATCGCGGCGTTCGCACCAACCCCGAGGGCGAGCGTCAGGAGAATGCCGACCGCGACTGCTGGAGTGCGTCGCAGTGTACGAATCGCATAGCCGACGTCGCGCAGGAGATCGAAAAGCAGCTCGGATCTCCGACGCTTTCGCGCGACGCGATCACCGATGTCGACCAACCCCGCCCGGACGGCACCGACGTCTCCGAACTCCCGGACAGCCTGCTCGCGCGCGGCGGCGGCGTCCATGCCCTGCGATACCAGTTCTTCAATGCGCGATTCGAAGTGGAATCGCAGCTCGTCGTCGACGTCGGCGGATGCTTCGCGTCGAATGACATTGAGGTATCGGCGCCAGCGCGGCGTTTCTCCCGGGTAGTGCACGCGTTATGCCGGTGCTGGCATTGCTTTCATCACGCGTGCGACGGCAGCGACGTAGTCGTTCCAGCCGTCGGTTTCGGTGCGAACGGCGCGGCGTCCCGCGGTCGTTAGTCGATAGAACTTCGCGCGCTTTCCCTTCTCCGACGTTCCCCACTCCGCGTCGACCCACCCGCGTTCTTCCATGCGGTGGAGCGATGTGTAGAGCGCACCGTCGAGGACAGTGAAGGTTCCGTCGGAACCTTGGTGGATGAATCGAGCGACGGCGTAGCCGTGCATCGGTCCCCAAGACAAGGCCCGCAGCACGAGGACGTCGAGGGTGCCTTGGAGCAGGTCGAGCGGTTGGGTCGTCATGGGCGTACTATACCCTCAACATTTGATTCAATCAAGTGTTGATGGAATGGCGACGGGCTATGGGCGACGGGCGACGGCGGTCGGAACTTCCCCATCGCCCATCGTCGTCGCCCAAACTACGCTCGCACCAATTTCTTATACGCGACCCGATGCGGCTGATCCGCGTCCGCGCCTTTGCGCTTCTTCAGATCCTCGATGTACGACTGATAGTTCCCCTCGTGCCACACGACCTCCGAGTTCCCCTCGAACGCCAGGATGTGCGTCGCGATTCGATCGAGAAACCAACGATCGTGCGAGATCACGACCGCGCAGCCGGTGAAATCGACTAACGCATCCTCGAGCGCTCGTAGCGTATCGACGTCGAGATCGTTCGTCGGCTCGTCGAGCAGCAACAAGTTGCCGCCACTCATTAGAGTTTTGGCAAGATGGAGACGGTTTCTTTCGCCGCCGGAAAGCAGCCCGACCTTCTTCTGCTGATCCGTTCCCTTGAAGTTGAAGCTCGACAAGTACGCTCGGCTGTTGAGCTCCTTCTTGCCAACCATGATCAGCTCGGAGCCACCTGAGATCTCCTGCCACGCCGTCTTCTCCGAATCGAGCGTGCGACTCTGATCGGAGTACGCGATCTGCACGGTCTCGCCGAGCTTGAGCAAACCAGCATCAGGCGTCTCGGTGCCAACGACCATCTTGAACAGCGTCGTCTTACCAGCGCCGTTCGGGCCAATGATGCCGACAATGCCGCCGCGCGGCAGATCGAACGACACGCCGTCGATGAGAACTTTCTCACCGAACGCTTTCTTCACGTCGCGCGCGGTGACGACATCGTTGCCAAGGCGCGGCGGCGGCGGAATCACGATCTCGTGCTGCATGACCTTCTCGGCCGTCTCCTCGGCGACCATCTCCTCGTACTTCTGCACACGCGCTTTGTTTTTCGCCTGTCGCGCGCGCGGTGCGAGACGCACCCAATCGAGCTCGCGCTGCAACGTGCGCTGACGCGCGGACTCCGTCTTCTCTTCAGTCGCGAGACGCGACTTTTTCTGCTCGAGCCACGATGTGTAGTTGCCCTCGTACGGAATGCCGGCGCCGCGATCGAGCTCGAGGATCCAACCGGCGACGTTGTCGAGGAAGTATCGATCATGCGTGACCGCGATGACGGTTCCGGGGAAGTCGTGCAGATAGCGCTCGAGCCACGCCACGCTCTCAGCGTCGAGATGGTTCGTCGGCTCGTCGAGCAGCAGAATGTCGGGCTCCTCGAGCAGCACACGACACAGGGCGACACGGCGGCGTTCACCGCCAGAGAGTTTCGTGACGTCGGCGTCGGCGGGCGGAAGACGCAGCGCGTCCATCGCGATCTCGATCTTGTTGTCGAGATTCCAGAGGTCGTGCGCGTCGATCTGCTCCTGCACGCGTCCCTGACGCGCGAGCAGCTTCTCCATCGCTTCGTCGCTCATCGGCTCGGCGAACGCCATGGAGATTTGTTCGAATTCTTTTAACAGCCCGCGCTGCGCTTTGACCGCGAGCTCGACGTTGCCTTTGACGTCGAGACTGGGATCGAGCTGCGGCTCCTGCGGGAGAAAGCCGATGCGGGTTCCTTCAGCCGCCCAGGCTTCGCCCTGAAAATCCCCATCGACGCCGGCCATGATGCGAAGCAGCGACGATTTGCCCGCGCCGTTGGCGCCGAGGACGCCGATCTTCGCGCCGTAGTAGAAGGAAAGCCAAATGCCGCGCAAAATCTCCCGCGACGGCGGGACGACCTTGCGCAGGTCTTTCATGACGTAGATAAACGATGGGGGCGCCATTGGGATGCTGGAGGGTAGCCGAGCAATTTAGCAACGGGTACCAGGTACCAGGTGCCGGGTGCCAGAGAGCTCGGAAGGCCGCGCTTTATTTCGTCAAACCACACCTGGTACCTGGTACCTGGTACCTGGTACCTGGTACCTGCTACAGCTTCATCGCCCAGGTCTCAGCACGCAGTGGCTTGCCGAAGAGCTGGTGCGTTTCCTCGGCGATGAGATCGAAGCCGGCGGCTTTGTAGATCTTTCTGGCTGAGAGGAGCTCGGGATGCGTCCACAGCTCGATTCGTTTGTAGCCGACTTTGCGCGAAAACTGGATTACCTCGTCGA
>Ga0207661_10002277_pt1 | contig 13223 bp, 15 predicted proteins | sample KBSC713LmetaG_FD_184337 | JGI IMG/M metagenome (GOLD analysis project Ga0207661, IMG submission 184337) | Corn rhizosphere microbial communities from Kellogg Biological Station, Michigan, USA - KBS C7.1-3L metaG (SPAdes) (version 2) | ecosystem: Host-associated > Plants > Roots > Rhizosphere ... | reverse complement strand
CGGCGCTCTGCCAGCCGGTAAAGACAAGTGCAGCGCGACCACTCCACCCGCAGGCCCACCGGCGGCCAGCACTGGATCTCTACTCACCGAGCCTGCCACGGCGACCGCGGGCGGGTGACACCCGCCTTCAGGAAGACCGGCGCCACCACATTGCGGCCGCCGGCCCGCAGGTACCTGACTGTGGACGGCACCGGCTGCTCGTAAACGATTCCTCGAATCTGGTTGTAAGGATGTAATCGATGTGTCGAGAATCGCGGTCATGGCGGAGCCCAGGGTCGTGGTGTCGCACCGGGAGCACCTGTGGTGGCTGCTCGCCGAGGCCGCCCAGCTCGAACACATGATCATGTGCCAGTACCTGTACGCCGAGTTCAGTCTGAAGGGTGGCACCGCCGACGAGCTGACGGCCGAGCAGGCCGCCGCAGTGGACCGGTGGCGACGCACGCTGCGCGGCATCGCCGTCGAGGAGATGCTGCACCTGGCGCTGGTCGCGAACCTGATGTCCGCCATCGGCGCCGCGCCGTATCTGGGCCGGCCCAACTTTCCGCAGCGCTCCGGGTACTTCCCCGCCGGGGTGCAGTTGGACCTACTGCCGTTCGGTGAGCAGGCGCTGCGGCACTTCCTGTACCTGGAGCGGCCGGAGGGTATGGAGCGGCAGGACGCGGAGGGCTTCGTTCCGACGGCGCCGCCGCGCACGCCGGTGGCGCCGGACGAACTGCTGCCCCGCGGCCAGGAGTACCGCACCGTGGGTCACTTGTACCGGGGTATTGCCGACGGGCTGCGCGGGTTGGTCGACCGGTTCGGCGAGCGGGCGGTGTTCGTGGGCTCGCCGCGCGCCCAGGCCACCCCGCAGCTGGTCCGGTGGCCGCAGTTGGTCGCGGTCACCGACCTCGCTTCCGGGGTGGCCGCGGTGGAGGAGATCATCGAGCAGGGCGAGGGCGCCCGGGGGGACTGGCGGCCCGCGCACTACGGCCGGTTCCTCGGCATCTGGGAGGAGTACCACGCGCTGCGAGAGCGCGATCCGGCGTTCCAGCCGGCCCGCCCGGTGCTGGCCGCGTTCACCCGCCAGCCCTTCGACATCGTCGTCCCGCAACCGGTGATCACCGATTCGCTCACCCTGCACATCGCCGAACTGGCCGGTCTCGGCTACGAGACGGTGCTCCAGTTGCTGCTGCGGTTCTTCACCCACACTGACGAGACCGACGAGCAGCTCGGCGTCCTGTTCGGCGCGGCGATCCAGGCGATGACCGGAGTAGTCCGACCACTCGCGGTGGCGCTCACCCGGCTCCCCGTCGGCCCGGAGCATCCGGCCCGCACCGCCGGGTTCGGCTTCCAGATGTACTACGCCATGGGCAACCTGGTGCCCTGGCGGGAGCCGGCCTGGGCGTTGCTGCACGAGCGGATGTCGCTGCTGGTTGAGCACTGCACTGCAGCCGCCGACAAGCACGGACCGGTCGAGGCGATCCGTGAGGCGCACCAGCACGCGGCCGCGATCAGCACGGCGTTGGCCGCGCACGTTCCGGCGGACCTGCGAGCCCACTGAGCTGTCGTGCCCGACGGCGGCGCCCTGCCCCGGCGGTCGACATACGCGTCGACCACCCGCACCCGACCGGGCGCGCCACTGCCACCTGCCTGGATCGATGACGAAGGCGGCAACCGCCTCCCGATCAAAGATCTCGTCGCGCCCCGGCCGCGTCCTGCTGATCTCGGGCGAAGGACGGCCACACCTGCAGCGAGGCGGCCCGCCGGCTCGTCGCCGGGGCGCACGGCCCGCTCGACGCGGTGCAATTCGGCCATCTCGAGGGCGACCTCTACGATCCCCGCTGCACAGCGTCAACGTCGCCCTGATCCGGGCCGGCCTCGCCGACGGCGAGTTCCACACGACCATGCCGTTCTCACTCATCGGCCACATGCGCGTCATGGTCGGGGCGGCTCCGGTTCGACCGGGTGGCGGGGCAGCCGTGCCGCGCGGTATAGCAGCGCTCGGGCCTCCTCGCCTGGTTCGCCGAGCAGGTCCCCCGCGTCGAGCAAGACCTCCGGCGACTTGTATGCCCTGCTGATCAGGTAGTCGAGCGAGGCGACCACGTTGGGGTGTTCACGGCGCCGGAGTGATCGCACAACGATCCGCGCGTCCCTGGCGACGAGGCGCCGCAGATCGCTCACGTCGATCCATTCACCACTCCTGCGCCGGACCCTGCCACGGCCGCGGCCGACATGTCGGCCCGGCCCTCGGCGATGTCCATCGCCTCGTTGTCGAGCCGAGCCGGGTCTGCAGCTTGACCACAGCCTCGGTCTCGGCGGACAGCGGTCGGGACGGCATGCTTGGCAGGTAGGCTGTCAAACCCGGTCAGCCCATCGGTCCCGGGCCAGCTCCACTGATTGGGACGTCCCGGTACTTCCCGCAGTCCATACACTCTTGATACTGGGTGCCGTAGTCTCCGCCCCCCTCAGAACTTCGGTGGGTCCGCCAGCGGTGCCAGAGGTGTAACCGGCAGGTCCACCGCGGTTTGTAGATGCGCTCACGTTCCGTCATAGGCCGTGACGATCCTCGCGCCGCGTTCCTTTGTCAGCTGCTTAGCGACTCTTGGCTGCACCAATACAGATAAGGGCTCCTGGTCGTACCAGTACAACTGCAGTCCGGGGTCGAGGGTGGCGGCCACCGAGTGAGCCATGACGGCGCAGTCGGCGAGGTCGATCTGCCGGGTCGAGTGCTTGTGCTGCTTGTAGACCCGTCGGCCTCCGCTGTCGGTGCGGACAGTCGCGTTGCCGACGTACCCGGTCAAGACCGAGCTGTTCAAGCCGCGCGGCCTGTGGCGGACCGCCGAACAGGTCGAGATCGCCGTGCTGGAATGGGTCGACTGGTACAACCACCGCCGCGGGGCTGTCAGTTCCGCGTCGTCAACTCCTGAAGGACAATTCGCGCCTGCACGGTGCCCAAAAGACCGTCGGCGGACCCGCTCACTGAGGCAAGGTCAGATGTCCTGATCTGCCCCCGCGGTGCGCGCGGGACGCGCAACTCTGCCGCGAAGCGGCTCACCGGCCCATGCCGCGCTGGGCGCGGGACGGCAGTACAGTCCTCCGGAACCAGGTCACCGCTGTGGGTGCAGACGACGTTCATGACGGTGCCAATCCTGCTGGCCAGAATTAGACCATCAGCGGTCCGGACGCCTTCGTCTGGACGCAGCCAAAAGGTGCTCGGCCGGACGGTTACAACATCGCCCTCGAAGGAGGTCGCCACGGTCGTCTGGCGTCGCCTGAAGGCGTCTCCGGAAGCCGCTCGCGCTGCGCCTACGAGACCACTTCGGGCCGCAGCACCGTGGAGTTGATGAGTTCGCGCAGCTCCTTCAAATCGACGTTGTGCCCCGTCTGACGCCGAAGCTCCCTGCGAACCTGATCAATAACGGTCTCACTCGTGATCACCGCAGCAAGAGACTTTGGTGACGTGGCCGCCTTCGCCTGCCAGAGTTCGTCGATCAGCCGCCGCTTGAAGGCGTCCCGTGAAAGGTAGAAGAGCGTGTCGGCCTTCTGGGCCGGACCACCCTCACTGAGCAGGTCAACCTCAAGGGCAAGATCGAGTACGACCGGCAGACCCGGGGTGAGGTGCCACACCTGCCAGACCTGCCCGTTGGTCAGGATCATCCACTCGACGCCTTCGTTCACCGCGTACATCTCGACCTGACGCAGATGCTTCGGTCCGAGCTTGGTCGCGCACCGCTTGACTTCAATGAAGGCGACCAGCTGTTTGTCGATGCGTACGCCGTAGTCGGCGAATTCTCCCTTTACTTGGTATTCGGTGGTGAGATTCTCGTACTTGTCGTAGCCGAGGCCCTCGCATAGGAAGTCGGTAACAAGTAGCCGCGTGTCACCTTCGTTGGCGTCCCGCGCTACGAGTTCGGCCAGCGGTTTCGAGAACCGCCGAATGGATGCCCGGACGCGGTCACGCGCCTCGGCTTCCCATTTCGGCATGGTCCTTTGCGGTGGGCGCTTACTGACCGACACCGCCGGCCCCTCCTCTGTGCCTACCTTGACGGCGGCGGGGGCGGCGGGCGCGCCTTCCGCAGCTTGGACTCCCACTTGCTCTGTCACGCTATGTCCCCCTTGTGCACCTGTCGTGGCAGCCACGCTACAGATCAGACGGTCCCCAGGGGACGCAATGACACAGCCACACCCATTGACGAGTTAGCTGCGGCTTCGCCGCCGCCATGGGATCGACCTACGAGGACGACACACGTCCATGCCTTCCGCCTACCGGACGTACGCTCCGACCATGCCTGGTCGCCCACTGTCCCTGGATCGCAAGGCAGTCACGGCCCTACATACCAGGGTGGATGTCGAGGCGATCGACATCGAGAAGGGTCGCACCGATCGGGCTGCGGCCGTGCCGCGCCTGGTGCAGCTGGTGCCTCCGCATCGCGACGACCTGGTCAATGAGGTCCTGTACCGGATCGGTAAGCGCGGCCAGTCCGCGCGACGATGGCCGCCGTATGGGACGGTCTGCGAGCTGGCCACCGCGGTGAAGGCGGTCCACCTCGGTGAAGTGAAGCTGCGGGGACCGGGCGGTGTGAGCCTGGAGGTGGTGTCGTACACCGACAAGATGCAGACCTTCCGACAGGTCTACCGGCTACGCCGGCACGGGCGCCACGTCGGCGACTACAAGAACGTCGAAGACCTGGGCAAGCATGTGGACCTCCCGACGCTCGTCGAGGACGGGGACGGGCGGGCGTGAACCGCGAGCAGCACATCCGGGGGCGGAGCGGCTGCTCAAAGGCGGCCACGCCGGCGAGTCCGTCGCGGAGGCTGCCAATCGCATCGCCGAGGCGCATGTGCACGCCCTGCTGGCACTCGCGGCCGAGCCGGCGCCGGCTGAGCCGCCCGGCGACCCGAGCCGACGTACGCGAGCGGTACGAGAAGATCCAGCGAAGCTCTCAGGCGGCGAGGATCGCCAGCACGCAGGAGCTGCGGGATCGCCTGTCTGAGAACGCGCCGAAGGCGGCCAAGCCCCCGTTGAACCGCAGGGCGCCGTCGCGGTATCCCCGGCCTCACCGCCCGCGGCCGCTCGACCCCGACACAGACCCATGACTCCGGGTCCGGGCCTCCCCTGCACTCGCCGGCTAGGTGCGTCGTCGACTCGGGCTTCCCGCTGACATGTCAGACTCCGGAAGATGACCACCAACGTGCTTGACCGAGAGATGTTCTCCGAGGCGGAGGCGGCTCGGCTCCTGCGCGTCGCACAGGGGACGCTCCACTACTGGCTTGAGGGCGGGACGCAACGCGGCAAGGCGTACCGGCCAGTCATCAGGCCCGAGCCGACCGGGGTCCGTACCGTGACCTGGGCAGAATTCGTCGAGGCGGCGCTGCTGCGGCAGTACCGGAAGCATCGCGTGCCGATGGCTCAGCTACGGGCGTTCATCGACGAGCTGCGCAACGAGTACCGAGTGCCCTACCCGCTCGCTCACGAGCGCCCGTTTGTCAGCGGTCGTGACCTTGTGCAGAAGGCGCAAGAGACCGCCCGCCTCGACCCTGAGCTCTGGCTCGTCGTCTGGGCCAACAAGCAGCTACTACTGACCTATGCGTCGCAATCATTCGTCGAGCGGGTCACGTGGGAAGACGACATTGCAACCGCCTGGCGACCGCATGACGACCCCGGATCGCCGGTCCGGATGGCCCCGGCGGTGCGCTTCGGTAAGCCGGCCATCAAGGGAATCAGCACGTCGATCTTGTGGGAGCAGGTCGAAGAGGCGGGAGAGGACATCACCGAGGTCGCCGACGCCTTTGACCTCGAGGTCAGCGATGTTCGCTGGGCGCTGGCATACGAGACGTCGGCTCGATCGGCGCAGGCGGCGTGACGAGTGGCCGTAAAGCCGGCCGTCGTCCATTTCTACGTCGATGCCGACGTGCTGGGGCTGGCCAAGGTCCTCGCCCGACTCCGGACAGACGTGACCTTCCCTGGGGACCCAGGAGCGTCATTCCATAGGCGCCTGCGTCCCGCGTGCCCGATCAACAGCACGGCCGTCGAGGATGAGGTCTGGATTCCAGAGACTGCCCGTCAGGGCTGGCTAATCATCACCAGGGACCGCGCCATCCAGGACAACCGAGCCGAGATCTTGGCGGTTCGTGATCACGGCGCCCGGATGGTGACCCTCGCTTCCGCCGAGGCGACGACGGTCTGGCGTCAGCTGGAGATCGTTATGTGCCAGTGGAGGCGAATTGAAGCGCTGCTCGAGGAGCCCGGACCCTTCATCTACTCGGCGACCCGGACCGGACTCCGATCGGAACCCCTCGGGACCTGACCCCCTCCGCTGCCAGCGTCAGCCGCTCGTGTCTTCCTCCCACAGGTCGTCGAATGACCTGACGAGCACGGTTCCTGGCTCGGCCCCCGCCGCGGCCTCGACCAGCCAGTCGACGACATCCGCAGCGTGTGCGTCTGTGATTTCCCAGCCGCTGCGGCGGCGGCGTCACCGGCGAGCGCGACCAACGCAGGCCGGTCGTGCTCGACCTCGGCGACGACCGCCCGGCTCGTCCCCTTGGCCGAGGACATGCCAACGAACGACCGCGAGCAGCCGCAGCCGCCGTCCTCCGCGAGTCGATCGCGGTCGCAGATGTTGGCCGGGATGAGTAACTCGCCTGGCACGGCCACTGAGCCAGTCAGTCTCCGCGCGGTGGCCGTCGCCGACAGCCTTTGGATCATCCGGATATGCCGATGAGCGGATCCTCTAGGACGGCGTGGCGCGTAGCCAGGCGAGTACCGCCAGGACGCGGCGATTGTCGTCGGCGTCGGACGACAGCCCCAGTTTGAGGAAGACGCTCGCAACGTGTGGCTCTACGGTCTTAGGCGATAGATGCAGGATCTTGCCGATGCCGGCATTAGATCGGCCCTCGGCAAGCAGCCGTAGGATATCGTGTTCGCGTGTTGTCAGGGGGTCGAGTTGCTTGGCCCGATGTTGCTGGGCGACGAGGGTGGCGACGAGATCGGCGTCGATCACCGCTTCCCCGGATGTGATGCGATGGAGTGCGCCGATGAGGGCGGAGGCGTCGGCGACTCGGTCCTTGAGCAGATAGCCAACGCCTCGGCCGCCTCTTTGCAGGAGGCGGATCGCATAGGGAGTTTCGGCGTAGGTTGACAGAACAAGGACGGCGACGGCCGGATGGAGTTCGCGGATGCGGTCGGCGAGAACAAGTCCTTCGTCGGTGAATGTCGGTGGCATCCGGATGTCGACTATTGCGGCATCCGGTGGGTCGGCTCTGATAGCGGCCAGAAGCTGGTCGCCCGTCGCCAACTGGTCGGTCACGTCCACACCGTGATCCTCGAGTAGGAGTGCCAACCCTTGACGAAACAAGGTTGAATCGTCGGCCAGTGCTACTCGCATGGCAACTCCGCGCATATCGTCGTTCCCGAGGAGGAGTTACTCACTATTGAGAAGGTACCGCCAGCCGCGGCGGCCCGATCACGGAGACCGACCAGGCCGGTGCCCCATTGAAGGCGCGCATCGCCCCGGCCGTCGTCGGTCACCTCGAGCACCAACCTCTGCTCGCGCTCCTGGACCACTACGCGCGCTTGGTCTGCCGCGGCGTGCTTAGCCGCATTCGTGAGCGCCTCGCAGATGATGAAGTACGCGGTCGTCTCGACAGCCTGAGACCATCGTCGTGCAGGGACGGCGAGTGACACCTGCAGCGGAAGTCGTTCGGCGACCACCTCCAGAGCCGGGCCCAGCCCGAGCTGGGTCAGGACAGCCGGGTACAGGCCCCGGGCAAGGTCTCGCAGTACATGCAGGGCCTCGGCCAGCTCGGCACGGGCTTGCTGCAGCAGGACCGCGGCCGGCCCATCGTGAGAGTTGGATTCCGCCCTACTCAGGGTTAGACCGAGAGCGAGCAGCCGCTGCTGCGCACCGTCATGGAGATCGCGCTCCATCCTCTTTCGCTCGGCGACAGACGTCTCGGTCAGCCGAGCCCGAGACTCCCGGAGCTCGACGATACGGGCGAGCAGGCTGGCCTGCAACGCGGCGTTCTCGAGTGCGAACGCGCTCGCAGTGAGGGCCGCGTCGAATAACGCACGGTGATGATCAACCGAAGGGTGCGCGAGCACGACCGCGAGTGGCTCGCCGCGTGGGTTGCTCACGGCAACCTGCAGGCGCCCGGGCCATGCCTCAGGAGGGGGCGATGGTGCTCCGTTGACATCGTGGTAACTGTTCAGGTCGTCGGACTTGAACAGCAGCGTGAGCGACGGGTCGGCCATCGTCTGCCGGAGCGCCTCCTCCAATTCACTCGGCTCGCCGGCTGACTTCAAGCGAACTACCAGATCCGCCACCCGAGATCGGTCCAAGCGGATCAACACCATACCGAGTAACAGCGCGATCGGGATGGACAGCAGCGTTGCCAGCCTGACCGTTTCAAAATGCTGTACTTGGACTCGCGTCGAGGGGAGATCCCTGTCCGCAGCCAGAAGATTGATCACCACTACGACCGCTGCTGCGACTGTCGCAGCAAAGACAGGTCCGTAGGTTCTACGATCCAAGCTTCTGGTGCGCACGATGCGTAGCATCATGTGAAGAGTGAGAACCGCCAATATCGCAATCATTCCTATTATGAGCGCATTTTGCGCGTCGACTTGACGGTCGTAGTTGAGCAGCCAGGTCGGCCAAGAGTGAATTGGCGCTGAGTTGGGCGGGGCCGACGAACTCGCCACCACCTGCCAACCGACGAGCCATACCCCGGACACAGCGAGACAGACGCGCTCGTACCGGTAGGCGAGTCGGCGTTCCGGGTATCGCAGCAGCACGGTCGTTAGCAGCAGGTAGGGGACGAACTGGCTTGCGTCGATGGCCATCGCCGTGGGCACGGCCCAGGCAGGTGGCGTGAACAAGGGATACCAATTGGAGATCCAGAAACACACGCCAAAGGCCGCGAGCAGAGCCCCGTTGACGCGCTGGCCGGGCTCCCACACGAGAACAGCGGCCGCCGCGGCGAAACCTCCACAAATGGTAACAATTATCCATCCTTCGGTGGGCGGAGCCCAGAAGTACTCCTCGCGCGTATATAGCAACAAGACGATGAAGACCAGGATCAACGCGGCCGTGAGCAACAGGGCCAAATACTTCCATAAAGGCCTCTGCTCACGTCGTCGAGGACGACCCATACCGTCATCGTGCCGTCGCGGCCGCCCGCGGGGAACAGGGAAAGCCCTGCACCTGGCTGTCGCCCAGTACTCAATCACGTCGCTGCCGCTGCCGCGGGCAGCTCATCGATGATGCCCACCTGTCGCTGCGCTCGGAGGTAGAGGCGCACAGGACGAGGGAAAACCCTGCGGCTTTGCGTGGAAAACCCCGAAGCGCCACGCGCTGAAGACGGGCAAAGTGCAGGGCGCCGCGGTCGGCATCGCTCGGAGCGCCCAACGCCCCGGCGATGGCGGACGCCGCGATCTCACTGGAGCCAATGACAGCGCCGGGCATCGCCTGATCTCTGTAGGACGACGGAGGTGGACCAGATGTTTACTCGTTTCCTGATTGTTGTCGCGGCTTGTCTATCAGCCCTTGTTGTCCCGGTGGCGGCCGCCGCCGAAGGCGGGCAGGGTCAGGGGCGTGGCGTAATCGTCGCCGAGCGCTTCTCTTCGGCCAACGGGGGCAGTCCGCAGATTGTGGCGATCGACTCGGTGCGGGGCGGCGTGCAGGTGCTGACGTCGGGGAGTCAGGACGTAGTTCCGGACATTTCTCCGGACGGCCGTCGCGTCGTATTTGAGCGGTGTGTACAGGCGCTCAACTGTGGTGATATCGGGAAGATCAACATCTGGGTCATGCGGTCGGACGGCAGCCACGCGCGCCCCTTGACTGCATGCGACGGTACGCAGTGCCTCGGTAGCTTCGACCCGGCCTTTTCGCCTGACGGGCGGTCTATCGCATTTGTGCAGGATCGTCTTGATGCCCATGGCGTGAACTTCAACGGCGTCTTTATCATGCGAACTGACGGGACGGACCTACGCCGCATCACCTCCAACGGCCCGGACGCACTGCCGGACGGTCAGCCGCACTTCTCGCCCGACGGCCGGCACCTGGTCTTTCAGCGCGAGGAACCGACCCGCACCCAACTGATGATCGTGCGCGTCGATGGCAGCGGCCTGCGTCGCCTGCTACCGGGTGTGGACGGCTTCGCGCCGAGTTGGGCGCCGGGCGGAGAGCGAATCGCCTTCACGCTCGTCCATCACACGGCCCCGCCCACCTCCGACATCGCGACGGTCCGCCCGGACGGCACCGGCCTTCGGCTGTTGACACACGCGACCGCCGACACGTCGGCGTTCACCCCGGCCTACTCGCCACCAGGGAGCCGTCTGGTCTGGAGCCGGAGCACTGCCACCGGATGCCAGCTTGTCGTCGCAAGTACCACCGGTCGGAACCCACGGCCGCTACCCACGGGCGGCGGATGCATCCTCGACCCGAGCTGGGGGCGCGCACCCGAGTCAGGATGATCGCGGACCGGCCAGAGCAATGAGTCCAGACTTGCTGTGACCTACTTCTCACCATCGCCACTCGACCTCGCGTTCTCGGACCATCCGGATCTGTCGCACCGCGGGTCCGAGAGTCGGCCCCTCACCCGCCTTCCATAGACGAGTGGTTGCGGCCACATGTTGGAAATTTGGGGTATCCGCCTCATTCGGTAGTTGGCGCGCTGTCTAACGGCGTATCTAGACCTTTAGGTCCAAATTGTTCTTCGTGTTATCACCATCGAATCACTCTTCAAAGGAGCGTACGATGACCTTTCCGTTCTCGCGCAGTTTTCGGCGGCGTCGAACTCTTTCCAGCTTTGCCGTCATGCTGGCCGCGCTCTTCTTGACGACCATCACGAACGCTCAGGCAGCTTCCAGTGGCACTAGGTACCGAATCACTGACTTGGGCACGCTCGGGGGCTCCTTTAGCGCTCCAATCGATATGAACGTCCGTGGCGAAGTAATCGGGGTCTCTGTTAATGCTGGCGACACTGCCTTACGTGGCTTTATATGGAGGCGTGGGCTGATGACAGATCTCGGCACCCTGGGCGGGCCGCAAGGGGCGGGAGATAGCATCAACGCGCTGGGCCAGGTGGGAGGTTGGAGTGACTTGACCATCCCAGCGCCCCCATCGATCTTTAACCAGACATCCTTGTTCTGTAATCCACCCATGGTGAGTGGTGAGCCCGCCGTTGCTTGCCACGCCACGCTCTGGTGGCACGGAAGATTGACAGACCTCGGGACGCTCGGCGGCGCAAACAGTGCCGCCGAAAATAAGGGCATCAACAACCGAGGACACGTGGTAGGTGCGGCGGAGACGGCCATGGTCGATCCCACCGGCACGAATGGCGCCCTGGAGTTCCACGCCTTCCTTTGGGACCACGGGAAGATGATGGATCTCGGGACATTGGGGAACGCTCCCGATAGTCTCGCTAGCGACATCAATGAACGAGACCAGGTAGTCGGTGTGAGCATTGCGAACGGGAGTACTTTCGTCGGAAACAACGCCCTCGGCTTCATCTGGGAACGCGGGAGGATGGCAGCCTTGGGAACCCTAGGAGGCAGCTACAGCGGGCCCGCCGCGATCAACAATCGCGGGCAGATCGTTGGAGGATCATCACTTCCCGGCAACGTCACGGGCCACGCGGCTCTGTGGCGACAAAGAGAAGCCAAGGATCTAGGAACGCTCCCCGGCGACCTGTTTAGTGAGGCCTTCGACATTACCGACCAAGGCCAGATCACAGGCCTTTCCTGCTCATCAGCGGGAGATTGCCGCGCCGTCCTATGGACGCATGGTAACCCTGTCGATCTGAACACCCTAATATCAAACTCCCCGGGGTGGCAATTGACGGATGCGCAGGCGGAGAATGCCCGAGGCCAGATCGTTGGCGACGGCATTCATGACGGCCAGCCACACGCCTACCTCCTAACGCCGAATTAGGCTGGCACGCCCGCATCCAAGCGCACAGTCGGAAGGCGTACGGGCGGCTGCTGCTCGACGTGATGCGCGGCGACCAGCTGCTCTTCAGCCATTCGACGACATCGACCTGCACCTGAGGAGCGGAACGTCACGCGGCGGGCGGATCGATCGGCTCCCGGCGCGGCGGGACACCCGTACCGCCCTGTCCCATGAGGTTCCGGCGCAGCGGATGCCGGACCTGCACAGCACAGCGATCCGTATGAACGACTCGATGCTGCCGTTGGCGCAACACCACGCACGATTTCAGCCGCAGGCTCGCTGGGGCGCCTTTTGGATTAGGACGTGGGTCGAATGGACCAGAGGCCAGAACTGACGAGATCGCCGGATCCACCGGTATGGCTCGCTTGGCTGCGCGGCCGCGCACACTCGGTCCCACTGCTGTGCTTAGCGATCGTGCTCCTCGACCAGCTGACCAAGGCGGTTCAGCCGACCAGCATATTGGTCATCAATCCCGGAGGCGCGGCCATCTTCCCCTCCCCGGTCGACGACACGCTTTGGAGAAGTCACACGTTCGGGGGGGCGTGTGACACCGCCGGCGCGGCTGTGCTGCTGGCAGCCCTCGTCGTCGCCAACCGGCTGGTCAACCCGAGCCCGCGCGTGGCGGCGACTGCAGTCCTGGCCGGCCTGCTCTCTAACCTCCTCGACCGCATGGGCGCCTCATCGCTGTTTCACGACGGTCTGCCCCGCGGCTGCATCGACTGGATTCCGGTACCGATGTGGCCCGCCGCGAGGACGAATATCGCCGATATCGTTGTCTCCGCCGGTGTCCTCGCGCTCGCCTACCATCCCGCGCGTCGGGCCATCCGCGCCAGCCAACAGCTCATCCGCAACAGCCGTTCTGCACGTACGGTGGGCGCCGGCACAGGCCTCCTCGTAATCGCCATCTGGACGACTTTCTGGCAGGCGAACAGGGACGGGGTCGAACTCAAGGCGACGATACGGCCCGAGACCGCGACACACTGCGCTACAACCCTGTATACGGGAGATGGAATGGACTGGCTCTCATATCGACCGAAAGCCGGTCCGCTCCCGTACCGCGCAGCCATACCCACAGACCGCCTCCGAATGCTCCTAGAACGAGACCGGTGGGTAGTCCCCCAAAATCTGACGCCTGGCCCAACTACCGCTGCTGACAGAGAGACAGCTGACCCCCCGACCGCTTAACCCTTGACCCGGAACGTCCGACTCTGGCACCCGTTACCTTCTGCGGGCCCTTCGAGGAGGGGTGCAGGCCAGCGGTTCCGGCATGACTGATGGCTCCTGTCTTCGTGA
>Ga0207661_10002276_pt1 | contig 13232 bp, 11 predicted proteins | sample KBSC713LmetaG_FD_184337 | JGI IMG/M metagenome (GOLD analysis project Ga0207661, IMG submission 184337) | Corn rhizosphere microbial communities from Kellogg Biological Station, Michigan, USA - KBS C7.1-3L metaG (SPAdes) (version 2) | ecosystem: Host-associated > Plants > Roots > Rhizosphere ... | reverse complement strand
GTGTGTCGGGAAGGTCTGGCAAGAGCGGTGCCCTGCGGTTTTGCTGGAAAACCGGCGCTTCCCAGGTGTGGGGTCCACGGAAATCGGAATCGCGATCGCGAAACCGTCATCGGATGTGCGGGAATTACGTGCCCGCGGCCGTCTACCGGGGTTGGACCACAAACCCCACGGGAGCCCGCCGCTATGTCAAAACTCGTCCGGATCGCCGTCGTCCTGCTTCTCTGCTCGCCGCTGTCGTTTGCCACCTGGTCGGTGGCGTTCGTGCACAAGACGATCAAGGACGGCTCGTCGATCTCGAGCATCGAGCCGGAGTGCGACACCTTCGCCAACGGCTGCTTCCTGAACGGCGAGTCGTACACGACACAGAACGTGAAACTGAACGGCGTGCTGGCGCTGAAGTTCATCCCGTTCGTCACCATTCATCGGCTCGTGCAGGTCGGCCTGACGGTCGGCGGCGGGGTCGGCACGCTATCGGGGACGCTCGATCATCGGCAGGTGTTCGCGGACTATCGTTACGATGCGCTCGGGCGCCCGCTCGGCGTGCAGCAGGAGACTCACGAGACCGTCGACGCCAAGGAGCTGTTTCCCCTGTCGTCGGTCCCGCTGGGCGTGGTCGAGATCTCGGGAGGCGTGACGCTGGCGTCGGGCCTGAAGATCCGGGCCGCGGGCGGCCTCGACTTTCCCGGCACGTCGAAGTTCACGCTCTCGGCCGTTTACCTGATCGGGGCACGCTGAGCGCGCCGGCGTGCCGCTATTCGTCGACGAAGATGAAGTAGGCGGCGATGGAGGCGATCACCACCGACACGAGCGCTGCGCTGAGGGCGAGCGACGTCCACCGGTTGACGAGGTCGAGCGGCAGCGCCGCGAGCGCCGCGGGCACGGCTTCCGCGATATTCGTCACCCAGGCGACCGAGCCCTTGACTCCCGCGGCCGCGTAACCGATCACGCTCAGCATCAGGCCGATGCCCGCGGCGATCGACAGCGCATGGACGATGGTGATCGGCTTTTCGGCGAGCTGCGCCGACTCCTGCCGCGCGCGCATCTGCGCCCGCCACCAGACAATCGCGGACGAAGGCGGCTGCGCCTCCGCCGAGGCCATCGCCGCTTCCGCCGCGAGCGATTCGGCGACGATGGTCTCGATCTCGGCGTCGGTGAAGTCGTTCATTTGGCCTCCAGCATCGCCGCCAGCTTGCGCCGTGCCCGGAACAATAACAGCTTGATGCTCGCCGTCTTGACGCCGAGCACGCCGGCGATCTCGCTGTGCGACGATCCCTGCGCGTAGGCCAGCCACAGCAGCGCGCGCTCGCGCGGCTTCAACCGGCCCATGGCCCGGCGCACGTCGGCGCGCTGCTCGGCGTCGGCGGGCCCTTGTGGCGCCTCGAGATCGCTGACGTCCAGCCCTTCGGCAAAGAGCGGCCTCGTGCCGCGTCGTGTGTCGCGAACCAGGTTGGTCGCGATCCGGTAGAGGTAATTGCGCCGGTGCGCCTCGCTCTCGAAGGCGACGCGGCTCTTGAGCAGGCGGTAATAGCACTCCTGCAGCAGATCGTCGGCGACCTGGCGGTCGCCGCTGGTGCGCGAGAGGTAGCCCCACAACGCGCGCGACGTACGATCGTAGAAGGCGCGGAAGGCGTCTTCGTCCATCGCCAGCGCTACGTCCGCCGTGTCGGTGTCGAGAACGTCGGCATGGAGGCGCCGGACGTCGAGATAGCTCACGTCAGCCACGGGACTCCTGCGACGAGGCATCGCCGTGATCCGCCATCAGGCGGAAGCGGCGCGTCAGGATGTAGGCGAGCACGGCCGAGACGAGGAAGCCGACGCCGAGCGCGATGATCACCGCGCCGATCGCCGCCAGCGGCGGGGCCACTTCCTCCATCGTCGTCTGCGAGACGATGGTGATGCCGATGCCGAGGACGGTCAGCACCGCGCCGGCCTGCGCCGACCACAGGATGCGGCTGATGGGCGCCGCGATGGCGCGCGGCGCGTCCACGCTGATCGGCGTCGACTCGAGGAACTTTCGTCCGGCCGGCGTTTGTATGTAGGCCAGCAGATCCTCGTTCGAGGCGAAACGGTCGAGAATCTTCGTGTGCACTTCCGTCTGGACTTTCGACAGCCGCGACCAGCGGCGCTGGTCGATGAGCGTCTTGATCAGCCAGATTAACCCAGACGTGATGAGCAGGACGACGGTTCCAATCGTGAACCCTTCGATGGTGTTCCGCCACATGTCGATGGCGCGGTCCTGCGGGGTGGCGCGACCCTCGAAGCGGTTGTCGCCGTACTCGGCCAGGAAATACTGCGGGTTGTGCTTGATCTCGGGGTGCTGGACGAGGAATCCCTGCAGGGCCGGATAGGGCTGCAGGTAGGCGGCGTTGTCGAGCAGCGTCGGGTCCATCTTCAGGATCCGCGGCAGCGTCGACGGGTAGGCCTTGAGCACGTCTTCGAGCTGCCGCCGCGTTTCGTCCGCGTCGAGGGTGGAGACCGTCGACGGCGCCGTCGTGTCGCGCGTGGCGGCCGAGGGGGCCTGCTCGGCGGCGGCCTTCCGTTGCTGGGCCGCGTCGGCCGGATGGGCGAGCGCCAGGGGAAAGGCGAGGGCGAAAGCGTAGGCGAAACGGACGGTCTTGGGAAGCGGCATCGGACGGTAACTCCTTCATCCGATTACTACTCGTTCGTGGCGGTCGGGTTAACACGGTTTCGCCGGACCTCAGAGGTCCGGTCTACAAAGGGCCCGGCCTGGCTCTTGATGTAGGCCGGACCTTTTCAGGTCCGCCTAATCGAAGACCCCGGCGAGCTCGGTTCCGATTCGCCGCAGCCCCTCGCGCAGGAATTCCTCCTTGCCGCCCAGCCAGATGCGCAGGTGCCCCTCGATGCCCACGTGCGTGCCGGGGACGATCAGGGTCGACTGGCGGGTCCGTACCCGCTCGGCGATCTCCAGGCTCGGCGGGCCGGCGTCGTACTTCATCAGGCCGATCGCGCCGGCCGCCGGCTCGGTCCATGTGAGGCGGCCGCCGAAAGAGCGGACCCACTCGCGCGCGATCGGCAGGTTGTGGCGCAGAATCGCGCCGGTGCGCGCGTAGCAGCGCTCGCGGTTGGCGGCCTCGACGGCGACGCGCGCGATGGCGTCCGACATCTTGTTGGGGCCGATCGTGATGTAATCGTGCTGGGTCCAGCACTCGGCGGCCAGCCGCGGCGGCCCGACGAGCCAGCCGATGCGCACGCCGGGAATCCCGTAGGCCTTCGACAGGCCGCTGGTGACGATCACGCGATCGCTCGTGCCCCAGAAGGACGCCGTGCGCGGGCCGTCGATCTCGGCGCCCAGATACACCTCGTCGGCGAGCAGCCAGGTGCCCGTCTGCCCGCACCGCGCGACCATGCGCGCCATCGCGGCCCCGGAGAGCACGGAGCCGGTCGGGTTGTTCGGATTGGAGATGTAGAGCAGCCGCGTCTGCGGCGTGACCGCGCGCTCGAACTCGTCCCAGTCCGGCTCGCAGCGGCGATCGGTGTGCAGGCGAAACGTGCGGACCTCGGCGCCCAGGCTGCGCGCCACGCCCGGCATCTGCATGTAGTTGGGCACCTGCATGGCGACGACGTCGCCGGGGCGCAACTGGCTCAAGGCGATCAGGTAGTTGGCCTCCGACGTGCCGTTGGTGACCTCGACGTGGTCAGCCGTGGCGCCGGGATAGAGCGCCGCGATGCGCTCGCGCAGCTCGATCGTGCCGTTCGATTGCGAGTAGCCGAGGGGCACGTCGAGAAAGGACTCGAGATCGAATCCCATCTCGACCAGCTCGCGCAGCGTCAGCGGCCGCACGCCGCTCTCGCTCATGTCGTAGTCGACGATGTTCTCCCACGTCGACTGCATCCGTTCCATCGCGAAGATTTCAATCATGACAAATACTTCGAAGCCACACCCGGATCGAGATTACCGCCGCTGATCACCGCGACGACGGGCGCGGCGAAGGCCGCGTCGGCGCGCAGCGCGGCGGCGACGGTGACGGCGCCGCTCGGCTCGGCGACGATCTTCACGTCTCGGAACAGCCACCTGAGCGCGGCCGCGATCTCGTCCTCTTCGACGGTCATCAAGCGATCGACGAAGGTGCGCACGTGCGCGAAGTTCAGCTCGCCCGGGCGGACGGCAAGCAGCCCGTCGGCGATGCTCTGCACCGTGTCGAGCGTGCGAACCTCGCCGGCTTCGACGGACGCCTTCATCGACGCCGCGCCCGCCGGCTCCACGCCGACGACCGTCACCTCGGGGCGCGCCTGCTTGACCGCGGCCGCGACGCCCGAGATCAGCCCGCCGCCGCCGATCGGGACGAGGATCGTGGCGGCGCTCGGGCACTGCTCGAGGATCTCGAGCCCGAGCGTGCCCTGGCCGGCGATGATCTGCGGGTCGTCGAACGGAGGAATCATCGTCAGCCCGCGCTCGGCCGCAATCTCCTCCGCCTTCGCCTTGCGGTGCAGCGTCGTCGTGCCGGCGAACACGACCTCGGCGCCGAAGCCCTTCGCGCCGTCGACTTTGATCGCCGGCGCGGTGGTCGGCATGACGACGACCGAGGCCATCCCGAGCGCGCGCGCCGAGATGGCGACCGCCTGCCCGTGGTTGCCCGAGGAGTAGGTGATGACGCCGTGCGCCCGCGCCGCGGACGGCAGCTGCGCGATCATGTTGTAGGCGCCGCGGATCTTGAAGGCACCGCCGGGCTGCTGGCTCTCGCACTTGAGGAACAGCGGCCGTCCGGCGATCGCGGACACGTCGAGCATGGGCGTGACGCGCGCCATCGGCGCGATCCGGTCGCGCGCCGCCTGAATGTCGGCGAGAGAAACCGCGCTCATCGCCCGCCCCGCCCCCCAATCGGCTCGCCCGCCGGCGTGGTCAGCGGCTGCGCCTTCTTGAACGGCTCGGCGGGCCGCGACAGGAAGCGCGTGATGTCTTCACGCGTCGCGACGGCGTGCGCCGTCGTCAGGCCGCCGGCGATCGCCTTGATCCGGCGCAGCGCCGCCGAGGCCTGCGCGCGCACTTCCGGCGTGGCGCCTGTATTCGACGCCAGATCCATCAGGCGCTCGACGAGCAGGCTCTGCACCGCGTCCTGGATGGCGCGCCCGTATCCGTCCGGCGCCGCGGGCGCCGACCACGTACGGTTGACGAGCGCCGACAGGACGTCGCCGAAGCCGGGAACCGCCGCGTCGCGACCGTGCTGCTCGACGGTCCGTGCGGCGCGTGTCGGTTCGAGGAGCGCCGTGATCGGGATGTCGGCGGCAATCGTGGCCGCGCCGATCGGATCGAAGGTCGGTCCTGTGTGCCGGTCGAAGGCTTCCGTGGAGCCCCTGCCCCATTCGCCGGCGGCCGGTGGAATCAGGGCCAGAATCCGTTCGGGGATGCGCAGCGCGTCGACCGAGATCGTATCGAGCAGCGCCTGCAGCGCGGCTTTCTGCCGCGCCGCCGGGACCACCTCGGCGACGCGTGCCGGGTTGATCCCCGACGCGGTACGCACGGCATACGTGAAGTACACGCCGCCGACCGACTTCGCCGCCGCGATCGCCTGGTAGCGGTGGTGCAGGTAGAGCGGCAGCAGCCGCAGCTCGAGATCCGACAGCGGCGTGCCGACTGGAATCGAGGTCAGCCCGAATTCGTTGAGGCCGATGCGGCGGACGTCCATTTCGTGCTTCAGCGTCGCGATCGGATCCGATCCGTTGTCCCACAGGCTTCCCAGCGGGTGCGCCGATCCGAGCGGACGCGCGTCGGAGTCCTGCACGAACAGCATGCCCTGGGCGACGCCCTCCTCGAGAATCTTCTCGAGGCCCGCCTTGTCGTCGGCGCCGGCGGGGAACGTCGCATAGGCGTACTTCACGGCAAACTTGTCGAAGTCGCCGATGCCGACCGCATAGGCGTTCGACAGATCGAGCTTGCCGTCCTTGATGTTCACCCACGGCGCCGGATAATCCATGACCGACGCGCGCCCGTAGGTGCTGGCCGCGAAGTTGTGCTCGAAGCCGAGCGTGTGGCCGGTCTCGTGCGCGGCCAGCTGGCGAATGCGCGCCAGCGCCAGCTCCGTGGCGTCGCTCGACGGCGCGAGCGCGGCGAGGTAGTCCGGATCGGGCGAGAGATCGGCGAGGCACGCCATGCCGGCGGCGTACTGCGGCACGAGGCCGGCGCCGATCGTGTAGTCCTGGCGCGCGCGCAGCGATCCGAGCGTGACGTTCCCCTTGATGATCTCACCGGTGCGCGGATCGACGACGGCGCCGCCGTAGGACCAGCCGCGCGTCGAGCGGTGCACCCAGTTGATCATGTTGTAGCGCACGTCCATCGGATCCGCGTCGGCGGGCAGGACCTTGACCTGGAAGGCGTTGCGGAAGCCGGCCGCCTCGAAGGCCTGGTTCCACCACGACGCCCCCTCGACGAGCGCGTTGCGGATCGCCTCGGGCGCACCGTTGTCGACGTAATAGACGATCGGCTTGACCGGCTCCGAGACGGGTGCGGACGGGTCCTTCTTCTCCAGCCGGTGCCGTTCGATCCAGCGCTTCTCGACCGGCTGGCTGAGCGGCGACGCGTAGTCGTAGAAGAGAATGCCGATCGACGGCGCGCGCGGATCCATCGCCCGCGGCCGGTAGTTGCGGTCGGGCAGCTCGACGAAGGAATGGTGCTCGCGCAGCGTCACCGCGGCAGGCGTCGGCGTCGTCTCGCGTACGAAGCGTCCGGGATCCCCCTCGGTGGTGAACGTCAGGGTGGTTTCGATTTCCGTGTTTTTCGGGAAGCCCTTGGTGCGCGGCAGATAGAAGGCGCTGCGGCTCTCGTCGAGCTTGTAGGTGCCCTGTTTGGCCGAGCGCAGGCGGTCGATGACGCCGTGCGCGTCGCGCAGGAAGAACGACGTGGCGTCCACCAGCACCCGGCCGCCTTCCTCCGCCTCGACCTTGAAGCCCCACAGCACCGACTGCGCGAACGAGTCGCGCACCGATCGACGCTCCGCCTCGTCGCTGGTGATGGCGCGGTAGCTGTAGTTGGGCTGAACCATCAGCACCTTCGGGCCGACGCGATCGAAGACGACGACGCTGGAGTCGCCCATCTGGCCGCGGTCGAGGCCGACGTCGTTCGAGCCCAGCCCGGCGGGCAGCGAGACCTGGTAGAGCAGTTCTTCGTTGAAGCGGCCGATTTCCATGTAGAGCTTGCCGGCCGTCCCGTCCCAATAGAGCGGCATGTAGCCGTCGATCTTCTGCAGCGTGCTCTTCTGCAGCTTGTCGACTTTGGAGGAGATCGTCGGCAGCTCCTGCGCCGACAGCGTCAGCGGGAGACACAGCAGACAGAGCAGAACAGTCCTGGTGAGTTTCATAAGGAGACGCGGATTGTACTCCGGCGCGCAGGTTGCTTCCGATGCCGGGATGAAGCAGAAGCTGAAGCGCCTCAAAGACCAGGTCCTCGTCATCACCGGCGCGTCGAGCGGCATCGGCCTGACCACCGCCCGCATGGCGGCGCGGCGCGGCGCGCGCGTGGTGATGGCGGCGCGCAACAAGACAGACCTCGACGCGGTCGCCGACGAGATCCGGGCGGCCGGCGGCACCGTTCTCGCCGTCGAGGCGGACGTCTCCGACGCCGATGCGGTCGATCGTCTCGGTGAAGCGGCGCTGCTGGAGTTCGGGACGATCGACACCTGGGTCAACAACGCCGGCGTATCGATCTACGGCAAGCTCGACCAGGTGCCGCTGGCGGACAAGCGCCGGCTGTTCGACGTGAACTTCTGGGGCGTCGTGCACGGCTGCCGCACCGCGCTCCGCCTGATGAAGGACCGCGGCGGCGTCATCGTCAACATCGGCAGCGAGGTGTCGGACGTGGCCATCCCGCTGCAGGGGATCTACTCGGCGTCGAAGCATGCCGTGAAGGGCTACACCGACGCGCTGCGCATGGAGCTCGAGCACGACCGCATTCCCCTCGCCGTCACGCTGGTGAAGCCGTCGGCCATCAATACGCCGTACCCGGAGCACGCGCGCAATTACCTCGAGGAGGGCGTCCCGGCGCTACCGCCGCCGCGGTACAAGCCGGAGGTGGTGGCCGACGCGATCCTGCGCTGCGCCGAGCGTCCGGTTCGCGACGTGGTCGTCGGCGGTGCCGGCCGGCTGCAGATCGCGATGGGGCGGCTGGCGCCGCGTCTCACCGACAAGGTGATGAGCCGCGGCATGTGGGACAGCCAGAAGGCGTTCGATCGCAGCCAGCCGCGAGAAGGCAGCCTCGATCGCCCGCAGGCCGACGGCCGCGCCTACGGCCCGCACGCGAGCATGGTGCTCAATTCGAGCGTCTACACGACGGCGGTGCTGTCGCCGACCGTCAAGGCGATGGCCTTCACCGCCGCGGGCGTCGTGTTCGCGGCCGGGTTGAAGCGATGGCGAGCCGCCTGACGGCGGTTCTGAAGAACCGCCCTACATCGACGCAGGCCGGACCTGTCAGGTCCGGCTCACCTGAACAGCTTGCCCGCCTGCTCGGGCGTGATCGATCCACCGAGCTTCACGATCGCGCGCGCCAGCACGGGATCGCGGCCCGCCGCGAGGTCGGCGCCGGTCGGCAGCACGATCTCGTCCGGCATGACGCCGACGTGCTCGAGCGATCGGCCGTCGGTCATGTGGACGTCGCCGAGGGTGATCGTCGTCGCGTAGAAGGCGACGGTGTCGATGCCGAGCGTGTGCGGAAAGAACCGCGACGTCATCACCGCGCCGGCGGTGCGATCGCCGATGACCGCGCCGCGCTTCTCGATCTGGACGAGCCGCGCCGTGATTTCCGAGGCGGAGGCCGATCCGCTGTCGACGAGCACGACGAGCGGTCCGGTGAAGGCGTCCTTGCGCCCCCTGGCGTCGAGCGGCTTGTCACCGCGGCGCGTCGTTTCGACGGCGATCCGGACCTCGCGATCGAACAGCCGGGCCGCCAGCTCTCGCATCGCCTCGACGTTGCCACCGGCGTTGCCGCGCAGGTCGAGCACCATCGATGTGGCATTGCGCGCCTTCTTCACGACGTCGTCCATCTGCTTCGGCAGCAGGAACGAGCGCGAGCGCCACACGAACGTGTCGCCCACCGTCGTCCACTGATCGACGGCCGGCATGGCCACCGCGGAGGTGAGGATCTCGGTCAGGAGATCCTCGAGGTTCATCTGCGGCGGCCGTTCCTGGAGCTTCGACTCGACGTCGATCGTCTTCTCCGTACCGTCCGGCTTGCGCACGACGATTCGCTGCAGCACCTGCGGGCGGACGAAGTTGTACAGGTAGTAGATCTGCCACAGGTTGTCGCGCGTCACCTCGTAGCGGTTCCACGCGACGATCCGATCGCCGGGCGCGAGCCCCTTCTTCTCGGCGTCCGATCCGCGCAGCACGTCGGTGACGTACGGCGCGTCGCCGATCATCGACGCCTGCCAGCCGTAGACGACGCGCGCGCGACGGTCGGGTGGCAGAAAGGTCGTGTGCGAGTCGTTCAGCCGCATCAGCAGCTCGGCGATGATCGCGACCGTCTCGCTGACCGTGTTCGCCGCCTTGAGCCGCCGCTCGGCGTCGGCGAATGTCGTGTCGACATCCATGCCGTGGAACGTCTTGTCGTAGTAGTTGTCCTTCAGATCGACCTTGACCTGCGACAGCATGGTCAGGCCGAGCCCGCGGTCGTACTTGGAAATGGTGCGCGCCGGCGGCGCCGCCGGCTGCTGCGCGCCGAGTGGGACGATCGCGAGGGACAGGAGTACCGGCAGGACGCGGGCGAGCTTCCGCATGCGCGCATATTAGCGCGCCGCGGCCGGCACCTGCGTGCGAAAGCGGTCGAGACGCTCGCGCAGGTGCGCGACCACGTCGGCGTTCGCGGAAGCCACGTCGAAGCGCTCGCCGGGATCGCGATCGAGGTCGAAGAGGACCGGCTGCGGCGCGTCCGGCGCGATGCGGAGTTTCCAGCGGCCTTCTCGGACCGCCTGCACATCGTGGTCGACGACGTAGTAGAGCTCGCGGCGGGGGGTCGACGCGTGTCCCGCCAGGAACGGCAGGAGATCGTAGCCGTCGGTCGGATGGTCGGTGGAGATCGCGCCGCCGGCGAGCGCGACGAGCGTTGGAAAGACGTCGAGCTCGGATGCCATCTGCGACGACACCTGGCCTGGCGGAATCGTGCCCGGCCACCGCGCGGCCGCGGGCACGCGCATCCCGCCTTCCCACGAGGTGCCCTTGGTGCCGCGCAGCGGCCCGGCGGATCCGGTGTCCCACAGCGTTTGCCCTTCCTGGAACGACCGCGCGGGGGCGTTCGACCACGGCCCGTTGTCGCTGAAGAACACGGCCAGCGTGTCGCGATCGAGGTTAAGCGCCTTCAGTTCCGCGAGCACCTGGCCGACGCTCCAGTCAATCTCCTCGACGGCGTCTCCGTACCGGCCCGCGGTCGACTTGCCGGTGAACGCCGAAGACGCGCCGGCCGGCAGGTGCGGCATGTTGTAAGCGACGTAGAGAAAGAAGGGGCGCCCGCGCGCCTCGCGGAGGAACTGGCGCGCCTCCGCCGTGAAGCGCTGCGTGAGCGTATTCGCCTCGACCGGCCGTTCGACCTGATCGAGGCCGCGATAGAGCGGCACGCCGCGCACGGCATCCTGCACGAAAGGACGGCGGTAGTCGTGCGAGTACGGAATGCCGAGGAACGTGTCGAAGCCGTGCTCGAGCGGATTGAATTCGGGACGGGTGTCGAAATCGCCGAGATGCCACTTGCCGAGCATGCCCGTCCGGTAGCCCTGGCGCTTCAGTGCGTCGGCAAGCGTGATCTCGCCGGCCGCAAGACCGTTGGGCGCGCCGGGGCCGTAAGGGACGAACATCTTCGATCGGAAGGCGTAGCGCCCGGTGAGCAGCTGCGCCCGCGACGGCGTGCACACGGGGGCGGCGTAGAACGAGGTCAGCCGGATGCCGTCCGCCGCCAGCCGGTCGATGTTCGGGGTCCGGATCGTGGGATGCCCGAACGACGACAGATCGCCGTAGCCCTGATCGTCGGTGAGGAAGACGACGAAGTTCGGCTGTCGTCCCTGCGCGGGCGCGAAGGCGACGAGCAGTCCCGCCAGCAGGGCAACCGAGAGATGCAGCCGCATGCGACGCGCCTCCTATAAGGCGTAGGTGGGTGGCAGCTCGATGCTATAGAGCGTCTTGCCGGCGACGTTTCTCAGCTCCACCGTGAGCGCGCGGGTGCGCGGGTCGACGGTCATCAAGCCGAAGAACTGGAACCCCTCCGACGGCGGCCGGTTCGGCTTCATCCCAGGCGGGATGCCGACGAACCTCGCTTCCGGGCCGAACGTCGTGTCGAGCGTCCCCGGCCCGAACGTGCCCGCATTCAGCGGGCCGGCGACGAACTCCCAGAACGGATCGAAGTCGGTGAACCGCGCCCGCGACGGGTCGTAGTGGTGCGCGGCGCAGTAGTGCACGTCGGCGGTGATGAAGACGACGTTGGCGACCTTGTTGCGTTTCAGGTCGCCGAGGAGATCGGCAAGCTCGAGCTCGCGCCCGAGCGGCGCCCCCGGATCGCCGTTGGCCACCGCTTCGTACTTGCCCGGCCCGTCGCCGACGACGAGGCCGAGCGGCAGATCGACGGCCACGATCTTCCACACGGCCTTGCTCTCGCGCAGCGAGCGCTTCAGCCACGCCAGCTGCGCCGGCCCGAAGATCGCCGCCGACGGGTCCATCGCCGTCTGCCGGTTCGGGCCGTTGGCGCCCTTGTAGGTGCGCATGTCGAGCGCGAAGATCTCGACGAGAGGACCGAACGGAATCGAGCGATAGACGCGCTCGGGATCGTCGCCCACCAGCGGCAGCGGGTTGTACTCGAAGAACGCCTGCCGCGCGCGCGCCGCCAGCACGGCCACCGACTTTTCCTGGTAGCGCGCGTCGTCGTCTTTCCGGCGCTCCCAGTACCAGTTGTCGAGCACCTCGTGGTCGTCCCACATGACGATCTGCGGCACGTCGGCGTTGAAGCGGCGCATGTGGTCGTCGAGGTAGTTGTACTGGTAGCAGCCGCGATAGTCGGCGAGCGTCTGCGCCGGCTTCGACTTCGCCTCGGTGACGACGTTCTTCCACATCGAGCCGTCGTCGAGCTTCACTTCTGCGACGACCGGCTGATCGGCGTAGATCGTGTCGCCGAGATTGACGAAGACGTCGGGCTGCGCCTGGCGCATCGTCTCGTACATGCGCAGACCGCCCCAGTCGCGATTGATGCCCCAGCCCTGGCCCACGGTATCGGCCGACCACGCGATCCGGACCGGGCGATCCGCCCCGCCGTGCGTCGCCAGGCTGCCGGCGACCGGCTCGCTGAGCGTCCGCAGATCCGCGAGGTCCTCGAACTGCACGCGGTAGAAGATCCGCTGCCCGTCCGGAAGGCCGGTGAGCACCGTGCGCGCGGTGAAGTCGTTGCCGTCGAAGGCGACGGGCCCGCGGACGCGCTGGACGCTGGTGAAGCGATCGCTCGTCGAGTACTCGACGAACATGCGCGCCGGCCGGTCCGTCCTGCTCCACACCCAGGCGCGCCCGGCGGCAACGTCGCCCGCCGCGACGCCGCACGGTGTCCCCGGCCGCGAGCCCTGGGCGCGGACGATGGCGGGGAACCCCGCGGCGGCGGCCGCGACGCCGGTCAGCTTGAGAAAGTCGCGTCGTTTCACTGCCTGAACCTCGCCGGAACGGTACCGAGATCCTGTGCGCTCGGCAGGCCGTGCGACGCCGTTGCCGTCGCCGCCGCGCGCATCACCGCGTCGGCCATGGCCTCGGCCGCCATGGCGCCGACGATCGCGTAATTCGCGTCGCCGCTCCACGTCCCGGTCGCCAGCGAGAAGATGGTGTCGCCGTCGTAGGGCGTATGGATCGGCGAAATCGAGCGCGCGTAGCCGTCCTGCGCCATCTGCGCGACCTTCTGCGCCTGTGCCTTGGTCAGCTTCGCGTTCGTCGCCACGACGCCGATCGTGGTGTTCTCCCCGGAGCGGCCACGCATCAGCGTTCCGTCGCGGATCCACGTGCGGACGTCGGCGAGCTTGCCGTCGGGGCCGCGCACGCCGGCGACGACGTTGCCGGTCATCGGATCGATGATGTCGCCGAACGCGTTGACGGCGACGATCGCGGCCACGACGAGGCCGTTCGGGTATCTGATCGCGGCGGAGCCGATCCCGGCTTTCATCGGGCCGCCCGCGCCGCTGGCGGTCACGCCGCGCGATTTGCCAACGGTGGCGCCGGCGCCCGCACCGACGTTGCCTTCCGGCACCGGCGCGTTGCTCGCCGTCTCGGCGGCA
>Ga0207661_10002275_pt1 | contig 13235 bp, 11 predicted proteins | sample KBSC713LmetaG_FD_184337 | JGI IMG/M metagenome (GOLD analysis project Ga0207661, IMG submission 184337) | Corn rhizosphere microbial communities from Kellogg Biological Station, Michigan, USA - KBS C7.1-3L metaG (SPAdes) (version 2) | ecosystem: Host-associated > Plants > Roots > Rhizosphere ... | reverse complement strand
GGCCTGCGGCTGATCGGTTTGAACCGCCAGGGACCATGCGATGATCGCCACGCCGGCGAGCTGGAGCACCATGTTCTGCCAAACGCCCTGCGCGCTTCCGCCGAGAATGAGGCAAGCGAACAGGTAAAGGGGCGCGACGGCGCTGCGGATGCGGCTAGCCATTCGGGCCGGCCTTTTCGAGCTTCAGTCCGGCGATGGTGACATCGGCCTGTTGCGAAATGTCTCCCGACGTCCCCGACAGCTTGAGCCACTGCGCCTGGCAGTTGGCCGGCACTTCGAATCGCCATCCGCGGGCTGCCGCTGCATCGAGCGTGATCGACGCGATCGGCTCGGCCGATTTGTCGCACCAGATCGACCAGTTGAGGCTGTGCGCCCGCGCCGTGTCGCCGAGCAGCTGCAGCGACAGCCGGTATGGTCCCGCAGGCAAAAGCAACAGCTCGCTCGCAAGGAATCCATCTTCCTGGCCATAATAGACCACATGCAAGCGGCCGCCGGGCTGCCGCTCGGCAAGGCCGACCGTCGACGACGTCAGCGACCAGTTGAACGGCGGCGAGGAAGTCCTGTCGCTGAACGAGGCGTCGTAGAGATATTGCCCCGGCTGCAGCCGGGCACGCGTGATCTTCGCCCAAATCGCACGCGCTTCAGCGTACTTTCCGGCTCCAGTGAGCGTGTTGAGCAGAGGAGGCAGCCAGAGCGCATTCTTTGTCGTCTCGCGCGGGTCGGCAAGCGCAAGTAATGCGGGGACAGTCGCGACATTCGACGCGAGCGTCACGAAGGTCCTGTCGGCAAGCATCGGATTGGCGCGGAACAGCCTGCGCAGAGCCGGCCAGTTCGCGGGGTTGGCCGCATAGCCGGCGAGGTATGGGCCGACGACGGCCTCGCCGTTCGGTGCGAGGCGGGCGAGCGCCGCTACTTCCCTGAGCCCTCGCTCCGCGTCCCCCGTGCGGAAATAGCGATCGGCGAGGAAATATGCCGCGGCGAGAGACCGCGGATCGCGCCATTGCGCCGCTTCGAAGGCTTTCTGCGCCGTTGCTCCATCGCCCGCGAGCTCCGCCTGGACGCCGCGAACCAGAAAAGGCTCGGGTGCGAGCGGCTCCTTCGTTGCAGCGTCGGCCATCTTGTCGAAGACGGAGGAGGGAACCGGCCGGCGATTCCGGGCGGCCAGGGCGATCTCCGTCATTGCAGCCGAAATCTCGCTTGCGGGATGACTTGGCCAGACTTTGGCGGCGAGGGCGGGTTTCGAACCAGCGAAAGCCAAAACCGCGGCGTTCCTGACGACCTGAACGCCAATGACAAGCGCTACCAGGACGACGATGATTCGCCTGACGGTCATTCCCCCTCGGCCGGTGAAAGCGTCAGGCTTCAGCCTCGGCGGGCGGGTTGTCGGCGCCGCCCTCCTCCACCTGGGGAATCATCAGGATCTCGGTCTTCTTCAGGCGCCCCTTCGCGCCATAGCCGTAGCCATAACCATAGCCGTAGCCATAACGGCCGTATCCGCTCGAGCTCTCCTCGGATTTCGTCAGCGTCGCCCCGACAATACGCGTCCCCGTGGCCTCAAGCCGATTCATCGCCTCGATCGCAGCCCGAGTGCGGGTCTTGCCGCTCTCGATGACGAACAAGGCGCTTCCAGCGGCAGCAGCAAGCAGGGGAGCGTCGGCAAGGCCGAGTGTCGGCGGACCGTCGATCACAACCAGGTCGAACGCCTCCTTCGCTTCGGCGACGATCTTTCGGATGCGCCCGGTCGAGAGGAGATCGGCAGGATTAGGCGGCAGCGGACCACTCGGCAGGAGCCACAAATTCTGATGCTGCGTCTCGACCACATGGCCGGCGAGGGGATCTTCGGTGGTGAGCAGCTTGCTCAACCCCACGCGGTCGCTCGCGGCCTTGAATGCCGGCTTGCGAAGATCGCTGTCGACCAGCAGGACCCGCCGCTCACGGCGGGCGAAATTCTGCGCGATCGCCAGCGCCGACGATGACTTTCCCTCGCCCGAGCGGGTGCTGGTCACCAGCAACACCTTTGGCGTGCCCTCGTCCGTGCTGAAGCGCAAGGCCGCAACGATCGCCGAATAAGCTTCGGAGATGATCGATGTCGGGTTCTTCAGATCCTCGACGAAGCTGTCCTTGGCCGGGGTCTTCGGGACTGTACCGAGACATGCGAGCTGCAGCTTCCGCCGGACGTCCTCGCGAGTCTTGATCGTGTCGTTGAGGAACTCGAGTCCGACCGCGGTGGCAACGCCGGCCAGCAGCCCAGCGCCCAGACCGACGAGCAGGTTGAAAAGCAGGTTGGGCTTGAACGGCATAATCGGCGCCTGGGCGCGGTCGACGATCGAGACCGGCGCCATGCCGACGCCCCCGGCCACCCCGATCTGCTTGTAGCGCTGCAGCAGCGCATCATAGAGGCTGCGGTTGGTGTCCACCTCCCGCTGCAGGATGGTGTACTGGATGCTCCGTCCGCGGAGATTGAGGACGTCGCCCTTGAGCTGCGAGACTCGTGCCTGCAGCGCCCTCTCTGCCTCCAGTGCGCCTCTGTAGTCGGCGAGCAGGCCGTTGATCCTTCCGGATGATGCCTGGGAAATCTGCGCTGAGATCTGGCGCTTGAGCTCCTCGATCTGCGACTGCAGGCTCAGCATCTCCGGGTGTTCAGGCTTCATGAACTCGCGCTTCTGCTGATATTCCGCCTGCAAGGTCGCGAGCTGCTGCCGGAGCGGCAGGACCGTGCTGTTCACATCGCTCGTCGGACCGGTTGCGAGCGCCTGGCGATAAGCGCCTTCGGCGGCGACACGCCGGGCCGTGGCTGCCGCCAGCGCCTGGTTGAGCTGGACGAGCGATTCGCCCTGGAGCGAATTGGTGTCGCTGCTGCCGGTTTGCTTGCCGTCCGGGGTTGTACCGCTTGAGGTGTTGATGATGCCCTGCTGCTGAGCGTAGGCCACGACTGCGCGTTCGGACCTTTCAAGGTCGCCGCGGGTCTTGTTGATTTGCCGCTCGAGGAAATTGCGGGCGTAGGCGGACGCTTCGTAACGGCGCTGAAGCGACGTGTTGATGAAGCTGTCGGCAATCCCGTTCGCGACCAGCGCCGCCAGCTGCGGCGAGGTCGAATCGTAGGTGAACTTGATTAGCTGCCCTTGTTCCGGCGCGATCACCTTCAGCCCGCCCTGAACAACCCCCGTCGCACTGCGCAGCCGCTGCGAGGCGTCGCCGTTCTGCGGTACGACGTCCGGGTTGTTGGGCAGGTTTAGCTCCTGCGCCGTCCGCTCCGCCACGGCGCGGCTTCCGAGCAGCCCGACCTGCGTCGCGACAAAGTCGAACGTATCGCTGGCCTGCGCGTCCTGCTGGCGCGACTGCTCGTCGCTGACCGCCACCGTCGGCGGGTTCGCCTCCAGCGTCACCGACGCCCGGTAGACGGGCTTCGTTACGAGCGTGATTAGGATAGCCCCCGCGAGTCCGACACCGACCGCTCCCATGACGAGCCAGCGCCAATGGTGCAGGATCCGCATGAACATTGGGAAGTCGAGGATGTTCACCGCGGAATAGGAGCGCTGCCCGGGGCCGAGCGCGGGCTCTGCGGGATAGGGGCTGATGGGCCATTGGCCCTCGTTCCTGACGGCGATGTTGGTGTTCACTCTGCGTCGCTCCGTCCAGGGTGAGGCTCTCTAAAGTGGGCCGAATATCGCCAAAAGCGGAATGGCTTGCAGGATTTGCTTGGTCTTCGACTTCACAGACCCGCCATCCACGACGATGATGTCGCCGGGGTAGATTGGCGGGTCCGGCGATTGCCCGCGCCGAATGCTCGTCAGATCGAAGGCTGCCGCCTGGCGCTGGCCGCCGATGGTGCGGAACACGGCAACGCGCCGCGGATTGGCATCCTCATCCGTGCCCTTTGCCATCGCCACTGCCTGGATCAGGGAAATCGGGCCGCCGACCGGGAACGACCCGCCCTCCTTCACCGCGCCGTCGACGGTGACAACATGCGCGGTCGAGGCCTTGATCGCGACACTGACGTCCGGGTGCTCGAGATATTTGGCCCCGAGCTTCTGCGTCAGCTCCTCGTCGAGCTGTGCCGTCGTCAGGTTCGCCGCCTTGATCTCGCCGATCAGCGGCAGCGAAATATTGCCGGCAAGATCAACGTCATAGTCGCCTGACAGGTCGTCCATCTTGAAGACCTTGATGCCGAGCTTGTCCATCGGCGCGATCTTGTAGTTGGTCTCCAGCGTCGCGAAGTTGGGCGCATCGGGCGCGGCCAGCGGCTTGTCGTACGGGATGGAGCCACCGCGCGTATCCGCGCATCCGGCGAGCAGAAGCATGCCCATGGTGGAGACGACTGCCAACAGGCGACGGGGCGCATGATCCGAAAACACGACCGCTCCTCGCATTCACTGCACGTGACTAATCAAAGTCGACCGAAACTGGACCATAACGCCTATTCCCCTGCAAAGCTCAAATCAATCACGCGCCAGTATCAGCAGCGTTCTCGGCGGCAGTCGCAATCAACCAGCGCTCCGGCCCTTCAATGGCAAGCGCAGTCAGCACGCCAGTGCGATAGGCGCCCGTGTCGATGCCAATGCGGTTGGGCCGCTCGTCGACTTCGGAGGTGATGGTGTGGCCGTGGACGACGATGGCGCCGTGGTCCGTCTCGTCGAGCAGGAACGGCTCCCTGATCCACCTGAGATCGGCCTGGCGCTGCTGCTCGAGATCCACGCCGGGGCGAATGCCGGCATGGACAAAGAGGTAATCGCCGAAGCGGCAACTATCGACGAAGCTCCCAAGGAATTCGACATGCTCCGGCGGAATCGCCTCGCGGACGAGCGCGAGCGCCTGTTCGTCGGTGAGGTGAGTGAATTGGTCGGGATCGACGCCGTAGCTCTGCAGGCACTCGGAACCGCCGAACCAGCGCCATTTGGTGATCAGCTGCGAGTCGCCCTGCAGGATGCGGAGAAGCACCTCCTCGTGATTGCCGAGCAGGAAGACGGGCCGGATTCCTTCGCGGCGATAGGTCCTCAGCCGCTCGATCACCTGGGCCGAGCTCGGGCCGCGGTCGATCAGATCGCCGACGAACACGAGCAACGTTTTGCGCGCCGGCCGATGCTGCAGCTCGGCATGGATTTTCGCCAGCAACTCCTCGAGCAGATCGAGACGGCCGTGGACGTCGCCGACCGCATAGGCCCTGTAGCCGGGAGCGCCGGCCGGCCTGCGATCGCGAGAAGAAGAGATGTTCAGCATCAAGCGGCCGATTGGTTGCGATCGAGCCCTGCGAGCACGTCGAGATAGGCGCGCACTACGAACTGCTCGCTAAACCGCTCCTGAACCTTCCGCCGCCCCGCGTCTCCCATCGCAAGCCGCTCGGCCGGCGGCAAATCGGCGAAGCGCCGCATCGCCTGCGCAAGGGAGCGCGCATCGCGTGCGCGGCAGAGATAGCCATTGACGCCCTCCTCAACGACGTCGCGGCAGCCGGGAACATCGGTCGCGATCAACGGGCGCGCCATCGCTCCAGCCTCGAGCAGCGACCGGGGCAGGCCCTCCCGGTACGAGGGGAGCACTACGGCACTTGCTGCCGCAATGCTCGGGCGCACGTCGTCGGTCGTGCCGAGATGCTCGATGACTCCGTCTCTGACCCACGAATCGAGCTCAGCGCGGCTGATCGCCGTGCGATTGCCCTCGTCGATCGGGCCCAGCAGCTGGAACCGGGCATTCGGAAGCTCCGCTCGGAGCGAGCGGGCGGCATCGGCGAATTCGACGACCCCTTTATCCCGCAGCAGCCGGGCGATGAGGAGAAACGTCAGGGGATCCGGCGGCGGCGAGGCCGGCGCAAATCGCTCGAGATCGACGCCCGACCCGGGCAGCACTCGCGCCTGATCGGCTCGGACGATCCGGCGAGCGACAAACAGCTGCCGGTCTTCGTCGTTCTGGAAGAAAACGACGGGCGCGCGGGCGAACCCGACGCGGTACAAGGCGGTGACCACGCCCTGGAGCGCGCCGCCACGGATGAATGCCGTACCGAGTCCGCTAACGTTCGGGAGGGCCGGGATGCCGAGCGAGGCGGCAGCGAGCGAGCCGTAGATGTTGGGCTTGATCGTGTAGCCGAGATAAGCCGCGGGCCGCAGTTGCCTGAGCAGCGCCCGATAGCGGGCGAGCAGCCGCAAGTCGGCCCACGGGTTGGCGCCGGAACGGTCCATCCGCACCGGAATGCGCTCGACGCCGAGCGCCTGCATCCGCGCCTCGGCGGCCTGGTCCTGCGGCGCGATCACCACCGGCTCATAGCCCGCGTCCTTTAGGGCGCGGATCAGTCCCACCCGAAAATTGGCGATGTTCCAGTCGCTGTTGGCCGAAAGGACGATCCGCCGCGCCAGCTCTGCCGCCCCTCAGGCGCTGAGCAATTGGAAGCGCGGGATCTCGACGTCGAATGCGCTGCCGTCCTCGTCGACCATCCTGTAGGTCCCGCTCATGGCGCCGCTCGGCGTGTCGAGCGGGCAGCCCGAGACATAGTCGAAGCTCGCTCCCGGGGCGATCAGCGGCATCTCCCCAACGACGCCCTCGCCCACGACCTCGTGGACGGTGCCGCGACCGTCGACGATCGTCCAGCTGCGCGACAGCAGCTGCACGGCGACGTCCGAGCCGTTCTCGATCCGCACGTGGTACGACCAAAACCAGCGATTGGTCGACGGATCGGATTGCTCGGCAAGGAAGCTGACCGCCACGCGCACCGCGATTCCGCGGGTCACGGCGACGTTCGGGAAGAGCATGGCCATTGCGTCGGTGGTCACGGGAATGAGCCTAGGCGAGTCCACCGGCGCGGCGCAACCGCTCGACCAGTCTTTCCCGCGCCTCGGCGACCGGCCGTGAGCGATCGGTCAGCACATCGCGGAGCAGGAAATGACCGGTAAGGTCGAGACCTTGCGCGATTTCGGACCAGGAGGCGCGGCCTCCCTCGCGAGCGAACCGCGGCAACGGCAGCAGCTTGCCGGCATAGGGCTCGGCTTCGGCCGCGCTTACAGCGCGCCCCGACTTGGGACTGACCGCGACCAGATCGTCGTTGCGCCCGGTCACCGCGCATCGCTCGAGGTCGAGGCCGAATCCGAGTTCGGACAGCATCAGCAGCTCATACCGGACCAGCGCTGCGCCCCAGCCGTTCGCCGAAGGCGCGGCTTCGACCGCATCGAGAAGTCCTTCGAGCGCCTGGTACAAAGCCGGATAGGGCTGTCCCTCCGGCAGTGCCGTCGCAGTCAGGACCGTCGCCCACTCGATCGCCGCCGCGGGCAGCGGCTCCGACAGCAATGGCCCTCGGCTGTGCACGAGCTCAATCAGCGCCTGCGGGAGCTGCGTCTCGGTCCGGGCAGACAGCTGTGCCTCGACCACATTCCCGGCCATCAGCACCGGGCGCATGCGCCGGCCGCGCGCGCCGCGGACATAGGCCGCGATGAGCCCCTGCTCCGGCGTCATCAGGCGCACGATCGCGCCATGCTCGCCGTGCCCGCGCAACGCGCAGACGATCGCTTGAGTCTCGGTCCTCATCTTCTATCCGTGTAGCCGAACGGGGAAGCGGGAATGAAATCTGCGCATCGGAGCAGTCAGAGGATGTTGGCTTCCGATCTGCTGCTGCTGGCGCAGATTTTTGCGATTCCGCTGATGAAGCCTGCCGTTTCGGGGCAGGTCATCGCCGCCGACCTGCTGTTCGTCTTGCTGGTCGTGACGCTAGGCGTGGAGGCGCTTGCCGGCCTGCGCCGCGTCCGCTGGCTGCCTGCTTATGGCGTGCTCCTCGCTTATGTCGCGTGCCTCGTGCCGTCGCTGCTCGCGACCAGCGATCTCCGGGTCAGCCTGTTCAAGCTTGCCACCGAATTCTACCTGATCGGTTTGGCGGCCGTTCCGGCGTTCATGATCGACAATGAAGCGAGCTTCCGCCGCGCAATTCTCGCGTGGCTTGCCACCACGGCTTTCGTCTGCCTCGTCGGAATCCTTGGCCTTCTCTCCTACGTGACTGGCCTCGGAACGGCGTTGCTCAACTACAGCAGCTTCGGCTTCGGATCGCTTCCACCGGGCGATTACCCGCGGCTTGGGCTGACCTTCCTCAACGCCAACATGGCCTGCAACTATCTCACGGTGAGCTTCGGGCTGACCTTCCTCGCTGGCAAGCTCGGCTACGTCAATCGAGCCGCCTGCTGGCTCCTGATCGGCGGCATCGCCGTCGCGTCGCTATCGACTGTTTCGCCTGGCCTGGGGGGCATCGCTCTCCTCGCGGCGATATTCACTTGGCACAATCGCCGGGGCAGCTCTCCCGCAATTGCAAAGGCGTCAATTTGGCTCGGCGCGGCGGTCGCCGGAATGTTCGTGGCGGCGCTGGCCCTCACGCCGTTCGCCCATTCGACTGCAACGTTCGTCGTCCACCTGCCTGGCGGATTGACGGTCTATCCTGCGCCCCGCCTGCTGATCTGGATTGCGGCACTGAAGCAATTCCTCGCGCATCCGCTGGTCGGGATCGGCATCGGCATCGACCCGGTGCATGTCGGCTTCGCCAGCCCGTCCGGCTACGAGGTCCTTACCGACGCTCACAACCTGTTCCTCAGCATCGCGGCTCAGTGCGGGCTCGTCGGGCTCATCGGGCTTGCCGCAATCATCAGCTTCGTCGCCGCGCGCACACGACCGGCACGCGGCAGCAGCGGACCGGTGTGCTTCATCCTCGGCGCCACGTTCCTCGACGTCTTCGTCTACCAGGGCCTCGGCGGCTCGTTCGAGGACACCCGCCATATCTGGGTCCTGCTGGGCCTGCTGATTGCGGCGGCGGCCCAGATTCACTTCAGCCGCGCGGATGGAAATAGTCGTAAAGCTGCCGCGCCATTGTCTTGCTGATCCCAGGCGCCTTCTCGAGGTCCTCGAGCGCCGCTCCCTTGACCGCCCGCGCCGTGCCGAAATGCATCAGCAGGGCGCGCTTGCGATTGGGGCCGATGCCCGGAACCTCGTCGAGCGTCGACGTGGTGAGTGATTTCGCCCGTTTCGCCCGGTGCGTGCCGATCGCAAACCGGTGAGCTTCGTCGCGCAAGCGCTGGAGATAGAACAACAAAGCCGAGTTCGGCGGCAGCGTGATTTCGCGTCCGCCGGGGAGGTGGAAGACCTCCCGCCCCTCGCGGCCGTGGTGCGGCCCCTTGGCGACGCCGACCACCGGCACGTCATGCACGCCCATGTCCTCCATGACCTCGCAAACGGCGGAGAGCTGGCCCTTGCCGCCGTCGATCAGCAGCAGGTCGGGCCATTCGCCGCTCTGCCGGTCGGGATCCTCCTTCTCGAGCCGGGCGAAGCGCCGCTCGAGCACTTCGCGCATCATCGCGAAGTCGTCCCCAGGCTGCGTCTCCGGCCGTTTGATGTTGAACTTGCGGTAGTTGTTCTTCCGGAAGCCCTCCGGTCCGGCGACGATCATCGCGCCGGTCGCGTTGGTGCCCATGATGTGGCTGTTGTCGTAGACCTCGATGCGCTTGGGCACCTCCGCCAGCTCGAACGTGTCGGCAAGCTCGCGCAGGATCTTGCCCTGGGTCGTCGTTTCCGCGAGGCGGCGGTCGAGCGCCTCTTCGGCGTTGCGCTTGGCCTGGTCCATCAGCTTGCGCCGTGCGCCGCGCTGCGGGACTTCGATGGTGACCTTGCGTTCGGCGCGCGCCGACAACGCTTCCTCGAACAAGGCCGTGTCGCTGATCTCGCGGTCGATCAGGATCCGCCGCGGCGGCGGCATGTCCTCGTAGAACTGGACCAAAAAGCTCGACAGGACCTCGGCTTCGGGGACGTCGCTCGTATGCGCCGGGAAGAAGGCGCGGTGGCCCCAGTTCTGCCCACCGCGGATGAAGAAGGCCTGGATCGACACCGTGCCGGCCTTGCACGCCAGCGCGAACACGTCGGCGTCGCCGAGCCCCTCGGCATGCACCGTCTGGCTGCCCTGGATGTAGGTCAGCGCGCGCAGGCGGTCGCGATAGACGGCTGCAAGCTCAAAGTCCTGCCGGTCCGCCGCCTCGGCCATCAGCTTCGACAAGCGGGACTGGACGCCGGTCGACTTGCCGGCAAGGAACTCCTTCGCCTCCTCGACCAGCTCGCCATATTCCTCGTCGCTGATGCGGCCGACGCACGGCGCGGAGCAGCGCTTGATCTGGTAGAGCAGGCACGGACGGGAACGGTTCGCGAAAAAGCTGTCGGAACAGCTCCTTAGAAGGAACAGCTTCTGAAGCGCGTTAAGCGTCCGAGTGACCGATCCGGCGCTGGCGAACGGCCCGTAATATTGGCCTTTGATGCGCCGCGCGCCGCGATGCTTCTGAATGCGGGGGAACTCATGATCCTCGCGCAGCAGGATGAACGGAAAGCTTTTGTCGTCCCGCAGCAGCACGTTGTAGGCCGGGCGGAATCGCTTGATCAGCTGCGCCTCGAGCAGCAGCGCCTCGGCTTCGGTCTGCGTGGTGACGATCGTCATCGAGCGGGTCTGCGACACCATCCGCTGCAGCCGCTTGGGCAGCTTGGTGACCTGCGTGTAGTTCGTCACGCGATTCTTCAGCACGCGCGCCTTGCCGACGTAGAGCACGTCCCCGCGCGCATCCTGCATGCGATAGACGCCGGGGTTGCGCGGAAGCGTTCTCAGCACCTCGCGGATCGCCGCGACGCCTGCTTCAAGATCAGGCTGCCCCTCGCCGCGAACGGCGTAGGTCGCCTGCTCCTCGTTGAAGCGCTCAGCGGCTCCGGGGTGGTCGGGACGGTCAGCCTTGCTCACGCTGTGGAGATAAGCGCTAGCGCTGGCGGGCGCGAGAGGTCAGGCCGCGGCCCTCGCCTCCTCTTCCCCGGCGAGCATCCAGTCGACGGCCGCGTGCGCGTGGATCGCCGTCGTGTCATAGACGGGGATGACGTTGGCGCGAACGTCGACGGCGAGAACCAGCTCGGTGCACGCCAGCACGACCGCCTGGACCCGCTGCTTGGCGAGCTCGGTGATCAAGGTCTTGAGCTTGCGCTGGCTGTCGCGAACGACGCGCCCGACGGCGAGCTCGTCGAAGATGATCCGGTCGATCTCACGGACCCAAGATTCGTCGATCGGAACGACATTGATTCCCCGCGCCTCGATCCGCGACCGGACGAACGGCTCGGTCATGGTGAAGCGGGTGCCGAGGACGGCGACGCGGGTCCGACGGTCGGCGGCGAGCCGATCGGCGGCGGCATCACCGATGTGGAGCACGGGCACGCCCGCACTGGCCGCAAGCTGGTCGTAGATCTTGTGCGTCGTGTTGCACGCCATGAGCATGCCTTCGGCGCCCGCGGAAACCAGGCGCCGCCCCGCGTCGCTGTAGAGCATCGCGATGGCATGCCAGTCATTGGCGAGCTGGAGCGCCGTCAGCTCGGCGAAATCGAGGCTCTCGATCGCCAGCCGGGCGCTGTGCAGTCCGCCGAGCCGCTGCGCGACGGCGCGGTTGACATGCTCATAATAGAGCGCCGTCGACGTCCAGCTCGTCCCGCCGATTATGCCCAGCTTGCGCACTTGAATTCCCCTTCCCCGTTCTTCCGGCCCTGCAGGAATCACCTCCAAAGCCAAGAAGCTAATCCGTCATGCGGAGGTGAGCGGCAAGCGGTGAATGGCCCATTTACCGCCACGTGAATCGCAGATGCGACGAACGGCTGATCAGCCGAGCGACTTCACAGATTGTGAAAGCTCCTCGGGTTCATCCGAGGGCTTTCACAATCTCTTCCACCATCTTCTTCGCGTCTGACAGCAGCATCATCGTGTTGTCGCGGTAGAACAGCTCGTTATCGACGCCGGCATAACCGACCCCACCCATAGACCGCTTTACGAAGAGCACCGTTCGCGCCTTTTCCACGTCGAGCACCGGCATGCCGTAGATCGGTGAGCTCTTGTCCGTGCGCGCGGCGGGGTTGGTGACGTCATTGGCCCCGATGACGAAGGCGACGTCGGTCTGGGCGAACTCGCTGTTGATGTCCTCGAGCTCGAACACCTCGTCATATGGCACGTTGGCTTCGGCGAGCAGCACGTTCATGTGCCCCGGCATTCGGCCCGCCACCGGGTGGATGGCGTACTTCACGCGGACGCCCTCGGCCTTGAGCTTGTCGGCCATCTCCTTCAGCGCATGCTGCGCCTGACTGACCGCCATTCCGTAGCCCGGCACGATGATCACCTGGTCGGCCTGCTTCATCAAGAAAGCCGCGTCTTCGGCCGAGCCGCGCTTGTACGGGCGCTCGATCGCGGCTGCGTCGCCGCTGCTGGCGACCCCGCCGAACCCGCCGGCGATGACCGAGATGAAGCTGCGGTTCATCGCCCGGCACATGATGTAGCTGAGGATCGCGCCCGAGCTTCCGACCAGCGCGCCGGTGATGATCATCGCGCTGTTGTGGAGCGTGAAGCCCATCGCTGCGGCGGCCCACCCCGAATAGCTGTTGAGCATCGAGATCACGACCGGCATGTCGGCGCCGCCGATGGGGATGATCAGCAGGAAGCCGATGGCGAAGCTGAGACCGGCGACGGTGAAGAATATCCAAGGTGCCTGGTCCTGGGTGAAGTAGGCGATGAGGCCGAGGATCGCGACGAGCGTGCCGAGATTGATCACATGTCTGAGCGGCAGGATGATCGGCTTGCCCGACATGTTGCCGTTGAGCTTGAGGAACGCGATCACCGAGCCGGAGAAGGTGATCGCGCCAATGGCGACGCCGAGGCCCATCTCGATGCGGCTGACCGGCAGGATGCTGATGATCGACGGGCTGGCGATGGGTGTGATCCGAACCGCAATCCCGAATGCCTCGGGGTTGAGATAGGCGGCCGCGCCGACCAGCACCGCCGCCATGCCGACGAGGCTGTGAAACGCCGCGACCAGCTGCGGCATCGCCGTCATCTGGATCTTGCGGGCGGTGACCAGGCCGATCCCGCCGCCGATCGCCATCGCGGCGATGATCTCGGCGATCGTCGCAAGGCCATGCGTCGCGAGAGTTGTCACGACCGCGATCGCCATGCCGAGCATACCGGTCTGATTGCCCCGCCGGCTGCTCTCCGGGTTCGACAAGCCCCTCAGGGCCAGAATGAAGCAGACCCCCGCGACCATATAGGCAAGCAGCACCCAGGCGGGCTGCCCATGCGCCGCCGCCTCAGCCATGAGTCCCCCGGTCGGCAGGGCGCTCGCGCTTTTTATACATCGAGAGCATCCGCTGGGTGACGGCGAAGCCGCCGAAGATATTCACACTGGCCAGCGCCACCGCGACGAGGCCGAGCCACTTCGAGCTCG
>Ga0207661_10002274_pt1 | contig 13238 bp, 9 predicted proteins | sample KBSC713LmetaG_FD_184337 | JGI IMG/M metagenome (GOLD analysis project Ga0207661, IMG submission 184337) | Corn rhizosphere microbial communities from Kellogg Biological Station, Michigan, USA - KBS C7.1-3L metaG (SPAdes) (version 2) | ecosystem: Host-associated > Plants > Roots > Rhizosphere ... | reverse complement strand
GGGCTCACCCAGGGGCGACCAGCATCGTGCTACAGCCTGGTGCCCGAGGTGCGGGAGAGGGTGGCGACGCTGGTCGAGATCCTTGCGGAGCCCGCCGGGCCTCCGCCTGCACGAACTCCAGGGCCGCGGACGCGCCGAGAAAGGGCGCAAGGGTGACGTAGCTCGCTGCCGGAAGCACCTCGAGCATCTCGCTCGCGTAGCTGCAGACCAGCTGCCGGCGCATCAGCCCGAAGACGCCGCCGGCGATCGCCTCGGCAACGAGCCGGCTCGAAGTCCACGCGCGGCAGAGACGGAACCCTTCCTCGAGGAAGAGGGCGAAGGACATCCGCGACTCGTGCGCGCGCCGGATCGCCGCGGGCCCGGCGGCAAAGGTCTCGACGACCCCGAGCCGGGTCAGCTCCGGGTGCGCTCCGGCATACCCCAGCATCCCCCGCAGGCCTCCCCAGACCCGCTCCGGCCAGCTCTCCGGGAGGACGAACTCCGATACAGCGGCCGCGATGCTCTCACGCAGGATCTGGGTCTGGACGGCGTCGAAGGCATCGCCCTTGTTGCGGAACTCGCCGTAGAAGACCCCGCGCGTGACCCCGGCGGCGGCGACGATGTCGGAGACGGTGAGCGCCGCATACCCCCGGCGGGCGACGATCGCGGCGGTGGCGGTGAGGAGGCGCCCGCGGGCCGGTGGCGCCGTGGGCATGGCCCCCGGCCCGAACGGGCTCGTCTGCAGCCCGGCCGGGGAAGTCTCGAGGGCGTGGCGCAGCCCTCTCCCGAGCCGGGCCCACTGGGACCGTTCGAGCGGCCGCGCACCAACCGGCAGCAGGTAGGCCCCGAGCCATTCGAGCAGGAGCGGGACGAGCGCCCGCCGGTCGGGGTCGGAGCGGGCGATGCTGCGGCGGGTCGACACGATGCCCCAGACCGCGCCGAGCAGGGCGGCCGCCGGCAGCTGCAGCGAGGGCCCCGGGTCGGGTCCGAGCAGGAGCCGCTCGACCGCATCCTCGGCTTCGAGAACGAGCCGGTCATGGGCCTCGCGTATGCGGGGGCCGGCGGCGAGCGCCTCGACGAGGACGAGGCGGGCCGCGGCGGGCTCCTCCGCCGCAAAGTCGAGCGAGACCTCCAGCAACGCTCGCAGGCGCTCGGTGGAGCTTGCGCTGCCAGGGGGAGGAGCGTCGAGCGCAGGCGCAAGACGCTGCCGCAGGCGCCCGACGGAGTCGCGATAGGCGGCGAGCAGGCAGTCTTCCCTGTTGTCGAAGTGGCGATAGAAGGTTGCTCGCGACACCCCGGCGAGCTCGAGCACGGTGGCGACGCTGGTGGCGGCGGCGCCGTTCCGGTAGACGGACTCCGCGATGGCGTCGAGAAGCCGGCGGCGAGGCCCGGCTCCCTGCCGCTTCATCCGCACCCCCCGGGCTGCGGGCGCGGCGCCTCCAGCTCCTCGAGGGCGGCCTCGGGGCCGAAGTAGGCCGAGACGGCGACGTAGAGGAGCTCGGGGACGAGCTCCTCGCCGTGGGCGAGGCCGTCGGCTTCGACGGCGAGCTGGACGCGGCTGTAGATCGCGCCGGCGAGGTGGCTGGCGGTGTCGGGGGGAATCGAGCCGGGGTCCTCGATCTCGCCGCGGGCGAGGTCGAGCAGGGTCGCCAGCGCCTCCATCCCCCCCTCTCGCGCCGCCCGCGCCCGCGGCGGGGCCTCGGGGGTCTCGGTGACCATCAGCCGCGCCCACTCGGGGTCGGCGCGGAGGTAGTCGAGCAGGGCCCAGGCGCAGGCGCGGAAGCGCTCGCGCCAGCTCTCGAATTCGAGGAAGGCGCCGCCGACGAAGGCGAGCAGGCCGGCGGTGCCCTCCTCGACCACGACGGCGAAGCACTCGTCGAGGTCGGCGAAGTGCCGGTGGAACTCGGTCTCCGATACGCCGGCGGCCCCGCAGACCTCGGTCGTTTCCAGCCCGGCGTAGCCCCGCGCGGCGCAGAGCGCCTTCAGGGCACCTTGGATGCGCTGCCGCTCCTGCGCGCTCGAGTCCACGTTGGGCACCCTAACGTGCCCGGGGGTACCGGATCGTTTTCGCTCAGGCGGTGTGGCGGCGGGCGACCGCGCGCGCCTCGTCGATGCCTAGGAACGGCACCAGCGCGAACTCGAGCGCGGCCGGGAGGAGCTCGCCGAGGGTCTCGGCCCGGCCGGCGACGATGCGGCGGCCGAGCAGGGTGAAGATGCCGCCGACCAGCGCTTCCTCGACCCCCTCGTTGAGGTCGCGGCGGCCGGCGGCGGCCCGCCCCTCCCGCAGCAGCTCGACCAGGCGCTCGGCGCTGGCCTCGCGCCGGCTCACCATCGCCTCCCCCACCGCCGCGGCCTCGAGCAGGTAGAGGCGGGCGAAGCGGGGGTGCGAGGCGAGGTAGGAGATCACGGCGGCGAGGCCGGCGGCGACCCGGTCGGGCCAGTCCCCCGCGGCGCCGCCGGCATCGCTCAGCAGGGTCGCCAGGTGGGAGTCGAGGGCGTCGTAGGCGGCGAGAAAGCACTCCTCCTTGTTCTCGAAGTGCTCGTAGAAGGTGCGGCGGGAGACCCCGGCCGCCTCGGTGATGTGGGAGATCGTCGCCTGGTTGTAGCCCTGCTCGGCGCAGACCGCTGCCATCGCCGCCAGCAGCCGCTCGCGCTGGTTGTGGGCGACGATCTCGGCGGGCAGGCTGTGCCGGCCGCCGTGGAGGCGGCGCAGGCGCTCCGGCTCAGCCCCCGACCCGGGGGCTTTCGATCCAGTGGCCACGTACCTTCACAGGATAGATCCCGACGCCATCCCGGGGCCGCGGCGACGGCATTCCGCCTCCCATGTGGGGGTGACTAGGAGCGCCGCAACTCCTCTTCGGCGGCCTCACGGCCGCAGAACGGCAGCACGCAGAGGTAGGTGAGTTCCCCCAGCGCCGCCTCGAGCGCCACCACCCCGCCGTCGCGCACCAGTCCCGCCGCCGTGCTCCACACCCCGCCCGCCAGTGCCTCGGCGAGCAGGCGGGGATCGGCGAAGGGCAGGTCGTCGCGGCGGGGGGCGCGGTCGAGCATCTCCGCCAGCGCCTCCAGCGACCGGGTGCGCCGCAGCGGCTGGACGGCGCTCGCCTCGACCAGGTAGAGGCGCGCCGCCGGCGGGTCGGCGACGAACAGCTCGACCGCGGCGGCGAGAGCCCCGCGCAGGCCCGCCCGCCATTCCTCCTCGGCCTGGTAGGCGGCGTGCATCCGCCGTCGCAGCTCGGCGTCGATCTCGGTCCAGATCGCCTCGAAGCAGTCCTCGAGGCTGGCGAAATGGGCGTGGAACTCGTGTGCGGTGATGCCGGCCGCGCGTTCGAGATCGGCCAGCGCGAGCTCGGCGCAGCCTCGCCGCCCGACCAGCCCCAGCATCGTCGCGCAGATCAGCCCGCGCTCGGAGCCGGGGTCGGCGACCGCGAGCATCAGCGCCGGCCCTCCGACGCCGGCCGGGACGACGGCGCCGAGGCTAGGAGGGATTGGCGAAACCAGCGGCCGTGGCGGCGATCTCGGCGGCGCGGGTCTCGCCCAGGTAGGGCGCGAGGGAGAACTCCAGCATCGTTGGCAACAGGGCGGGGATCTGGTCGACCTCGCCGCGCTGCAGGCGCAGATGGACCATCCAGACGATGCCGCCGACGATCGAGTCCTCGAGGGTCTCCGGCAGGCGGGCGGACTCCGATGTGTAGGCGCGGCCGGCGGCAAGGGCGGGGGCGAAGCTCGCCATCGCCTGCTCGTAGCGCTCGAGTGCCGGCGGGCCGGCGCTCACCGTCTCGACCAGGCAGGTGCGGGCGCGAGCCGGGTCGGCGACCACGTAGTCGAGCAGGGCGGCGATCGCGGCGGCGACCTTCTGCGGCCACTCCTTCGCCGCGGCGACCGCGGGCTCGGCCTGGGCGCGGGCGTCGGCGACCGTCTCCTCGAAGCCCGCCAGCAGGCAGGCTTCGCGGTTCTCGAAGTTCTCGTAGAAGGTCGCCCGGGCGACGCCGGCGCGTTTGACGATCAGCTCCACCGTCGTTCCCTGGTAACCCCGCTTGGCGACGATCTCGAACATCGCCATCAGGATCCGCTCCCGCTGATCGCGCGAGAGGAGCTCCGCCTGGAAGCGATCGCCGCCCGCAGGCAAGCGCTCCAGGTGACCCGGCAGTACCTCCATAAACCGAGGATAGCGCCCCATGGAGCGCGATCAGGCTCGGTTGGCCGCTGCTGAGTTCCCCGCTCTGAACAGTTTGCATGAAACGTACCCTGTTGAACGTTTGTGTACCGGGGGGAATGCTACCGTTCTAGGCGGCGGCCAACCCTACATGATCCTCTGGAGCGCCTCAGAGCAGGCCGCGCCGGTAGCGCTCGAGGTCCTCGCGGCCGCGCCGCAGCTCCTCCTCGGCGGCCTCGGGCCCGAGGTAGGGAAGAACGGCGAGGTAGAGCAGCTGGGGCACCCCGTGGGGCAGCTCGTGGAAGGCGCCGGCCGTGACCCGGCTCGCCAGCGTCTCCCAGACGGCGCCGACGATCGCCTCGGCGCGGAACCTCGGGACGTCGGCGGCCTCGGGGCGCTCGAAGCGGCCCCGGTGGAGGATCTCGACGTATTCGTCCATCAGGTGGTCGCGGCCGGCGGCGACGATCTCATCCGCGTAGGTGAGGGCGACGAGCAGGCAGGCGCGCTCGGGGTCCTCCTGCAGGTAGCGGCAGGCCTCCCAGCCGAGCGCCCGCAGCCCGCGGCGCCAGTCGGGGGCCGCGCCGAAGGCGCCCTGCGTGCGGTGGGCGAACTCGGCGCTCTGAACCCGCCACAGCTCCGCATGGGCGGCATGGAGGTCCTGGTGCTCCCGCTCTCGCCGGCCTGCGTGAAACCCCGTGAACCCGGTCATCATCACCTCGGCAGTCGTTCGCCTCTACGTCGGCGCCGATGCCTCCCCGTCGGCATTCCCCGGCTCCATACTACGACTCTCAGCTTCTCGCGTACATTCGAGTACTGCGAGGTCGCCGACCGGTCCCCGCTCAGCCCGCCGGTCGCGCCGAGCGGCCGATGCCGGCGCCGCGGGCGCGCAAACTGCCCGGAGGAGTGGGAAGGTTCCTCCGGGCGTCGGTGTCTGCGCGGGGGTGGGTGGAGACGAGGCGCCAGGGAAAGCGGCCAGGCTCCTGGCGGCGCCCCCCGGGGCTGCCGCGGATTCCCGATCCCCGTGAACGACCGCGTGTTCACAGGAACATCGACGTTCACAGCAGGATAAGAACATACGCGGCTCCTAAAGTCAAGCATTGTACCCGCGCACGCTCCCCCGCAGAGCCTTGTGAGGACGCTCTGCGGGGGGAGCTAGGTAAGGTCCGGTACCGGTTAAACCGGAGAGATCAGCGACCATGGCGGCGAGGGCCCTTGCCCCCGCCGCCGCAATCGCCCCGCAACGGCGGCCGCAGCTCGGCGACCTTGCCGCTGTGGGCGGTGAAGTCGACGATCGCCCGATGACTGCCGCGGCAGATGTCAGCCGAGTTTTCGAGCAGGCCCTTGCTGCCACCCTGCAGGGTCAGGGTGAACTTGGAGACCGGGGCGTCGGGGACGACCGCGAAGGTGTTCCGCAGGCCGCCGGTGCGCTTGTCGGTGCCAACGGTGCCGAGCAGGTCGACGTGGATCTGACCGCCGAGCGAGGCGACAAGGTCCGGCAGGGGCCGTTCGCCGCCGTTGGAGCGCAGGTAGACCGGGCCTTCCAGGGGTGCTTCCAGCAGCGGGCTGAAGGCGCGGGCGTAGCCATAGACCGAGCCCTTCGGGCAGCCGGCCCCTCCCCCGCCCCCGGCGGCGTACTGGACCCGCGTGCAGACGGTGCGGATGTGGGCCTGGTCGAGGAACTCGGAGTGCGGCAGCGAGACCGAGGCGCGGGCGACGTTGGCGCCGGGCCGCTTCGGCATCGTCAGGGTGGCCCGCAGCGAGGGGTTGCCCGAGCGCTTGGTCTGGCCCTTCAGGCGCAGGGCGAGCTTCGGCTTGAAGGCCAGGGCGGCGCAGTCGGCGACCTGGAAGCGCTGCCGCGGATCGGCGACGGCGCCGTCGGAGCCGGTCACGTGGGCGCCGAAGGAGGTCGGTTCGCAGGAGGTCGGCGCGACGGCGAAGCCCGGCCGGTCGATGTTCACCCGCAGGTCGCGGATGTCGAGGGGGATCCCCGCGATCGACTGCGGCAGCGGGTCGCTGACGACGGTCAGTTGCGCCGTGCTCGGATCGACCTGGACCGCCGCCCTGGTCAGCACCGAGCCGAGGTCGAGCGGCCCGGCGACGGCGGGGACGACGATCGCCAGGCTGAGCGGCGCCCCCTTATAAGGACCGGCGAGGTAGACCCTGCCGGTCTGCAGGTAGAGCGGGATCGGGCCAGCGCCCGTGCCGGCGACGACGGTTCCGACCTGGCTCGCGGCGGGGCAGGAGGGCGAGGCGATCTGCCCGATGCCGGTGCCGAGCGCGGCCGAGACGGAGGCGAGCTGGGCCTCAGAGCAGTAGGAGACGCCCTTGAGGTAGGCGGCGACCCCGGCGGGCGGGGTGACGCTGAGGCCGGCCAGCCGCTGTTCGCCGTCCTCGCGGGTGAGGCGCATCACGAACGGGCTGGTCGAGCCGGCGATCGGGCTGACCAGGCCGCCCTCGAGCTTGGGGGCGAAGGGGCGCCCGGCGAGCCCGTTGGGGCAGGGCGTGCCGTTCGGCCCCGAGGTGATCTGGAAGGAGTCTTCGGTATTCACGACTTCGCTCGGGGCGGGGTTCTGCGGGTCTTTCGCCGACCAGGGCACGAATTCGCCGCTGCCGGTGTAGGTGCCGCAGGTGGGCGGGTTGACCAGCGGCGCGTGCGGGCCTTCGAAGAAATGCAGCTTGAAGTGAGTGAAGGCGAGCTGGGGGTTGTCGTCGAAGGTCGTCGTCACCTGACCCGTCTGCGGGTCGGCCGTCACCTTCGCCGCCAGCTTCACCCGCATCCCCGACCCTTCGGTCGAGGTGTAGAAGGCGAGGGTCGAGCCGAACGGGTTGGCGCCCTGCTTGGCCTGGTAGGCGAACCCTTTGAGCGGCTTCGGCAGCATGTTGCTTTCGATTTCCACCGTGCCGATCTTCGAGGAGTCGGGGCAGCTGTCGGGTCCGGCGTTGTGCAGCCCGATCTCTTCTTCCGAGCAGCCGGTAAGGCCGTCGCCGGCGGCCGGGTTGACGGTCATCCCCTTCGGCAGCACGGTGACCGACTTCTTCAGGTTGGCGGTTGCGAGTCGTTTCGGGTCTTCGTTCTGGGGAACACTGAGGTCGATCTCGAGCCCGGTCGGGCTGTCGGCTTCGTGCGAGGTGGGCTGAAAGGTGATGAACGGGTGGAATTCGAGCTTGTCGCACCCTTCCATCTGCTGCGGTTCGCCGAAGTAGTCGAGGAAGTTGCCCGGATTCTGATAGGAGTCGATGGACAGCTTGATCGAGTCGGGGTGGTCGCAGCGGGTGGGGTTGGAGAGGAAGGGGCGAGGCAACCCGTGAAAGGGACAGGAACCGAGGGATTCGCCCCGGAGTCCAAGGCAGCCGCCGGCGGGGTCAGTGAATGAGCCGCGTTCTTCGTCATGGCCGTGAGCTGCGGGAACACCCCAGATCTGGACGCTGGAATCTAGGATGCCCAGCTCGCCGGGCAGACGGACGATTTCGGTGGAGATGCCGTAGTCCTCGCCGGTGCGAACCGAGGCAAGCATGTGAATCTGAGGAGTAACCCCAAACTCGTTCTGGAAGCCGAGCTCGGCGACGCGGCCATTCTGGGCAACCATGTTGTAGATCGGGGCTGCAACCGTCGTCGGCAGTTCGGTCGGTACGGTGAGTGTGTAGCGAATGACGCCGACCTGGGTATCGGCCGGACAGTAAGTGTTTGCGCGGAGGAATTCGGCGGAGCAGTGAGGCACCGCCTGGGGGTCGCCGACGACACCAGGGGGCAGATCGGCGATCAGGGTCTTGGCGGTGTCATCAGGGGATTCGGTGACGAGTGGGTCGGGATGAGAATTATAGGTGAAGGAGAGCGAGAGGTCGCCATGGGCACCGGCCTGAATGGAGGAGAGTACGGCAACGTAGCCGGGCTGGAAGCCGAATTCGGCGTGTGCGAGAGGAGCGTTGGCGACCACGCTCAGTACGGCGGCGGCAATCGAGATGGCGAGACGGCGCGGGATCATTTGTCGCCTCTCGCGTTGCGGTGGGCGGCTGGCGAATGATGATGCGGATGCCGTTTACGCCGTCGATGGCGGCGGTGCTGACGGACGTTGCCGGCGCCGTGCAGCGCCGCGCTGGCGGCCGCGGGCGGCGCCGGAACGCCGGCGGCCGATCGGCATGCATCACCAGCACATTTCGGCGCCGGTGGGGCCGCGAGAAAGCCGCCGTCGACCCGGGCGTCGTAGAGCTTGATGTTGTCCTGCTCCGCTTCGAGAGCGAGGCGGTCCGTGGTCATGAAAAACACGTTATGGCCCGCCGAATCAATGCTTATGGTTCTCGCCGGGTATTCTGCTCGGCCGCTTGAAATCAACGCGATGGCCCCGTCATGCCACAAGTAGCTGTCCACTCTGTTGTTGATGTCCTGCGGGACGAGGGCGTTTCGGGTAGCGAACACCATAGTTTCACCATTATCGCTTTGAAAGCGCACGTCTTGGTTGCCCGCTGGACTCGCTGCCCCCAATGCCGCACCGAACGTGGGAGGCGAACCGTCGGTCGGACAGGATACGCAAACGATGGTGTTGTCCGAAACGTCATAACGCATCACCTGAAATCTTTGGTTATGTATCGGCTGACCCGTCAATTCGGCTGCCGTGACGAACAACAAATGCTTTCCGTCAGGGGTCAATGGCGAGGACTGCCGGCCGAGGCCGAAGGCTTCATGAAATTCTGAAATCGCAGTCATCACGTACTTGATTGCGCCGGCGTGATAGACAAAGAGGTTGAGCTGTCCGGCGGTGCCTTCTCCGGCAATCGGATTTTCCGCTTCGAAGTAGACATAGTCGCCCTGGGGGGAGACAGACGCCTGCATCACGTCGGATCCCGGCGTGATCCGCGTCAGAGTTTCGCTCGGCAGGTCATACCTGTAGATGTCGGAGAACGAGTCGGTGTCGCCGGAGGCTAGCCGCGAGGTGGTCATGAAGTAGACGGTGTTGCCGTCGCGGCTACTGCCAAGGTAGGTGGCGCCCTGGTCCGGGTTGCCGTTGCGTGGCGCCGAGATATCGATCGAGTGCCCGCCGCGGCGAACGTATACATCAACGGGACCGGGGCACCCGGCGCCGGGATCGGGGCTCTCGTAGGCGATCGTCGATCCGTCGGCCGACATCCCGTTCTGCTCGAACCCGGTTCCGAAGTTGCCGTTCGCCAAGGCGGCGCCGCATTCCAGCACGTTGCCGTTCTGGTCGTAACCGGCAAATTCCAAGTGCCCGTCGCGGGAAACGTACAGTCCCGAGCCCATCAAATGGGTGTCCTCGGGCAGCATACGTCCGGCCTGGATAGCAATCGTCGAAAGGTCGTCAGAGGTGGCGACGACGGGCGGGACGCTTTCCCCAAGCGTGAACGGGGTCTGTTCGAACATCAAGGTACGAGAGCCGTCGGTGGCAACGCGCACGTACCTGAGATATCCGCTGCAGGAGATCAAGAACTGCGGACACTGGCCGACGAGAGCGCTCGAACTGTCGCTCGCACGCGCGGCGAGGAAAAAACTGTCGTTACTGGGAACGGCGGGGTCGGCGAGCTCCGTCTGCTTCCAACCGTTCGAGCTGCGGTGCGCAGCCATCGTGGAGAAGTTCCCGGTACGGCCTTCGCGGCTGATCGGAACGGTCGATTGAATCCAGGCGTTGTTTCCATCCGCCGACCCGGCTGAACTGTCAATGTCGGCGCCGGCGGTATCGGCAGGCGAGACAAGCTCGTAAGCCATGCAGAGCGGCAGGGAGGTCGAGCCCTGCTGTTGGCGGATCGATTCGTTGGGACAATTGCTCTGCTGTTCGGGTTTGGGATAGGTGACGAAGGGGGCGTCTTCGCTCTCGGTTGGACCCACCGTGGTGGCGGCCAGCAGCTTGTAGTGGCCGTGCAACTGCGGGGGCAGGCCGCCGACCCTGGCGCTGACCTGCACGGGCTGCCCGCCCGTTGCAGGCGGGCCTTCGCAGGGGGCGCTGGAGCCGTAGGCAGTCGTGGGGCCGTAGAGGAAGTAGCAGTCGGTTACTTCGGAGTTATTGGGGTCCAGATAGGCGGTGATTCGGACGCTATGCGAGCCTTCGGGCGTGTTGGGTCCGGCGTATGCGACAGGTGCCACGACACCGGTAGTGAAGCTGCGTGATGCTTCTCCCCGAGCGCCGGCGAGGTTGGTGGCGATCAGGGCAACGGTGTATTCGGTGTGGGGTTCGAGGCCGGTGGCGTCGGCTTCGACAGCGTGGTCCGAGCCGTCGGCGGGCGCTTCGGCTTCGGCTTCGATCCCCGGACATTCCGGACTGCACTGGAAGTGGTAATGGAGTTCGGATTCGCCTTCGCCGGTGCCGTTGGAGTTGACCGTGCCTTCGAAGTGGGCGCCGGAGGTGGTGATCGCGCTCGGTTCTTCGAGTGAGACGAGGGGCGCGTTGGCGGCTTTGGTTTCGAAGGTCGGGGCCTCAGCTACGACGGTTTCGCCTGCACTTGCGACGAGGAGGCGGAGGTGGTACAGGGTCCCCGGGGAGAGGCCGGTGATCTGGGCCGAAACAGGGAACGGCGAGGTCTGGAGGAAACCTTCGCGCCCGTCTTCGCCCTGCCATTCGTCATTTTCAAACTGCGATTGAGTCGCGTGCTGGAAGTAAAAGTAGCCTTCTTCGTTGCCAGCGGGGTCGACTTCGCCGCTGGCGTGGGCGGTCGAGAAGCCGACTTCGGTGGCCGGTTCGATCGTCGCCACCGGGGCGGCGGCGAGGGCCGCGGACACACCGATCCCGAGGAGAGCCCCGAGGGCGAGGACGCAGAGGCAGGCCTGCCCCCACGGACCGGGCGGCCGCAGCCGGCCATGCCTTGATCCCGACAACCGCGCCTCCGTCTCAACTCTCAAAGATCTCTCCTTAGTCCCTCGGCGACCGGTCCCTTGCCTCGACCCGGCGTCGCCGGATCCCCTGACTTTGGTCTGATCGCTATTTCTCTCTCCCGCCATCCCCGGAACGTTTCCGTTTGACGGAAAACCATGACGTTCTTTGGTGGCGAAAAGATGAGAACACATGGAGACCCCTTTGTCAAATGAATGTGACGCTGGATTCCGATCCAGCATCCGGCGGGGGCAGTTTTTCCGCTTGTCAATGGGAAAAACCGTGCTGCGACTGGGCAAGTTGGGGAAAGCGGAGTACCCTTGGATCGGGTTGCTTGACCGGCGTGATCGCGGCGTCAAACGGGCGGCTATCGTCCCGCCGGCCATGACGCGCACGCCTTGGGGGGACGCCACGAAACTGCGTCAGCGGCGCCTGCCCCCGGGACCGGCCAACAGCGCCGCCGCGGTCGAACAGAACCAGCGCGAGCGGCTGTTCGCGGCGCTGGTCGCGACGGTCGCCGAGAAGGGCTACGAGGCGACCCGGGTCGAGGACCTGGTGGAGCTCTCGGGGGTCTCGCGCAGCGCCTTCTACAAGCACTTCGCCGACAAGGGCGAGTGCTTCCTGGCGGCGGTCGAAGCGCTGGTCGAGCCGACGCTGAAGCAGATCTCCGAGCGCTCCGGCGCCGACGAGGGGCCGGCGCTGGCGCGGGCCTCGCTCGGCTCCTTCCTGGCGCTGCTGGTCGAGCAGTCGGCGGCGGCGCGGATGTGCTTCGTCGACGTCTACGCCGCCGGGCCACGGGCGACCGAGGTGGTGGCGGCGGGGATCGCCAGCTTCGAAGAGGAGATGCTGCGCGGGCTCAAGCACCTGCCGGGGCGCGAGGGGATGCCGCGGCCGATCGTGCGGGCGGTGCTGGGCGGGATGCAGAAGCTGATCTCGACCCGCCTCTACCGCGGCGAAGAGGCGCAGCTGCCGGAGCTGGAGGAGGCGATGTGGGAGTGGTGCCTCTCCTACCTGCCGCCGCCGGGGCCGCTGCGGGCGCCGCGCCGGCGCTCCCTCCACACCCCGTCCTTCGCCGAGCGCCAGGCGGCCTCCACCCCGGCCGAACGGATCCTCCGCGCGGTGGCGGTGGTGGTCGCCGATAAGGGCTACCCGGAGATGCGGCTCTCGGAGGTCGTCGACTGCGCGGGTGTCTCCCGGCGCACCTTCTACCAGCAGTTCCAGAGCAAGGACGAAGCGCTGGGGGCGGCGATCGACCAGGGCTCCTCGCAGATGCTGGCCGCCGTCTACCCGGCCTTCCGGCGGGCGGGCGACTGGGCCCACGGGGTCCGCGCCGCGCTCGAGGCGATGTTCTCCTTCGCCGCGGTCGAGCCCGAGTACACCCGGCTCGGCGCCGACGCCATCTACACCGCCGGCCGCCCCGCCCTGGCCCAGCGCGACCGGGTGATGGCGGGGATGGAGGCGCTGCTCGCCCCCGGCGCCGAGGTGAACGAGGTCGGCGCCCCGGCGATCGCCGCCGAGGCCAGCGGCGGCGCCGTCTACGCCCTGGTCCGCGACCAGGTGCGCCGCAAGGGCCCGGCCAACCTCCCCGAAATCCTCCCGCTGGCGACCTACGTGGCGTTGGTCCCCTTCATCGGTCCCGAGCGCGCCTACGAGGTCGCCTGCGAGTAGGCGGCAACCGCCGCGCCGCTGGGATTACATGCCCAACCGACGGCAGAGGGCCGGGCCGGTGGCCGGGTAGCTCTGGTTCCAGGTGCCCGCCAAGCACAACCTGGGAGAGCGCCCGATTTGTGCTCGGGAGGATCCGGGTTCGAATCCCGGGGCGGGCTCTCGCTTGCCACGGTTAGGTAGGCGTCGTCGATCGCTCCAGCGATGTCCTCCCTATCTATGTTGCGGTCGAGTCGAATTCCAATCCAGCCTCGGTGCCCTACGTAGGGAGGTACGAAGTAAGCGCCTTCGGTATCTCCTACCAGGGCTTCCTGCAATCCGTCAGGCGCAGCACGCCAGAGTGCGAGGCAAGGTGAGGCAAACCCCGTGGACCCACGAGATGGGGGATCGACTGTGTGGCATCAGCCCTTCGGAGGCTCATGCAAGCCAAATGGCACGCCTTGATCGTCTCGACAGGCATACAGCCACCGGCCTCCTGGGCCCTCCTCGCCTCCCTCGGCGACCGTGCCGCCAAGCTCGATCACCTTCTCGGCGGCCTCGTCGAGATCAGAGACCACATAGAACACCTGGAGACTGACTCCCTGTTCTTCTCGGTGCATGCCGCCAGGGACCCCGGCCTTCTT
>Ga0207661_10002273_pt1 | contig 13240 bp, 14 predicted proteins | sample KBSC713LmetaG_FD_184337 | JGI IMG/M metagenome (GOLD analysis project Ga0207661, IMG submission 184337) | Corn rhizosphere microbial communities from Kellogg Biological Station, Michigan, USA - KBS C7.1-3L metaG (SPAdes) (version 2) | ecosystem: Host-associated > Plants > Roots > Rhizosphere ... | reverse complement strand
GAGGACATCCGGGCCGCGCTGGCCGACGCCGGGTTCGAGGCGACCGCGGTCAGGGACGGGTACTCCGACCGGCCGGCAGACGAATCGACGCTGAGCGCGACCTGGATCGCCCGGCGGCGGTGATGCCCGTGCGGCCCCGATGCGTGACTTGTCGTTTGCGACCGCGTTGCTCGCCACGCTCGATGCCAGGGATCGCTACACGGCGGGTCATTCCGTCGCGGTCGCGATCTACGCGAGAGACATCGCGACGCGACTCGGTCTTTCGGAGGACGATCGGCAACGTGTCCACGTGTGCGGCCTGGTCCACGACATCGGGAAGATGGGCCTTCCGCCGGGTCTCCTCGAGAAGCCCGGCTCGCTGACGCCGGACGAGCGTCGCCAGATGGAAGAGCACTGCGTGATCGGAGAACGGATCCTCACCCAGGTGGAGGGCTACGAAGAGATCGCCCGAGTCGTGCGTCACCACCATGAGTGGATCGACGGGACGGGCTACCCGGACGGCCTCGCAGGCGAGGAGATCCCGCTGATCTCACGGATCGTCGCCGTCGCCGAGGAGTACAACGTGATGACCTCAGATCGCCCATACCTCGACGCGATGCCCAGCCGTGTCGCGCGGATGCGGCTCGTGCAGGGCGTCGACACGCAGTTCGACGGCGAAGTGGTCGCCGCCTTCGAGGCGATCCTGGCCGAGGCCGACGAGGACTACCGGACGGCCCGCCGTGCAGACTTCGGCCTGGGCGGGTAGGAACGAGGCTGAGCATGGACACGTTCCTCGCGATAGCGAGCAGGCGGGAGACCCGGGACTATGCCGACCGGCCGATTCCGGACGACGTGGCCCGACGCATCCTCGACGCCGGCCGCCTCGCCGGCAGCGCGAAGAACCGCCAGCCGTGGCGGTTCCTGATCGTCGAGGACGAGACCGTGCGGGCGCGGCTCGCCGAGGCCGTCTTCGAGCCGACCAACGTGCAGGGTGCGCAGCTGGTCGTCGCGATCGTCGGCCGCAGCGGCCTCGACACCGGCCGCTGCGCGCAGAACATGTTGCTCGCCGCCTGGAACGCCGGTGTCGGCTCGTGCCCGAACGGGCAACGCGACCCGGAGGCGGCCCGCGCGGCGCTCGGGCTCGACGCCGACGAGGAGATCGCGATCGTGCTCACGTTCGGCTATCCGGCGCGGGAGCGGGATCCCGACCGCCGGAAGGCCGACGAGTGGAGCGCGCGAGCGGATCGAAGGCCGCTGGACGAGCTGGTCTCGCGGCTGTAGGCGGCTCGGGCGCGCCGACCGGACCCGCCCCTTCAGGACACGGCCGGGGGACTGTCCCCGGGACAAGCGTTCCGGGTAAGAAGCCGTGGACATCGCCGCCGAAACCGTGGACGACGGCGCCTGCCCCTGTCTCCTTCGGGCCAATCGCCCCGCCCGTTCCAGCCGAGTCCCAGGGACTGTCCCCTGTGAACCGCCCTTCCTCGGCTGCGAAGGGCGCTGTTCAGAGTCCGACACGGCCGGGTCTGACCCTGCACGGCTGAGCTCGCTGCGATTTCTGCAGGGACAGTCCCCTCCGCGGACAGTCCCCAATCGGCGGCGCGCCCTAGACGGTGAGAACGAGCTTGCCGAAGTGCTCGCCGGCCTGCATGCGCTCGTGGGCGGCCGCAGTCTCCTCGAGCGGACGCACGCTGTCGATCACCGGGCGCCAGGCGCCGCCCTCGACCATCCGCAGCAGCCCGGCGAAGTCGCGGGCGGAGCCCATCGTCGTGCCGCGGATCGACTGCCAGTTGAGGTAGAGCGCCCGCACGTCGACCGTCACCTCCGGCCCGCCGGTGCCGCCGAAGACGACCAGCCGTCCGCCGCGCCGCAACGCCTTCGCCGACTCGCGCCACGTCGAGCCGACCGAGTCGAGCACGACGTCGACCGGCCCGGCCGCCTCGGCCCAGCCGTCCTCCGTGTAGAGGACGCCGCCCTCCGCGCCGAGCTCCTTCGCGCGGTCGATCTTCTCCTGGCTCGACGACGTCACCAGCACCCGACAGCCCGCCTGGGCCGCGAGCGACACGGCCATCGTCGACACGCCGCTGCCGGCGCCGAGGATCAGCACGCTCTCGCGGTCGACCAGCCGGCCCACCTCGAACAGGGCCCGGTAGGCGGTCAGCGCCGCCAGCGGGAACGCGGCCGCCTCCTCCCACGAGAAGCGCGCCGGCTTGGGGAAGACGTTCTCGGCAGGCACCTTCACCAGCTCCGCGTAGGTGCCGTCGTCGGGCCCGCCGAGGATCCGCCAGTCGGGCCCGGCCGCGTCCTCACGCGGCCCCCAGGCCAGCCCCGAGTAGATCACGACCTCCTCGCCGGTGTCGCGGCGCACGCCGGCGCCGTCGGAGCCGGGGATCAGCGGTAGGTCGAACTGATAGGCCGGCCCGGGCGGGTTGCGGACGAGCAGGTCGCGACGGTTGACCGCCGCGGCCCGCAGCTCGACGACGACCTCGTCCGGTCCCGCAACGGGATCGGGCGCCTCCTCGTAGCGAAGCTCGCCCCCCTCGTGAACCCGGACCGCGCGCACGCGGAAGATCCTACGCTGCCGCCTCCCGCGCGGTCTTGACCACCTTCACCTTCATCGACCCGGGCTCGCGCTCGATCTCCGCGACCGGCTGGACCACGATCGGCGGAGGAATTGCGCCCGCGGCCTCGAGCGCCACCTTCATTCCGGAGCGGACGCGCTCGACCGTCTCGACCGACGCGTCCGGCCGCAGGACGATCCGGACTGCCAGCCGCGTCGGCTCGTGGACGACCTGGTACTGGACGACGTCGGGCAGGTCCAGGAACGGTGCGCGCAGCCGGTACGGGAGGACGAGGGCCTCGCCGCCGCCCGGCTTCGGCAACCGCAGGAGGTCGTCGTTGCGCCCGTCGACCCGCTCGATCCGGAGGTAGGGCCGGCCTGCAGCATTCCCGGCGGCGAGCGTGACGCTGTCGGACAGCTCGTAGCGGATCAGCGGCAGCGCGCGGCCGATCAGGCTCGTGAGCAGAACGCGGTAGCCCGGGACGCCCGGCGGCACCGGTTGATCGTGCTCGTCCACCACCTCGAGCACGACGAGGTCCTCGCTGATCTCGAGGCCCGACCCGTCCGGCGAATCCGACGCCATGATCAGGGCCTCGGTGGCGGCGTAGACCTCGATCGGCTCGATCCCCCACGCCGCGGCGATCCGCCGCCTGATGTCCTCTGTCAGCACCTCGCCGGCCAGCATGGTCGCGCGCGGTTCGATCGAGAGCCTTCCCTCGAGCTGCTCCTCGGCGAGCAGCCCGGCAATGCTCGGCACGGTGACGATCGCCTCCGGCCGGTCGCGGTTCAGCGTCGCCACGAGCTCGGGCAGCGGTGTGGTCACGGCCAGCGCCGGCCGGCCGTTGCCGAAGCCGCCGAACGCCGTGAACAGCTTCTGGGTGATGTGCAGCGGCGTGGGCGCGCCGATCCCGACGAGCCGAGTGCCCTCGTGGAGCCCGTGCCGGTGCCGCACGCGCCAGGAGGCGGCCAGCCAGCAGCGGAACTCGGCGCCGGATTGCGGAAAGATGCCCCGCCGGCCGGTCGTCCCCGACGTCGAGAAGACGTGGAACTCGCCTGCGAACACGGCACCGGGGTCGCCGCCCGTCGCGTGTGCCTCGAGCGCCGCCAGCCGCAGGCGGGGATCTGCGGCCACCCGGTCGAACTGCTCCATCAGGGTCTGCTTCGAGAGCGCCGGCAGCTCGTCCAGGCGAACGTCCCCGGCGACGGCGTCACGGCCCAGCGTCTCGCGGTAGTAGGGCGACGACTCGACCGCGTGGCCGATCAGCTCGCGCAGCCGGTCGCGCTGGTACGCGAGCAGCTGCTCGCGCGGCCAGTCGTCGTGGGCGAGCAGCCCGTCGGTCGCCGTGGGTGGGGATGCGGTCACGGTCACGACTGCTCCTTCTCTCGCTGCTTCTGCTTCGTCAGCCCGCGGATGTACGCGACGTGCATCTCCTCGAAGGCCTCGACCGACAGCTCGGGGTCGAGCAGCTGCTCGACAGCCAGGCCGCGGTTGAGGGCGCCCGAGCCCCGGACGAGCTCGGTGATCGGAACCGTGTACTCGACCCCGTGCCGCTCGGCGAGCTGCTCGACGAGCTCGACGATCCGGTCGAGCCCGCGCCGGCGGACCTCCTTGACCGCCTCGCGCAGGTGCTCGTGCCTCGAGGCGTGGGCCATGAACTCGATCACGAGCCGCGACCATTCCGGCTCGCGCTCGTTCGCGTCGTGCCAGTAGCGGGCGACGGCGCGGTACGCGTCCTCGACGCTGTCGGTGGTGGAGATCAGCCGCTCGTACGCGTCCGCCCGGTCGCGGAAGTGCTCCTCGAACACCGCGACCAGGGCGTCGTCCTTGCTCGCGAAGTTGGAGTAGAAGGCGCCCTTGGTGTAGCCCGCGTCCTCGGCGATCGCGTCGAGCGAGGCGGCGTGGAAGCCGTCGCGGAGGAACGCCCGGCGGGCGGCGGCGAGCAGGTCGGCACGGGTCTGCTCCCGGCGCTCCTGCCGGCCCACCCGTTTCGAGGTCACTGACATACCGCCGGTATTCATATACCGACGGTATGCGCCTGTCAACTACGGCTCAGCGCAGCGAAGCCCAGGGCTCCTCGGCGGAGACGTCCACCGCGACGTACCCCCCGTCGGTGACCGGCGGAGCCAGGACCACCTGGAGCTCGACCGCCTCGTCGCCGTCGTTGTACGTCGCGTGCACGACGTCCTTGTCGATGTAGACGGAGTCGCCGACGTTCAGCTGATGGCTCTCCTGCTCGAGGTACTGGGTGGCGACGCCTTTCTTGACGATGATCATCTCGTCCTGGTCGGGATGCTTGTGGAAGCCGTGGGCGAAGCCGGGGTCGAGCCGCACGTCCATGACCACGAAGGTCTCGCAGCCGGTCCCGGGCGGCGCGCACCGCATCCCCGCGCTGCCCCAGTCGAAGTCCTCCGTCGGAACCTCGCTCCCCATCACGAACCTGCTCATACCCGCCCTCCTGTTCCGATCGACTTGAACCGCCGCATGTTCTCCGTCATCGCCGTCTCGGTCGGCAGCCGCTCCATGCTGGAGGCGCCGAAGAAGCCGACCACGCCGGTCGTCCGCTCGAGCACGTGGGCGGCGTCGTCCGGCTCGGCGATCGGGCCGCCGTGGCAGAGCACGATCACGTCGTCCCGCACTGCCTTCGCCGCGTCGCACATCGCCTGGACCAGCTCGACCGACTCGTCGAGCGTCTTCGCCGTCGTCGCGCCGATCGCACCGCCGGTGGTCAGGCCCATGTGCGGGACGAGCACGTCCGCGCCCGCCTCGGTCATCGCCACCGCCTCCTCGGGCGTGAACACGTACGGCGCGGTCAGCAGGTCGGCCTCGTGCGCGGCCCGGATCATCTCCACCTCGACGCCGTAGCCCATCCCGGTCTCCTCGAGCCCGATCCGGTGGTTGCCGTCGATCAGTCCGACCGTGGGAAAGTTCTGGACGCCCGAGAAGCCGATCCGCTTCAGCTCCTCCAGGAACACGGGCATCAGCCGGAACGGGTCGGTGCCGCACACGCCCGCGAGCACCGGTGTCTCCTTCACCACGGGCAGCACCTCGGCGGCCATCTCGACCACGATCGCGTTCGCGTCGCCGTACGGCATCAGCCCGGCGAGTGAGCCGCGGCCCGCCATCCGGTAGCGGCCGGAGTTGTAGATGATGATCAGGTCGCAGCCGCCCGCCTCGGCGCACTTGGCCGACAGGCCGGTGCCCGCGCCGGCGCCGATGATCGGACGGCCGGCGTCGACCTGCGCCCGCAGGCGCGCGAGCGCCTCAGCCCTCGTCACCCCCGCCTTTCCGGCCGGGCGTCGCCGGCTCTTGCCGGCGGCGCCTCCGGCCTCAGCATCTCGTCGAGCCGGCTCGCCATCGCGTCGGCGAAGGCCTGGTCGTTGACGTCGAGGTCGAGCTCGTGCAGCTCTACGTTCTCGCCGACACTCTCGCGCAGTGCCGAGAACAGCGCCTCGTCCGCGGCCGGGTCGTGGAACGGACCGCCTTCCGTCGCGATCATCGACACGCCCTTCAGCGGCACGAAGAGCGCGGTCGGGCCGGTCGCCGCCGAGAGCTTCCGGGCAATGCGGCGGCCGAGCTCCGCGCACTCTTCGGGGGTCGTCCGCATCAGCGTCACGGTCGGGTTGTGGACGTAGATGTTGCGCCCTTCGAACTGCGGCGGCACCGTCTCGCGCGGGCCGAAGTTGACCATGTCGAGCGCCCCCAGCGAGACGACCTGGGGCAACCCGAGCTCGCCGGCCGCCTCCAGCCGGTCTGGCCCGGCCGACAGCACGCCGCCGACGAGGTCGTCGGCCAGCTCGGTCGTTGTCAGGTCGAGCACGCCGGCGAGGAAGCCCCCGCGCGCGAGCGCCTCCATCGACTGGCCGCCGGTGCCGGTGGCGTGGAAGACGAGCACCTCGTAGCCGAGCTCCTCCAGCCGCTCCCGGGCGCGCGTCACCGCGGGCGTGGTCACCCCGAACATGGTCGCGCCGATCAAGGGCCGACCCTCCCCGCGCTCCGGCACCGACACCTTGGCCATCCCGGCGATCGCGCCGGCCGCGTTCGAGAGGATCCGCTCGGAGATCCGGTTCAGGCCGGAGATGTCGACGACCGAGTAGGTCATCGAGACGTCGGTCGCCCCCATGTACGGCCGCGTATCGCCGGAGGCGACGGTCGAGACGATCAGCTTGGGAACGCCGACCGGAAGCGCCCGGGCCGCCGCCGCGCCGATCGACGAGTTGCCGGAGCCGCCGACGCAGAGGAAGCCGTCCAGCCGTCCCTCCGCGTGCAGCCTCCGCACGACCTCCGCCGCGCCGCGGCACATCGCCTCGACCGCCGCGCCGCGGTCGCCGGCGCCGCGAAGCGCGGCCAGGTCGGCTCCGGCAGCACCGGCCACCTCCTCCTGCCCGATGTCCGCGTCGATCTGCGGCTCGAAGACGCCCGCGTCGACGAGCATCGCGTCCACCCCCTGCTCGAGCAGCCGGTCGCGGAGATAGGCGTACTCAGCGCCCTTCGTGTCCAGCGTGCCGAGGAGGACGACCGTCGCCATGCCTGCCTGCGATCCTACTTCGGCGCTACGGGCCGCCAGGCCGGAGCGGAGTCGTTGTCGTCGCCCGAGGTGAGCTTCGTCTCCTTGCCGTTCGCGATCGTGACGAGCGCGCCGTCCTCAGAGAACGTGATGCCGGTTCCGTCCGGTGTCCAGTCGGGCTGGATCGCGTCGATCTCGGAGGTCGTCACCCGCTTCGGCGTGCCCCCCGTGACGGGCACCGTGTAGATCTCGTCCTTCCCGCCGCCCGCGCTGCTCTGGAAGGCGAGTGTCTTGCCGTCCGGCGACCATGCAGGGGCGGTGCTGACGTCGCGGAGGTCGGTGATGCGGCGTACGTTGGTGCCGTCGTCGTTCATCACGTAGATCTCCTTGATCGAGTATCCCGGCCGCCGGTAGTCGTAGGCGATCAGCCGCCCGTCGGGGCTGTAGGCCGGGTCGGCCGCCGCGCCGACGCCCGAGCCGACGCGCCTGGCGGCGCCGCCGCTCTCACGCACCCGGTAGATCGCGCCTTCGCGGGCGAAGGCGATCCAGCGGCCGTCGTGCGACCAGGTCGGGTGATCGTCGCTGTGCTGCGTCCTCGTGATCGGCCGGGTGCCGGTTCCGTCGGCGTCCATGACGAAGACGTGTGTCCGGCCGTCGCGGTTCGACGTGAACGCGATCTCCTCGCCGTCCGGCGACCAGGCCGGGTCGTTCTGCCAGAACAGCCCCTGGGGCGTCGAGGGATCGGCCTTGTGGTCGGTCAGGCGGTAGGCGTGCTTGCCGTCTGCGTCCGCGCCGTAGATCGCGTAGTCGCCCTCCTTGACGCTGACGAAGACGAGCGCCGGCGGACCCTTCGGCTTCGAGCTGCCGCAGGCCGAGAGCAGCACCGCAACCGCGAGCAGCGGCAGAGCTCCTCGGCGCTTGAACGTCCCGGTCAAGCGCTGTGTCGGACCGGCTCGACGCCCAGGTAGCGGCGCTGCAGCTCGGGATCGGCTGCGAGCTCGGTCGCGGTCGTCTCGGTCGCGATCTCGCCGCCGACCATCACCAGTTGGCGCTCCGCGAGCGAGGTGGCGACACCGAGGTTCTGCTCGATCAGGAGGATCCGGAGCCCTTCCTGCTCGAGCTTGCGGAACGTCTCGACCAGCATCTCGATGATCGCGGGCGCGAGGCCCTCGGAGGGCTCGTCCATGATCAGCAGCTTCGGGTTGAGCATCAGCGCCCGGCCGATCGCCAGCATCTGCTGCTCGCCGCCGGAGAGCTGCGCGCCGCCGTTCCGCTTCCGCTCCCCGAGCCGCGGGAAGAGCTCGTAGACCCGTTGCATGTTCCACCGGCTGCCGCCGTTCCGGCCCGCGACCATCCGCAGGTGTTCGTCGACCGAGAGCGACGGGAAGAGCCGGCGACCCTGAGGGACGTAGCCGATCCCCAGCGCGGCGATCTTGTGAGAGCTCTTGCCGACCAGCTCCTTGCCCTCGAATCGCACGGAGCCGGAGGCCTGCGGCGGGCGGATGCCCATGATCGCGGCGCAGAGGGTGGTCTTCCCCATCCCGTTGCGCCCGATGATCGCGACCGCCTGCTCGCCGAGCTCGAACGACACGTCCTGGAGCACGTGCGCGCTCCCGTAGTGGGCGTTCAGCCCCTCGACCGCGAGCAGCGGGGTGCCTGCGGCGCTCACTTTCCGATCCCGCGTCCGAGGTAGAGGTCGTGGACGAGCTCGTTCGCGCGGATCTCGTCGGGCGTCCCTTCGACGATCACCCGGCCGTCGTGCATCATCGTCACCTGCTCGGCGACGCGCAGCGCGACGTCCATGTCGTGCTCGATCACGATCAGGGTCAGCTCGCGGCCGAGGGCGAGGAGGAGGTCGGTGAGGAGCTGCCGCTCGCCGCGCGAGAGCCCCGAGCACGGCTCGTCGAGCATCATCAGCTGCGGCTCGGCGGCGAGCGCGACCCCGAGCGCGACCTGGCGCTGCTCGCCGTGCGAGAGCGAGCCGACGGTCTCCGAAAGCTTGTGGTCGATCGCGACGCGGCGGGCCGCCTCACGGGCGCGGTCGCGCATCTCCGCGTCACGCTTCAGCACGACCGGCCGGAGATGGCCGCCCCGGACGCCGACGATCGAGAGGTAGATGCTGTCCTCGACGGACAGGCCGGCGAAGAGTCGCGACTGCTGGTAGGTGCGCGCAAGCCCCATCTTCGCCCGGGTGCGCGCGGGAGCCTGCGTGACGTTGCGGCCGAACAGCTCGACCGCCCCCGAGGTGGGCGGGAAGTCGCCGCAGATGACGTTGAAGAGGGTCGTCTTGCCCGCGCCGTTCGGGCCGAGGATCGCGCGCCGCTCGCCGGCGGGAACCTCGAGGTCGACGTTGGAGACGGCGTGCAGGCCGCCGAAACGCCGGCCGACCCCCCGCAAGCGGAGGGCCGGCACGGCATGTTCGGCGAGTGGTGCGGTCAAGCTCCTACTTCAGGATCTGGTTCGTCACCTTGCCGTTCGTGACGACCTTGATCTTGCCCTGCCACGGGGTCTTCACCTTCTTGCACGCAGGCTGCGTGCGACCCGGGGGCGGGCTCGTCGGCTTGAAGAGACCGCCGAACGACTGATCGACAGCCGGTACGTAGGCAACCACGACCGGGGCAACCGACCCGTCGGACTGCTTGACCAGCTGCAGCTGGTACTGGTCCTGGATCGCCTGGCGGCGTGAGTCGAGCTTCACCTTGCCGCCGTTGGAGATCTGGAACGGACCGTCGATCGACCGCGGCAGCGACGCCTGGAGCTTCGCCCCCAACGCGCCGCCGGACTTCTGGAGACCGAGGACCAGCGCCTTGGCCGCCATGTAGTAGTTGTAGAAGAACCCGTCGTCCACGTTCTGCGCGGGGTACATCTTCTTCGCGTACGCGCGGTACGCGTCGACCTTCGCGTTGTGGACGCCGGGCATGTTGCCGAAGCCGCCGACGTAGGAGCCGACGACCTTCGGGGCCACGACCTTGTCAGCCCCGAGGAACCCGAAGAACAGGTTGCCGATGTTCTTCTTCGGATCGAGCTTGCCGTAGGCCTGCTCGTACGCCTTCAGAGCCGCTGCGGTACCGGTACCGCCGACGACCCAGAAGTATCCGTCCACCTGGTTCGGCGGGGGAAGCTGCCGGACGAACGGTGCGTAGTCGGTCGTGTTCAGCGGCGGGAACACGCGCTTCGTGATCTGGCCGCCGACCGCGCAGAAGTCGGCGATCATCCCTGCGGCCGACGTCCAGCCGAAGCTGTAGTCGTCCATCATGATCGCGGCCTTCCGCCAACCGAGCTTCTTGTAGGCGAGTTCCCCGATCCCCGCGTTCCACTGGGCGCCGTCGCCGTGGTAGCGGAACAGGTTCTTCGGGGCGATCTGCATCGTCGGATCCTGCGACCCGGCCGTGCCGACGATGAACGTCTTAGTCGGATGCGCCTTGGCGTAGTTGGCCACGTAGACGGCCTCGTCACCGGACAGCGGACCGATCATCACGTCGGCGTTCAACTTCTCCATCAGACGCTTCGTCTCGGTCACGGCAAGCGGCACGGTGTCGTTGCCGCACCCGTAGCCGACGATCTGGACCGGCGTGTTGCCGACCTTGATCCCCGTCATGCCGGCCGAGGGCTTCGCATGGCTCTTCGTCTTGCCGCCTGCAAACTGCGCGAACGCGGTCTGCGCGCCGCCGATGTCGACGTCGTAGCCGAACGCGAAGGCGCCCTTGCAGTCGGTCATGATCGCGACCCTGACGGGCCTGGCATGCGAGGACGCGAACGCCCCGGACGCCAGCACCGCCACGCCAGCCGTGATCACGACCAGAAGAACTGCGGCCGTCTTCCAGCTCCGCAGGTTGAGTTTCATCTGGTAGTGCCCTCCTCCCTCTCGTGATTCGAAGGTGCGCGCGATTCTCGCGCAGTAGTGACCCAACTTTCAAGCAGGTAGGTCGATTTGTTGGTCAGTTCGCGGACCCGGCCGCGGGGGCGGCGGTTCTTTCGCCTCCCCCGGGTCGGCGGCGTGTGTGGAAGAGCCTGCCCCACAGCCCCATGAGCCCATCAGGTGAGACGACGACGATCGCCAAAAAGATAATTCCGATCAACGTGTTGAAGCTGCCGCCGAACAGCGTCCCGCCGAAGCCGAGCAGCGGGACGTGCGTGGTCGTGGTGATGTAGTTCTGCATCAGGAAGAAGACGAAGGCGCCGATCCACGCGCCCTCGATCCGGAGGAGCCCGCCGATCACGGCCATGATCAGCAGGTTGATCGTCTGAGGCAGGTCCACGTCTCCGGGAGCGACCTGGCCGGCGAACCAGGCGTAGAGCACGCCGGCGAGTGCGGCCAGGAAGGCGCCGAAGCCGAATGCCAGCGTCCGGTGGAGCGGGACGTTGAAGCCGAGCGAGGCCGCGCGAATCGGCTCGTCGCGAACGCCCTGGAGCGCGATCCCGAACGGCGTGCGGACGATGTAGCGGATGACGACGTACGCGAACAGGGCGACGCCGAGGGCGATGTAGTAGAGCCGGTTGGGGTGGTCGAGGATGTTGCCGATCCAGCCCGGCGTGTACCGGTTGATGCCGCCGATTCCGGAGAAGCCGGAGATCTTCGTCACCTGGCCGAGCGTGTAGACGGCGATCACCGAGTAGGTGAGCGTGATCATCAGGAAGTAGATGCCTGCGCTCCGGGACGCGACCGCGCCGCCGATCAGCCCGAGCATCGTCGTGAAGACGATCGTGAGGACGAGGGCCAGGGTCGGGTCCCAGCCGAGGTGAAGGCCCTTCGAGGTCCCGCCGGGCCCCCCCTGCGTCGCCAGGTTGCCGAGGATGATCCCCGCGATCCCGAAGAACGCGGTCTGCGCCAGCGAGACCATCCCCCCGTAAGCCGAGAGGAAGATGAGGCTGGCGGCGGCAATGCCGAAGATGAACGTCTCGAGCAGGATCGTGTGGCTCCAGTAGGAGCTCCAGCCGGCCGCCGGCCAGATGATCACGATCACGAGCGCGACCGCGGCGATCAAGCGCTCGACCTGCTGGCGAAGGGTCCAGGTCCTGGGGTTCACGTGCCGCCCCTCCCGAACAGGCCGCGCGGACGGAACGCCAGGACGAGCGCAATCAGGACGAAAGTGAGGATCGAGGAGTACTGCGTGCAGCAGTCCGAGCCGGTCGTGGGCAGGTACGACGCGCCGAAGTTCGCGACGAAGGCGAACAGGATCGCCCCTGCTGCGGCTCCGAAGATCGACCCCATGCCGCCGACGATCACGACCACCAGCGAGTTCAGGAGCCACTGGCCGTCCTGGCCCGACGAGATGTTCGACTGCGAGGCCCAGACGACGGCTCCGAGCGCGGCGAGCATGCACCCGACCACGAAGGCGATCGCGAAGGTCCTCTGGATGTTGATCCCGAGTGCCGAGGTCATCTGCTCGTCGTCCACCCCGGCACGGATGACCATGCCGGTCTTCGTCTTGTAGAGCCAGACCCAGAGCCCGACCCCGACTGCGACGCCGATCGCGAGCACGACCAGGCGGGCGAGCGAGTACTGGACGCCGCCCACGTGCAGGTTCACGAAGCGGTCGGTCCAGCCGGGCCAGGTGAGGTCGACGGCATTGCCGCCGAACTTCTGGGTGCCCGAGACGTTGCGCGGGAAGTGGGCGATGATCTGGTCGGCGACGATCACCGAGACGGCGATCGTGATCAGTGCCTGGCGGAGTTCCTGGCCCTGGTTCCAGCGCAGGAACGCCTGCTGCATCACGAAGCCGACGACAGCGATGCAGGGCGCGGCGACGAGGAGCGGCACGAGCCACTCCCAGGTGTTCACCTCGCTCCCCTGGAGCGAGAAGCCCTGACCGGTCATGCCCTGCTGGACCTCGTAGGCGATGTAGCCCCCGAGGAGGTAGAAGGCGCCGTGGGCCATGTTCACGACGCGCATGAGGCCGAAGATCAGCGCGAAGCCGCTCGCGACGATGAACAGGGCGGAGGCGAAGGTGAGCGAGTCGAGGACGATCTTGAGGAACGACGACGGATCGTGCACCGCCGAGCCGAAGGTCGTGGTCCGCCAGCTGGTCTGGCCGTTGTCCCCCGGGATCGTGGCGAGGAAGAGGACGAAGACGAATGCGAAGACGATGCAGCCGAGGGCGATCAGGACGGGGAGGCGCCGCCAGCTCAGGAACGAGCCGACCTGATCACGGGACGGAGCTCTTGCGGCCAGCGCGCTCAACCTGGGACGACGCTAACA
>Ga0207661_10002272_pt1 | contig 13244 bp, 10 predicted proteins | sample KBSC713LmetaG_FD_184337 | JGI IMG/M metagenome (GOLD analysis project Ga0207661, IMG submission 184337) | Corn rhizosphere microbial communities from Kellogg Biological Station, Michigan, USA - KBS C7.1-3L metaG (SPAdes) (version 2) | ecosystem: Host-associated > Plants > Roots > Rhizosphere ... | reverse complement strand
CGGCGAGCGCGACCGAGATCTGGAAGCGGTTCTCGTCGAGACGTTCGATGTTGTAGGGGGGATAGCTCTCTTCGGCGGTCCGCTGGACCTCGTCGAAAAGGCGGTCGAACCCGATGGTCGACCTCCACAGGGGAGTCCAATCATACCTCATATCCAAATCCTCCTTGGAGCAAGATGGGTACGAGCAGGCTCCGGACACCGTCCGGCGCCCGACTCATGTCGCGAGACCCCGAAAGCGTCCCGGCGACGCCGAAAAAATTTGGAAGGCCGGAAAAAGTTTCAAGACCCCGGCGCAAATTTTTTGCGCAAGGACCCGCGATGGTTAATCCGGCCTCGCCGGCCTAGTCCCGCGCACGCCGAAGCGCGGCCTGCAGCCGCGCCCTTTCCTTTTCCCATCGGTCGTCCTCGGCGCGCGAGCGCTTCTCGAGAGCCTCGACCTCGGCCTGGATGGCCGCAGCCTGCTTTGCGTGTTCGCGCTCGGCCTTGTCCAGTGCCGCCTGCGCTTTGGCGGTAGCCTTCGCGCGCCGCTCGCGATCCCTTTGCCTAGCGGCCTCTTCTCTCCGGCGCTTGCGCTCGGCGTCGCGGCGCTTCTGCTCCTTCTCGAAGGCGGCGGCGGCCTTTCTGGCATCCCGTTCGCTGATCTTGGGAGCGGCGCGCTTCGCCCGCTTCGCACGACGTCTTTCCCGCCGAGACCCGCCGCCCTCACCGGATCCCAGATCGGACGGTAGCTCTGAGTGCTCCGCAAAGCGCCCGTTCGATCCCGCCGGTCGCTTGAGCACCACGCCGGGCTTGGACATCGTCGCGGCGATGACATCGGCATCGTCCGTCTCCTTGGCGATGCCTTGGTGGAAGAGATTGCTGCCGGCGCCCCATGCCTCCAGAGCGGCCTTCATCGAGGGCGCCGCGATCGCGAGATCGTAGAAGCCTAGCGAAGTCTGAAATGTTTTGAGCTTCCTGGCCATGAGGCGTGCCGGCTCGCGGATTCTCCTAGCGCCGGCGCGCGACCCAGATCCCGAGCAGGAAGGCGACGAAGTGCGACTGCAAAGGTGCCTTCACCGCAAAGGCATCGTGACCGACCTTGCCGTCGGGTCGCAGGTAGTAGGGTCGGATCAGGTAGCGCGGATCGATCTCGGACTTTTCGACGAACTCGTCGATCTCGATCGTGCGCGTGGATTCGCGGGCATCTGGACGGAGTTTAGGGGAGACCGCGGCACGAAATCCGAGCCAATACCGGGTCCTCACCTCGTCTACGGCTTTCTGACCACGTCACCGAACGCCATCGTCGAACCGATCCATCCGAAAGCGACGCCCGTCATCCTGACGACCGAAGAAGAGCGCGACGTCTGGATGCGCGCGCCCTAGGACGAGGCCAAGGCGCTGCAGCGCCCATTGCCGGACGAAGCTCTCAAGATCGTCCTGCGAGGAGCCGACAAAGAGGACAAGATGGCCGCATGAGGTAGCCGCGGTTATCTCATTGCGGTTCCGGGGAGAATCATCGAGCGTGAAGTTCAAATTGGGGGACGATTCGTGCTCGCCACGACTGCTACATCATATCTTGAGACGCTCAATCCCGAGCAGCGGAAAGCAGTCGAGCACGGAGTCACGGCCGACGGTCATATTGGATCCCCTCTGCTGGTCATTGCAGGCGCAGGATCCGGCAAGACGAACACCCTCGCCCACCGCGTCGCCCATCTGATCGTCAGCGGCGCCGACCCTCGCCGAATCCTCCTAATGACATTCTCGCGCCGCGCGGCCTCTGAAATGTCCAAGCGGGTCGAGCGGATTGCGCGCAAGGTGCTCGGCGATAAGGCCGGGATCATGAACGAGGCGCTGAGCTGGGCCGGCACGTTTCACGGCATCGGCGCGCGACTACTTCGCGAATACGCCGAACAGATCGGACTAAATCCGGCTTTCACCATTCATGACCGTGAAGACTCGGCCGACCTGATGAACCTCGTCAGGCATGAACGCGGTCTGTCGAAGACCGAGAGCCGCTTTCCCGCGAAAGGCACTTGCCTTTCCATCTATTCGCGCTGCGTCAACGCAGAGGCCGAGCCCGAAGAAGTTCTCGGTGCATTCTACCCGTGGTGCGCTGGCTGGGCCGCGGAACTCAAGGAGCTGTTCGCGGCGTACGTCGAAGCCAAGCAGAGGCACAACGTCCTCGACTACGACGACCTTCTACTCTACTGGGCGCAGATGATGTCGGACGCGGCGATTGCCGATGATATCGGCGGCCGTTTTGACCATGTACTCGTCGACGAATACCAGGATACGAACCGCCTGCAGTCATCCGTTCTGCTTGCCTTGAAGCCTGCAGGACGTGGCCTCACCGTCGTCGGAGACGACGCGCAATCGATCTATTCGTTCCGCGCCGCCACCGTTCACAATATTCTCGATTTTCCCGCGCAGTTCAGCCCGAATGCAGAGATCGTCACTCTGGATCGCAACTATCGCTCGACCCAACCAATCCTCTCCGCCGCGAACGGCGTCATCGATCTGGCAAGGGAACGGTTCACAAAGAACCTATGGACGGAACGCTCCTCGTCGACAAAGCCTTGTCTGGTCGTCGTTCGTGATGAAGTGGACCAGGCCCGGTACATCGTCGAGCGCGTCCTCGAAAACCGCGAAGAAGGAGCCCTTCTCAAGCAGCAGGCGGTGCTCTTTCGGACCTCCTCGCACAGCGGTCCTCTGGAAATCGAACTTACCCGCCGCAACATCCCCTTCATAAAGTTCGGCGGCCTGAAGTTCCTTGATGCAGCTCACGTCAAGGACGTTCTCGCTCTATTACGATTCGTGGAAAACCCGCGCGATCGCGTCGCCGGCTTCCGCGTACTTCACCTCTTGCCGGGCATCGGTCCCGCTTCCGCGCAACGCATTCTCGATCAGATGGCGGAGGCGACCGACCCGCTTGATGCACTTCGTGCGCTGCCCGTTCCACCACGCGCCGGCGATGACTGGACCGCGTTCGTCGCGACGATCGGCGACCTGCGCTATCCAGAGTGGCCGTCGGACCTGGAACGCGCTCGTCTCTGGTACGAACCGCATCTCGATCGCATCCACGAGGATGCCGAGACCCGGCGCGCCGACCTCGTTCAACTCGAGCAGATCGCCATCGGATATGCTTCGCGCGAGCGCTTCCTGACCGAACTTACCCTCGATCCGCCGGACGCGACCAGCGATCAGGCGGGCGTGCCCTTGTTGGACGAGGACTACCTGATCCTGTCGACCATCCACTCGGCTAAGGGGCAGGAATGGAAATTGGTTTACGTTCTGAATGTGGTCGATGGCTGCATGCCGTCGGACTTGGGTGCTGGCACCTCGGCCGAGCTCGAGGAGGAACGCCGCCTACTCTACGTCGCGATGACTCGTGCAAAGGACGAACTTCACCTGGTCGTGCCGCAGCGCTTCTTCACACACGGTCAGCGTTCACAGGGCGACCGGCATGTCTACGCTTCCAGGACGCGCTTCATTCCCGAGAAGCTGCTTGGCCTCTTTGAGCGGACGAGCTGGTCGACCGCGTCGCCTAGCGCCGCTGCGCGCAACCCAAGCCAAGGTCCTCGCATCGACATCGGCGCGCGTGTGCGCGGGATGTGGCGCTAAACCACGTTCTTAGAACTCCGATTTTGATTCCGTCTGCTGATAAGCGGGAACCGCCGCGGGGCTGGGGGATTCGCTCTCTAAGGACAATTCGATGTTGATGACCAGGGAAACCAGACCAGCGATCCGGAGCTTGCAAGGCTGGGCGATTTCCGTGCTGCAGGAGGCTGGCGCCACCCGGGAATGCGAGGAGCATGGCTGGATGCAGGACCTCGCTGATCCGCACGCGCGGGAGCGCGTCTTCGCTATTGCGCGAAAGCATTCGCCTGCCGGGATCTCATCCGAGCGGCAGCCGTCGCAATCGCGGAGGTGCTGGGTGGCATCGGCGACACCTGCCCGGAGTGTCCACCTGTGGACTGAACCTGACATAGGGGCGCGGCGCATTGTATAGTGCGGTCATGGCCATCGCCAATCAGGAAAGTCAAGTCTCCGCTGCGTCTCATCGCAAGATCATCCATATCGACATGGATGCGTTCTATGCGTCGGTAGAGCAGCGGGACAATCCAGACTTCCGCGGCAAACCTGTTGCGGTCGGCGGCTCGGCGGAGCGCGGCGTCGTCGCCGCGGCAAGCTACGAGGCAAGAAAATTCGGTGTGCGCTCGGCGATGCCGTCAATCACGGCGAAACGGCAATGTCCCGAGCTGATCTTCGTTAGACCGCGCTTCGAAGTCTACAAGGCGATCAGCAGCCAGATCCGCGACATCTTCGCCGAGCACACGCCAATCATCGAACCTCTTTCGCTCGACGAGGCCTATCTTGACGTTTCCGGGAACCTGCAAGGCATCCCGTTAGCCCGAGACGTCGCACTGCGGATCCGCGAGAAGATAAAGGCGGAGACGGGCCTCAACGCCTCGGCTGGGATCTCCTACAACAAATTCCTGGCCAAGCTCGCCTCCGATCATCGCAAGCCCAATGGGCAGTATGTGATCTCGCCGGAGATGGGCCCAGCCTTCGTCGAAAAGCTTTCAGTCGGCAAATTCCACGGGATTGGTCCTGCCACGAGCGCTAAGATGAACGGCCTCGGCATTTTCACGGGGCTGGACATGAGGAACCAGACCCTTGAGTTCATGAACGCGAACTTCGGCAAGGCGGGCGCCTACTACTACTGGATTTCGCGAGGTGTCGACGAACGGCCCGTCCGCCCGAACCGGATCCGGAAATCCGTGGGCGCAGAGAACACGTTCTCTTCCGATCTCAAAGAGCTCGACGCGATGGTGTCGGAACTGGAGCCGCTTATCGACAAGGTCTGGCGGCATTGCGAGTCTACGGGTAGTCGAGGCCGGACCGTGACGCTCAAGGTGAAGTTCGCCGACTTCGAGATCATCACGCGCAGCCGCTCCGTTCCCTCGGCTATCACAGCCCGCGACGATCTCGCGCGGCTGTCGATCGGCCTGCTCGAGAACAGCATGCCTCTTCCCAAAGCGGTGCGGCTCCTGGGCGTGTCGTTGTCGTCACTGCAAGGCGAGAACGACGCAGAACCGCAGCTGGATCTGATGATTTGAACCGGGCTTGAGTTGAGGCTTGGCCGGTCCCGATACGCGAGCGACATGTCCGGAGGATCAAAAGGACCGATGCTTGAAAACGACGAGACTTTGGCCACCATGGCCGAGGCATTGGTCCAGTCTCCGAACTATCGGGTCCTTCGCCGGCTGGTCCCGCGTACAAGCTTCACGCCGTCCATCGGCCCCACGAAGACCGCAATCCTTCTCGACGTCGAGACCACAGGTCTCGACCAGCGAAAGGACGAGGTGGTCGAGCTCGGAATGGTCAAGTTCGACTATCTGCCTGACGGCCGTATCGCGGGCATCAGGGACGTATTCTCGTCCTTCAACGAGCCGCTTGAGCCGATCCCGCCGGACGTCATCGCGCTCACGGGGATCACGAACGAGATGGTCGCGGGGCATCGAATAGACGAAGCGGTCGTATCATCGTTCGCGGACGAAGCGGTGATCGTCATCGCCCACAACGCGAGCTTCGACCGCAAATTCGCCGAACGCTACTGGCCGATATTCCAACGGAAAGCTTGGGGGTGTTCGGCGACTGAGGTGGAGTGGCGGAGACACGGCTTCGAGGGCTCCCGGCTCGGCTACCTGCTGAACGGCGCCGGCTTCTTCCACCAGGCTCATCGGGCGGTCGACGATTGCCACGCCCTGCTCGAGATTCTCGCGTTCGAACTTCCGGCGACCGGAACGTCGGCACTCGCCGTCCTGCTGGAGCGAGCCCGCAAAAAGACGATGCGGCTTTGGGCCGAGCAGTCACCTTTCGATCTTAAAGATGTGCTCAAGCGGCGCGGCTATCGTTGGAGCGACGGAGGAGATGGCAGACCGCGGTCATGGTACGTCGACATCGACGAAAGCAAGCTGGACGACGAAATCGCGTTCCTCAAGTCTGAGATCTATCTCCGGGATGTAGAGCCGCGCTTGCAGACTCTCACGGCGTTCGACCGATTTTCGGTCCGCGCCTAACGCCAGTCACGCCTGACTTCCGCTTGTCCACCAATAGCGGCGCAATACCGGATGTTGGCGGACGTCTCAGAAGGGCCAACAAGCGGCATTGCACGAAATCGACACGTCCGCCTCGGACCCTCAAGCCCAGGGTGGCTGACGATGAGAGAAGCCCTGAGCGGTTTTTTGGGCAGAACGTCGATTTAGGGGGTGCGGCTTTGGAAGAGTTTGGCTAGAACTCCGTCGTGACCTTCTCTCCAGACTCGCGATGGAAAAGAACGAGCGCGTCAACCGAAAACTTGCGGCGATTCTGGCCGCCGACGTTGTCGGCTATAGCCGCTTGATGGGCGCCGACGAGGTCGGCACGCTGCGCGCGCTCAAGGCGGTGCGCAAGAATTGCGTCGATCCCTCGATCGCCTCCTATGGCGGCCGCATCGTGAAGACCACCGGCGACGGGTTGCTCGTCGAATTTCGAAGCGTGGTCGACGCGGTCGCCTGCGCGGTGACCTTCCAGCGCAGCATGCTTGCGCAGGATGGCGGCGCCGAAAAGCGAATTGTGTTCCGCGTTGGCATCAACGTTGGCGACATCATCATCGACGCCAAGGACATCTTCGGTGACGGCGTCAACATTGCGGCGCGGCTCGAGTCGATCTGCGAGCCCGGTGGCCTGTGCATTTCCGACATCGCCTATGACCAGGTGCGCGACAAGCTCCCCTTGAGTTTCGTCGATGGCGGCGAGCAACAGGTCAAGAATATCGCGCGGCCGGTCCGCATTTTCGGATTGTCGCCCCAGGTCATTGCCGCGGCACCCGAGCTGGGGCACGGTCGCGCCGCACGGGCGAAGCCGCGCATTCCCATGCTCGTGGCCGCCGCCTTGGCGGCGATTCTGCTCGTCGTCGTCGGCGCCTGGTGGGCGATGCATTTGCGTGCGCCACGGCAGGAAAGCCCACAGGTTGTCAGCACCGAGGGGCGTCCATCGATCGCGGTGCTGCCGCTGATATCGCTCGGCGCGGACAGCAACGACGATTACTTCGGCGATGGCCTCACCGAGGACATCATTTCCGCGCTCGGCCGCTTTCCCGAACTCGTCGTGCGCTCGCGAAACGCCGCATTCGCCTACAAGGGCAAGACGCCGAGGCCCGAGCAGGTCGGGCGCGATCTCGACGTGCGATATATCGTGGAAGGCAGCATCCGTCGCAGCCCCGAACGCATCCGTATTTCGATCGGCCTCACCTCCGCCGCGCGCGCGACGCAACTCTGGTCGGAGACCTACGACATCGCGCCGAAGGACATTTTTTCGGTGCAGGACGACATCACACGCCGCATCGCTGGCACGCTTGCCGGCCAGCTGAGCAACGTGGAGCTGGCCAAGGCAGCCACCAAGCAGCCGAGCAGCCTGGAAGCCTACGACGTCGTCTTGCGCGGGCGCGACATGTTTGCGCGCGTCACCCGCTCGGCGAATTCGGAAGCGCGTGTGCTGTTCAAGCGCGCGATTGAGCTCGACCCGAACTATGCCCCCGCCTATGTCGGCCTCGGCCGCGTCGAGCTCGCCGGCGTCGTCCAGGGCTGGACCGCCGATCCGGGAGCCGCGATCCAACGCGCCCAAACCCTGGCGCAAAAGGCCATCGGCCTCGATCCCGGGAACGCCGGCGCGCATTCGCTGCTCGGCTCAAGCTACATCCGCTACGGAGATTACGACCGCGCGCTCGACGAAATGCAACGTGCGGTCAAGCTCAACGGCAGTGACCCGACAGCCTATGCGGGGCTGGCGACCGCGTTTCTGTGGGGCGGCAACGCGGACAGCGCAATCAGGAGCTTCGAGACGGCCGTCAAGCTCGGCCTCAATATCACGGTCAACGATGCCTTCCTCCTCGGCATGGCCTACCTGCTCGCCGACCGCAATGCCGATGCCATCCGCGTGCTCGAGCGCTCGCTCGATACCAACAGGACCGACGTCTTCACGCGCGCAGTGCTTGCGGCGGCCTATGCCGAAGACGGGCAGCAGGATCAGGCAGCACGGCAGGCACAGGAGGTGCGGACGCTCAATCCACGCTTCGACAGCGCCGATTTCGGCTCGCTGCTGCGCAAGCCGGATCTGCGCGCAAAGCTCACGGCAGCCATGGTGAAGGCCGGTCTTTAGAAATACGCCGCCGCGCTACTGCTTCCTGACTTGCGGCCAGTTCTGGTTCGCCTGCTCGATGACCGCATTCGATTCGCTTGCGAACTTCTGCACGGCCGGCTTCTTCGCAAAGACATACAATTTGCCTTTGGTGATGACCCAGGCTTCGGGATCGGCTTCGACCTTGAGGCCGTGTGAGAGCTGGACGGCGCAATAACCGTCGAATTGCGGTGCGTAATGCTCCGGATCGGTCGCAAACTTGTCACGGTGCGCGGCGCTCTTGAACCAGTAGATCGTGTCGTCATAGGCGAAGGTGAAGTCTTTCGAGCCCTGCTCCGGCTTACCGTCGGTAAAATAGGAGATGGGATCGTATCCCTTCAGCGCAACTCGCTGGGCCAGGGGGGTCGTCTGCGCTGCGGCCGATCCACACACCGCAACGGCAACAGCCGCAACGATAAAACTCCGCCGCGAAAGGTCGTCCATATTATCAATCCCACAATAGTCTACCAGTTAAACCAGGGTAGCACGCACGGATGCCTTGGTGAACAGGGGTTGCTGGCGTACGAGCACGGCCCGGACATCGGCTCCGGGTCAATCTCTACAAAACTCAGAGTGAGCACAACGACTCCGCTATACGTCCGAAACTGACCGTCAAAGCGGACCTGGCCGATCGGCAGGGATGGGTAGAGTCGAGATGTGGCGCGGTGGCGGCAGGCTGAACATATCCGTTTTCCGCCTCTTTCGTCTGGCGGTGCCTTAGTGGTTCACACTTGGCTCCGTTTCCACATCCCGCTCATCGGTGGCGTTGAGCGAGCGTGGCCTTTACGCCGGTGTAATCGATGGACAAATGGGCGCGAAAACCATGGAGGGATTGCGCAAGTTCCAAGTCCAGGCTTCGCTTCCGTCAACTGGGACAGCCGACTCTGCGACGATGGAAAAGCTAGGCTTGCATTGCGAGACAGCTCGCGTTGAGTAACTCGACGCTGAGCTTAGATCGTTGCGCTCTAGGTCGCGATGAATCAGAACGGCAGCCAGCGAGGCAACTACGGTCGCACCGACAACGTGACCCTGCGTGTCGCGGCATAGACTGACGGTCGAAGCGGATTGCCATCAGAAGGGCGGAAAGGTCGTCGGCGCGGTCAAACATCCGATCAACACGCCGGATTTCACTTCCTTGGTCGAGGTCCGGCTGCTTTGGCATGAGCGCGTCGAAGGTGAGCCGTCGCATGAATGGCTTCACGAAATCCTGCGGCGCGCGGCCGAGTACCTCAGGTATGAGCAAAAGCAGTAATCGGACATAGCCGCGCTGCGGTCAATTGTCATCAAGTCTGTAACGCGGCCGGAGCAGCAACCGCCGAGTCACTCGTCAGTCGCTGCAATCAGATTTCTTTCGCTCAGAAGTGGTCGTAGTTGCACTTTCAATGATGGCAACTTGAGCCAAGCATCCCGCGCTATAAGATATATTTTATATAGATGTTAAGAGAAAGCAATATGAGGAGCTGGTCTTGCAACCTGTCGGCGCAACCAGATCTCAGCCCGTTGGTTTCGAAGACTCGATCGCGGCAAGGCCACGCTCAAGATCCGCAATCAGGTCGGCTTGCGCCTCAAGTCCGATCGAGAGCCGGATCAGGCTGTCGCTGATGCCGGCTGCACGCCGGGCTTCCGCGCCCATGCTGGAATGGGTCATCGTCGCCGGGTGCGCAACCAGGCTCTCCACGCCGCCGAGCGACTCGGCGAGCGTGAATACCTCGACCGCCTCGACGAAACGGCGCACGGCATCGATGCCGCCCACCGGTTCAAAGCTCAACATGGCGCCGAAACCGCTTTGCTGGGCCGACGCTATGGCGTGGCCCGGATCGCTCTCAAGGCCAGGATAGTGAACGGCAGCAACAAGCGGATGCTGGACCAAGAATTGCGCCACGGCCATGGCGTTGGCCTGTTGACACTCGACACGTGGAAAGAGCGTCCGCAGTCCGCGCAGCGTCAGGTGCGCGTCGAACGGCGCTCCGGCCGTGCCGGCAATATTGGCCCAGGAGGCCAACGCCTCCACATCGGACGAGGCGGCGGCGATCACGGCGCCACCGACGACATCGGAATGTCCGTTAAGATACTTGGTCGTCGAATGGATGACGAAGTCCGCGCCAAGCGCGATGGGCTGCTGCAGGGCGGGAGAAAGGAACGTGTTGTCGACCGCGACTTTGGCGCCGGTTTCCTTGGCGCGTTCGGCTATCGCGCGAATATCGGCCACCCGCATCAGCGGATTGCTCGGAGTCTCGATCAGCACGAGCTCGGGTTTCCGGCGAAGCGCGGCCGCAAGCGCCGCCTCATTACCCTGGTCGACGAACGCGACCTCGAACTGCTCGCGATCGCGCCGGGCCGCGAGCAGCCGGTGGGTTCCGCCGTAGCAATCGTGCGGCGCGACGACGAGATCGCGCGGCCGCAGTGTCGACAGCACGAGATCGACCGCCGCCATTCCGGACGATGTCACGACCGCGCCGGCACCGCCCTCGAGCTTGGCGAGCGTTTCGGCCAACAGATCGCGGCTCGGATTTGAGGTTCGCGTGTATTCGTGGCCGAGGTTCCGCCCGAATCCTTCAAATGCAAAGGTGCTCGTCAGGTAAAGCGGCGGCGCCACGGCCCGGAACGCCCGGTCCGCGGCGACGCCGTTCGCCGCCGCCACGGTGCGCGGATCCCTTGTCTTCCCCACCGTCGATACCCTCCAGAAAGCCTCGTTAACCTCTCACTACTGCAGCTTGGTCGCGCCAACGTAAAGCACCATAACATGATCCGTGCCGGCGGCAGCCGCTCAGGAATATCGTCGGCGCGTCACGCGCAAGCGGTCCTTGCCACGTAGATCGAGCCCGGCGGCGCGCAACGACCTGTGGGGATGTGCCGTCAGGCCGCCAGACCCTCGGTGTCGAACACTCCCTCGAATAGGACCGTCGACAAATAGCGTTCGCCGGAATCCGGCAGCACGACGACGATGGCCTTTCCGGAGTTCTCGGCGCGCTGCGCCAAACGCGCCGCGACCGCGGCAGCGGCGCCGCTGGAGATCCCCGAAAGGATCCCCTCCTCGCGCGCCAGACGCCGCGCGAATTCGATCGCTTCCTCGTTCGAGACCTGCTCGATCGCGTCCACCAGCGACAAGTCTAGGACCTCGGGAACGAAGCCGGCACCCAGGCCCTGAATCTTGTGAGGGCCCGAGTGGATGGGAAGATTGGCGTCGCGCGCCGTTGCGAACACGTGGTCGTCGTAGTCGCCGGGGCTGGCCGCCACGATGGCGACGTCCGACGCCGATACACCCTTGGCCAGCCGCGCCCTCATCCAGCGGAAGGCCTCGCCGACCTCATGAAGCTGATTTGCGCAGGAGAACACCTCCGGCTGTGGCTCGGTCGCCGACGCCGTCACCACCTCGACCTTCGTGCCCTTCAGCCAATCCGGTACATGCCTCGGGCCGGCGATCCACGACACCGGGATGGCGCCGGCGAGCTTGATCAGGAGGGGACGCCAGCATGGCGACATCTCGCTGTGGCCTTGGATTTCCACAGGACCGATCACGGCCGGCGCATGCCCGATCCGCCGCAGCGCCGCCTCAACCAGATCGCCCGGCCGCTTCATCGATGCCGGCAAGCGCTGGACGACCGCCTGCTCGAGCGACGCCAATGCATCGGTCCGCGGATGGTCAACCTCCGACAGATCAATTCCGGCGCGCCAGGCCTTGTCGAACGTGGCGGTGACGGCCGCCGGCATTCCGGGCAGGTCTTTGATGGGCTCGAGTTCTCCCATATAGAGGTCCGGAAGCGTATCGCTAACAGTTTCCGTGAGGAGGTTGAGATCAACCGGTTGAAGAAGGCCGCCGGCAAGCCTCGCGGCAAGCTGGCCCATGGTCATGACCTGCACGCCGGCTTCGTTGCGGCGGGCGGCGTCTACACGAACCATGTGACCGGCGAGGATCGTATGAACGACCACCGTTCTGCGCACTTGCATCTGCCGACGCCCCCCAACCTTTGATGCGCCTTGGCTTGACCGCGTTGTTTCGGCGCACGCATTACTTGAAAAACGCGGAATCGTGTCACGGACGGATTCGCTCAGCAAGCTCGTCCGCTCGATAAGCACTTACAATTTGGCGCGCTGCTCATGTGGCCAAGGCCTGCAACGCCAACAGAGGCGCGACATCGCCCCGTCAAGCCGCCCAATCGTGTGCTCCGAAAGTTTTCAAAACGCTCCTTCCGGCGCCCTGTTTCACGACTCTGACCTGCACCGGGATACGATTGTAAATCGGCGTCGAAGCGTGACCCCTGCGATGCCAAGCGGATCAAAGAGTTGTCGTGCCGATCGGCATCGGGACCCCGCGCCGATTGACATGCACCAGGCAAAACAGAACGAGCCCGGCAGCGCCGTGCGAACGTCAAGGCAAGTCGGCACTTTCGTTCAGCGCAAAACCGCACCTTGTCTGGCAACGGCGGTCTTCATGCCTTGAGTTTCGTCACTCAATTCTATTGGTTTGATTTCCGGGACAATGAACAGAATGGACAACGCCGAGATCAAAATCCCCAATCCCGCGATGAGCAGTGCGATTTGGAAGCTTCCAGTGAACTGATAGACAAACCCGGTGATGGTAGGAGCCATTACGCCCGCCACAGAACTCACGGTATTGATCGCGCTCGACAATGTCCCCCCCAGCCCTTTGGGCGCAACTTCGGACAGTATCGTCCACATCATGCCAGCCGAGGCGGACTCGCCCGCAATGTTGATGACCAGAAGCGCAACCGCAATCATCGGGTCTTGGACGAATCCGACTGCGATAACGAGTGCAGTAACGAGTTGCGAACCAACGAGACAATATTTTCTCGAGTCGGTGACACTGACTCCCTTCTTGATAAGCCAATCGGAGAAATGCCCCATTGCTGGCTGGGCGACGAACCCGACGACCCATGGAATCGACGCGTAGAGCCCCATCTTTAGAATTGAGAATCCTCGCTCCATCACTAGACGACCGATTCCATGATTCCTGCGTCATGGATCAGGCTGATTGGTGGAACGGACGGTTTGTTGGCGGATTCCTTGTTTGCGGTCGGCGAAAC
>Ga0207661_10002270_pt1 | contig 13253 bp, 9 predicted proteins | sample KBSC713LmetaG_FD_184337 | JGI IMG/M metagenome (GOLD analysis project Ga0207661, IMG submission 184337) | Corn rhizosphere microbial communities from Kellogg Biological Station, Michigan, USA - KBS C7.1-3L metaG (SPAdes) (version 2) | ecosystem: Host-associated > Plants > Roots > Rhizosphere ... | reverse complement strand
GCCATGGCCGTTTCCGGCTGTGGTGGTTCGGGGAATGCGGCGGTGGACATCGTCGCATCGGCGGCGGAGCCTCCGGCCGAGGTCGACGCCGCCGACTTCGCGACCGCCCGGTTCTCCACGTCGACCACGGTCGACAACACCTGGTTTCCGCTCCGGCCGGGCACACGGCACGTCTACACCGGTTCCAGCGTCGAGGACGGCGAGCGCCTGGAGCACCGGGTGGTGTTCACCGTCACCGACCTGACCAAGAGGGTCGCCGGCGTCGAGGCGGTCGTCGTCTGGGAGCGCGACTACACGTCGGGTGAGCTGGTCGAGGCCGAGCTGGTGTTCTTGGCGCAGGACGACGCCGGCAACGTCTGGCACCTCGGCCAGTATCCGGAGGAGTACGAGAACGGCCGGTTCGCGAAGACGCCGACCTGGATCGCAGGCGTTCGCGGCGCCCGGGCCGGCGTCTACATCCGGGCTGAGGCGCGCGAAGGGGCCGACTATTCCCAGGGCTATGCCCCGCCGCCGATCAACTGGGTCGACAGGGCCCACGTGTCGAACACCGGGGCCCACACCTGCGTGCCGGCCGGGTGCTTCGACGACGTGGTCGTCGTCTCGGAGTACGAGACCGGCAAGCCCGACGCCTACCAGCTCAAGTACTACGCGCCCGGAGTCGGCAACGTGCGAGTGGGCTGGAACGGGTCGAAGGAAGACTCCCGAGAGGTGCTGGTGCTGACCGAACGCCGCCAGCTCTCGGCCGAGCAGCTGGCCGATGCCCGTGCGGCGGCGCTCGACCTGGAAAGGGACGCCTACCGCAGGAGCCCGGCCGTGTACGGCACCACCGCCCCCGCCCGGTAGCCCCCCCAGCGCCGGTCAGCCGGCGGCCGGGGTGCCGCCCCGCAGCATCCGCACGCGCAGGTAGAGGGCCGGGATCACGAACAGGTTCAGCAGCGTCGACGTCACCAGCCCGCCGAGGATCACGATCGCCATCGGGTACTCGATCTCGGCCCCGGGGATCTCGCCCGACATCACAAGCGGTACCAGCGCCAGGCCGGTGGCCAGGGCGGTCATCAGGATCGGCGCCAGCCGCTCACGGGAGCCACGGAGCACGAGGTCGGGGCCGAACGCCTGCCCCTCCACCGTCTCCAGATGCTGGTAGTGGTTGATCAGCAGGATCCCGTTCCGGGCCGCGATGCCGAAAACCGTCAGGAACCCGACCAGCGAGCCGAGCGTGATGATGCCGCCGGTGGCGAATGCGGCCAGCGCGCCGCCGACCAGGGCGAAGGGCAATGTCACAAACGCCAGGGCAGCGATCCGGAAGTTGCCGATGCAGGTCTGCAGGAGGACGAAGATGCCGATCGCCGCGGCCAGCCCGAAGCTGAAGATCCGGCCCTGGGCCGCCTCCCGCTCCTGGAACTCGCCCAACACCTCGGCGTGGTACTCGCGAGGGAACGAGACGTGCCCCAGCCGGTCCTTGACCTCCTCGACCACCGAGCCCAGTCCCCGGCCCTCGACGCCCATCGCCACGTCGATCCGCCGCGAGTCCTGCTCGCGCTCGATCTGGTTGGGAGTGGGCAGGATCCGGACGTCGGCCACGTCCTTCATACGCACATGTCCGCCACCGGGGGTGTCCAGCAGCATGTTGCGGATGTCCGCGACGTTGCGCCGCGTCTTCGGCGTGCTCCAGACCATGATGTCGTAGACCTTGTTGTTGCGGTGGATGTCGCTGACCTCGTCGCCGGAGACCAGCGTGGCGGCGATCCGCCGGATGTCCCCCGGCTTCAGGCCGTACCGCGCCGCCTTGGACAACACCGGCCTGACCTGGATGTGCGGGATGTCGGTCTGCAGGTCGGTGTGCAGGTCGACCACGCCGTCGATGCCCCGCAACGCGTCATGAACCTCATCCGCCTTCTTGCGCAGCGTGTCCAGATCGGGCCCGAAGATCCTGACCACGATCGGCTCGCTCGACCCGGCCAGCACCTCCTCGATGCGCTCGTTCAGGTACGTCTGCACGTCCCTGAACAGCCCCGGATAGCGCTGCACGGTCTTCTCGACCTCGTCCAGGGTCTTGTGGTAATCGGCATTGGGGTCGAGGCTGATCCAGTTCTCACTGAAGTTCATGCCGGTGATCTCCTCGCCCTGCACCGCGCGGCCGATGTGCGCCCCGAACCCGCGGACGCCCGGCTGGGCCCGCATCTCGCGGCTGATCGTCTGGGTGATCCGCATGATCTCGGGGTGGCCCGTGCCCGGCTTGGTCACCCAGTGGGACAGGAAGTCGCGCTCCTGGAAGTGCGGGAACAGCGACTCGCCCAGAAAGGGCAGTACGGCGAACCCGGCGAACAGCGTGACCACAGTGACCGCGAGCGCCGGGGCGGGGCTTCGAATCAACCGGCGGAGCACCGCGGTGTATCCGCGTTGCAGCACGCGCACCAGCGGCGGCTGACGTTCCTCGAGCGGCACGTTGGCCAGCAGCAGCAGCGCAAGCGCCGGGGTGACCGTGAGCGCGACCACCATCGAGGCCAGCACGGCCAGGCCGTACGACAGCACCAGCGGCTTGAAGAACGCGCCGGCCAGGCTGGTGATGAAGAACACCGGCAGCACCGCGAGCACGATGATCAGCGTGGCGTAGACGATCGCCCGCCGCACCTCGAGCGACGCCTCGAGGATGATCGAGGACGCCGACGCCTCGCTCCCCGCCGCCCGAGCCTGGCGCAGCCGGCGGACGATGTTCTCGATGTCGATGATCGCGTCGTCGACCACCACCCCGACGGCGATCACGAACCCGGCCAGCACCATCGTGTTGATCGTCCCGCCCTGCAGGTACAGCACCACCGCCGCCGCCATCAGGGACAACGGGATGGCGATCAGGCTGATCAGCGCGGCCCGCCACTGGAACAGGAAGGCGACCAGCACCAGCACGACCAGCAGCGTCCCCAGCAGCAGCGCATCGCGCAGGTTGTGGATGGACAGCTCGATGAACCCTGCCGGACGGAAGATGTGGCTGTCGATCTGGACACCGGGGAGCCCCGGACGGAGCTCGTCCAGCGCCTTGTCCACTCCGTCGGTGACCTCGAGCGTGTTCGCCCACGGGAACTTCTCGACCACCATCAGCAGGCCCGGCTGGTCGTTGATCACGGCGTCGCCGATCAGCGGCTGGTGGCCCCAAGTCGTCGCGCCGATGTCGCCCAGGGCCAGCGGTGCCGCGGTGCCGTCGATCCGCACCTGGGCCAGCTGCGGCGGCCCGATGTCCGTCATCGTGTGGTGGATCCCCAGCCGCTGGTTGGGCGTCTCGATGAATCCGCCGACCCGCGTCTTCGCCGCGTCCGTGTACTTCAACAGACCGAAGTCGAACGCGTTGGACGTCGTGTCCATCGCCTGCTCCAGCGTCACCCCACGGGCCTGCAGCTTGTCCGGGTCGACCTGCAGCTGAAGCTGCTTGAACCGGTCGCCCCAGATCACCACGTTGGCCACCCCGGGCACCGCCATCAACCGCCACCGGATCGTCCAGTAGCTGATCATCGAGAGGTCGGTGAGCGAGTACGTCGACGAGGACAGCCCGATCTTCATCACCCTGCTGGTCGCCGACAACGGCTGCAGGATCCAGGGGATCCCGGCCGAGGTGGGGATGCTCCGCATCGCGATCGCCAGCCGCTCGTTGACCAGCTGGCGGGCCTCGAGGCTGTCCGTACCGCGCTTGAACACCAGGGTGATGGCGGACACGCCCGGCACCGACTTCGATCGCATCACGTCCAGCCCCGGTGTGCTGTTGAGCGACTGCTCGAGCGGGATGGTGATCAGCGACTCGATCTCCTCCGTCGACATCCCCGGCCCCTCCGTCTGCACCTCAACGAACGGCGGCGCGAACTCGGGGAAGACGTCGACCGGCATGTTGCGGACGCGCGTGGCGCCGAACGTCAGCGTGCCGACGGCCAGCGCCACGACCAGGAACCGGAAGTAGAGGCTCGAGCCGACGACCCACCGCATCATGGGCGGCGGCCTTCGGCCGCGTGACGGGCCTGGGCCGTCACTCGCCCTCGATCTCGAACTCTGTGCCGAGCAGCTCCACGCTACCGACGTCGACAACGTCGGCACCCACCGGCGGACCGCTCGACAGCGTCGCCGTGTCGCCATGGACGTCGTCGACGACCACCGGCTGGCGGACGAACGTCAGGGGGGCCGACTTCGTGTACACCCAAGCGCCGCCGTCCAGCCAGTAGACGATGGAAGAGTAGGGAACGGCCGTCATGTGCGATCGGCTCCCCGAAGCGGCCGTCACCTCCGTGGTTGTGAGGCCGATCCGCCGGGCGGCGTCCGCCGACAGGATGATCCGGCTCTGATCCGTGCCGTCGATCGGCTCGACCTTCGCCGGCTCCTGAGTCGCCTCATCGGCTCCGGCGACCGAACCGCATCCCGCCGTGACGAGGGCCGCCACGAGCAGGGCGGCGATTGAAAGCCTTCGGCTGCGCATCGTGGGTCCTCCGTTGATCTGTTGTTGGGGCATCGGCGATCAGCCCTCCCTGCTGCGCTCTGTGCGTGGCCCGAAGCGCAGGTAGAGCGCCGGCAGCAGGAACGCACCCTGGAGCGCGGCGGTGACCAGGCCGCCGACGACGATGATCGCGATCGGGTGGGCGATCTCCTGCCCGGGCACGACGCCGGTCACGATCAGCGGCAGCAGCAGGAGCATCGTGCCCACCGCGGTCAGGAGCATCGCCGGCAGCTGTTCGGCCGACAGCCGGCGAACCCGGTCGTCCCGCCCCTCCCCCGGTTCCGGTGCCCCGCCCGCATAGCTTCCGAACAGCCGCAGGCCGTTGCGGGCGGCCAGGGCGAGGATCGGGGCGAAGGCGACCAGCGACGCCAGCGACAGCGCGTCGCCGGCGAGGAAGGCCGCCGCCACCCCGCCCGCCAGCGCGAACGGCAGCGACAGGAACGCCAGCGTCGCCAGGCGCCAGCTCTGGAAGGCGGCCTGGAACAGCAGGAAGATGATCAGCGCTGCGGCCAGGCCGGACCCGGCCATCCGCCGGTGCAGATCCTCCTTCGACCGGTACTGGTCGATCACCTGGGCCCGGTATTCCATCGGGAAGGCGACCGTCGCCAGGCGCTCGCGGATGTCGGCCGCCACGGCGGCCGGGTCGCGACCGCCGACGTCGACCCCGATTTCGACGCGGCGCGAGACCTGATCGCGCTCGATCACGGTCGGCGTGTGAGCGATGTGCACCGTGGCGACGTCCCGGAGCGGGACGCGCCCGCCCCCCGGCGTGTCGATCTGGATGTCGCCGATCCCGGTCAGGTTGGCGCGGCTGTCGGGCGTGCTCCACACCGTGACCTGGAACACCTTCTGCTGCTCGAACAGGCTGCCCACCTCGAGCCCCGCCAGCATGGTGGAGGCGGCACGGCGCACGTCGCCGGGCTTCAGCCCGTGGGCGCGCGCCTTCTGGAGATTGACCTCGACGTCGACGGTCGGCTGCGTGACCTCCTGATCGACGCTGGTGCTCTTCACCCCGTCGATCCCCGACAGCAGCTTCCGAACCTGGTCGGCGGTGCTGTGCAGCCGGCTGAACTCGGGCCCGAACACTCGCACCAGGATGGCGTGCTGCGGTCCCTGGTCGTACTGCGTGACGCGGTCGTTGAGGAACGAGGTGACGTCGCCGGAAATCCCCGGGTAGCCGGTGGTGGCTTCTCTGACAGCCGCCACGGTGGCGGGGTAGTCGGCGGACGGGTCGACGTTGACCCAGAACTCGGCCGAGTTGACGTCGACCACGCGGTCACCGAGCACGGCCCGGCCGATGTGGGCGCCGACGTCACGAACCCCTGGGATCGCCCGTAGGTCGCGGCTGGCGCGCGTGACCAGCCGCGCCGTCTCCGGCTCGGACATGCCGGACGGACCGGTCCACCGTGCCACCAGATCGGGGTCGTGGAACGCCGGCAGGATCTGCTGGCCGAACGTGGGCACCAGCAGCGCGGCGCCCAGCGCGGCCGTTGCTGCAAGGGCGACGGCGGTGCCCGGCCGTCGCAGCACCGGCACGGCCAGGCGCCGGTAGCCGCGCCGGAGCCGCTGTCCGACGAGGCGCTCATGGCGGTGGTCGGCGTGGCCTGGCCCGAGCACGACGGTCAGCGCCGGAGTGACGGTCAGGCCGACCAGCACCGACGCCACGATCGCCAGCGCGTAAGACAGCACCAGCGGCTCGGCCAACATCCGGGTCGTCCCGCCTACGAAGAAGATCGGCAGCAGCGGCGTCAGCGCGATCAGCGTCGCGTAGCCGATCGACCGCCCCGACTCGAGCATCGCTGCGACCGCCAGCTCCGACCTGGGCGGCGGGTCTCCGGCACCGGCCCGGTCGTGCATCAGCCTCAGCCGGGCCGCCGTCGAGGCCACGCAGTCATCGATCAGCACCGCCAGCGCGGCCACGAACCCGGCGACGACCACCAGATTGATCGTGTCCCCCCGCACGTCCAGCACGAGCAGCGCCGCCATCAGGGAGATCGATACGCCCACGACCGTGATCAGTCCGGCCCGCCAGTCGAACAGGGCGGCGGCGAGGAACACCAGCAGCAGCACGGTGCCCGCGATCAGGGCCGTGGTCAGGCTGTCGCGGGACTCGTCGATGAAGTCCGCCGGGCGCGACACGCTGGAGTCGATGCGGATACCGGTCAGGCCCGGCTGCAGCTTCGCCAGCGCCTCGTCCACCCCTCGCGTGACATCCAGCGTGTTGGCGTTGGGGAACTTCTCGATCACGAGCAGCAGATCGGAGCCGTTCGACAGCACCGCGTTCCCGATCAGCGGCTGGTGGCTCTGGACGACCCTGGCCACGTCGTCCAACTGCAGCTTCGCGTGTCCGTCGACGGTCACCTTGGCCAGGTCTGCGGCGGTGGCGATCGGGAACACGTGGCGTACCTCGAGCCGCTGGTTGGGCGTCTCGATCCACCCGCCCGCTCCGGGCGTCGAGGCCTGCAGGAACGTCAGCGGCGACACCCACATTGCGTTGCCGGTCGACGTGACCACCTGGTCGAGGGACACGTTGTTGGCCTGAAGCTTGTCCGGCTCGATCTGCACCTGCAGCTGACGCTCTCGCTGGCCCCAGATGGCGACGTTCGCCACCCCGGGCACGGCCAGCAGCGCGGGTCGGATGTTCCAGCGGGCGAGCACGCCCATCGTGATCGGCGAGACGGTGCCCGACGAGAGGCCGACCATCATCACCCTGTTGGCCGACGAGAAGGGTTGCATGATCACCGGTGGCTGAGCCACGTTGGGGATCGCGATGGCCAGGGTCAGCCGCTCGCTGACCAGCTGGCGAGCCCGGAGCACGTCGGTGCCGGGCTCGAACGAGAGCACGATCGACGACATGCCGGGCACCGATCGGGAGTGGATCGACCGCAGCCACGGTGTGCCGTTCAGCAGCTCTTCCAGGTTGAGCGTCACGAGCTCCTCGACCTCGGGCGCCGACAGCCCCAGCGCCTCGGTCTGCACCTCGATGATCGGGGGCGCGAACTCGGGGGTGGCATCGACGGGCATCTGCCGGGCCTGCTGGATGCCGAGCACCAGCACGCCCGCTGCAATGGTCAGCACGACGAGCTTGAAGCGCAGGCTTGCCCTGACGAGCGAGCGAATCACCGGGATCCCACCTCCTGAGAGCCCACTCCGACACTCACCACCACACCGGAAGATCACCTCCGCGGCCGTGGCCAACGCGGCTGGTCTATCAGGCCGACGTCACGGAAACGTCACGGCGACGTCACCGCCCGCACATTTGCCATCGCGCTCGGGTATGGTTGCCTGCAGAGGCACATGGTCGAGGGGAAGACAATGGCGACGGGAACGGTGACGCCCGGCGTGGTACCCGCGGTGCAGGTCGAAGCGGTCGGCAAATCATTCGACCGCGCGCCGGTGCTGGAAGACGTCTCTTTCGACGTGCAGGCCGGTCAGGTGCTCGGCATCCTCGGCCCCAACGGGGCCGGCAAGACCACACTGATCCGGATCCTGACCACGATGTACCGGCCCTCCTCGGGGCATTTCGCCGTGGCCGGCGTGGACGGCAAGCGGCCGCGCGAGATCCGCCGCTTCATCGGAGTGCTGCCCGAGAGCGCCGGCTATCCGCGCATCCAGACCGGCGGCGAGTACCTCACCTATCACGCGCGGCTGTTCGGGTTGTCCCGGGAGCAGGCGAAGGATGCCGCCCGAAAGACGCTCGAGATCGTCCACCTCGGCGACAGGGCCGGCTCCCTGATCGCCACCTACAGCCGTGGCATGTTGCAGCGCCTGGGCATCGCCCGGGTGCTGATCAGCGAGCCGCGGGTGGTGTTCCTCGACGAGCCTACTCTGGGCCTCGATCCGGCGGGCCGCCGGCACGTGCTCGACACCATCCGGCGGATCTCGGCCGAGGACGGCAGGACGATTCTCCTCAGCACCCACGTGCTCGCCGATGCGGAGGAGATCTGCAGCCGGATCCTGGTGCTCAACCGGGGGCGCGTGGCCGCGCAGGGAACCGTCGCCGAGGTCTCTCGCCGGTTCGGCGCCGACCGCCATGCCAGCCTCTCGCTGCCGCCGGAGCAGGCAGAGGCGGGGACCGCCCTCCTGGTCTCGCTGACAGGCGTCAAGCGGGTGTCGGCGGCAGCCGACGAGCCCGGCGCCCTTACGGTGGTGTTCGACGGCCAGACCGACCCCGACCGGGCGATCCGGCTGGTGGTCGGCTCCCTGCTCGACGCCGGGATCGCCGTGCGGTCGTTCGAGCTCGATCGGGCGCGCCTGAGCGACGCATTCCTCGCCATCACGCAGGACGACGCTCGGTGACGGCGATCGCCGCTCCCGCGCGCAGCCCGGCGGGCTGGTCGGTCGTGGCCGGCAGGGAGCTTCGCGATCTGTGGGCCGGTGGCCGCGCGCTGACGCTGAGCACCGTGTACAGCCTGTTTCTCAGCATCGTCGTGTACCTGCTGGCCAGCAGCACCAACCTCAACTTCCTTGAACAGCGCGAATCGGTGACGCTGACCGCGCAACTGGCGATCGCTGTCGGGGCGCTGCTGGCCATGATCCTGGCCGCCGATGCGATCAGCGGGGAGCGTGAGCGCTCCACGCTCGAAGCCACGCTGCTCTCCCCCGTGTCGCGGCGCGCCCTGGTGCTCGGTAAGCTGGTCGCCGCCTTCTCGATCTGGGTCGCCGCGTGGGTGATCGTCATCCCCTACATCTGGTTCCTCGGCCGCGGGGTCGACATCGTCTGGGAGGCGATCGCCTGCACCTTCGTGGTGGGCACCCTGCTGGCCGCCGGGCTGATGGCGTTCGCCATGCTGGTCAGCATCGCCGTCGACTCCAACCGGGCCAGCCTTTCGGTCAGCCTGCTCGTGCTGCTCGCGTTGCTGGCGCCCACGCAGCTGCCGTCGAGCGCTCAAAGCGGATGGGCCGGGGAGTCGCTTTACCGGCTCAACCCGGTGACAGCGGGTGAGCACTACGTGGGCAAGCTGCTGACCAACGGGCACGACTGGACGCAGGACCTCGACTGGCTGGTCTCCCCGGCGATCGCCGCCGTGGCGCTGCTCGTGCTGACCGCCGTGATGGCGTCGTCGCTGACGCTGACGGGATGGAGGGAGCGGTGAGCCGCCGGTCGCTGGCAGGGCTGATGGCCATGGCGGCGGCCTTCGCGACCGCGGGCGTGGGCACGGCCGGCGCGGCCGGCCCGGAGCTGCAGGTGGAGGTCGACCGGACGCTCGTTCGCACCGATCTGGGCACCACGGTGTCCGTGCGCACCGTGACCCGGAACGCCGGCGATCTGGCGGCCGCCGACACGATCCTGCACCTGAACATCCTCAGCCTCGAGCGCGGCACCTACGTGGATCCCGAGGACTGGTCGTCGGATCGCACCCGCTATGTGGGCAGCGTTGCGGCCGGCGGCTCGGTCGACACCACGTGGCGGGTGCAGGCCGTCACCTCGGGGAGGTTCGCCCTCTACGTGACCGCGGTGCAGTCCGGCAAGCTGGCCGCCGGGCCGGTGAACGGCCCGGCGGTCGAGATCGATGTGGCCGGCCGACGGACGCTCGACCCTGACGGCGTGCTGCCGCTCGCGGTGGCTATCCCGGCCGGCCTGGCTCTGGTCTCGACCGCCGTACGCCGCCGCCGCCGGGCCTAGCCCCCCGCTCAGGATGCGACGTGCTGGAGCGGCCGCACCAGGCGCTCCATCAGGTCGGACGGGGCCAGGCCGAGATGCCGGCGGGCCAGGGTGGCGTACAGCCGGTACTGCCTGATCGCGTCGAACGCGTTGCCGTCTGCCAGGAAGATCCGCACCACGATCCGGTGTGCACTCTCGCGCAGCGGTTCCTGAGCGACGATCGACAGGGCGACCTCCAGCGCCCGTGCCACCTGGCCCATCGCGAACAGCCGCTCGGAAACGGACTCCAAGGCCTCCAGTCCCAGCTGGCGGTGCTGCTCACGCTCGACCAGCACCCACTCGTCGTCCCAGTCGGGCAGGAGCTCGGTGCCGAGCAGCTTCCAGTCCGGATCGAGCCAGCCGCCGGCATGGTCGATGGCGCTGTCCAGATACTGCTGGGCGAGCGCCTGGGCCCGTCTGAGATCGACGTCGACCGACGGATGCAGTGCGATGTACCCGTTTCCGGCCTCGACCAACTGCCGGCCGGGCAGATGCAGGCGCCAGACCGCCGACCGCAGATTGGCGACGGCACGTTGCTCGGGAGAGTCGAGCCAGAGCATTCCGGCCACGTGAAGCCGCCTGGTCGGCCGGGGACGAAGGGCCAGGAAGGTGAGCAGGCGGCGGGCGGACATCGGCAAGGTCGTTGGCGCGCCGTCGCAGCGCAGCTCGAACCCGCCCAGCAGCCGCAGCTCAACCGCCGCCGGGCAGGGCTCACGGGTCGCCGGATCGAACCGGCTGTGACCGACCGCCTCCTGCACGTACCTTCCCCTCCCCAAACCGGAGCCGCGCACCGAACGCCTTACGAAACGTTCATCGAACGTTCACAATAAAGTGCGCGGTGCTACTTGTCAACCGGGTCGGCGGCGGACGTGTCGGGCAACACGATCGCGACGTCCGCGCCTCCCCCGCCGGCGTTCTGGGCGCGGACGTCACCGCCGTGAGCAATCGCGACGGCCCGGACGATCGACAACCCCAGGCCTGCACCGCCCCGGGAGCGGGCGTGATCGGCCCGGGTGAACCGCTCGAACGCCTGCCCGATGAACTCGTCGTTGAACCCGCTCCCGTGGTCACGCACGTGCAGCTCCACCGTCCCGCCGGCGGCCGCCGCGGACAGCTCGACCGGTCCGGAGCCGTACCGCAGCGCGTTGTCGACCAGATTTCCCAACGCCTGCTCGAGCCTGAGCCGGTCGCCGTCGACGTCCAGCCGGTCGGGCGCAGAGACGACGATCGCGGCACCGGTGTCGTCCGCGCGCCACTCGAACCTGTGCGCCACCGACGTCAGCAGCTCGCGGACATCGAGCCGCTCGCGCCTGAGCGGAAGCTGCGCCCCGTCCGAGCGGGCTATCAGGAGCAGATCCTCGGCCAGCTGCGCGAGCCGGTCGACCTCCGCGGACGATCGGCGGACCGCGCCCTCGAGCTGCTCCGCCGACCCGGGGTGGCGCAGCGCCAGTTCGAGCTCGGCTCTGAGCAGGGCCAGCGGGGTGCGCAGCTCGTGGCCGGCGTCGGTGACGAAGTCCCGTTCGCGTTGCAGGGCGGCCTCCAGCCGCGTCAGCATCTCGTTCAGCGTCTCCCCCAGGCGCTCCACCTCGTCATGCGTCCGCGGCACCGGCAGCCGCTCGCCGGGCCGTTCGGCTGAGATGGTCGAGGCTCGGCGGCGCATCAGATCCACCTGGCGCAGCGACAGCCCGGCCAGGAAGTACCCCGCCGCCGTCGCGATCGCCAGTGCGATCGGCCCCCCGATCAGCAGCTGGGTTCGCAGCGCGTCCAGCGTCTCCCGGCGATCCTCGCGGGTCGCACCGACGATCAGGACGTGCGTTCCCGTGGGCGTGGGCACTGCCTGGGCCAGGAACCTCGACGGCTCGTCGAGCCCGGGCACGGCCTCCCGGTTGAGGAACAGCTGATCGGTTTGGGCGGCCTCCAGCTCGTCACCGGCCAGCAGCGGCCGGCCGGCCAGTCCCGGGGTCGCGGCGACCACCGTGCCCTGCTCGTCGAGCAGCTGGCCATACCGCTCGCCGGGCTCCACGAACCCTGGCGCGCTGGCCACGTCGGCCGGGCCGCCCTTCTGTCCCACCACCAGCCTGAGGTCGTGGGCGCGCACCTGCAGCTCCCGGTCCACCGCCTCCGTCAGCTCCTTGCCGACGTCGACGTACAGCAGGTAGGCCGCCCAGCTCAGCACGATCGCCATCGTCACAGCGAAGGCGGCCGCGACCCGGATCCGGACGGGGATCCGGTTCACCGGCCGGCCGTCATGCGCAGGCGGTACCCGGCACCTCTCACGGTCTCCAGCGAGCGGCGCCCGAACGGCTCGTCGATCTTGTGACGGAGGTGCTTGATGTACACATCGACGATGTTTGAGTGAGTCTCTCGCTCCAGCCCCCAGACCGATTCGATCAGCGCGTCCCGCGACACCACCTGCTCGGGGCGCCGCATCAGAGCCTCGAGCACGGCATACTCGGTTGGCGACAGGAGGATCTCGGTGCCGTTGCGGTCGACCCTCCGTGACACGGGATCGAGCCGCAGGTCGTCGACCTCGATCACGTCCTCCCGGGCCGGCAATCCGCGCCTGCGCAGCGCCCGCAGGCGGGCCAGCAGCTCGGCGAAAGCGAACGGCTTCATCATGTAATCGTCGGCCCCGCTGTCCAGCCCGGCCACCCGGTCCTCCACCGACTCCCGGGCCGTCAGCATCAGCACCGGCACGGCGACGCCGTTCCCACGCAGCCTGCGGCAGGTCTCGAAGCCGTCGATGCCGGGCAGCATCACGTCAAGCACGATCGCGTCGTAGGAGGCCTGTCCGGCCGACTCCAGGGCTTCCTCCCCGGTCGCCGCCACGTCGACGTCGAGGCCCTCGCCCGTCAATCCGAGCCGCAGCAGCTCCGCCATCCGCTGCTCATCTTCGACGACCAGCACGCGCACAGGTGTCACACTTTCGGCCGCTTCCAGGAGGTCGAGCACCCGCTATTAAAGCGGCTTCGCGGCGACACAGTGCGCGGCGGCCTATGCCGCCCGCGCCGCCTGCTTCTCGCGGTACATCGCCGCGTCCGCGGCGCGGACGAGCCCGTCCACCGTGGTGCCGTCCCGCGGGTGGAGGGCGACACCGATGCTGCAACCCAGGTCGAGCCGGCGACCGGCCACGTGGTA
>Ga0207661_10002268_pt1 | contig 13262 bp, 9 predicted proteins | sample KBSC713LmetaG_FD_184337 | JGI IMG/M metagenome (GOLD analysis project Ga0207661, IMG submission 184337) | Corn rhizosphere microbial communities from Kellogg Biological Station, Michigan, USA - KBS C7.1-3L metaG (SPAdes) (version 2) | ecosystem: Host-associated > Plants > Roots > Rhizosphere ... | reverse complement strand
CGCCTCCCTCGCTGCGCTCGGGATGACGCGCGGGCTCCAAGCTTCGCCTCCCTCGCTGCGCTCGGGATGACGCGCGGGCTCCAAGCTTCACCTCCCCGCTGCGCTCGGGATGACCCCGTTGCGGCTCGCTTGCCCGTGTTCGCGGCCGTCGCGTAACTTGCCGCCCATGACGCGAAGCGCTGACATCTCCCCGCTCTCCGTTCTGCTCTCGCGGGTCGACGCCGTTAGCGACGGTGCTCCACAGCGCGACTCGATCGCCTCCGGATTCGCGAGTCTCGACAAGCTCCTCGGCGGCGGATTTCGGCGGGGCGACCTCGTCGTCCTCGGCGGGGACGTCGCGAGCGGAAAGTCGGCGCTGGCGCTGGCGTTTGCGATCCGAGGGTCCGTTCGGGGGACGCGCGTCGCATTTCTTACGGCGGAGATGGCCGTCGAGCGCGTTCTCGAACGAATCATCGCGATCGAGGCGCGAGCGAAGGTCGACGATCTGCGCCAGGGCTCGCTGGACGACGAGACCCGCGCGACTGCCGGCAGCGTCGCGATCCGGCTGCGAGAACATTTGCCGCTGATCGAGCGCGTTCGGCGGAACGGCGGGATCGCGGCGATCGATGATTTGATCGAGAATCCACCGATCGCGGATCTCATCGTCATCGACTCGCTCCGCTCTCTCGCTCGCGACGAAACCCCCGGCGATGAGGAAATTGGAATCGTCGTTCGCGGGCTCAAGGAACTGGCCGTGGAACGCGATGTTGCAATTCTCGTCACCGCGCCGCTCACAACTCTGGCGGGCCGCGCAGATCGCCGACCAGTGCTGGACGATTTCGGCGACGGGAGCGTGAAACAGACGGCGGACGTCGTGCTCGCTCTCTACCGCGAGGAGATGTACGACGTCGCGAAGGACATCGCGGGAGCGACGGAGCTTATGGTCCGGAAGAATCGGAACGGCCCAACTGGGTACGTCGATCTGTACTTCTACGCCCAGTGGATGAGATTCGAGGATATGTCGGAATAGCCGGGGATGGGCGATGGGCGACGGGCGACGGCGGGTTGCGTTGCCGTAGTGCTCTTCCATCGCCCGTCGCCCATCGCCCGTCGCCCATCGCCCGTCGCCCATCGCCCGCCCCCCGCGTCCCGGCAAAACGGTATATTTCCCAACCCAACCCGTTACAGAGCCGGTGCCATGGCAGGCCACAGTAAATGGAAGCAGATCAAGCACTACAAAGCCGCGGCTGACGCGAAGCGTGGTGCGCTGTTCACAAAGCTGATTCGTGAAATCACCATGTCCGCCAAGATCGGCGGCGGTGATCCCGAGCATAATCCGCGGCTCCGCCTCGCAATCGACACCGCGCGTGGGAACTCGATGCCGAAGGAAAACATCGAGCGCGCGATCAAGAAGGGCACCGGCGAGCTCGAGGGCGTCGACTACCAGGAAGTGACATACGAAGGCTACGGCCCCGGCGGCGTCGCTTTGCTGATCGACGCGGTCACCGACAACCCGACGCGCACCGTTGCCGAAGTCCGCAGCAAGATGACGCGCCTCGGCGGCAACCTCGGGACACCGAACTCCGTCGCGTGGATGTTCGAGAAGAAAGGCCAGATCTACGTCGACGCGTCGAAGATCGATGAAGACACGCTCATGGAAGCCGCGCTCGACGCCGGCGCCGAAGACGTGCAGCGCGAAGACGAGCGCTTCATCGTCTCCACGACCCCGACCGAATTCCACGCGGTGCAGACCGCGCTCAAAGGCAAGAAGGTCGACGTCGCCGAAGCCGAGCTCGCGATGGTGCCGAAGAACACCGTGCAGATCGCCGGGCCTGCCGCGGAGTCGCTCTTCAAGCTCATCGAGACGATCGAAGATCTCGACGACGTGCAGAAGGTCTGGGCGAACTTCGACATCGACGTCGCGGAGCTCGCGAAGGTCGAGGGCTAGCTCAGGTGAAATCGATTCAACTGGTGTGATCGTCCTCGGGATCGATCCAGGCACCGCGAGCACCGGATACGGTGTCGTGAAGGGAGACGGGCTCGGGCTCGTCTCCCTTGTCGAATGCGGCGTGATTCGCACGAGAGCGCGAGAGCCGCTCGCGACACGACTGCTCGAGATCTACGAAGGTGTGACGGAGCTGATCGCGCGTCATCGTCCCGACGCGCTCTCCGTCGAAGACGTCTTCTACGCGAAGAACGTTCGCACGACGGTCGTTTTGGGTCACGCGCGCGGCGTCGTTCTTCTCGCCGGCGAACAAGCAAAGATCAGAATCGCCGAGCTTCCGCCGGCTGAGATCAAGAAGGCGGTCGTGGGAACTGGCGTTGCCACGAAGGAACAAGTGCAGTTCATGCTCACGCGGCTTCTGAAATTGAAATCCGTCCCGCAGCCCTCTGACGCCGCTGACGGCGTCGCCGCCGCGCTCGCGTATCTGTCGACGGCGCGCGCCCCAACAGTGAGCCGAATATGATCTCGCAGGTCAGCGGAACGCTCGCCGCCAAGGAGCTCGATCGCGTCGACATCGCCACGCCCGGCGGCGTCACATACGAGCTGCTCATTCCACTCGGCGTCTACGAGAAACTGCCGGCAACCGGCGAAAAGGTCGCGCTGCACACGCATCTCGTCGTCAAAGAAGACTCATGGCAGCTGTTCGGCTTCTCGACGACGTTCGAGCGGCGGGTGTTCCAGCGAGTGCTCGACGCGAAGGGGGTGGGGCCTTCCCTCGCCCTCGGTCTCCTGTCGACGCTCTCGGCCGATCGGCTCGTGCGAGCGATTCAGGCAAAGGACGTTGCAACGTTGCAGAGCGTCCCGCGCGTCGGGCGCAAGAAGGCGGAACAGCTGATCCTGGACCTCGCCGACAAGCTTGGCGATCTCCAAGTTTCCGGCGGCGGAATCAGCACAAGTGCCCCTCAGGGCGTAGGTGCAGAGGACGCCATTCGTGCCCTCGTCTCGCTCGGCTATTCGACCGCCGACGCTGAACGCGCGGTACGGCAAGCCATCGACGACGGCGGCAGCGGAATGGGCGCGGCGGAACTCATTCGCGGCGCATTGGGCAAGATTCGAGGATAAACGAGTGCTTGTAGCCAGACGAACTTCGACGTTCACAGAATCGGTCATCCGCGAGATGACGCGCATCGCGACGATGCACAACGCGGTGAACCTCGCGCAGGGGTTCCCCGACTTCCCGATGCCCGAGGCGATGAAGGACGCCGCCTGCACGGCGATCCGCGGCGACATCAACCAGTACGCCGTGACATGGGGAACTCCGGTTCTCCGTCAGGCGATCGCCGAGAAGTACCGCAAATGGTATGGCATGGAGGTCGATCCCGATCTCAACGTGACCGTTTGCTGCGGCGCGACCGAAGCGATGGCGTCGGTCTTCATGGCGCTGCTGAACCCGGGTGATGAAGTCATCATCCCCGAGCCGTTCTATGAGAACTACGGCCCGGACGCGATTCTCGCCGAGGCGAAACCGGTGTTCGTGCCGATGGACCAGCCGGATTGGACGATCGATCCGGATCGCATCCGCGCCGCGATCACGCCGCGAACGAAGGCGATCATCGTCAACACGCCGCACAACCCGACCGGGCGCGTTCTCACACGCAACGAGATGTCGGCGATCGCGGACCTGTGCGTCGAACACGACATCTGGGCAATCACTGATGGCCCGTACGAGCACATGATCTACTCGGGGCACCATCACGAGATTGCGACGTGGCCCGGGATGCGCGAGCGCACGATCACGGTGTCGTCCCTCTCGAAGACGTGGAGCGCGACGGGCTGGAGAATCGGTTGGACGATCGCGCCGCCGGCACAGACGTCGGCGATCCGCAAGGTTCATGATTTTCTAACTGTCGGTACGGTTGCTCCGCTGCAGACGGCCGCAGCGATCGGCTTCGCGTTCGGGCCGGACTATTACAACGAGTTCGCGGCGAACTACAAGCAGAAGCGCGACTTCCTCGCCAACGTGCTGCGCGACGCGGGCTTCAAGTTTCAGTCGCCGGAGGGCGCGTACTTCATCTTCGCGGACTTCTCGGATCTGAGTGAGCTCGACGACGTGACGTTCGCGAAGTGGATGACGCAGGAGATCGGCGTCGCGACGGTTCCGGGGTCTTCGTTCTTCGCGAAGAAAGAGGATGGGCGAAAGTGGACGCGATTCGCGTTCTGTAAACGGCAGGAAACGTTGGACGATGCGGCACAGAGGCTCGTTGGGTTGAAGGCGGTCGTCTAGCGGAACGGCGGGAGAGCGAAACAGCGTTTTCACGCGGAGGCGCGGAGCGCGCGGGGAACAGCAGAACGCATTTTTTCCAAGTTTTGTCTGAAGTTCTGGTTTTCTCCGCGAGCACCGGCCCCTCCGCGCCTCCGCGTGAGAAATGGTCTTAGCTTTTCCGCGGGTCCGCTTCTCCGTAGGACGCATTTCCGCAGGCCGGCCTTCGGCTTATATTCGGGAATACCTATATATACTGCTGGCGCCGATGTCCCGAGCCGAGATCACCACTCCCGAGAGCCTGAGCGACGAGTCCGTCGTCGAGTTGTCGCTGCGCCCACAGCGGCTGTCCGAATTCATCGGCCAGCAGAAGGTCAAAGACAGCCTTCGGATTTACATCGACGCGGCGCTCGCGCGTCGTGAGCCGCTCGACCATACGCTCTTCTTCGGCCCGCCGGGACTCGGCAAGACGACACTCGCGGAGCTCATCGCGCGGGAGCTCGCCGTCAACATTCGCACGAGCTCGGGTCCGGCGCTCGAGAAACCCGGCGATCTCGTCTCGACGCTGACGAACATGCGAAAGGGCGACATTCTCTTCATCGACGAGATTCATCGCCTCAAGCCGATCATCGAAGAGTTCCTCTATCCTGCGATGGAGGATTACAAAATCGATATTCGACTTTCGGAAGGGCCCAAAGCGCAGACGATCACGATGCCGATCGAGCCGTTCACGTTGATCGGTGCGACGACGCGATTGGGCATGCTCACGGCACCCCTTCACGCGCGCTTCGGCATCGAGCAGCGGTTGAACTTCTATCCGTCCGAAGATCTCGAGCTCATCGTGAAGCGCACCGCCGAGGTGTTGAAGGTCGAGATCAAGCCGGAAGGAGCGGCGGAGATTGCTCGGCGGTCGCGGGGTACTCCGCGCGTCGCGAACAGGTTGCTTCGCCGCGTTCGAGATTTTGCGCAGGTGAAAGGCGGCGGCGTGATCACCAAGAAGGTCGCGGACGATGCGCTCGTGCTTCTCGACGTCGACGCGTTCGGTCTCGACGAGATGGATACGAGAATTCTCAAGACCATCATCGAGAAGTTCGATGGCGGGCCGGTCGGCTTGAACACGATCGGCGCGGCGATCGGCGAGGATTCGAACACGATCGAGGAGGTCTACGAGCCGTTCCTCGTTCAGCATGGCTTCTTGCAGCGAACCCCGCGCGGCCGCATGGCGACGGCGCAGGCGTACCGCCATTTCGGGTTTACGCCCAACGTGCCGGCGGATCAGGAGTCGTTGTTCTAGGCAGCTGAGCGGCTCGCCGGCGAAGTTGTTTCGAGAGCATGCAGCCGACCGGCTGCTACGGTTGCCTCGAGCAGTCAGAGCTCATCGCGCCGTTGATCAGAGACGGAAAGACACTGGCTGAGATTCGCGCGGCGATCGACAAGAGGTGAGGGTAGGGGAATCGAGTACCGGATCTGCCGTTTCGCATGCGTCGTTCCGACGCACCAGGCGCTGAGTATTCGGCCGACCGAAGCCTTCGCGCCGACGGTTGGCCCACAAAGAACCGCGCGCATCAGAATTGCCGAGTAGGACTGTGGAGCGGTCGCGCTCGTGGCTTAACCGCCAACTCGGTACATCGATCGGAGGATCGACTTGGCACGGAACACATCGCAGCGGACGCCCTCAGGCGATCCGCAGCCAGACAGCCGTGTCCGCTGCGGCACCGGCATCGCTGGCCTCGACGCGATCCTCGGCGGTGGGCTCGCCAGTAATCACGTCTACCTGATCGACGGCGATCCAGGAACGGGTAAAACAACGCTGGGCCTGCAGTTCCTCTTGGCCGGGGCCGCTCATGGGGAGCGCGGCATGTACGTCACGCTCTCAGAGTCCGCGGCCGAACTGCGAGATACGGCCACGTCGCACGAGTGGACGCTCGACGGAGTGGATGTCGTCGAGCTCGCTGAAATACAACCGGGGCGCAAGGATGAAGCGTACACCCTGTTCCACCCGTCCGAGATCGAGCTTCAGCAGACGGTCGAAGTCGTTCTCGCGGCAATCGAAGAAAAGCGGCCGGCGCGAGTCGTCATCGATTCGCTTTCCGAGATGCGGCTGCTCGCCCGGGATCCGCTTCGTTTTCGACGTGAAATCCTGTCGCTGAAGCAGTTCTTCGCCGGACGGGATTGTACCGCCGTGTTTCTCGACGATCGTTCGGCGCCCGATGGCGACATGCAGCTTCACAGTCTCGCGCACGGGGTGATCGTTCTCGATCACCTCTCGATCGACTACGGCGCTGAGCGGCGGCGATTAGAGGTCAAGAAACTCCGGGGCGCGCGCTTTCGCGGGGGCTTCCACGACTTCCGCATTCGCACTGGTGGGCTCGACGTGTATCCGAGGCTCGAGATCCCGGCGACGACGAACACGCTCGAGATGCGAGAGGTCAGCAGTGGGTCGCCACATCTGGATCGATTGCTCGGCGGCGGACTCACGATAGGAACGAGCACGCTCGTCACGGGCGCCGCTGGTACGGGAAAATCGGTGTTGTGCACCCAGTATGGACTTGCCGCCGCCGAACGGGGGAACCGCGTGAATTTCTTTTTGTTCGACGAGCGCGCATCGACCTTCCGGGCTCGCGCCGAGGCTTTGGGAATGCCGCTCGCCGAAGCGCAGCAAAAGGGGATGTTGAGCATCCAACAGGTCGAGCCGACGCAGATGTCGCCCGGCGAGTTCGCCGACACGGTGCGCAACGTCGTCGAACGCGATGGGGCGCGCGTGATCGTGATCGACTCGATCAATGGATACATGCAGGCGATGCCGTCCGAACGGCTATTGACGGTCCAGGTGCACGAGTTGTTGAGCTATCTCGCAAGTCGAGGTGTATCGGTCCTCATGACGTTGGTGCAGCATGGCGTGTTTGGCGGTCCAGTCGATGAGGCGGCCGAAGTGAGCTACCTCGCCGACACAGTGTTGCTGTTGCGCTACTTCGAATTCGCCGGCGTGGTGCGCCAGGCAGTGTCCGTCGTGAAGAAGCGCAGCGGCCCACACGAGCATACGATACGCGAATGCCGCGTCGATCGCGGCGGCTTGCTCGTCGGCAATCCGTTGGCGGAATTCCATGGCGTACTGACCGGCGTCCCGACGTACACCGGCGACAGAACGCCCTTGATGGAACAGAGTAGCGCACCGTGAGTGCGCTTCCCCGGGTCGAGCCCGCGACGCACAGGGTTACCGACGTCGCAGTCCACGCCCCGACCGGTCGCGACGGCCAGCTGACTGTTGCAGTTCTCGAACGATGGGGACTGACCGCGCGCCTGTGTGTCGACATGACGAATCTCTGCGACGCGATCGGTGACGACATTGGCGTCCTGCTCGTCGCGGAAGAGGCCTTGGGACGCGGCACGCGGGAACAGCTGCTCGATGCGCTTTCGAAACAGCCATCGTGGTCAGACATCCCATTGATCGTGCTCACGGGCGAAGGAGAGCTGTCGCGGAGCATCAGCGAAGGCATCGAGGCAGTCACGACGCGCGGCAATGCCGTGCTGCTCGAGCGACCGGTGCGAATCGCCACGTTGATTACCGCGCTCCGCTCTGCGCTTCGGGCGCGACTTCGCCAGTTCGAAATTCGCGACTACGTCGTCGAGCGTGAACGGCTCCTCGAATCAGAACGCGCCGCACGCGCCGAAGCTGAGGATGCCAATCGAGCGAAGAGCAGGTTCCTGACCGTCATGAGCCACGAGCTGCGCACCCCGCTCAACGCCATCGGCGGTTACGCGGAGCTGATCGAGCTGGAAGTCCATGGCGCGATCACGGAGGAACAGCGCGAGGCGCTGCAGCGAATTCAGCGCAGCGAACGGCATCTGCTCGGCCTCATCGAGAGTGTGCTGAGCTTCGCGCGAGTCGAAGCGGGAACGGTCCGCTTCGACATCCGGAAGGTCGGCACCTCGGAGCTCCTCAACACGGCCGAAGCTCTCGTCGAGCCTCAAGTTCGCGCGCGCGGGCTGCACGTCGAGTTGGTCGATTGCACTGAGGCGATGTGGATAGCCGCAGACTTCGAGAAGGCGTGTCAGATCCTGCTCAACCTGTTATCGAATGCCTTGAAGTTCACGGCGCGCGGAGGCCAGGTGACGCTGACATGCGCGAGCCGCGGCGATGCAGTCGAGATCTCGGTCGCGGATACCGGTATGGGAATTCCAGCCGATAAACTCGACAGTATTTTCGAGCCGTTCGTGCAGGTCGACACGAGATTGACGAGAACGCAGGAAGGAGTTGGCCTCGGACTGGCGATCAGTCGCGACCTCGCGCGCGGGATGGGCGGAGATCTGAGCGTGAAAAGCACGCTGGGAAAGGGAACGTGCTTTACGCTGCGACTGCCGCGGTATCACGAGGCTGCACAGAAAGCCGACTAGAGGAATTCAGCGCAGGCGGGCTACTCGCCGTCGCCGCGCAGCCGCCGTAAATTCGCTGCTGCCTTCCAACCGCCGGCGACGATGCCATGAGCGACATTCGAGAACGCGTCCAAGAATCGTTGTCCGGCAGCTACACGATCGAGCGAGAGCTCGGTGGCGGCGGGATGTCGCGAGTCTTCGTCGCCGACGAAACGAAGCTCGGACGCAAAGTCATCGTGAAGCTCCTCTCCCCCGAGCTCGCGGCCGCGATGTCCGCCGAGCGGTTCCAACGGGAGATCCGTGTCGCGGCGTCGCTGCAGCAGGCGAACATCGTTCCGGTGTTCTCGTCGGGAGAGCTCGACGGCCTGCCGTACTACACGATGCCGTACGTCGAGGGCGAGAGCCTCCGCGCGCGACTCGGTCGAGGACCGCTCGCGATAGCCGAGACGGTGAGCATTCTGCGCGACGTCTCGCGTGCGCTCGCGTATGCTCACGAGCGCGGCGTCGTCCACCGCGACATCAAACCGGACAACGTGTTGCTGTCTGGTCACACCGCCGTTGTTACTGATTTTGGAATAGCGAAAGCAATTACGGCGGCGGCCGCAGCACCCGCCGGCACGACGCTGACGCAACTCGGCACGGCGGTCGGAACGCCGGCCTACATGGCGCCCGAGCAAGCGGCAGGCGATCCCGGGACTGATCATCGCGCGGACGTCTACGCGTTCGGCTGCATGGCGTATGAGCTCCTTGCCGGACAACCGCCATTCGCCGGATTGCCCCCGCACAAGTTGCTGGTCGCGCACATGGGCGAGACTCCGAAGGCAGTCGCGGAGCTGCGCGCCGACTGTCCGCCGGCGCTCGCGTCGCTCGTGATGCAGTGCTTGGCAAAGGATCCCAGCTCCCGCCCGGCGAGTGCCAGTGAGTTGCTGCACCGCTTGGACGCGGTTGCGTCTCCATCCGCGGCCAACGCGGCGATGCCGGCGTTGCTCATCGGCGGACGCTCGATGTTGTGGCGCGCACTCGGCGTCTATGCCGCGTCGTTCGCCGCGGTCGCTCTCGTCGCGCGCGCCGCCATCATCGCGATTGGGTTACCGGGCTGGGTGTTCCCTGGCGCCCTGATCGTGATGGCGCTCGGCCTTCCGGCGATTCTCTTCACCGCGTACACACAATACGTCGCGCGACGCGCTGCGATCGCGACGCCGACATACACGCCGGGAGGAACGCCGTTGCTCGCGCAGCCGCGCGGGACGATGGCGACAATGGCGATCAAGGCGAGTCCGCACATCTCATGGAAGCGGACGACGCGCGGCGGACTTCTCGCGCTAGGCGCGTTCGCCCTGCTCGTCGCCGGATTCATGGTGCTGCGCGCCCTCGGCATTGGTCCCGCGGGATCGCTCATCGCGTCGCACAAGCTGACCGCGAGCGACAAGGTGCTGGTCGCGACGTTCGAAGCACCAACGGCCGATTCGTCGCTTGGTGCGACTATTTCCGAAGCGGTCCGTACCAACCTCTCACAGAGCCGGGTGGTTCGCATTCTTCCGACGAGCACGATCGCGACGACGCTCGAGCAGATGAAGCGTCCGGACACGGCTCGCATGGACATCGCCACCGCGCGCGAGATCGCCCAGCGAGCCGGGGCGAAGGCGATCGTCGCGGGAAGCATCGTCCCCGCGGGGAATGGATACGTCGTCACCGCGCGCTTGGTTGCCGCGGAGACCGGAGACGAGCTCGCGTCCTATCACGAGTCGGCGTCGAACGCGGGCGATCTCATTCCCGCCGTCGATCGCGTGACGAAGTCGCTGCGCGAGAAGGTCGGCGAGTCGCTCAAGGACGTTCGCGCTGCGCCGCGGCTCGATCAGGTGACGACTACCTCGCTCGGCGCGCTGCGCAGCTACGCGGCCGGCCTCCACGCGAATGACATCGTGGGCGACTATCCGACGGCGGTGCAGGATTTCCGTGACGCGATCAAGCAGGATAGTACGTTCGCAATGGCGTACGTGCAGCTCGCGTACTCGTTGTCGTCCATGGGTGGCCGCGCTCGAGCGCTCGAGTCGAACGCCGCATTGACGACGGCGTTCAAGCTTCGCGACCGGCTGCCCGAGCGAGAGCGGTACAACATCGAAGGCGCGTACTACATGCAAGTGGCGCCCGATCGACGCAAAGCGATCCCGGCGCTGCAGCGTGCGGTCGCGCTCGATTCGTCGAACGCGGATGCAGCGAACACTCTGGCGAACGTTTTGGCGGACGTTCGCGACAGCGCGGGTTCGCTGCAGGCATATCGTGTCTCGCTGGCCGCGGAGCCGACAAATGCGACGATTCTGTCGAACATCGCGACGGAATACACGAACGTCGGAAATCACGCCGGATTTGACTCCGTGGTGGCGAATATCGGGAAGACAGGCGCGCCCTTTCCGACCGCGCCATTGTGGTTTTCCGAATACTGGAATCGTCGGGACTATGACGCCGTCGAGCGGGTCGCGCGCACCCGCGTCGACACCGCGACGCCACGCACGGGCATCAACGCGCGGCGCGCGATGGCGGAGATCCTCGCGACACGAGCGGAGCTGCGCGAGGCCGAGCGCTGGCATGGGCAGTACATCGAGTCGAGCCTGCGCGTTCGGGGCGATACGATCAGCCCGTACATCGCCGCGTTTTTCCAGGCGACCAACGACGGCATGATTCGCGGTGACGCCGCAAAGGGATTGGCGACGCTCGACGCGACGATGCGCGCGCATCCGGTGGCCTCGACACCCATCGCGACCGATCAAAGCATGTGGATCGCGTTTGGATATGCGGCGCTTGGTGCGCCCGCGAAGGCGCGCGAGATCATGAATCAACATCAGTCGCGGCTCGATTCGTTGGGACGCATGCAGGAGTGGGTCTTCAATGCCCGCGTCCGCGGAGGGATCGCGATGGGCGAGGGCAAAACCGACAGTGCCATCGTGTGGTTCCGACGCGGCGACACCGAGGCCGACGGGTTGCCGACGGCCAACTGTACGATTTGCACGCCCCTCTGGGTCGGCCAGGCATTCGATCGCGCGGGAAAGGCGGATTCGGCGCGCGCGTATCTCACGCAGTACGTCGAGATGACGGGGAGTGGTCGCAACACGATCGACCGCGTGTACCTCGGACCGGTGCTGTTCCGCCTCGGCGAGCTGTATGAGAATGCTAAAGACGCGAAGCGGGCGACCGAGTACTATGGGCGATTCGTCGACCTCTGGGCGAAAGCGGACCCAGAGCTACAGCCGCGCGTCGCGGATGCGCGCAAGCGAATCGATCAGCTCAATCGCGCGAAGCGCTGAGACGCCGAGACTAGCCCTCCGCTCGAAGAGCGACGACCGGATCGATCCGTCCACTGCGTCGCGCCGGCGGTAGCGCCGCGACGACGACGATCAACGTAAGAAACGTCGCGACGGCGACGAGCAGACCGAGATCGGTCGGGCTCACGTCGAAGAGCAGCGAGTCGAGCGCATGGCCGACTGCGACAGCGACGCCGATCCCAATCACGACGCCAATCTCCGCGACGACGAGCGCCTGCCTGATGAGCATTCTTTGAACGTCGCCTCCGGTGGCACCGAGGGCAATGCGAACGCCGATCTCGTGCGTGCGCTGGTGGACCGCCGTCCCGACGACACCAGCGAGCCCGATCGCCGCGAGGAGCGCCGCCGACATCGCAAACAAGCCGAGCAAAAACGCATTCAGCCGAGGCTGGGCGAGAGGCGCCTCCATGTAGTGCTCGAAATGATACGCCGTCGCGAGCTCGACACCGGGCGCCGCTTCTTTGACCGCGCGACTCAGGCCCGGCACGATAGCCGACTCGGGGACAGACGTTCGAATCACGAGCGTCGTCGGCGCGAACGGAAACATCGACTGCGCGAGTGCGTGATAGACGCTCGGCTGCGCAATTCGGAGGTCGCGATACCGAATGTCGTCGACGACTCCAACGACGGTGAATGGATCGCGATCCGACGCGAGAAACAGCCGTTGGCCGATCGGATCGGTGTTCGGCCAGTATAAACGCGCCGTCGACTGGCTCACGACGACAACAAGCTCGGTCCCCGGGCGGTCTCCGTCCGTGAACGCCCGCCCACGAATGACGCGAAGGCCCATCGTTGGAAAGTAGTCGGGCGTCACGACGTCGATGTTGAGCATCGGATTCGTCGCCGCTTCAGCTGTCGTCTGCCCTTCGCGGCGCGCGGAGCCTGTCCAGCCGCCGCTGCCCGAGAACGGCAGTGCGACAACCGGCGATACTCCGTCAACGCCATTCGTCGCTCGAAGCGCGGCGACGACTTGCCGCACCATTCGTGTCTGCTTCGTGACGTCGTCATACTCGTCGAAGCGAATCGCCAGCTCGCCGATCATCACGTGTGATGCATCGAAGCGAAGATCGGCGCCGCGCAACTTCATGAAGCTGCGACCGATCAGCGCGGCCGTGAACAACATCAGTGCTGCGAGCGCGAGCTGCGCCGACATGAGCGTCTCGCGCGTTCGACGCATTCCCCTGCTCTGGCTTTGTCGCGTTCCGGACCGCAACACCAGCTGCACATCGGCTCGCGCCGTGATGAATGCGGGACCGAGCCCAAAGACGAGGGTCGCCATACTTGTGATTGCGATCGCCGCGGCGAGAATCGCCGCGCTAGCGTGCACGCGATCGAGCAGCGGGACTGTTGCCGGAGCGAACAGACGGAATGAGTTAACGCACGC
>Ga0207661_10002262_pt1 | contig 13274 bp, 11 predicted proteins | sample KBSC713LmetaG_FD_184337 | JGI IMG/M metagenome (GOLD analysis project Ga0207661, IMG submission 184337) | Corn rhizosphere microbial communities from Kellogg Biological Station, Michigan, USA - KBS C7.1-3L metaG (SPAdes) (version 2) | ecosystem: Host-associated > Plants > Roots > Rhizosphere ... | reverse complement strand
ATCGAAGGCGCCGCGGCGAAGTTCGCCGGCACCAGCCTGATCCTCGTCGTGACCGCGCTGCGCCTCTTCGCGATCGCGGCCACCCTCCTCGGCGTGGCCGGCGGGGTCCGCCTGGCCGAGCGCTGCGGCGGCGATCCGGGCCGGTTTGTCCACCTCGCCGCGATCAGCCCACTGATCATGGTCCACGTCGTGTCCGGCGCCCACAACGACGAGCTGCTCGCCGCCCTCGTCCTGGGCTCCCTAGCCATCGCCGCGACCGGCCCCGACCGACTCGGGCTGCGCACGACGCTGACCGGAATCGGCTTCGGGCTGGCCGCCGGCGTCAAGGTGACGGCGCTCGTGGCGGCGCCCTTCGCCGTGCTCCTGCTGGCCCGCGGCCGGGCCCGGATGACCGCGCTGGCCGGTGCCGCCACCGTCGCCGTGATCGCTTTGACTTATCTGGTACTGGCTGAGCTCACCGGTCACGGTCTCGGGTTCCTGCATGCGTTGAGCTCGACGAGCGACCTTGTCCAGTGGCTGTCGCTGCCGACCGGGGTCGGCATGGCGGTCGGCTACGCCCTCCGGGTCGCCGGCGTCGGCTCATTCGGCGCCGCCGTCGCCGTCGCCCGGGCGATCGGGTTCATCGTTCTGGCCGTCCTCCTGGTGGTGTTGTGGTGGCGGGCGCTGCGCCGCGTGCGGTCGTCGGGCGAGTCGGCCACCGCGGACGTGGTGACCGCCGCCGGGCTGGCGCTGCTGGCGACCGCGGTGCTCGGACCGGTCTTCTACGCCTGGTACGCCATCGGGGGTCTGGCGGTCCTCGCCGCCACGCCGCTCGCCGGCCGGCTGCGCACCGCGGTGACGGCGGCGGCCGGCGGGCTGATCTTCCTCACGCTGCCGGACAGCCTCGGGCTGGCCACCAAGACCAAGGTGCCGGGCGCGCTCTTCGACGTGGCGCTGCTGGTGACACTGGCCGTCCGCGGGGCCCGCCGCCGGGCGCGCGCTCGCTTGCTCGGGCCGACAGCCGAATAGGAGAAGGCTCGGGCGTCGCCTGGCACCACGCCCGGGGCGGCTCGCACCTCGCCCGGGGCGGCTCGCACCTCGCCCGGGGCGGCTCGCACCTCGCCCGGGGCGGCTCGCACGTCGTCTGGCCCCATACCAGAGCAGCCCACCCGACGGTTAGCCACGCGGCCCTGGGCAACTTACGTCTCGACTGGCCCTCATCGGGCCAGCTCGCGCGACTGGCATCGCCCCGGAACAGCTCACGCCGCGACTGGCATCGCGCCGGGGCAGCTCACGCGCAAGCTTCGACCGCGGCCGGCGCGGCGGCGGCGCGCTGGCCGGCCTTTTTCTAGACGCCGGCGGCCGACTTGGCCTGCGCAACGAGCTCCTCGGTCGCCTTGGCCACCCCCGGCTGGGAGTGGTCGACCCCCTGGTCGTAGCGAACCGTCCAGCGCAGCCCGTTGACCCCGCTCACCCGGCGGGCGACCACCCGCACTCCGCCGCCGTCGGGCAGCGGATAGTGCGATGTGTAGGCGACCGACCTGTTGATCCGGGCCCGCACCTGCTCCGGGACCTTGTCCGGGTCGAGCAGCGTGACCACCAGCGGCGGCAGGTCCTCCATCACCGCGTAGCCGTCGTCGTGCGCCACCTCGCGCGCGGCGACCAGGGCCAGCTGCCGGCCGGACCAGGTGGCCTTGTGGATCTCGTGCCAGCCCAGCCGCTCGGTCGCCTCCGGTAACCACAGCCCGAAGTTGGTCACGACCACCACGTCATCGCCGGTCGCCCCGGCCCAGGCCACGATCCGCTCATCGGCGGCGAGTTTGGGCCGGCGGCCAGCCGGAAGCTTCCGCCGAGAGAACAGCCCCACCAGACGATCCTTTCCCCGTTGCTCTCGTGCCTACCAGCCGCCGGCCGCCCGCTCGCGCAGGGCGCGGGCGTGCTGCTCGAGCGACACCAGCTCGCTGAACAAGCGCAGGTGCTCGTCGACGTTGGTCACCGGGTTGAGCCGCTGCAGCTTGGACTTGAGGTCGGCGATGCGGCGGTTAATTGCGGGCAGTTGCAGCCGCGCCAGTGTGACCTCGACGTAGCGCGGGTCGGGCTCGCCGTCGAGGCGCAGCGGCTCCACCGCGAGCTCGTTGACCAGCGCCCCGGCGGCCAGGTCGGCGCAGCACTCCCGCACCTTGTCGATCCAGACCGCCCCGCCGGTGGCCGAGCCCGCGCCGCCGGCCTCGGCGATCGCCTGCCGGATCACCACGTGGGTCGGATAGGCGTAGACGTCGTCCTCGACCGCGTCGAACATCGGACCGGCCAGGACCGGCTCCTGCAGCGCCAGCTTGAGCGCCTCCCGCTCGACGATCCCTTGTGGACTGTCCGAAGTGGGCACCGGCCGGGGCCTCGGGGCTGCCTCCTCGGGGATGCCGCCCCCGCGCTTGACCGCGGCGGCGACGGCCCGCTGGACCGGCTCGAGCTCCATGCCGAGGTCACCGGCGAGCTTGCGGGTGTATTCCGGCCGCAACGCCCGGTCCTTGATCTTGGCAACCAGCGGCGCGGTCGCCCGCAGCCCGGCCACCCGGCCCTCGGCCGTGTCGAGGTCGAACTTGGCCAGGGTCGAGCGCAGCGCGAAGGCCAGCAGCAGCTCGCGCCGCGCCACGAGGTCGCGCACCGCGGTCGGCCCCTTGGCCAGGCGCAGCTCGCACGGGTCCATGTTGTCCGGGCTGACCGCGATGAACGTCTGCGCGACGAACCGCTGGTCGTCCTCGAAGGCCCGCAGGGCCGCCTTCTGGCCGGCCGCGTCGCCGTCGAACGTGAAGATGATCTCGCCGCCATAGCCGTCGGCGTCCATGAGCAGCCGCCGCAGCACCCCGATGTGGTCGGCCCCGAACGCGGTCCCGCAGGTCGCCACCGCGACCGGCACCTCGGAGAGGTGGCAGGCCATCACGTCCGTGTAGCCCTCGACGATCACCACCCGGCCCTGCTTGGCGATCTCACGTTTGGCCTGGTCGATCCCGTAGAGAACGTGAGACTTCTTGTAGAGCGTGGTCTCCGGGGTGTTGAGGTACTTGGGGCCGTCGTCATCGTCGAAGAGCTTGCGGGCACCGAAGCCGATGACGTCACCGGAGATCTCCCTGATCGGCCACAGCAGGCGGCGCCGGAACCGGTCGATCAGGCTGCCCGATCGGGCCTCCTTGGACAGCCCGGCGGCCACCAATTCCTGCGGGGTGTAGCCCTTCTGCCGCAAGTGCTTGGTGAGCTGATCCCAGCTGTCCGGGGCGAAGCCGCAGCCATAGCGCTCGGCGGCGGCCTTGTCGAAGCCGCGCTGGGCGAGGAACTCGCGGGCCGCCCGGGCCCCCGGCGAGCCGAGCTGGTCGGCGTAGAACCCCGCGGCATCCAGGTGCGCGGCGAGAAGCCGCTGCTTCTGCCCGGTCTGGCGCACCGGCGCCGGCCCGGCCTCGACGTATTGCAACTGAATGCCGGCCCGCGCGGCGAGCCGCTCCACCGACTCCACGAACGTCATGTGGTCGAAGTCCATCAGGAACTTGATGGCGTCTCCACCGGCGCCACAACCGTGACAGAAATAGACGTTGCGGGCGGGCGAGACGGTGAACGACGCCGTCTTCTCGTCGTGAAATGGACAGAGCCCCTTGAGGTTGCCTCCGCCGGCCGACTTGAGGGTGACGTGCTCCGAGATCACATCCGCGATCGCAGTGCGCTCGCGCACCAGCGCAATGTCCTCGACTCTGATCTTGCCGGTCACCGGGCACCTCCGGCCTACATCCTGCCTCCCGCCACTGACAATTTCGCAAACGGGGCGGGGTTTCTGTCGCCGTCGGCTGCTACCGTGCCACCCGGAACGTGAAGGGGGTGTCCGCGGTGGGACTGATGGACAAGCTGCGTGGCGAGCTGATCGACATCATCGAGTGGCTTGACAGCAGCCGAGACACGATGGTGTGGCGCTTCCCGCGCTACGAAAACGAGATCAAGATGGGGGCCAAGCTCGTCGTTCGCGAGTCTCAGGCCGCAGTGTTCGTCAACGAGGGAACGGTTGCCGACGTCTTCGCGCCGGGCACCTACACCCTCGAGACGCAGAACATGCCCATCCTGTCGACGCTCAAGGGCTGGAAATACGGGTTCCACTCGCCGTTCAAGGCCGAGGTCTACTTCGTCAACACCCGCCAGTTCACCGACATGAAGTGGGGCACCCAGAACCCGGTCGTCCTGCGCGACGCCGAGTTCGGCATGGTGCGTTTGCGAGCGTTCGGCGCCTATTCGGTGCGCATCGTCGACCCAGCCAAGCTGCTGCGCGAGCTCGTCGGCACCGATCCGCAGTTCCGCACCGAGGAGGTGAGTGAATACCTCCGCCAGCTGATCGTCGGCCGGCTCGGCAACGCCCTGGCCACGGCACAGGTGCCGATGCTCGACCTGGCCGCTCACCAGGACGCGATCGGTGACCGCCTGGGCGGCGTGCTCAGCGAGGAACTGCTGCCGATGGGCCTGCAGATCGTCAAGTTCATTATCGAAAACATCTCGCTGCCGCCCGAGGTCGAGGCCGCCCTCGACAAGCGCACGCAGATGGGCGTTCTGGGCGATCTCGACAAATACACGAAGTTCCAGACGGCCAACGCGATCGAGGACGCCGCCCGCAACCCCGGTGGCGGCATGGGCGAGGGCCTTGGGCTCGGCCTCGGCATGGCCGCCGGCCAGCGGATGGCCCAAAACCTGGCGCCCCAGGCCAGCGCCCCACCCGCGAGCGCCCCGCCAGCGGCCGGTCCGCCCCCGCTGCCCGTGCAAGAGCAGTGGTACGTCGGGGCCAACGGCCAGCAATTGGGTCCGTTCGACCAGGCCGGGCTGGCCGCCCAGGCCCGCGGCGGCACGCTGACCCGAGGCTCGCTGGTGTGGAGAAACGGCATGGCCGCGTGGACCCCGGCCGAGCAGGTCCCCGAGCTGGCCAGCCTCTTCGCGAGCATTCCGCCGCCGCTCCCGCCGCAGTCATGAACTATCCGTGTGAGTCGTGCGGTGCCAACGTCGAATACGCACCCGGCGCCATGGCCCTGCGCTGCCCCTACTGCGGGCACGAGCAGCAGGTCGCCGGCCCGAGCCGGGAGATCCGTGAGCACGCCTACGCGGACTACGCGGGGCTGCCGGCCAAGCCGGTCGCCACGCTGGCCGCGCACGTCCTGGTGTGCCAGAAGTGCGGCGCTCGCACCGAGACCGACGCGCTGTCGCAGCGCTGCCAGTTCTGCAGCGCGCCGCTGGTGGCCGACGCCAGCGCCGTCGACCAGATCGCGCCGGAGGCGGTCCTGCCGTTCCAGCTCGACCACACCGGCGTGCGCACGGTGCTCGGCAAGTGGACGTCGTCGCGCTGGTTCGCCCCCTCGGCGCTGAAGAAGGTCACCGAGGCCGAGTCGCTGCGGGGGACCTACCTGCCGCATTGGACGTTCGACGCCCAGACGATGTCGGACTACACCGGCCAGCGCGGTGACTACTACTACACGACCGAGACCTACACGGTCACCAACAACGGCCAGACCGAGACGCGCACCCGGCAGGTCCGTCACACGCGCTGGTCACCGGCGAGCGGGCGGGTCCAGCGGGACTTCGACAACGTGCTCGTGCCGGCCACCAGCCACGTCACCGAGCAGCAGCTGGACAAGCTGACGCCGTGGCCGCTCGAGCATGCCCAGCCGTTCCAGGCCGACTTCCTGGCCGGCTTCCAGACGCTGCGCTACGACGTCGAGCCCGACGCCGGGCTGGTCGAGGCCAAGTCGCGGATGGATCCGGTGATCCGCGACGACTGCCGGCACGACATCGGCGGCGACGAGCAGCGGGTGGAGTGGGTCGACACGAAGTACCACGCGGTCACCTTCAAGCTGATGCTCTTGCCCGTGTGGATCTTGGCTTATTTGTACGCGGGGAAGACGTTCCAGGTGCTGGTCAACGCGCACACGGGCGAGGTCATCGGTCAACGTCCCTACAGCGTCGCCAAGATCGTCATGGCGATCCTGGTCGCCGTGCTCGTCGTCACCGGGATCGTGCTGGCCTTCGCCTTGCGCAACTAACCCGCCGCCAGCGGGTCGATGTGGAGCTTGGGGCCGGGGTAGGAGCCGCTCAGCAGGGCCGTCGCGACCTCGTCCAGCCCGATCGTCGCGCCGACGAGCGGGCGCGGGTCGACCCGGCCCGAGGCGACCAGCTCGATCGCGCTCGCCAGCCCGGATGAGCCGCTCAGCACGCCGACCGTGGTGACATCCTTGAGCACCAGCGCCCGGGAGTCGATCGTGCTCGGCGCGCCCGAGAGGCCGATGAACACGACTCGCCGACCCGGTTCGACCAGGTCGACGGCTCGAGCCGGTACCCCGGCGGCGTTCGTCGCGTCGATCACCCCGTCGAACGGGAGTGACGGCAGGTCGTCGGACTTCCACACGTGCGGGACGCCGAGCGAGCGCGCCAACTCCAGCGTGGCCGGATCCTGGCCGGCCACATGGACCTCGACGTCCCGGGCACCGGCGATCAACGCGCAGAGCAGCCCGATCGTGCCCGAGCCGAAGATCAGAAGCCGCCGCCCGGCGACCAGGCCGGCGGCGTCGACCGCCCGCAGCGCGTTGGCGGACGGTTCGATCAGCGCCCCGGCGACCTGGTCGACCGAGTCGGGCAGCGCATACAGGGCCGAGGCCGGCACGAGCACCTGCTCGGCCAGCGCGCCCGGCCAGCCGCCCCGGACGCCGATCTCGTGCCGGTCGGCGCACAGGTGCTGGCGCCCGTCGCGGCACCGGTCGCACTGCCCGCAGCCGAGCATCGTGTCACCGGTGACCCGCCGGCCCCGCCACGCCGGGTCGACCCCGGCACCAAGCGAGGCCACCATCCCGCACCACTCGTGACCGATGCGGATCGGGTACTGGGCGCGGGCCGGGCGCTCGTGCAGGTAGACCATCTCGCCGCTCAGAAACTCCGCGTCCGTCCCGCAGACACCGGCCCGCTCGACATCCACCACGACCTGCCCGGGCCCGGCGACCGGTGGATCAACCTCCTCGACGGACCCTCGACCAGGGCCGGTCACCACGAACGCGCGCACCCGGAAAGCTTAAGGTCGAATCATGCGACGCAGTCAGCAGTGGTACGGCGGGACCGACCGCAACGCCTACATCCACCGAGCCTGGATGCGCCGGGGGCTGCCGGACCATGCGTTCGACGGCCGCCCGCACATCGCCATCGCCAACACCGCCTCCGAGCTCACCCCGTGCAACCTGCACCTCAACGAGGTCGCCGCGAGCGTCAAACAGGGCATTTGGGAAGCCGGCGGGGTACCCCTGAACCTGCCGGCGATGTCGATCGGCGAGACGCTCGTCCGGCCGACCGCCATGCTCTGGCGCAACCTTGCCGCGATGGCCACCGAGGAGATGCTGCGGGCCAACCCGATCGACGGGGTGGTGCTGCTCGGCGGCTGCGACAAGACCATCCCGTCGCTACTGATGGCGGCCGCCTCGGTCGACCTGCCGGCGGTCGTCGTACCGGGCGGGCCGATGCTCTCGGGCACGTTCCGCGGGGTCGCGCTGGGCTGCGGGACCGACGTATGGCGGCTCAGCGAGGAGGTCCGGGCCGGGAACCTGTCGCAGGACGCGTTCCTGACCTCCGAGTCCGCCATGATCCGCAGCAAGGGCCACTGCAACACCATGGGGACCGCGTCCACCATGGGCTGCGTCACCGAGGCGCTCGGCATGACCATCCCCGGTACCGCCGGCACCCCGGCCCCGGACAGCCGCCTTCTCGAACGGGCCCAGGCGACCGGCCGGCTGGTGGTCGAGATGGTCGAGGCCGACCGGCGGCCGAGCCGCGTCATGACCCGAGCGTCGTTCCTGAACGCGATCGTCGCCGTTGCCGCGCTCGGCGGCTCGACGAATGCGGTCGTCCACCTGCTGGCCATCGCCGGCCGGCTCGGCGTCGAGCTCAGCCTCGAGGACTTCGACCGGGTCGGGGCCGACGTGCCGCTGCTGGTCGACCTGCAGCCGGCCGGCAAGCACCTCATGGAGGACCTGTTCCGGGCCGGCGGCCTGCTCGCCGTCCTGCGGGAGGTCCGGGACCGGCTGGACCCGGCCGCGATCACGGTCACCGGGCAGCCGCTCACCGACTACCTCGACGGCGCCGAGATCTGGGACGAAACAGTCATCCACCGCCGGTCCGACCCGCTGCAGCCGCACGCCGGCATCGCCGTGCTGAAGGGCAACCTCGCCCCGGACGGCGCGGTGATCAAGCCGGCCGCCGCGACGCCGGAGTTGCTGCGCCACCGCGGCCGCGCGGTCGTCTTCGACAGCATCGAGGACCTGCACGCCCGGCTCGACGACCCGGACCTCGACGTCGACGAGACCTGCGTCCTTGTGCTGCGTGGCTGCGGCCCCCGCGGCTACCCCGGCATGCCCGAGGTCGGCAACATGCCGCTGCCGGCCAAGCTCCTCGCCGCCGGCGTTCGCGACATGGTCCGGATCAGCGACGCCCGGATGAGCGGCACCGCCTACGGGACGGTCGTGCTGCACGTCGCGCCGGAGGCCGCCGTCGGCGGGCCACTCTCGCTCGTACGCGATGGGGATTTCATTGTGCTCGATGTCGAGCGGCGGCTGCTCGAGCTCGACGTCCCGGTCGAGGAGTTGGCCCAACGGCAGCCGGCCACGGCCGCGACCGAGGCGTATGCCGCCCCGACGCGCGGGTGGGAGCGGCTCTACGTGGAGCACGTCCTGCAGGCCGACCGCGGCGCCGACCTGGACTTCCTCGTCGGCGCCAGCGGTGACAAGGTCAGCCGGGAGTCCCACTGATCGTCGATTCCTCGCCTACGCTCGATGCGTGAGCGGACCGGCGTTCGACGCGCTTGCCCGGGCGTCTGTCGACTTTGAGACCGTGCGGCACGGGCCCGTGCGCAGTGTCGCCGAGGCAGCGGAGGTCCGCGGCGTCGCGGTCGCCGACGTGGTGAAGACGATCGTGGTACGCCGGGACAAGGACGACTACCTCTTCGTCCTCGTGCCCGGCGACCGGGTGATCTCCTGGCCGAAACTGCGCGGCCTGCTCGGGGTGAGCCGGCTGTCAATGCCCGACGCGGCGACGGCCAAGGAGGCGACCGGCTACGAGCGCGGCACGATCACCCCGTTCGGGTCCACACGGCCGTGGCCGGTGATCGCCGACGAGCGGATGCGGGGCCGGCGCATCACCCTTGGTACCGGCCAGCACGGAGTTGCCGTGGCGGTCGACGCCGATGCCGCTCTCGGGGCGTTGCTGGGGTCGTATGCCGATGTGACGGACGCGAGCTAGTGCAGGATCGCGCCGTCCGGTAGGTCGAACAGCGCGGCGGCGCCGGCCAGCGGAGCCTCGTCGCCGAGTTCGGCCAGGGTGAGCCGCACCGGGCGGTAGGTGTGTATCCGGGCGACGGCTTGGGCAATGGCCGCGAACAGGCCGGGCCGGCGCAGCACGATCGAGCCGCCCAGGGCGATCGCCTCGACCCCGGCAATCAGCGCGACGTTGGCCAGCGCGGGGGCGAGCGTCTCCGCGTACGCGGGCCAGAAGCCCACGTCGTCGACCTCTTCGAGCCGGCGTCCGAGGAACCGTTCGAGGGCCCGGCCGCCGACCAGCGTCTCCAGGCAGCCGCGCTGGCCGCACGCGCACGGCCGGTCGTTGCCGGGGACGAGTTGGTGGCCGGCCTCGGTGGACAGCAGGGTCGGGCCGAGCCGCAAGGCGGAGCCGACCCCGGTGGACAGCGTCAGGTACGCGCACCGCTCGGCGCCGCGCAGGCTCCCGGCCGTCCACTCGCCGAGCAGGCCACAGGCCGGGTCGTGGGCGACGCGGACCGGGCAGCCGAACCGGTCGGCGAGGTCCTGGCGCAGCGGGCGGCCCTCGTAGGCGGGCAGGTTGAGCGCCACGCTGACCGTTTCGCCGCTCGGATCGAGCCTTCCACCGAATGAGACACCGACCTTGCCGGGCTGATCCAGGACCTTTGTCAGGGCGGCCAGCTGGCGCTCGTACACCTGCTGGGTCTTGAAACGCACGAGCCCGGAGGGCTGGCTGATCCGGGTGTGCGTGCCTCCGACGTCGATCGCGACAAGAGGCCGCCCCTCCTGGTCGGGGGGACGGCCTCTTCGCGTCACGGTATTCGGTGCTTAGTTGCTGGCCGCCGACAGCTCGCCGAAGCCGGTGTCGTCGTTGCCGCTGTTGCTGTTGCTGGCCGCGTTCAGGCCGAAGTCGCCCTCGCTGTAGTCGCTGCCGTGGCCGATGTCGCCCACGTGGGCAAGGTCGCCGAGCTTGCCGAAGCTCTCGCCGAACTCGCTGACCGAGTGGGAGATGTGCTGCTGGAAGTACTCGAACGCGTCGAACCGCTCCTCGTGCCCCTCGTCAGCCGCCTCGGTGGCCGCGCCGAGCTCGCCGTGCCCGCTCTCGGCCTCGTGCTCGCCATAGAACTGCTCCGAGGACTCCTCGTGCACCTCGACGACCGTGTAGGTGGTCACCTCGACGTGCTTGCCGTGGCCGTCGTCGTATTCGATGTGCTCGCCGTGCTCGTAGTGCTGGTCCAGCTCGTGCTCCTCGGCCGCGCCGAACTGCGACGACTCGAGCGAGTGGTCCTGGTCGTTGTTGTAGTCCTGGTGGCCGTATTCCTGCTCGCCGGCCTCAAGGTCGTGGCTCTCGTGGCCGTAGTCGATGTCACTCATGGTGGTTCTCCTCAAAGAGGCCGGTTAGTTAGGTCATTTATGTGGTGGAGCTGTTTGTTGTGGTGGAGCCGTTCGTTTTTCGATGCTGCTAACGCTACGGGCCGCTGTCGATCCCGGGCTCCCCGAAACGTGCCACGCTCCCACCTGCACCCGGGCAGAGTTTTACGGCATTTTTAGTACACCTGTTCGATCATCTGTGGGAAGATGGGCGGGTGCCACGCGAGGAGTGCATTCTCCATGCCGATCTCGACGCGTTCTATGCGTCGGTCGAGCAGCGTGACGACCCGCGCCTGCGCGGAAAGCCGGTCATCGTCGGCGGCGGGGTGGTCCTGGCCTGCAGCTATGAGGCCAAGCGCCGCGGGGTCCGCACCGCCATGGGCGGCCGGCAGGCCCGGCTTCTCTGCCCGGAAGCCATCGTCGTGCCGCCCCGGATGTCGGCCTACTCCGACGCGAGCAAGGCGGTGTTCGAGGTGTTCCGGGAGACCACCCCGGTCGTCGAGGGGCTGTCCATCGACGAGGCGTTCCTTGACGTGCGGGGGCTGCACCGCATCGCTCCCCCACCGTTCGAGATCGCGGCGCGGCTGCGCCGGGCCGTGCGCGAGCGGGTCAACCTGCCGATCACCGTCGGCGTCGCGCGCACCAAGTTCCTGGCCAAGGTGGCTTCGGGCGTGGCCAAGCCCAACGGGCTGCTGCTCGTGCCGGCCGATGGCGAGCTGACGTTCCTGCACCCGCTGCCGGTCGAGCGGCTCTGGGGAGTTGGCCCGATCACCGCCGGCAAGCTGCGCGAGCGGGGCATCCGCTCGGTCGGGCAGGTCGCCCGCCTCGGCGAGGCGGCGCTCGTCTCGCTGCTCGGGGTGGCCGTCGGGCGGCACCTGCACGCCCTTGCGCACCTGCGCGACCCGCGCCCGGTCCAGGTCGGCCGGCGCCGCGCCTCGATGGGGGCCCAGCGGGCGCTCGGCTTCTCGCGCACCGGTTCCGCGCACAGCCCGGACGTCCTGGACGCGTCCCTCGCCGGGCTGGTCGACCGCGTGACGCGCCGCATGCGGGCAGCCGAGCGGCACGGGCGCACGGTCACGCTGCGGCTGCGGTTCGACGACTTCTCCCGGGCGACCCGCTCGCACACCATGCCCAAGCCGACCGCGCACACCCAGACGATCCTCGACGCCGCCCGCGACCTGCTCGCGGTGGCCCGCCCCCTCATTGACGAGCGCGGCTGCACGCTGATCGGCGTGACCGTCGGCAACCTCGACAGCCACGACACCGAGCAGTTGTTGCTGCCGATCGACGCCTTCAGCGGCAGCAGCCTCGACTCGGCGGTCGACGCGGTCCGCGACCGCTTCGGCTCGGCCGCGCTGACGCGGGGCGCGCTCGTCGGCACCGACCCAGGGCTGGTGATGCCTATGCTCCCCGACTGACCGGCTACGACGGGAGTGCGTCGCCTGGGAAGCTGCGCGCCGGATGGACCTCGAAGGTGAAGACGCCCGCCTGGACGCCGGGGTCGGCCTCCATCAGCTTGGTGGTCTCCTCGATCGAGGCGTTGAAGATGCCCACGCCGCACAGGGTGGACTCGTCCCGCACGGGGCAGACGATCGAGAGCAGGCCGTCGGCCCGCATGGAGAAGTTGTTCCGGCCGTGCTCCCAGATGATCTTGTCGCTACCCTCGGCGCCGTGGCGCTCCCCGGCGTGGAGCAGCACCACGCTGTAGGCACGGGTGCGGGTCATCTGCTCCCGCATGAAGTCGTCGGTAATCTCCGCCACGCGAGCAGTCTGCCACGCCACCGCGGCGCGACGACGGGTCGGACGACCAGACTGACAACACCGAGCAGTCGATCGGTTCGGTAGTACCCGAGCGATCGGGAGTCGACGCTGTGCGCGCGGTTGTCGCCGAGGAGCACGAGGTGACCGGCGGGGACGACGTGTTGGCCGGCCGTGTGCAGGGCGGGGACGTCACCGGGGACTGGGTCGCCGGGGACGGCGGCTGCGCGCTTGACGGTGAGGGTTCCGTCGTGCTCGGCGACCACACAGATGCGGCCGGCGACCTCTTGGGCGCGGTCGGCGCGCGGGTTGGTGCGGCTGGCGCGGTTGGCACGGTTGGCACGGTTGGCACGGCTCGCGGCATCTGCGCGGCTCGCGGCATCTGCGCGGCTCACAGGGTCGGCGCGGCTTGCGGGGTCGACGCGGTCGACGCGGCTCACAGGGTCGGCGCGGCTCGCGGCATCTGCGTGGCTCACAGGGTCGGCGCGGCTCGCGGGAGCGACACGGTCGGCGCGGCTTGCGGGGTCGGCGCGGTCGACGCGGCTTGCGGGGCCAGCAAACGCGACGTGGCTAGCCACCGAAGCGACCACGCCACCGCGGCCCGCGACTGTGCCGATGCCGCGGGCAACCGGGCCAACGTCGGCAGCGACCGCGCCGACCCCGCCAGCCACATTGCCGACCTGCCCGACAACCGGCCCGACAACCGGGCCGACAACCGGGCCGACAACCGGGCCGACGACGCCGCGCCGCGGATGAGCTGGCCGGATGCGCCGCACCAGCAGCCGATCACCGGCTCGCAGGGTCGGTTCCATGCTCGGGCCGGCCACGCGTACCAAGAAGAAAGCCCGTCGCAAGGCGAAACCG
>Ga0207661_10002261_pt1 | contig 13276 bp, 12 predicted proteins | sample KBSC713LmetaG_FD_184337 | JGI IMG/M metagenome (GOLD analysis project Ga0207661, IMG submission 184337) | Corn rhizosphere microbial communities from Kellogg Biological Station, Michigan, USA - KBS C7.1-3L metaG (SPAdes) (version 2) | ecosystem: Host-associated > Plants > Roots > Rhizosphere ... | reverse complement strand
GACCCTCGTCCGCGGTATCGGTCGCGGGCTTCGCCACATCTTCCTCGGCAGTCGCGGCGCGGCCCAGACCGCGATCCAGACCCGGCGCGACCGCCAGGAGGAAAAGACCTTCGCCTTTGAGACCCAAGCCGGCCCGACCGACGTGATGAGCGCCTATCCGGAGGAGGACGATGTCGAGCCGACGGTCGCCCTGGTCGAGGAGCCCGAGCCGGAGCTGGAGGAGGTCGAGGAGGCGGTCACCGAGAGCTTCGACGCCGAGCTGGCGGCGATCGAGGCCGAGGAAGACGCCGCAGTCGTCGACCCGATCCCCGAGCCCGAGCAGGTCTCCCTGACCCCGCAGGGCAACAAGCGCGGCGTGACGATCTCCGAGGGCATCGACTACAGGCCGCCGCCGACCAAATCCCTGGAACGGGGGAAAGGCGACAAGGGCGTCGACCCGCGCGATCACGAGATCGTCGGCCGCAAGCTGGTCGAGACGCTCGCGCACTTCAAGGTCGAGGCGAAGATCGTCGGCATCGTCAGCGGGCCGCACGTCTCTCGCTACGAACTGCGCCTGGCGCCGGGCACCAAGGTGAAGAAGGTGACCGAGCTCTCCAACGACCTCGCTTACGCGCTGGCCTCGACCGACATCCGCATCCTCGCGCCGATCCCCGGCAAGCAGGCCGTCGGCGTCGAGGTCCCGAACGCCCGCCGTCGCATCGTTCGCCTTGGCGACATCTACTCGGCCCGGCCCGAGAAGACCTCGCCGCTGGTCGCTTGGCTCGGCAAGGGGATCGACGGCAACCCGGTCTGGACCGATCTGGCGAAGATGCCGCACGTGCTGGTCGCCGGCACCACCGGCTCGGGCAAGAGCGGCTGCGTCAACGCGATCCTCTCCTCGATCCTGATGCAGGCCTCGCCCAACGACGTGCGCCTCGTCCTCGTCGACCCCAAGCAGGTCGAGCTCAACCACTACGAGAACGTGCCCCATCTGTTGACGCCTGTGGTTACCTCGCCCCGTCTGGCCGCCAACGTGCTGGCCAACCTGATCGGCGAGATGGAGAGCCGCTACGGGATCATGGGCCAGGCCCGCTGCCGCAACCTGGCCGAGCTCAACCGCGCCCGCGCCAAGGCCGGCGAACCGCCGCTGCCGCACATCCTCTGCGTGATCGACGAGCTCGCGGACCTGATGATGGTCTCGCCGGCCGAGGTAGAGGACTCGATCATCCGCCTCGCTCAGAAGTCGCGCGCTACCGGCATCCACCTGGTCCTCGCCACGCAGCGCCCCTCGACCGACATCATCACCGGCACGATCAAGGTCAACATCCCGGCCCGCATCGCCTTTGCCGTCTCCTCGCAGACCGACTCGCGGGTGATCCTCGACCAGGGTGGCGCCGAGGCGCTGCTCGGCCAGGGCGACATGCTTTTCCGCGGCGCCGGCACCTCGAAGCTGCAGCGGATCCAGGGCGCCTTCGTCACCGAGGAGGAGACCGCCCGCATCACCAGCCACTGGGCCAAGCAGGGCGAACCGGAATTCGAGGCCGAGCTGCTCGAGGTTCACGAAGAGAAGGGCGTGGAAACCGAGGGCGACTTCGATCCCGACAGCGACGATCTGCTCGACGAGGCGATCCGCGTCGTGGTCGAGACCGAAACCGCCTCGGTCTCGATGATCCAGCGGCGCCTGCGGGTCGGCTACACCCGCGCCGGTCGCCTGATCGACATGCTCGAGCGCCGCGGCGTCATCTCCGGCTACGAAGGCTCGAAACCGCGCCAGGTCCTGGTCACCCAGGCCGACCTGGCCCGGCTCACCGGCGGCGGGGCCCAGCCCGCCGAGCAGCCGGAGCCGACCCCGGTCGCTCCCGATTAGACCCCGGTAGGACAATGTCCTGATGGACGGCGGTGTCGGCACGATCCTGCGCGAGGCGCGGAATCGCCGCAAGCTCGAGCTCTCCGAGGTTGAAGCGGCGACGAGGATCCGCTTCCGCTACCTGCGCGCGATCGAGGATGAAGAATGGGACGTCCTGCCCGGTGGCTTCTACACCCGCGGCTTCATTCGCACTTACGCCTCGTTTCTCGGCCTGGACGGGGATCGCCTGGCCGACGACTACCGGGAGAGCGTCGAACCGTGGCATCGCTCCGTTGAGGCTCAGCAAGTGCAGGCGGCGCCGGGCGGCCCTTCACGCGAGCTTCGGGGCATGGCGGTGGCCGGCCTGGTCGTGACCGCCGTTGTCGCGGTCGCGGCGGTCGCGATCGTCGCGATCCCTAGCGGTGGGGGCGGGGGCAGTGCTCCGGCGCAGCATCGCCACAAGATCGCCGGCAAAGCCAAACCGCAAGCGAAGGCGATGCCGACGCAAACCAGGCCGGGTGTCACGGTCGAGCTGACAGCCGGCGCTGAAGTATGGGCCTGCCTGCTCAACGCCAAAGGCAGACCGCTTGTCGACGGCTTGATTCTCGAAGCCGGAGCAGAAGAGGGGCCTTTCCACTCCGGTAGCTTCACGGTCTCCTTCGGCAACGGCGAGGTCAAGATGCTCATCGACGGCAGGGAAGCGGAAATACCGGCAACATCGAGTCCGGTCGGTTATGCGATCGACTCGGCGGGGAAGCTGACCAAGCTCGAAGAAGCGGAACGGCCCACCTGCGCATGAGCGAGGTGCGAGCGGGCATAGTCGTCACTGGCACCGAGGTGCTCACCGGGCGGATCGTCGACCGCAACGGTCCCTGGCTCTCCGAACGGCTGGCCGAGCGTGGGGTGGAGGTAGCCCACATCCTCGTCGTCGCCGACCGGCCCGATGACCTCGAGGCGGCGCTGCGCTTCATGGCCGCCGAGGGAATGGATCTGATCGTCACCTCTGGCGGGCTCGGTCCGACCGCCGATGACCTCACCGCTGAGATCGTCGGCCGCTTCGCCGGTCGCGAGATGGTCCTCGACGAGGGGATGGAGGAGAAGATTGCCGAGATCCTGCGCGGCTTTGCTCGCCGGGCCGGCCTCGTCGAATTTGACGCCGAGGCCCTGCGCGAGGCCAACCGCAAGCAGGCGATCGTGCCCGAGGGCTCGATCGCGCTCGATCCGGTCGGAACGGCTCCCGGCCTGATCGTTCCGGCCGGCGACGGCGTGGTGGTCGTCCTGCCCGGCCCGCCGCGGGAGCTGCAGCCGATGTGGGGCGCGGCGCTCGAGACCGCCCCCGTTGCCTCGGTGCTGGCACGGGCGACGCCGCTGCGGGCCTACACGCTGCGGATGTTCGGTACTCCGGAGTCGGAGATCGCCAAGAGCCTGCGCGAGATCGAGGAGGAGGGCGTGCCGCTGCCGGAGGTCGAGATCACGACCTGCCTGCGCCGCGGGGAGATCGAGATCGACGTTCGCTACCGCGACCACGCCGCGGCGACAGCCGAGGCGGTGCGCACCGGCCTGCACGAGCGCCACCCCCGCCACCTCTTCAGCCTCGACGGCGAGACGATCGACTCCCAGGTCGCGACGCTCTTGCAAGGGCACCGCCTCGGTCTGGCGGAGTCCTGCAGCGGCGGCCTGCTCGCGGCCCGCATCACCAACCTGCCCGGCGCCTCGGCCTACATGGCGGGCAGCGTCGTCTCCTACTCGAACCGAGGCCAGGCGGAGCTGCTTGGTGTCGACCCGGCGCTGATCGAGGCCAAGGGGGCGGTCTCGCCGGAGGTTGCCGAGCAGATGGCGCGCGGCGCCCTGAAGCGCTTCGACGCCGACGTCGCCGTCTCGATCACCGGTATCGCCGGCCCCGACGGTGGCACGGAGGAGAAGCCGGTCGGCTACGTCTGCTTCCACGCCCGCCTGGCAGACGGCACTTTTCTCGCCCGCGATCCGGTGATCCCGGGCGGCCGCGCCGATATTCGTGAGCGCTCCGCGCTGGTCGGCATGCACCTGCTTCGCCTCCTGCTCAGGGGCGAAGAGGCGCCGCAGTAGGGCGAAGCGAGGCGAATTCGTCACAGACGGGTGTTGTCGCGTGCGCCTGCGGCCCGTAGCGTGGCCCGGGTGAGCAAGGAGAGACTGAAGAGCCCGCGGGCGCGCCTGTTCGTCGCCCTGGATCTACCCGATGGGATGCGCGAGGGGATCGTCGCCTGGGGTCGCCGTGAGCTGCGCGACCCGGCACTGCGAGTGGTGGCGCCCGAGTCGCTGCACGTCACACTTGCCTTCCTCGGCTACTTGCCTGAGAAGGAGATCGGAAGATTGGCTCAGATCGTTGAGGCGATCGACTCTCCGGCGCCGGCGATCGGGCTGGGCGACCCAATCGCCAAGCCGACGCTGAGGAGGGCGCGAATCATTGCCCTGCCCCTAACCTCCCCAGGCACGATCGCTTTGCAGGCGGAATTGGAGCAGAAGCTCGTCGCTGCAGATCTCTTCAAACCCGAGAAGCGACCTTTCTGGCCCCATGTGACGGTGGCCAGGGTGAAGTCCGGAGGCCGGGGATCCAAGCGTCCAATGGAGGTTTCCAAGCCTCCGGGAAAGCTGCCAAAGCCGCTCTTAGAGCCAGAATTTAAGGGCATCCGCGCCCGTCTTTACCGTTCGGAACTTAACCCCATGGGTGCGCGCTACACGCCGCTTGCCCAAGTCGAGCTGTCCTAGATGGGCGGCAGTGAGGTGAGAGAGAAAAAGATGGCAGACAAGAAGACGCCTTTGAACGATGTCTCGGCGAAGGAAGCCAAGGCAAAGGACGCGGCCCTCGAGGCAGCGGTGACCCAGATCGAGCGCGATTTCGGCGCGGGCTCCCTGATGCGGCTCGGCGCCGACAGCACGCTGCCGGTCGAAGCGATTCCGACCGGCGCCGTGGCGCTGGACCTCGCGCTTGGCATCGGCGGCGTACCGCGGGGGAGGATCGTCGAGATCTTCGGCCCCGAGTCCTCCGGAAAGACGACGCTGATCTACCACATCATCGCCGAGGCCCAGGCCAAGGGCGGGGTCTGCGTCTTCATCGACACCGAGCACGCGATGGACCCGATCTACGCCCGCGCGATCGGGGTCGACACCGACGAGCTGCTCGTCTCCCAGCCCGACTACGGCGAGCAGGCGCTGCAGATCGCCGACCGCCTGATCGCCTCCGCCGCCATCGACGTGGTCGCGATCGACTCGGTCGCGGCGCTCACGCCGAAGGCCGAGCTGGACGGCCAGATCGGCGACACGACCGTCGGCCTGCAGGCGCGGCTGATGTCGCAGGCAATGCGCAAGCTCGCCGGCAACCTCAACCGCACCAACACGGTCTGCGTCTTCACCAACCAGATCCGCGAAAAGGTCGGCGTTCAGTTCGGCTCGCCGGAGACCCAGCCGGGCGGCCGGGCGCTGAAGTTCTACTCCTCGCAGCGGCTCGACATCCGTCGCATCGAGACCCTCAAGGACGGCACCGAGGCGGTGGGCAACCGGGTCCGGGTCAAAGTCGTCAAGAACAAGTGCGCGGCGCCCTTCCGCCAGGCCGAGTTCGAGATCGAGTACGGCCAGGGGATCTCGCGCGAAGGCGAGCTGCTGGACTTCGGCATCGAGCACGACATCGTGCGTAAGTCGGGGGCCTTCTTCTCCTACGGCGAGACGCGTCTCGGCCAGGGCCGCAACAACGCCAAGCAGTTCCTCGCCGAGAACCCCGAGATCGCCGGCGAGATCGAGGCCAAGGTCCGCACGGCGCTCGGAATCGGCGATGAGGTTGCCTCAGCCGGGGCCGCGCCGGAAGCGCCGCCGGTTGCGCAGGCACAGGCTGCCTGACGGCGCCTGCGCCACGTGGATAGGATTCCGGCCGTTCTATGAGCAACGAAACCCTGTTCTTCATCTGCGGGATCGCGCTTGCGGTCTCTGCAGTAGTCGTCAGCTTCATTGGCCTGCGGGTCAAAAGCTTCCCTGGCAAAGCCGGGCCGTTCGTGGCGCTCGCCTTCGCGGTGCTGATCTGCGCCACGGCGACTTTCGCCGTGCTCCACGCCAAGGACGAGGACAAGGCCAAAGCCGCGGAGCTCACCAAGGCGGATGAAGAGGCCGAAAAAGAGGAGTCCTCGCCGGTCGAAAGCGAAAGCAAGAAGGCGCCGGCGGGCAAAGAAGCGCCGGCGGCAAAGCCCGAAGCGTCTGCCAAGGGGCCGGGGGGAACGCTGCAGCTCGCCGCCTCGGAAACCGCTCTCGCCTTCGACAAGACCAGCTTGACCAGCAAGCCGGGCAAAGTCACGATCGACTTCGACAACCCGGCGGCGCTTGAACACAATGTGGCGATCGAGCAGAACGGCAAAGTCCTCGCCGAATCGGAAACGCTCGCCAAAGGCGAAACCTCGGTCAGCGCCGAACTCGCTCCCGGTACCTACGCCTACCTCTGCACCATCCCCGGGCACGCGGAGGCGGGGATGGAAGGCACGCTCGTAGTCAAGTAGGCCTGCCTCTCGCCCCGTAAGTACCCTCTGGGGTATGGGGAAGCGGTACCACGTCACCACGTTCGGCTGTCAGATGAACGTGCACGATTCCGAGCGCATGCGCGGCATGCTCGACTCGCTTGGGTATGAGGAGGCGGCGGCGCCCGACGAGGCCGACCTGATCCTCTTCAACACCTGCTCGATCCGCGAGTCGGCCGACAACCGCTTCATCGCCCGCCTCGGCGAGGCGATGCGGCTCAAGAACGAATACCCCGACCGGGTGGTGGGGGTCGGGGGCTGCTGGGCGCAGTCGGTCAAGGACGAGGTCTTCCAGCGCTTCCCCTTCGTCGACGTCGCCTTCGGGCCGGGCCAGATCCACAAGCTGGCCGAGTTCCTCAACTCGGACTCGCTCAGTGCTCAGGGGTATTTCGAGTTCGAGGACTTCTCCGGGCATCTGCCGACGCGCCGCGTGCGCGAGTTTCAGGGTTGGCTGCAGGTCTCCCAAGGCTGCAACTGCAACTGCGCCTACTGCATCGTCCCCTCGTCCCGCGGGCGCGAGGTCAGCCGCGACCCCGATGAGCTCGTGGCCGAGGCCCGGGCGTTGGCCGCCGACGGCGTGCGCGAGGTGACGCTGCTCGGCCAGAACGTCAACAGCTACGGGCGCGACTTGCCGAAAGAGACCAGGATCGGTTTCGCCGAGCTACTCGGCCTGGTCGACGGGATCGACGGGATCGAGCGCATCCGCTACACCAGCCCGCACCCCAAGGATATGAAGGAGGACGTGATTCGCGCCCACGCCGACCTCGCCTCGGTCTGCGAGCACATCCACCTGCCGCTGCAGTCGGGATCGAGCGCGATCCTCAAGCGCATGCGCCGCACCTACGATCGCCGGCGCTACGTGGACCGCGTCTCGCTGATCCGCGAGCATGTTCCCGACTGCGCGATCACCACCGACATCATCGTCGGCTTCCCCGGCGAGACAGAGGCCGATTTCGAGCAGACGCTGGAAGTGGTCGACGAGGTCGGCTACGACAGCGCCTTCACCTTCATCTTCTCACCGCGACGGGAAACCGAGGCCGCCGAGTTCGGCGATCAGATCCCGCACCCGGTCAAGGTCGAGCGGATGGAGCGGCTGGTCGAGCTGGTGCAGCGGCGGGCGAGCGAACGGGCCCAGCGCTTCGTCGGCCGTGAGGTCGAGGTGATGGTCGAAGGCACCAGCCGCACCGACGAGACGCGCCTGCGCGGGCGCAGCAGGCACAACAAGGCGGTCAACTTCGAGGGCACAGCCACGCCCGGTGAGCTGGTCGAGGTCGAGATCACCGCCGCAACCTCTCAGACCCTCAGCGGGACCGAGAGGCTGCTCAGCCGCGCCCTCTGACAGTGCGCGTCATCGCGATCTTCGGCCCTACCGGTGTGGGCAAGACGGGGGTCGCGATCGAGCTCGCGGAGCTTTTGCGTGCGCGGGGGGAGGACCCGGTGGCGATCTCCTGCGATGCGTTGCAGGTATATAAGGGGCTTTCGGTGCTCACCGGCGTTGCATCGGCCCAGGAGCAGGCCCGGCTCGAGCACAGGCTGGTCGGGTTCGTGCCGGTGACCGACCGCTTCAACGTGGGGGACTACATGCCGCTGGCGCACGCGGAAATCGACGCGGCGTTGGCGGCGGGCCGGAGGCCGATCGTGGTGGGGGGGACGGGGCTTTACCTGCGGGCGGCACTGGGAGAGCTGTCGCTGGTCAAGGCACCGCCGGAATCGGAGGACTCGGAGCTGTGGTCGCCCGAGACGCGGCACCCAACTGTGATTTTCGGGCTCAGCATGGAGCGGGAGGTGCTGTACGAGCGGATCGACGCACGGACCGAGGCGATTTTCGCCGGGGGCGCGCGCGCCGAGGTCGAAAGGGCGGAGGCGCTTGGGACGTCGCGCACCTCCCGCGTCGCACTGGGCTTCGACGAGGTGCTGAGCGGCGACCTGGCGAAGATGCAGCAGCGCTCGCGCAATTACGCGCGCCGCCAGCTCACCTGGATGCGCAAGATCCCCAATCTGCGCTGGATCGAGCGGGATGAACGCCCGGATGCGGCCGTGGCGAGCGAGATTTCCGAGGCGCTGCGCGAATAGGCTGAGATCGTGAGATTCGAGAAGTGGCAGGCCCTCGGCAACGACTACCTGATCATCGAGGCGGACGAGCTTCCCTGGGAGCTGACCGCGGCGAGGGTGCAGAGGGTCTGCGACCCCCACTTCGGCGTCGGCTCCGACGGCGTGCTGCTGCTTTCGCGCAGCGATGACCCCGCCTACGTCGCCGAGTTGCGGATCTTCAACCCCGACGGCTCCGAGGCCGAGCTTTCGGGTAACGGAGCCCGCGAGGCGATCCTCTACCTGCGCCGGCACGGCTGGACCGAAGAGGACACCTTCTCGATCCTCACCGCGGCCGGCCCGGTGACGCCGACGATCACCTCGAATCGCACCTGCTCAGTGGCGATGGGACGCGCGGGCACCGCCTCCAAGGACTTCCCCGACGGTGGGCCCGACGGCCGCGGCGCCCTCAGCAGCGGCGGGCGCGAATGGTCCTTCCAACACGTCTCGATCGGCAACCCGCAGTGCGCGATCGTGGTTGGTGAGGAACTGGAGGAGCTCGATCTCGGCGCGATCGGACCCGGGATCGAAGGCAACGAGGTCTTCCCGAACCGCACCAACGTCTCCTTCCTGCGCATCGACGGCAGCCGGGTGCGGGCGCGGATCTTCGAGCGCGGCGTGGGGGAGACGCTCTCCTCGGGCACCGGCGCCAGCGGCGCCGCGGTCACGGCTTTTCTCAACGGTTCCGCGAGTCCGATCACGGTCGAGCTCGACGGCGGCGAGCTGGTGGTCGAGATCTCCGACGCGCTCGACGTCACATTGAGCGGCTGGGCCGAGCAGATCTGCGCCGGCGAACTCTCGGCGGAGCTGCTGAGCGCACTCGCCGGCCTGGACGGCTAGATTTCCGCGCCGATGGCGATCTCGGACCCGTCCAAACGACTGGAGGCGATGCCTCCCTACAAGTTCCAGGAACTGGAGCGGACGATCGCCGACAAGCGCGCCGCCGGCATCGACATCATCAGCCTCGGCATCGGCGATCCCGACGAACCGACCTACCCGCACGTCGTCTCGGCAATGCAGGAAGCGGTCGCCGAGCCCGGCAACCAGCAGTACCCGAGCAACCGTGGACGGGGAGAGTTCCGCGAGGCTTTCGCCGAGTTCTACGACCGCCGCTTCGGGGTCGAGATCGATCCCGAAAGCGAGGTGATCCCGGCGATCGGCGCCAAGGAGTGCATCTACAACCTCTGCTTCGCCTTCCTCGACCCCGGTGACGTGGCGCTCGCCTCCGATCCCGGCTACCCGGTCTACACCGGGGGGCCGATCCTCGCCGGCGCGCAGGCCGAGCTGCTGCCGCTGGTGCCCGAGCTCGGCTTCGCCCCCGATCTTGCCGCGATTCCCGCCGACCTCGCCGCCAAGGCGCGCCTGATGTTCATCAACTTCCCCAACAACCCGACCGGCGCCGTCGTCCCCGAGGGCTTCTTCGAGCGAGTTGTCTCCTTCGCCCGCGAGCACGAGATCCTCGTCGTCCACGACAACGCCTACTCGGAGACGACCTACGACGGTTACGTCGCACCCAGCTTCCTCGCCACGCCCGGCGCCAAGGAGGTCGGGGTCGAGGTCTTCTCGCTCTCCAAGGGCTTCAACATGACCGGTTGGCGCTGCGCGGCGATCCTCGGCAACGCCGAGGCCGTGCAGACCTACTGGCGGCTGAAGACCAACGTCGACTCGGGTCTCTTCGAGGCCGTGCAGATGGCCGGCGTCGCCGCCCTGCAGGGCCCAAGCGGCCCGCTGGAGCGGATGAACGAGACCTACACCCGCCGCCGCGACCTCGTGGTCGGCGCCCTGCGCGAGATCGGGGTAGAGGTCAGCGCGCCGAAGGGCACGATCTACGTCTGGGCGCCCGTTCCGGAGGGCCACACCTCGACCTCCTTCGCGGAGCTGGTGCTCGAGGATGCCGCCGTGGTCGTCTCGCCGGGCTCGATGTACGGGCCCAGCGGCGAGGGCTTCTTCCGCATCTCGCTGACCACGCCCGACGACCGCATCGCCGAGGCGGTCGAGCGGATGCGCAAGTACCTGGCCTAGCCGGTCGGGCTCAGTCTTTCCGAACGGGAATATTCGTTTCAATTTGGAGTCAAAAGGCACACTTTCTTCCCGTACGGGATGAAAACAAGGAAAAGCCATCCGCTCGCACTAGTATCTTCCCGTACGGGAAGATGACCCATCAGATTCACAGCCCTGAGGAGCTCGGCCAGGTGGTGCGCACGCGCCGCAAGGCTCTGCGACTCACCCAGGAGGAGCTCGCCGGGGTCGCTTCGGTTACCCCGCGCCTACTGGGCGAAATCGAGCGTGGCAAGCCAACCGCGCAGCTCGCCGGGGTCCTTCGCGTTTTGGCCGCGCTTGGCATCGAGCTGGAAGCGAGGAGCAGGTGACCGAGCTCGACGTCTACTTCCACTCCGAGCGCATTGGCCGCTTGGAGCGCCTTGCCCAGGCCCGCCTGCGTTTCACCTACGAGCCGGCTTGGGTCGCAAACGACGGCGCAACGCCGCTGTCGTTGGGGTTGCCGGTTCGCGCGGAGAGCTATGAAGACGCCGAGTGCGCCCCGTTCTTCGCCGGCCTGCTTCCCGAGGGTGAGTTCCTCAGGGCGATCGCACGGGCCTTCCAGGTCTCGGCTGACAACGCCTTCAGCGTTCTCAGCGAGATCGGCGGCGAGTGCGCCGGCGCCGTCTCCCTTGCATCGCCCGGCAGGGCGCCACCTTTTGCGTCTCGGGTGCCGCCGTCATGGCTTGGAGAAACGGAGCTCGGAGAGCTGCTCACCACGCTCCCGAGTCGCCCGCTCTTGATCGGGCTCGACGAGGAGGACGAAGGTGTGCGCCTCTCCCTGGCCGGCGCGCGGGACAAGCTGCCGGTGCTCGCTCGCAATTCCGAACTTGGCATTACGCGTGGGCATCCGCCCAGCACTCACATCCTCAAGACGCCGATTGCCGACGTGAACGGCATGGTGGCCAACGAGGCTTTCTGCATGGCCCTGGCCTCGGAGCTCGGCCTCGAATCGGCCGAGGCCCGGCCAATCCGCGTCGCTGGGCATGAGGCTCTGCTCGTCACCCGGTACGACCGGATTTCGAGCGGCGAGAGTGTGCATCGGGTTCACCAGGAGGATCTCTGCCAAGCGCTTGTCCGCATGCCGGGGCAGAAGTATGAGTCCGAAGGGGGGCCAGACATTGCGGCTTGCGCCGCGCTCCTACGCGAACGCTCGGCCGCGCCGGCAGTCGACTTGCTCGCCTTCCTCGATGCACTGACGTTCAACCTGCTGATCGGCAACGCCGACGCCCACTCCAAGAATTACTCGCTGCTGCTTGAGGGGGATCGCGCGCCCCGGCTAGCGCCTCTCTACGACTTGCTCTCGACTCGCGTCTACGGCCACCGTTTCGGCCGCAAGATGGCGATGAAGTACGGCGGCGAGTACCGGTTCGACCGGATCAGGCGCCGGCATCTCGACCGGCTGACCGGTGACCTCGGCGTGACGGCGAAGGTTGCCCGCTCGCGAATGGCCGCGCTCATCGACGCAGTCCCGGAGGCCTGCACGGGCGCCCGCGACCGATTGCCGGATGGCTGGCAGGGGGAGGACGTGATCGGCGAAATCGAAGGCGTGGTTCGGGATTCGGCGGAGCGACTGAAGGCCGCTCTCGCCGAACCAGCTTGAACCTACGCCGCTTCGCGCTCCGCCCGCTTGCGCCAGTAGCGGTCGAGGCCACGCCACTGGTATTGGGGCGGGACGGACTGGATCAGCTCCTCGGCGGCCTCTGTGCTGCCGGCCGCGGCGGTGACGCGCTCGCGGTGGCGGCGCTCGTACTCGTCCTCGGACAGCTTGCGGGCAAGGTCGGCCTCCTCGCGCAGGCGTCGGCCGACCTCCTCGAGATGCTCGATCGGCTCCTCGATCGCGCCGAAGTGGGTGAGCGCGAGGCGCTCGGGGCGCCATGACTCGACGATCGCGATCGACTCGAGCCAGGTCTCGATGTCGATGTCGGGCGGAGGCGTGGGGGGCACGATCATCTCGACACCCGGAATGCGCACAGCGGCGACGTCGCCGACAAAGGCGGTGCCGCTTTCCTCGTCGAAGTAGCTGACGTGATGGGAGGCATGACCGGGCGTGTAGGCGACCCGCATCCCGAGCACGTCCTCGCCGCCCACCAGCGGCCTCACGTTGGCCTCGGGGACCGGCACGATCTCACCCCAGAGGCGCTCCATCTGATCGCCGTAGAGCCGCTCGGCGCTTGCCAGGAGCTTCGAGGGGTCGACCAGATGAGGCGCGCCGCGCTCGTGCACGTAGACCTCGAGCTCCGGCCAGCGCCGCACCAGCGCACCGGTCGCCGCGGCGTGATCCAGGTGGATATGAGTCAGCAGCAACGCCCTCGGCTGCTCCTCGCCAATCGCCTCCAATAGCGTCTCCATCGACGACTCGGGCCCAGGATCAACCAGGGCGTCATCGACCTGCCAGCAGCCGATCACATGCGGCCGCCCCAGGTGCATCACGTCGATTACACGCATCGAGCTTGGTTACGCGACTGGATCGGGAAAACGGTCATCCCCTTCGAGCGTCTGCCGCATGCCCTCCTCCATGCCGCGCGGGGAGTAGCCCAACTCGCGCCCGGCCTTCTCATAGCCGGCCCAGAAGGTGACCCCGTCGGCCGAGGAGATCAGCTCGCGCAGGTTGGGCGGTTGGCCCATCAGCTTGCCGACCAACGGCCCGATCGGCGTCATTGCCTTGATCAGCGGGGTCGGCATCGCGCGCTTGGGGGCCTTGCGGCCGCTGAGGTCGGCCACGGTCTGGATCGCCTCTCGCATCGTCGTCGCCGGGCCGCTGATCACATAGGTCTCGCCGACATTGCCC
>Ga0207661_10002259_pt1 | contig 13280 bp, 10 predicted proteins | sample KBSC713LmetaG_FD_184337 | JGI IMG/M metagenome (GOLD analysis project Ga0207661, IMG submission 184337) | Corn rhizosphere microbial communities from Kellogg Biological Station, Michigan, USA - KBS C7.1-3L metaG (SPAdes) (version 2) | ecosystem: Host-associated > Plants > Roots > Rhizosphere ... | reverse complement strand
CCGTCACCGCGCCGCTGTCAGGTCGAGCCGGAGCGGCCGCCACACGTCGAATGTGCGCACGAGCCCGCCGCGATCAACGGCGCCGCGCGATCATCGGCCGACGTTCAGGGGCGGACCCCGGTCGCCAGCGCGCTACTTGTTCTTCTCGCCCGAAGCCGTCGGCTGCCAGAGTTCGACCTTGTTGCCGTCAGGATCGAGGAGCCACGCAAAGCGACCGTTCTCGTCTGACTCCGGCCCCTTGACGATCGCGACGCCGTCGCGGCGCAGCTGCGCGAGCAGCTCGTCGAGGTCATCGACGCGGTAGTTGATCATGAAGCTCGACTCGCTCGGGCTGAACCAGTCGCTGTTCTTGTCCGCGACGTGCCAGGCGGTGACGCCGCGATCCTCCGCCTTGTCCTCCGGCCACTTCAAGATCGCGCCGCCCCACGGCTCGAGCTTCAGCCCGAGGTGGCGTTCGTACCAGGCCGCGAGCTGCTTGTGATCCGACCTCGACTTGAAGAACACGCCTCCGATTCCAGTGATTCGCGCCATGGGTTGGACCATGCCAGAAGCCGGCGCCGCCGAGAAGCGCCTCTCTTCAGAGACGCGTGACGAACAGGATGACGCCGAGGACGACGATGACCGCGCTCAGGACCTTGACGCCTTTGTCGCCGAACCAGGGGGCGCGGCGCGCCGTGATCACGAGCGGCAGCGCCACGGCCAGGACGGCCAGCTGGCCGATCTCGACGCCCAGGTTGAACGTCACGAGGGCGACCGGCACCTGCGCGCGCGGCAGCGCGATCTCGCGCAACGCGCCCGCGAAGCCGAAGCCGTGGACGAGGCCGAACGGGAAGGTGACGCGCCAGCGCCGGCTGGCGTCCCTGACGAAGAAGTTTTCGACGCCCACGTACGCAATCGAAAGTGCGATCGCGGGCTCCACGAGACGCGGGCTCGGTGCGAACGCGCCCAGCGCCGCGAGCGCCAGCGTGATCGAGTGCGCGAGGGTGAACGCGGTGATCACGCCGACGAGAGCGCGGCGCCGACCGCCGACGAGGATCAAGCCGAGCAGAAACAGCAGGTGATCCCAGCCGGTCAGGATGTGCGCGACGCCGAGCTTCAACATCGACCACGCGATGCCGGCGTTCGACGACCCGCCCACCGTCCACGTCGCGTGCGCCCGATCGAGCACCGCCACCTCGGGCTTTCCCGCCCGGAAGACACGCGCCATGTGATGGTGCCCGGGCGTGAGGCCGACGAGCATCGGCATCGCGATCGTGAGGCGGCCAGGCACGGCGGCGCAGCGATAGCGCACCTGGAAGACGGCGCCGCCGTCCTCCTCGGTCACCCAGGCGCGGTCGAGCGCACCCGCGCACGCAGCGCCGTCCGCCTGCACCGCGATCCCGCCGATGACCGTCCGCGCGATCGTGTCGCGCCCCGCGGCCAGCTCTTCTGGATCGATGGCGCCGTCGTGATTCGTGTCGATCGCGGGCAGCAGCCGGGCCAGCTCGCGATTGGCCATGCCGATGTCGCCGTGGAGCACGGTGCCGTCCAGCCGGTACTCACCGCTCGAGACGCCGACCGTGTGGGCGAGAGCAGCACGCGCGGGCGCCAACGCGGCGAACGCGATCGCGAAAGCGGCGGCGCGGCGACCTGCGACGAACCTCGTCATGCCGTCCTCCTCAGCGGGGGGGCGACGCCGCGACCGCCGTGCCCACGGGCGACGGCGCATCCGTCAGCGTCCCCAGGAAGGCGACGATCGCGTCGATGTCTTCGTCGGACAGCGGCGGCGGCGCGCCCGGCTTCCGGTTGTAGATCGGCGCGTAGATGTTGATGTTGCGGCGGTACTGCGCCGGCACGTCGTCGAACGTCTGCCCCGACGTGTAGATGCGCTGGGGCGCGACCGCGCGCTGCGCGTAGAACGTCACCACCTCGCGCAACGTCTTGTAGACGCCGTTGTGCCCGAAGCTGGTGCGGGTCGCGACGTTGCGCAGCGACGGCGTGCGGAAGCTCGCGCACAGCTGCGGGTCGCCCGCCGGGACCTTCGCGCCCTTGCGCTCACACAGGCCGAGATCGAAGGACGCGGCGTCGGCGTTGCCCGGCAGCTCGCGATTGCGCGGCAACCCGATGGGGTCGTAGCCGTAGTCGGTGAACATCGACTCCTCCGGGTTGCTGGAGGTCTCGGCCATCCGGTGGCAGCCGGCGCACGCGCCGCGCCGCCGATCCTTGAACGCCTCCAGCCCGCGCCGCTCCTGTTCCGTCAGCGTCGCCTGCCCGCGGACGTACGCGTCGTACTTGGACCGCGCCGGCGTCATCTCGTCGCTCTTCAGGAACGCCTCGAGCGCGACACCCACACCGTGCATGACCGCCTCGGGTGCCGACGCCGCGCCGAACGCGGCGCGGAACGCCTTCGCGTACGGGCCACGCGCGATCTTCCCCGCCACGACCTTCGGCGTCCCGGCGTTCATCTCGTCCGGGTTGAACATCGGCTGGCGGACGAGATCGACCAGGCTGTCGACGCGCCCATCCCAGAAGAAGCCGCCGCGCGGCTCGGGCGCGGGCAGCTCGTCGTCCTCGAAGAAGTGAAACGGGGGGACGTACCGCATGTACAGCACCGACGGCGTCGCGCGCCGCGCGTAGTGCCCCGGGCGGCTCCCGAGCGGCACGCCGATGCGCGACCCGTGACCGCCGGAGTAGGCGCGCGCCGGATCGTGGCAGCTCGCGCAGCTCGTGCCGGCCGGCTCTGACAGGCGCTCGTCGAAGAAGATCTTCTTCCCGAGCGTCACCAGCACCGGATCGTCGGGCGGTCCGCGCCGCGGCGGCACCGGCAGAACATTCGTGCGCCGCGCCGGGATCACGGGCGCGGCCGGCATGGGCGGCAGCTTTGCCGCGGCCCATGCCTCGCCGATCGTCGGCTTGGGCGTGGTCTTCCGACAGGCGCCCAGCGCCAATACGAGCGCGACGCCTGTCGCGAGGCGCCGCCAGGGAACGGCTGCTGCTTTCAGGCGTGCTTCCGTTACGGGATGTTGGCGTAGGTCCCGACCACGTTGCCGCTGCCGTCCGTGCACGCGATCTGGCTGCCCGGCGTCGAGTCGCAGGCGCCGCTGCAGGGAGCCGGCGGCGCCAGCGTGCAGACCGCGATGATCGACCCGTTCGTGCGGTACGAGGTGAACTTCCAGTTCTTGTCACCCACCGCGCCGACGCGGTCCATGATCATGAAGCCGAACTCCTGCGAGAACGCGAATGCGTTCACCACGGTGTTCGGCGCGGGCGCCGGGCTCGCCGGGTCGAAAACCGCGGGCAGCGCGACGTCCAGGTTGTCGCCGCCGTTGCCGGCCACGAACGTCGCCGGGTGGTTGCTGCCGAAGTTGATGGCCTGGAAGTCGTGCACGTGGCCGTGGACGGCGAGCCCGACGTTCGGCGGGTAGTAGTTGCCGGGATACGCGGCGTTCATGACCGACTGCATGCCCGGGGCGCCGATCGCGGGCGGGTTGCCCGCCGTGTACCCGAGGATCGGGTGGTGAACGGCCCAGATGTTGAGGAAGTTCGGCGTCGAGAGCGCCGCCCCCGCCGCGAGCTCGGCGGTGTAGGGCTGGAACGCGGGCGGGTTGAAGGCCGTCTTCGGGTTGTTCGCCGAGTCGAACACGACGAACTGCGTGTCGCCGAACGACACCGCCCACGGATCGTTGTAGTTGCCGACGTTGTCGTTCGTCGGGTCGTTGCAGGTCTTCACGCCCGTCGCGTCGTAGGGGTTCGGGTCGAGGTACCGATACCAGCCCTGGCCGGCACGGTTGCAGAGCTCGTGATTGCCGCGGACCATGACCCACGGCGCCGCCGCGAGCAGGGGCCGCGCCGGCGTGAACAGGTCCGCCATCCAGACGTCGGAGCCGAAGCCCCACGGCGTCCCGGCGCAGGCCGTGTTGCCCGGCGGGCACGGGTTGTCGCGGTAGTGGTAGTCGCCGACGTGGAGGACGAGGTCAGGCTGCATGGCGGCGACGGCGGACGCGATGACCGAGAACGGCCAGATGGCCGGGTCACCGCAGGCCTGATAGACGTTGCCGATCGCGATGCGGCAGCCGGTGTCGCCGATGATCGCGACGCGGTTCACGACCGGCTTCGGCAGCGGCAGGTTGATGCCGGCCACCGACGCCGCCTGGGCCGACGCGGGCAGCAGGGTCTCGCAGACCGTGTTCGTGAAGATCGACGCCTTCGTGTTGCCGGACGTCTGCGCCATCGCCAGCGTCGTGTCGATGTTGCTCGGCCGCAGCTCCATCGCGCCGGCGGCCGCGCGGAGGGTCATCGGGCTGGTGACGCCGTCGACGGTGATCGCCGGGCAGACGTTGTAGGGCGTCAGCAGTCGGGCGATCGCCTGATTGTTCGCGCCGATCTCGACCCAGGCCGAGTCGCCCAGGGCGGCGTCGGACGGGCACGAGACCTGGAGGGTGAAGGTGGCGTTGCAGACCGCGTCGCCGTCCGACACGGTGAGCGTCAGCGACGCGGTTCCCGGCGCGGCGCAGGTGAACGTCGGGTTCTGCGCGCTCGCGCTGCTCAGCGTGCCGTGCGTCGTCGCCCAGCTGTACGACAGGGCCTGGGGCATGGCGTCCGGATCGTGGGCGCTGGCGGACAGCGCGATCGCGTTCTCGACGGGCGGCGCGGAGCTGACCGAGTCGATGGTCGGGCAGATGTTGATGGTGCCGGTCACCAGGACGCTGCCGGTCTTCGGCGGCTGGTGACAGGAGATGGCGACGGCCACCGCGGTCGTCGCGCCGGCCTGGACCGCGAAGGTGGTCGAGTTGCCCGCGCAGCTCGTGGTGCCGTCGGTGGCCGTGCCGGTCAGGCTGATCGAATATCCCGAACCCGCGATGATGTTGCCGATCGTCGTGCTGACCGTCGACGAGCTCGCGACGTTGATCGTCCCCGAGTACGAGTGGGGCCCGCTGACCGTATAGGCGAATGTGTTCAGCGTGACGCCCGGAGCGGCCGTCAGCGCCAGCTCCACCGCGCCGAGATCACCGGGCGGCGTGTGTTCCGGCGCGCCGCAACCGACCACGGCCTGCAGGCCGACGAGCATCACGAGACTCAACCCAACGGCTTTCGATTGCAGCTTCAGCACGGTCGCCTCCAGTGAAGTTCCTGACGTCCGGAATGTCGGACGAGCGCACTGTCGCCCTCCCCGACCGAGGGGTCGAGTCACGGTTCCGTTACTATTCCGGTGGCGCGGCGGCCGCGACGACCCGTGCCGCCCCGCGGCGCGCTAGCGGCGCCCGAGGCGCAGCTGGTCGAGGCGGTCGAGCACCTCGTAGTGGGCCGAGCGCTTGTCGTAATCCGACAGGACGGCGCGCGCGGCGTCGGTCACGTGGGCGACGTCGTATTCGTCGCCCATGAACGTCTTCACCGAGTCGAGGGTGTCGAACCACATCAGGGTCGCGAACTCCACGTCGCTCTCACGTTCGCGACGGATCAGATCGATCGAAAGGAAGCCCGGAATGTGCCGGGCTTCGATCCCGGGGATGACCTCGCCGCGAACGACGCGCTCGTAGGCGGCGGCGTTCTCCTTCGTCGTCCATCCCCGCCACAACCGACAGATCATGACGACAGGGTTGGTCCCGCCCCGACCAGCGTCAATGGCTGCAGGGGAACTCGAGATCGATTTTCTTGCTGGCCGGATCGCGCCAGGTCGTGCACGCGGTGCCGCTCAACACCAGCTGCGTCGGCGCGGCCGCGTCGACGTTCCAGCCGTTGGTCGCGCCGAGGGGGATCTCGACGCCTTCGATCTTCACGTGCGCCTGATTCAGCTTGGTGGTGTCGACGGTGATCGACTGGCCGTTGATGTTGTTGAGGTCGAAGGTGCAGCTCTTCACACCCGTGAGCGCCGTTGAAAGCTGCGTCGTCAGCATGCTCTGGTCGGCGGCGTTCGGCTTGAAGGGCTTGGTCGGCCCCGCCGTCGTCGCGTACGTCCCCACCGTCGCCGTCGGTCCCCGCGTGGTCGGGTGACCGGATGCGGTCAGGTCGGCGCGCCAGGGGGCGACGCCCGTGCACTGATCGAAGATCGCGGTCGTGTCCTGACCGGACGGCAAGGACGCGACCGTCGGCTCCCCGACGCCGGCATTCGCGAAGGCGTCCAGCACGCCGGCGGGCAGATTGAACTGCGAAGACTGAAGGCCGAAGACGATCGTTCGGACCTTCGCGACGAACGCGGCTTGAATCGCGCCGACAGTGGAGTCCGACGCACAGATTTCGAGCGCGTCGTCGCAGAAGTCCTCCGTCCCATCGGTGGCGAAGAGGATGTACTTGTCGCCGGGGCTGGTGTCGGCCATCAGCGCCTTGGTGGTCGCTTTGATCGCGTACATCGCGGGCGACTCGATCTTCTTTCCCGTCGTCAGAACGTCAGTCGCGCTTGGCCAGGTGAGATCGTCGTACTTCGCCTTGATGGCGGCCGCGTTGTTCAGCGCCGGGGCGAGGTTGTCCGCGAGCGTGCCGTCGATGACCGGGCACATTCCACCCCCGGCCGGATTGGTTCCAGAGATGGTCGTGAAGCCGAAACGGACCTGCCCGTCCAGCTGCGTAATCACCATCTCGATCGCGGTCTTGAGCGTCGACCACGATGTGTTCGCCTTGTCGCTGCAGACAGACTCGCTCGAGGTGAGGCAGTGGAACATGCTGGTCGACCGATCGACCACCAAGTAGACAGTCGGGATCAAGGGCTCGTAGCGGATCTGAGCCGTCTGGCAGACGCCGCCGGTGCCGCCCGCGCCGGTCGTTCCCGCGGTACCGGTCGTACCGGCGCTGCCGCTCGTGCCCGCGCTACCGCTCGTTCCGGCGCTCCCGCTGGTGCCCGCGCTACCGCTCGTCCCGGCTACGCCGCTCGTGCCGGCGCTGCCACTCGTACCAGCGGTACCGCTTGTACCGGCTGCGCCGCTCGTGCCGCTCGTACCAGCTCCGCCGTTGGCGCCGGCGCTACCGCTCGTTCCCGCACTACCGCTCGTCCCGGCCGTTCCGATCGTCCCAGCGGTCCCGACCGAGCCGCCGGTACCCGTCGTCCCTGCGCCGCCGTTCATGCCCGCGGAGCCTGAGCTGCCGCCACCGCCGCCGCATCCCGAGATGACGAGCATCGCTACCACCGCACCGACCGCTATCCGCTCCATTCGTCGTGCCTCCTTCAGCCGAGGGCGTTCGGGGAGTTCGGGGGGCGCCGGGCGCGCGCGCCGCTGCGAACGGCGACCGGCGGCTGGCCGGCGCGGACACGGTAGCGGCGCGGCGCCTGCGGCGGCGGCAAGGAAGCGAAGCCGGCGGTGACAGCGCCGTACGCCTGGCGCGAGACCTTGCGCGCGACGCGGACCAGGTGCTGCCACGCCTCGGCCTCGCGGGCGAGCGCCTCGGCGGCTGCATCGAGATCGAAGCGCGCGGGCACGACCTTTCCGCTGGCACCGATGACGCCGCCGCGCACCTCGGAGGCCAGCCGACGGAAGACGTCGCGTCCGTGGCGGTCGTAGTAGAGGACGGTGTGCGCCGTCGACAGCGAGCCGGCCCACGGATAGCGGCGCAGCAGCCACCCTGCCGAGAGCGTGTCCACGGCCTCGTCCAGCTGCGCCGGCTCGTCGTCGCGCATCGGCGGCGTCTCCTCCTCGAAGAACAGCCCCGTGCCCAGCGTGTCGCCCTCGACCTGCCACACCTCGCGGATGCCGAAGCGCTCCGGCGCCTGCGCCACCAGCGCGCCGTGCGTGAGATCGAACTGGCCGACGATGAAGGCGGCCACCTCGTCGCGCCGATCGTCGAGGAAGCTCAGCGTCGCGAGCGCGTCGTCCAGCGTCTCCGTCGGGAAGCCGGTGAAGCACATGGCCTCGGCGGCGATGCCCGCGGTCGCGAGGTGATCGATGACGTCGCCCACCACCTCGATGGGCGCACCCTTGTCGATCAGCTTCAGCACGCGCGGACTGGCCGACTCCACGCCCAGCGCGCAGGCGACGGCGCCACCGCGGCGCAGCGTCTCGGCGCGCTCGGGGGTCAGGTAGCGCTCGGGCTTGAGGTCGGTGGCCCAGCGCAGATCGAGCCCGGTGTCGGCCAGCGCGCCCGCCAGCTTGACGATCGTCTTGGGCGCCACGGAGTCCTGCGACAGGTAGAAGTGCCGCGTACGGTACTTGGCCGAGAGCGCCGCCAGGTGCGCGACGCAGGTCTCGACGGCCCGCTCGCGGTAGCTGGCGGTGCCCACCTCGGCGAGCCCGTAATGACAGAAGGTGCACTTGCCCCAATAGCAGCCGCGCGTCGGATCGTAGGGCAGCGTGAGGACCGGCGAGAAGTACTTGTCGAGCGGCAGCCCGTCGAAGTCGGGCGGCGGCAGCGCGCGCATGTCCTCGCTGCCCTCGCCCGGCGTGAACCGCGCGCCTTGCATGCGGTCGCGCTGCACGAGGTTCGGGATGGCGCGCAGGGCGCGCGCGACGTCGCCCTGCTCGTCGAGCGCGCGGCAGAGGGCGAGCAGCGTGTGCTCGCCTTCGTAGACGACGGCCGTATCGAACGGCCCCAGCGCCGCCGCGAGCGCCGGTCCGCGGAGGCGGATGAGCAACTGCGTGATCGCGGGACCGCCGATCGTCAGGTGGACGCCGGGCAGCTCGCGCCGCAGCTTGAGGCCAAATGCGAAAGCGGGCTGCAGCTGCCCCGGAAAGCACAGCGACAGCCCGACGGCCTGGACGCCCGCGGCCCGCAGGCGCGGCGCCAGCGTCCCCGTGACGTAGGCGTCGAACGGGTCGCGCTCGGGCGTGGCGTCGTGCGCGATCTCCTCGGGCGTCGTGAAGGCGAAGGGCGTGCGGTAGCCCGTGAAGTCGAGCTGCAGCGGGGCGTGCGCCGCCGAGATCACGCGCAACCCGGCGTCGATCGTGTCCACGGCGCTGGCGTACTGCGCAGGCTCGAAGAAGCGCACGGGATCGCGCAGGATGGCGACCGCCTCGTCGATGCTCTCGGGCACGGCGTGCGCGTCGCCGCGCGCCTGCCAGAGCGCGTGATATTCGAGCTGCTCGCCGTGGCCGAGCGACGCGCGCTCCTCGAGCCGCGCGATGCGGTCCTCGATGCGCGCGCCCAGCGCCGCCATCGGCGCCCGGCGAAGCAAAGCGTCGTAGGCCTCGACGTTGGCGTCGATCGGCAGCACGTCGACACCGCTGCTGCGCAGGAACCCGGTCAGGGCCGGGATCGCCAGGTAGGGCGCCGTCGGATCACAGGTGGGCGGGTAAACGAGGGCGATCTTCATGCAACTTCCAGCGGCGCAGTATCCCCGGTCGCCACCGCGCCGTCCATCGAGGCTGTGGACGCGACGGTGATTCTCGGCTAGTCGGATGAGGTGAACGATCCCGCCCGCGCCCAGGCTCTGCGAGAGCTGCTGGCAGCGCGGGCGCGCCTCCAATCGCCGGCCGCCGGCGGCACCGATTGTATCCGGCTCTCTGCTGGCCTCGGCGATGGCTTGCCGGGGCTGATCGTCGATCGCTTCGGGCCCCTCGTCGTGGCCGTCGACTACGCCGGCGGTTTGGCGGCGGACGAGCTGCTCGCGCTCTTGCGGGAGGCTTTCCCCGACCACGACGTCGTGGCGAAGGTGCGCGCCGCGCCGGACGGCAGCAACAAGTTCGACAGCGCGGCGCACCATGCGGTGGCCGCGCCTCTGATCGCCAGCGAGCGCGGGCTGAAGTTCGAGATCGGCGTCGATCCCGCCCACGACTTCGGCATCTACCTCGACGCGGCCAAGGCCCGCCTGTTCGTGCGCGGGGCTGCGCGCGGCCAGCGCGTGTTGAACCTCTTCTCGTACACGGGCGCGTTCGGCGTCGCGGCCGCCGCGGGCGGCGCCGCGGACGTGGCCAACGTCGATCCCAACCGCGACTACCTGGCCTGGTCGCTGCGCAACGCCGCGCTCAACGGGGTCAGCATGCGCGTGTTGCCCGACACGGCGCAGGCCCACCTCGCGCGGCACCTCCGGCGCCTCGCGCGCAACCCGGAGCACGCCAACTACGACCTCGTGATCGTGGACCCGCCGGCGTTCGGCGTGGGACGCGGCAACGCGCGCGTGTTGCGCCTGCTGTGGCCCGACCTGTTCGCGAGCCTGCGGAAGATGGCGCCGCGCCAGATCGTCCTCATGTCCAATGACAAGGCGTTCCGCTCGCGCCAGAGCTTCTCCGAGCTCGTCGAAGCGCAGCTCGGCGATCGCTATCGCTTCGAGCGCCTCGGCACGCACCTGACGCCCGCCGACCTCTCTGCCGAGCGACCATCGCTGGCGTGGCGGCCCGGCGTCGAGGATCCCACCTACGTCGAGCCCGTGGTCCTCGCGGGCCAGCTCAGATGAAGAAGTCGGGCAAGAGGTCGGCGTCGGGGACGTCCGCGTAGGGACTGAAATCGGTGACGCCCTTGTCGCGCAGGACCTGCTCGTCGATGAGGAAGCGGCCTGTGAGCGCGCGGCTGTCGGAGGTGAGGATGGCGTGCGCTGCGTCCGCCACGATCTCCGGGCTTCTCGCGCGCGCCATGACGGCGTCTCCGCCCAGGAGGTTCTGGACCGCGGCCGTGCGGATGACGGTACGAGGCCAGAGCGCGTTGACGGCGATGCCGTCCGAGCTCCACTCCGCGGCCAGGCCGAGCACGCACAGGCTCATCCCGTACTTCGCGATGCTGTACGCCAGGTGAGGGGCGAACCAGCGGGCGTCGGTGGTCAGCGGCGGCGAGAGCATCAAGACGTGCGGATTGGTGGACCGTCGCAGGTGGGGCAGACAGAGCTTCGAAGTGAGGAACGTCCCGCGCGTGTTGACGGCGGACATCAGGTCGAACCGCTTCAGGTCGGTGTCCTCCGTGCGCGTCAGGCTGATCGCGCTCGCGTTGTTGACCACGACGTCGATGCCGCCGAAGGCCGCCACCGTGGCCGCCACGGCCGCGGCCATCTGCTCCTCCGAGCGAACGTCGGCGACGCAGGCGATCGCCTTGCCCCCCGCCGCTTCGACCTCGCGCGCCGAATCGGCCACCGTGCCCGGCAGCTTGGCGTGTGGCGCCGCCGTCTTCCCGACGACCGCGACGTTGGCGCCGTCGCGCGCGGCCCGCAGCGCGATCGCCTTGCCGATGCCGCGGGTGGCGCCCGTGATGAAGAGGGTCTTGCCTGCGAGGGTCATGGGCTGACCTTATCCTGCCGGCGCTCTCGTGCCAGTCGCGCCACCAGCGCCTGCGTGGCCGCCTGCGTCTCCGGCGAGAACCAGACCTCGAGCATCTTCTCGATGAGCGCGCCGTCCACCGTGGCGAAGGCGTCGAAGAGGGGTTGCCGCGCCTGGCGTCGGGTGGCGGCGACGGCGGCCGGCGCGCGCCCGAGGACACCTTCGAGCCACCGGAGCGCGCGCGGGACGACGTCGATGGCGGGCGCCACCTCGTCCACCAGGCCGCAGCGTAGCGCCTCGGCCGGGCCGAGCAGCGCGCCGCTGACCGCCAGGCGCTCGGCGGTCCGCTCGCCCACGACGTGGGCCAGCACGCGGTAGATGACCTCGGGGACGGGCAGGCCCACCTCGACTTCGTTGAGGCCCATGACGTAAGGCCCGTCGGCCAGCACGCGGTAGTCAGCACAGATGGCGAGCACGGCCCCCCCCGCCGGGCTGTGCCCGGTCATCGCCGCGGCGATCGGGAGCTCGGACATCGCCACGTCACCGAGCAGCCCGAGGAACTCCGCCCACGCCTGGCGCATCTCGGCGCGATCGAGGCGCAGCAGCTCGGGGACGTCCAGACCGGCAGAGAAGAACCCGGGCCGTCCCGATATGACGATCGCCTTGCACCCCGCCTGCCGCGCCTCGCGAAGGCCGGAGCGCAGGGCCTCTATCAAGCCGGGATCGAGCGCGTTCACCGGGGCGCGGGAGAGCGAGAGCTCGCGCACCCGGCCGTGGTCACGGACGGAGATCATGGTCGTGTCAGTCATGGCTGCGGACGCGATCATAGTAGATGCGGCAGGGTCGCAAGTGTCGGCCGGGCTCAGAGCAGCGGCGACAGGAGACGCGCCGTCGCTTGGCCCAGCTTCTGGCCGAGCCCTTGGCGCTCGATCTCCGTCGCGGAAACCGGCCGACTCCCGGCGAGATCCGCCTCGAACGCCCCGGCCAGCTGCGCCGCGACGCCGCGATCGTAGATCAGCGCCGTGATCTCGAAGTTCAACAGGAAGCTGCGGTTGTCCAGATTCGCCGATCCGACGATCGCGAGATCGTCATCGACGACCAGGGTCTTCGCGTGGATGAAGCGCGGCAAGTACTCGTACACGCGGACGCCCGCCGCGATCAGCTCGGGTATGTAGCTGCGCGCCGCGAGATCGATCAAGACGCTGTCGCCGCGCTTCGGGATCAGCACGCGGACGTCGACGCCGCGAAGCGCGGCTGTCGCCAGCGCAGCCGCGGTGGCCTCGTCCGGGACGAAGTACGGCGTGGTCACCCACAGCCGCTCCGTCGCGCGCGTCATCACGGTGAAGTAAGTCCGGTGGATCGCGAGGTGATCGTGATCGGGGCCGGAGGCGACGACCTGCACGACGTGGCGGCGGTCGCCGCTGGGCGCCGGGAAGTAGTCCGCGCTGAACTCGAACCGGCGGCGGGTCGCGAAGAACCAATCCTCGAGGAAGACCCGCTGCAGGGCCCACACCGCCGTTCCCTCCAGCTTCACATGCGTGTCCCGCCAGGCGCGGGGGGACAGCTCCGCGCTGTGCACGTCGGCGACGTTCATGCCGCCGGTGAACGCCACCTGGCCGTCGCACACGACGATCTTGCGGTGGGTGCGAAAGTCGATCCGCGGCCTGCGAATGAAGCGCAGGCGCATCGGATTGAACCAGCCGAACTCGACGCCGGCCTCGCGGAGCGCGCGCAAGAACTTGCGACCCAGACGGGCTGACCCTGTGCCGTCGACCAGCATCCGCACCTTCACGCCCGCGCGCGCCTTCGCGATCAGCGCATCGCGCAGCCGCATCCCGATCTGGTCCGGCTCCCAGATGTAGTACTCGAGGTGGACGTGGTGCTTCGCGGCCGCCACGGCGTCAAGGATGGCGGCGTACGCCGGCGCGCCCTCGAAGTACAGCGAGACGCCGGAAGCGGGCAGCGGCAAGGGCTGCTCCAGCGCGACCGGCACCGCGGCGACCTGCAGGTCCTCCAGGGCGACGTCCCGCAAGTGCGCCATCGCGCCGGTGGCTTCCTCGATCGCGACACGCCCGGCGCGCCGGCGGACGCGTTTCCGCTCGAGGCGCATCGGCCCGATCAGGCGATAGACGATGAGCCCGACGATCGGCAGGAACGCCATCACGAAGAGCCAGGCGATGTCGCAGCGGCGGAGCG
>Ga0207661_10002254_pt1 | contig 13288 bp, 8 predicted proteins | sample KBSC713LmetaG_FD_184337 | JGI IMG/M metagenome (GOLD analysis project Ga0207661, IMG submission 184337) | Corn rhizosphere microbial communities from Kellogg Biological Station, Michigan, USA - KBS C7.1-3L metaG (SPAdes) (version 2) | ecosystem: Host-associated > Plants > Roots > Rhizosphere ... | reverse complement strand
CGCGCCGCAGGCGCCCCAGCCGGGTCAGTTCGCCCGACCGGGCGCCGCGCCGGGTCAGCCGGGCATGGCGCTCGGCCGCCCCGGGTACGACACCGGCGCGCTCGCCGCTCCCCCGGCGGTACCGGGCCGCACGCTGGCCCGGCCGGAGGCCGGCACGGCGGCGACCGCGGCGGCCGCGGCCACGGCGGTGGCCGCGCCACCCATGGCGTACGCGGCACCGTCGGGTGTGGCCACCACCGCTCCGCAGGGCCCGCACGAGGGCACCGTCTACCGCAGCCGCCGCCCGGCCACCGGTGCGAACGGTCACGACGTACCGTCCGGCCGGCTGCCCCGGCTGCACGTCAGCTCGCACCTGGTGTCGCTGGCGACGCTCGCCCACCTGGGCGTGGCCTCGCCCGGTACCGGGCTGATCCTCGGCGCCGACGTGGAGGGCCAGGCGGTGCCGGTGCGCTTCTTCCGCCCGGAGCCCACCACGGTCACCCTCGTCGGCGGGGCGTGGGCGGCGCAGCTGGTGCTGTTCCGCGCGCTGGCCCTGGGCGTACGCACGGTGGTGATGACCGGCGACCCGGCGAGCTGGCAGGGCTTCGGCGAGCGCGCGACCGGGCAGAGCGGCCGGGTCGCGGTCGTGCACGGCGAGCAGCAGATGGCCTTCGCCGCCACCCCGCAGCAGCCGGTACTGGTCGTGTACGACCTCGGGCTGGTCGGCCCGTCCGCGGCACCGACGCTGGGGCCGTGGCAGACGCAGCTGACCGTGCTGCGGCGGTTGGACGAGCCGGGCGTGCCCTCGGTCGAGGGCTGCCAGATGGTGATGATGCAGCGGCTGAGCCTGGTCGAGGCGGCGCTGGCCGCCTCCGCGCTGCGGCTGACCGGGCAGAGCGCCCAACTGCTGCAGCGCATGGAGGACGACATGGTGGCGCTGCTCGGCGGTGGCGCCGACCGCTACGTGTGGCTGACCCAGACCGGTACCGAACGGCAGTTCATCGGCCCGCCGCGCCGCTGACGCGGCGGGCCCCCGGAGCTAGCCGGTGGCGTTCCCGCGCAGCGTCGGCTTCGGCTCCACCTGGTACGCCTGGCGCTCCGGCGCGTTGTCGAGCACCGTGCCGCCCGGCGTCTGCACGGTCCAGGGGTCCTCGGCGCCGAGCAGCTTCTGGATCTTCTCGAACTCCCGGTCGACGCGCTCGTGCTCCTCGTCCCGGCGGGGTTCGACGTTCTTGCGGCGCGAGGCCATCTCCGGCTCGGTGACGCCGGCCGGCCGGCGTGCGCCACGCAGCGCGCGGGCCGGCGGCTGCGGCTCCTCCGGTGATCCACCCTGCCCCAGCCGGGTACCGCGCAGCACCGGCCGGGAGGTACCGGGCCGTCCGGGGTTCAGCGTCTCGTCGTCGACCGGTCCGGTCGGGCCCATCGGCGCGCCGCCCTGCTGGCCCGGTCCGCCCTGGCGCTTGCGGTTGAGCACCGGCGGGCTGGAGCCGGGGCGCGCCGGAGTGCCGGCGCGGTTGGCCGCGTTGTCGTCCGGTACCGCCGGCCGCCTGCCACCGGGCGTGCCGCTGCGCCCGCGCAGCACCGGTGGCGCCGAGCCCAGCCCGCCGGGCCGGCCGAACTCCTCCTCCTCGGCGCCGGGTACGAGCGGCCGCTGCTGGGGCGGCGTGGCCGCCTTGCTGCGCAACGTGTTGGGCGGCATCTGCCCGCGGCCCTGGCCGAGCCCCTCCCCCTCGGGCGGCGTGGCCTTACCCAGCGTCCCTTTGACGAGCCTCGCCGTGTTGGGCGGAAGGCCCAGCCCCTTGCCCAGGCCGGTCAGGTTGGTCGGGTTGGCCATCCCGCTGGTGGGCATGCCCTCCAGCGGCAGCCCGGTCGTGAGCATGCTCGGGTTCATGAGCAGCGACGGGTCGACCTGCAGGCCTTGGAGGTTCGGCACGTTGGGCACGGAGACGTCCGGCATCTCGTGCGCGACCAGGTTCGCGGTCGACGGAACCGTCACGTCCGGTACCACGGGGACGTTCTGGGTGTTCGGCACGTCGGGGACGTTTGACAGGTCGGGTACCTGCGGCAGCTGCGGCACGTTGGGTACGGTCGGCACGTTCGGTACCGACGGCACGTTCGGCACGTTCACGTTGGGCACGCTGGGCACGTTGAGGAGCAGCTTCGGGTCGGCCATGACCGCGTCGGTCGGCCCCTCGTAGACGGTGCTGGTACCGCTGTTGAGGTGCTCGTTGATCACTTGCCAGTACTCGTGGGCCATCGAGTACTGCAGGGCCCGCGCCTGGACGTTCCACTGCTCCGCGTGGTCGCGCAGGTCGCTGAGGTACTGGTCGGCGTGGTCCTTCTTCGGGTCTTCCGAGCCCTGGTACTTGTAGTAGTCCGCTCGGGAATGGTGGATGTTGGACGGCCAGCCGTTGGAGAAGGAGACCATGTCGGACTTGTACTTGGCGTAGAGCACGTCCATCTGCGCCCGGTGGTCGCGGATGGTGCTGGCCAGGTATATCAGGCCGAGCGAGTTGGTGATCGCGCAGCTGTACCAGTCGTCCAGCGACTTGGCCGCGGCCCCCGGTCCGCGCATGAGGAACGCGTTGGCTCCGTCGCCCTTCCAGGTCTTGGCCAACGCCTGCGCCTCGTTGGTGATCGAGTCGCGCAGGTTCTCGATGACCATCGAGACCTTGAACCACTGGTCCTGGAGCTTGTCCACCTCCTCAGGGGACTGCGAGGCGAAGCGCCGGTTGATGACCTCGATAGTGTCCGCGCCGGCCTGCCGGGTGTAGTCGTCCTTGATGGACTTGCCGTGGTCGTCGGAGTACTTGGGGTCGGCCCAGTTGATGGTCGGCTCGTACTCCGGCAGGTTGCTCGTGTCGGCTTCCGGGTAGTGCATCAGGTCGTCGCCGATGTGGTGCTGTAGCTGTTGCATCTGCGTCAGCTGCTTGTTGCCGGTCGACGTGTAGCCGAAGTACGGATCGTCTGTGTTCGTTGTCATCGCGGGCGGCCCGTCAGTATCCGCTACCGTGCTGCTGCACGTAGTCCTTGTCGCCCATCGTGTGGTACTGCTGCTCCGCCGCCTGGATGGGGCCCTGGTCGTTGGCGTTGCCGCTGCTGGGAGCCGCCACATGGGTCGGGTCGCCGGTGACCGGCTTGCCGTCCGCGCCCACGGTCGTGGTGGTGACGGTCTGGCTGCCGTCCGGGTTGCTCACCACCTGCGTGGAGCTGCTGCCCGCCGCGTTCGGGTCGTCGTTCGGGCTCTGCGTCGTGGTCTGGTACTTGTACCCGCCGCGCACGCTGTACTCCGCCTGCGTGGTCTGCCCGACGACCTTGCCCCCGGACATGTACGTGGTCGTGGTGGTCGTGCCGGCCGACCACGAGTTCGAGTCCCCCCGCGTCGTGACCGTCTTCATCGACCCATCGGCGTAGATGTACTCCACGTCGCCCATGGGCAGGTAGATGGTCTGGACCGGATCGGCGCCGGTCATCGCCATCGGCTGCTGCGGCGCGTTGGCCGCCGCCTCCATCTGCATGTCCACGTAACTCTTCGTCGGCGCGCCCTTCGGCAGGCCGTCGGGGCGGGTGGCGTTCGGGTCGTCGAACGCGAACATCACGTCATTGAGGTTCGCGCTGTTGGCGTTGTCGCTGTTGTTGTAGACCTCGGCGATGACGCCCGCCGCGTTACCGATGCAGGAGATGCCGGCGCTGACGTCCTTGAAGAAGGCGGCGAACTTGGCCTGGTTGTCCATCATGAGCTGCGCGACGACGACGCCCTCACCGAACACCTGACCCTGGGAGGCGCCGCGGTTGACGAGCCCCATGGTGATCATCGGGCCCATCTGGCTGAGCACCTCCGACGTGACCGCGATCGACTTGGGGGCGAGCTGCATGGCCATCTTGCTGTAGTAGTCGGCCAGGTCCTTGACGTCCACCTGCACAGGCGTGTAGCTGTTGGTCCAGTCCTGCGGCTCGTTGCTGGTGGAACTCCCCACATCTGGGTCCCGCATGCGTCCTCCGTCCCCGCGCCGCATACCCGTACGGCCATCAACGCCGTGAATGCCTTGCCAAGCCTATTACGTCCATACCAGCCCGTGCCATCCGCCGGCACGCGGACCGGCTACTCCGCCGGCGGTACCCAGGGCAGCTGCACCAGCCGCTGGCCCTCCCGCCGGGTGACGAGCCAGCCCCGGCCGGGCGGCAGGAACTGGGGCTTCAGGTTGCCGAAGATCGGCCCCTCCTCCTTCGGACCGGACATGAGGATACCGGGCGAGGCCAGTTCGCGGATGCGCCCGATCACCGGGTCGAACACCGCCCGGGCCGCGCCGCCGACCCGTCGCGTGACGACCACGTGCAGGCCGATGTCCCGACCCTGGGCGAGGAACTCCAGCAGCGGCAGCAGCGGGTTGTTCATGCCCGCGGCCACGAGGTCGTAGTCGTCGATCAGCACGAACAGCTCGGGACCGCGCCACCAGCTCCGGTTGCGCAGTTGCTCGGGGGTCACGTCCGGGCCGGGCAGCCGCTCCTGCATCACCGCGACCACCTGCTGCACCAGGTCGTTGGTGACCTGGCTCGAGGTACCGAAGCCGATCAGGTGCTCCGTACTCACGCAACCGAGCAGGCTGCGCCGGTAGTCGATCAGGATGATGCGCGCCTCGCTGGGCTGGTACGCCTGGGTGATGCCGCGCGCGAGCCCGCGCAGGAACGAGCTCTTGCCGCACTCCACGTCGCCGAACAGCAACAGGTGGGGTTCGCTGTCCACGTCGAGGAAGACCGGCTGCAGGTCGGACTCGGCGATGCCGATGGGCAGCCCACCGCCCGCCTTCGGTACCGGCAGCGCCTCGAACGGCAGGTCGTCGGGGAGCAGCCGGACCGGTGGCGCGGGCGGCCCGGTCCAGGTGTCCCGTACCACCTTCACCACCTGGGTCACGCCGTCGGCCAGGTCGTCGACCGCCTGCCGCCCGTCCACCCGGGGCAGGCCGGCGAGGAAGTGCTGCCCGTCCGGGGTCAACCCGCGACCGGGCGTCTGCTCGGGGACGTTCAACGCCTCGCGCCGGTTGATCACCGAGTCGCTGGCCTCGCCGAGCTTCAGCTCGATCTTCGTGCCGAACATGTCGCGCAGCGCCGGACGCATGTCCATCCAGCGGGTACAGGTGGCCAGGATGTGGATGCCGAAGCCGAGGCCGCGCGCGGCCAGCTCGCCGACCACCGGCTCCAGGTCCTCGAACTCGCCGCGCAGCGTGGACCACCCGTCCACGGCCAGGAACACGTCGCCGAACTCGTCGTCGGCGATCCGGCCGTCGCGCAGCATCCGCCGGTACGTGGTGATGCCGTCCACGCCCATCGCGGCGAACCGCGCCTCCCGCTCCTGCAACAGCCCGGACAGCTCGGCGATGGTGCGGCGCACCCGGTTGACGTCCCGCCGCGTGGCCACGCTGCCCAGGTGCGGCAGCTCCCGCAGCGCGGTCAGCGCGCCACCGCCGAAGTCCAGCCCGTAGACCTGTACCTCGCGCGGGGTGTGGGTCAGGGCGAGGCTGACGACGAGGGTACGCAGGAAGTTGCTCTTACCGCTCTGCGGGCCGCCGACCAGCACCAGGTTGCCCAGGCCGCCGGACAGGTCCAGCCACATCGGGTCGCGGCGCTGCTCGAACGGCTTGTCCACGATGCCCACCACGCCGTGCAGCGCGCCGAGCAGGTTGCCGTCGTGCACGGTCAGGCCGCGCTGCGGGTGGTTGATCAGGGGCGGCAACAGTTGGTCCAATGTGGACGGTTCGGCGAGCGGCGGCAGCCAGACCTGGTGGGCCGGCAGGCCCTGGCCCTCCATCCGGCCGACCAGGACGTCCAGCAGCGTCTCGCCGCGTACCCCGTCGTCGGGCTGCGCCTCGAGCGCCGCCGGCTTCGGCTCGTCCGCCGGCGGGGCGACGTAGTAGGTGGAGAAGTCGCGCACCGGATCGACGTACCGGCTCACCCCGGACTGCCCGGCGCCGCCCCGGCGGTACGTGCCGGAGACGTAGGCGGCCCGGAACCGGATCAGGCCCTCGGTACCGGCCTTGATGAACCCGTGTCCCGGGGAGCGGGGCAGCTCGTACGCGTCGGCCACGCCGAGCACCGCGCGGCTGTCCATGGACGAGAAGGTCCGCAGGCCGATCCGGTACGACAGGTGGGTCTCCAGCCCGCGCAGCCGCCCCTCCTCCAGGCGCTGCGAGGCGAGCAGCAGGTGTACCCCGAGCGACCGGCCCACCCGGCCGATCTGGACGAACATCTCGATGAAGTCGGGGCGGGCGGTGAGCAGCTCGCTGAACTCGTCGCAGATGATGAGCAGGCTGGGCAGCGGCTGCAGGGGTACGCCCGCGGCGCGGGCCCGCTCGTAGTCGCGCTGGTTGTCGTACCGCGCCTTGCGCAGCAGCTCCTGCCGCCGTACCAGCTCGCCCTGGATCGCGCCGAGCATCCGGTCGACCAGCGGCAGCTCGTCCTCGAGGTTGGTGATGATCGCGCTGGTATGCGGGAGCTTGTCGAGCTTTGCGAAGGTCGCGCCGCCCTTGAAGTCCACCAGTACGAAGTTGAGGATCTCCGAGTCGTGCGTCACGGCCAGCGCGAGCACCAGCGTGCGCAGCAGTTCGCTCTTGCCGGACCCGGTGGCGCCCACCAGCAGGCCGTGCGGGCCCATGCCGTCCTGAGCGGACTCCTTGAGGTCCAGCTCGATCGGGCGCCCCTCCAGGCTGACCCCGATCGGCACCCGCAGCCGGTCGCGGTTGGGCCGGCTCGCCCACGAGTCGGCGAGGTCCAGCTCGTACGGGTTGCCCAGGCCGAGCAGCTCGGCGAGGCCGAGGTCGGTGGTGACCGGCTGGTCGCTGAAGGACGCGGCCGACAAGCGCAGCGGGGCCAGCTCCCGGGCCAGCACCTCGGCCTGGGCCGGCTCGAGCCAGTCGGCCCGCCCGACCTCCGTCGCGCCGTCCATGGTGGTACCGGTGATGGTGCCGTCCTCGGCGATGTCCAGCACCACGGCGGATTCGTCGAGCAACCGTGGCGGCCGGTTGGACAGGTCGATGAGCGTGACGCCCTCCACCCCGCCCTCGGTCATCAGGTGGTCCGAGCCGGCGGTGGAGCCCCCGTCGATGACGATGACCACGTGTGGCCCGCTGGCCATGCCGCCGCCGGCCGGGTTGAACCGGGGCCGGTTGGCCAGCACGTCGTCGAGCATCGCCTCCAGCGCGCTGATGCCCGGCGCGAAGAGGCGCAGCGGGCCGACCGCGTCGCTCTTGCTCGGGTGCTGGGCGTGCCCCAGCCACTTGGCCCACTCCCAGCGCGGCCGCTGGATGTCCGCCGCGCAGACCCCGACCACGAGGTCGTCCGGCGCGTGAAACGTACACAGCTGGGCCAGCATCGCGCGGACCAGAGCACGGGTGCGCTCCTCGTTTCCGCGCAGGTACACGTGGGCGAAGTCGCGCAGCGCGATGGCCACCGGCAGGTCCGGTACCACCGAGTACGTGGTGACGAAGCGGCGCAGCGCCATGGCGGACAAGGGGTCCAGCTCGTCGACCGGTCGGGTCTGCGGCGGTATCAGCGGGGTCGCGATCTCCTGCGGCCCGAGGCCGATGCGTACCACCCCGAAGTCCCCGTCGGCCCGGCGGCGCTCCCACAGCCGGCCGGTGGTGACGAGTGTCCACAGTGAACCCGGCGCCGGGTGCCGGTAGTGGATCGCCTCCCGCTGCTTGCGGATCGTGGCCCGTACCTGGGCCCGCAGCTGGCTCAGCCGCCGCATGTACTGCCGGCGGGCGTCGGCCATGTCCTGCTTGCTCTGCCCGCCCTGGCCGGTGAGCTGCATGGCCACCATGCCGAGGATGGACACGCCGTACATGCCGCCGGCCACGTACGCGATCGGTCCGCCGCGCTGGGTGCCCATCATGAGGCCCATCGCGGCCGCGCCGGCCACCATCGGCATCGTCATGAGCATCCGTGACCAGCCCTTGCCGGACGCGCTCGGTACCTCGGGCGGCGGATCGAGGACGACCTCACCGCTCGGGACCAAGGGCGCGGGTCGCCGCGGTGGCCGCTTGACGATCACCAGCCCCACGAGCGCCCCTCTCCCCATGTCCTCCGGCGCGCCCATCGTAGAACAGCCTCGGATGGGCCGGACGGTACCGCTTCTGGTGCACCGGCCGCGACCGGTCCGTGTTAGGTTCGGCGCGCGGTGCGGTCCGGCGTGATCTGGGTCCACCGTGTCCGCTCCGCCGGTCCGGAACCGATCAGGAGGTGAACGCCGTGACGGCCCCGGGTGGCCTCGGTCTGGCCAGGGTAACGGTTGTCGCACCGAAGCGGCGCATCGACGTGGCGCTGCCGGACAGCGCGCTCGTCGGTGAGCTGCTGCCGCACCTGCTGAGGCACGCCGGCGAGGACCTCCCCAGCGCCGAGGACGAGCAGGCCGACTGGACGCTGCGCCGGACCACGGGCGCCGAGCTCGAGGTGACCCGCAACCTCGCCGCCCAGGGGGTACGCGACGGCGAACTGCTCCAGCTGGTGCCGCGCCAGATGGACTGGCCCGAGCTGGCGTACGACGACGTGGTCGAGGTGGTGGCCAGCGGCGCCCGCCGGGCCGGCCGGTCCTGGGGCAAGCAGGCGACCCGCGCCTGCGGGCTCGGAGTGACCGCCGCGCTGCTCACCTTCGGCCTGGTCGGACTGCTGCTGGCCGGCCCGCCGTGGCAGGTGCCCGGCCTGGCCGCGCTCGGCCTCGCGCTGTTGCTCGCGATCGTCGGCATCGTGCTGTCGCGGTCCGGTGGCGACGCCGCCGCGGGCGCGGTGGCGGCCGGGACCGGCCAGCTCTACGCACTGGTCGGCGGCCTGCTGGTGGCCGCGCCGGCCGGTACCTCCCTGCTCCGGCTCGGCGCGCCGCACGTGCTGCTGTCCGGCGCCGCCCTGCTGGTCTTCGCGGTCATCGGGTTGACCGGGGTCGGCGCGGTGCAGCGGCTGTTCACCGCCGGCATCGGGGTGGGCTCCAGCGCGGTGCTCGCCGCGCTGCTGTGCTACGCGGGCATGTCGGCGGCCGGGGCGGCCGCGGTCGCGGTGACGCTGGCCATCGGGCTGCTCCCCGGCTATCCGCTGATCGCGAGCTGGCTGGGCAAGCTGCCGGTACCGGAGCTGCCGGACCGGCCGGAGAAGATCCTCGAGGACCGCCCGGTACCGCCGCGCACGGGCGTGTTCGCCTCCGTCGCCCGCTCGATCGAGCTGCTGTCCGGCATGCTGCTGGCCGCCGCCATCGTGGGCAGCGCCGGCGCCTTCGTGCTGCTGCGCGCCGGGGGTACCGGCGGTTGGCTGCTCACGCTGGCCGCCGCCACCGCGCTCCTGCTGCGCGGCCGGCTGTTCCCCACCCCGCAGCAACGGTTGCCGCTGCTGGTCTCCGGGGTCCTCGCGCTGGCCCTGCTGACGCTGGAGCTGACCCTGCGCATGCACGGCGGCGCACGGCTGCTGGTCGTGCTCGGCATCGTGATCGCGGTGATCCTGGTGCTGACCGCTACGCTGACGTACACCACGCGGACGCCGTCGCCGTACCTGGGCCGGCTCGCCGACATCTTGGACGTGGTGGCCATCATGGCGCTGGTACCGCTGGCCGCCTCGGTGGTCGGCATCTACCACGCGATCCAGGGCGTGTTCGCCTCGATCTGAGGAGGTAGACATGGCGTCCCGGCGCGACCAACTGCAGGCGTACCAGTTCATGACGCAGCGCGTCCTGTCCGCGTTCGTCATGCGGGAGACCGACCCGGCGCAGTCGCCGCTGCGCCGCGGGGTGGGCGCGGTGTTCGCCGGCCTGATGATCGCGGTGATGGTCGGCGCGGGCTTCGGCGTCGTCGGCATCGTCACCAAGACGGGCAGCAACAACTGGCGTACCGACGGCGCGGTGGTCATCGAGAAGGAGACCGGCGCGAGTTTCCTGTACGAGAGCGGCACGCTGCACCCGATGCTCAACTACACCTCGGCGGTGCTCGCGGCCGGCCGGTCGACCGCGGTGTTCCACGAGGCGCGCAACTCGCTGTCCGGGGTGCCGCGCGGCTCCACCCTCGGCATCCCGCAGGCACCCGACTCGCTGCCCGGCAGGGACAAGCTCCTCGACGGCCCGTGGACGATGTGCACCGTGAGCGCGTCGGGCGGCCGTACCCAGGTGACCCTGCTCGTCGGCCAGGCGCCGCTCGGCGGGCAGTCGCCGGGCGCGCAGGGGCTGCTGGTCGTCAACTCGGACGGCGACACGTACCTGGTCTGGCAGGGCCGGCGGTACCTGGTGCACCAGCCGAAGACCGTGGTGGCGTCGCTGTTCGGCGCGGTCACCGCGATCCCGGTGGGCACCGCGTGGCTCAACGGGCTGCCCTCGGGCGCCGACATCAGGACCATCACGGTGACCGGCCAGAAGGGCAAGGCGTCCACCAAGGTGCCCGGGCGGAAGATCGGTGACCTGGTGAAGGCGCAGACCGGTACGGGTGACCAGTACTACGTGGTGCTCGACGACGGCCTGGCCCCGCTCAACGCGCTGCAGACCGCGATCTACCGCGGTCAGGTCTCCACGGACGCGACGGACATCCCGGTCAACGAGATGACCAGCGTGCCGCAGAGCAAGCAGCTGGAGCCCCCGACCGGGGACGATGCCCCGCCGACCAAGCCGCCGACGATCGCACAGGCCGCCGCCGGCCAGCAGCTGTGCGCCGCCACCACGCAGGCCGGCACGCTGCCGACGATCACGATCGGCGGCTCGATCGACCAGGCCGGTGATGGCGTGGCCACACCGTCCACTTCGGACAGTGGCAGCGCGCTCGCGGACCGTGTCGTGGTACCGGGCGGGCACGTCGCCCTGGTACTCGCGGTCGAGAAGGCCGACGCCACCACCGGCGCCTACTACCTGGTCACGGACGCCGGACGGCGGTACGCGGTAACGAGCGACAACGCGCTGGTGGCTCTCGGGTACGTGCCGACGGACGCGGTCAAGGTGCTGTCCGGCCTGCTGCTGCGGATCCCGGCCGGGCCGGCGCTCGACCCGGCGGCGGCGGTGCGCGTGGCCGATGACTGAGTCATCGATAGCATTGGGTTGACGTCCGCCTTAAACTGCAGGCGGAGAAGTATGAGTGTGGCGACAAGCCCGCCGAAACCGGGGGCGCCAGCAGAAGTGAGGTGAACAGAGCTTGCCAACCACCAAGGTAACCGCCGAGATGCTCGACCACGCGGCCAGTGTTGCGACACAGGCCGGAGAGACGGTCGCGGCGAACCTGATGCGCCTGCTCAACGAGATTTCGAGCCAGGCCGCGGTGTTCCAGGGCGGCGCGGGCACGACCTTCCAGAACGTGTCGGCCGACCTCGGACGGGAACTGCGCAGCATGCTTGACGCGCTCAACCAGATGGCGGGGAACGTCAGCCAGTCCAACAAGGTCTTCGGCAGCACGGACACGGACGCGGCCAACGAGATCAAGCAGATCCAGAGCGATCACCTGCCCGGTGCGGGCAACGTCGCCAACGCGCTGCGCGGCTGAGCGCGCCCGCGACAGCAGCCCGACCGCCTTCTTGGGAGACTTCATATGACCAATGGCCCGCTCGTCTACAACTTCGACGGCATCAACTCGATCGCCGCGCAGATCAACGCGTTCGTCGCCGACATGGACTCGACGCTGAGCAACGTCGACAAGGTGTTCCGCAACCTGCTCGCGGACGGCTGGGAGGGCTCCGGCGCGCAGGCCTTCGAGGGCTGCAGCCACCGGTGGCACACCAGCGCCCAGCAGATGGCGCAGACGCTGCAGCACCTGTCACAGAAGGTCGGCAACGCCGCGGCCAACATGCACCAGGCCGACCAGGCGGCGGCCGCCAGGTTCTGAGCCCACCCCGGGCAGCGGAAAGCGCCGGCCTCTGGCCGGCGCTTTCCGCTGTCTACATTGGACGGTCTGCGGTCGCCGCCGCTCACTCCTCGAAGAGGAGGGCGGGTGGCGGCGGCTCGTCCGGCTCCGGTACGTCGACCGGGCGGGGAGCCAGCGCCGGGCGCCAGGAACGGCGCCGCGCGCGGGGGATCGCCAACGCGACCACCAGCACCAGCAGCGCCAGCGCGAGGGCCGACGCGGCGAGCAGCGTGGCCAACCGGTGACTGGCCGCCCAGGTGGCGGCCCAGTCCCTCTCGGCCTGGCTCGGCGTGTGCGCGGCGAACGACGGCGGGGCGGCCGGGCCGGCCTGCGAGGCCAGTTCGGTCACCGCGCCGTACGGGTTGACCACGCCAACGCCGAACTCGGCGCTGTTCGGGCCGCCGGCCGCGGGCAGCGCGGTCGCCAGCAACTGCTCCTCCACCCGCTGCCCGGCGACACCCCACCGGCTGCCCACGAGGGCCGCCGCGGCCGCCACGAAGCCCGCCGCGAGGCCGGTACCGTTCGCCGACACCAGTCCCGCGCCGCGCCAGGTGGTCAGCACGTTCGCGCCCGGCGCGGTCAGGTCGACGAAGTTGCCGTAGGCCGAGTTGGCCCAGCGCGCCCCGGTCTGGTCCACGGCGCCCACGCCCAGCACGTCCGGGTACCCCGCGGGGTAGGGCTTCGGGTTGGCGTCGTTGACGCCACCGTGGTCACCGACCGCGGCGATCACCGGGATGCCCGCGCTGACCGCCGAGGCGACCGCCTGCTCGACAGCGGGATCGTCGATGTACAGCCCGACCGAGACGCAGATGACGTCCACGTGCTGACCGACGGCCCACTGGATGCCCCGGGCCAGCACGGTCGGTGAGAGGGCGGGCGAGCCGTTGGTCTGCGTGGTGACCACCCGTACCGGTACCACCGTGGCGCCGGGCGCGATGCCGTACACGCCGTTCGCGCCGACGGACTGCGCCACCATCACGCCGGCCACCTCGGTGCCGGTGCCGAGGCAGTCGGTGTTGGCCGCGCCCGAGTTGGCCACCGCGTCGAAGCCGTCCTCGATGTGCCCGGCGAACTGGGCCTGCGCGGCGTCCACTCCGGAATCCAGCAGCGCGATGCGCTCCCCCGCGCCGCGCGTGAACAGCCAGGCCCGGTCGGCGCCGAGCATCTGCTGCGCCCACGGGTTGGGCGCGTCGGTCGGCGGCTGCGTGCAGTTCTCCGTGGACGCCGCGGGCGCCGCCACCGCCGGGACGGCCGGTACCGCGACGGCGGCCGCCACGGCCGCGGCGGCCGCGGCGGCCGCGAAGGCGACCCCGGCGAACTCCCGCGCGGTTGTCAGTCGCCCGCTCAAGCCGCTCACATCCGATCCAGCGCGTCGCGATAGGTGTCCCGCACGATGTTCAGCCGGCGGCGGCGGAACCTGCCCGGCTCCCGTTCCCGTACGGTACGGCCACGGTCGGACCAGA